>Ga0187876_1000549_pt1 | contig 37959 bp, 26 predicted proteins | sample June2016WEW_17_4_FD_133000 | JGI IMG/M metagenome (GOLD analysis project Ga0187876, IMG submission 133000) | Peatland microbial communities from SPRUCE experiment site at the Marcell Experimental Forest, Minnesota, USA - June2016WEW_17_40 | ecosystem: Environmental > Terrestrial > Soil >...
GCGGGTGAGGTCCCCGGCAACAGCGCTGTGAAGCGCCGCGAGCACGGCTGCATCAGAGTTGGTTGCGGCGGCAAAAACCAGTTTCATCTCTTATCTCGCCAGACGACCTTCGCTCGAAACTGATTTGCCATTCTATCCTGTTCTGAACGGACCCGCGTTTCGCAACTTTGCCCAGGGGATACATTATAGCCCATGGTGGGCGGCGTGTGAGCCGGTGCAGGGCGCGGGGTGATCTTGGCGCGCAGGTAGGCGACGAAGGCCCGCGGGAGCGGACGGGGGAGCAGTTCCTCGATGAGGAGCAGAAGCCACGGTCAGTGCATTTCTGACCGTTCTTCACGCGAGGGGCGCGCTACAACAATTCTGGTCTGGCTTATACCTTGCTTTTCATGAATGCGCACCATCCAGTGACAAAACCCTATACTGTGTGAGCCGCCCCGGCAGCAGGTTTGGTTGGACGGATTCGGGGGTGTTAGATTCCATGCATTTGGGTGCCAGTAAACTCCTGAAACCTGACACCTGTTTTTCTCTGCGCCTCAGCGCCTTGGCGGTGAAGCCTTTCGCACGCCCGTGGTGGTCACGAAGTATTTCGCCAGCATATTGGGCCGCTCCCACGCGGGCATGGATTTCGGCGATTTCAGATACGTCAGGAACTCCTCCACCACCTGCGCAAAGTGCGCCTCGTGGCCCACACGGTGGCGGTCGGGAATGGTAATGTGCAACTCGTCGCCCGAGGTTTCGATTCCAACCCCCGGATAAGTAGCCTGAAGGCGCTCGACGCGGGAGCGGACGGCCGCGGCGACGGCGGCTCGACGCTCCGCCCCGTTCGGCGCGACGAACAATTCCGGCTGGTACTTCTCCTTCACCGTTTGGCGGATCTCGACGCTGGCTGTCGTCCCGCGGTAGATGGCATGATGAAAATCCACGCCCGCGGGTGACTCCCAATTCCAAAGCACTTTCAGCCGCACCTGGGCGCCCCGAGTTTTGTAATCCACCTGATTGTTGCAGTAGTAATCGAACTGATCGCCGTGAACGTAGGGAGCAAGTTCGGCGGGAAACGTTGCGGCCGCGGTGATTTGCCGGAACTGCCCGAGCGTGATGGGGGTCGCCCAACGCTTGCCGCCCTGAACCTGAATGTCCTGGCGATAATCAAGGGCTTGGTCGGGAAAGAGCGTCCACTGCGCCAAGTCCACCAGGTGCGTGCCGACGTCGGTGAGCCCCTCCCCCTGATCCAGAATGTCGAAGAAAAATGGGGGACGGGGGTTGGGGGTTCCGGCGACTGTCTTGAGAATGTGGTGGGTGCTTTCCATGAAAACGCCCGGATGGGCCGGGTCAGCGGGAATCACCGTGCCAAAGACGGCCGGGTCATTCACCAGTTCGCGCTGAAGGATGGTCGAGATTTCATGGCGCTCGGTCATCATATCGTACGCCACCAGCCCCTTCTGGTCGGCCAGGGCGAGGGCCTTTTCCAGAGCGGGCATGTCCTCGGCGCGGATAATCCAGGGCTTGTCCGACAACACATTCAATCTCGCCTCGAGCGAGGCATTGATCTTGCCGATTTTGACGCGATTGCGCCCTGCCAGCACCACCACATTTCCCGGCCGCGCGGCGATCATCTCTTCGAGCGATCGGGGACTACAGTGAATGTCCAGCTCCCAATTCGTGGGGTTGTCGGGCCGGCTGTTGAATTGTTCGATCAGCTTCAGGTGCGCCAGCAGGTCCGGCCCGAGCGGCGCGTAAATAGCAACGCGCTTGGAAATTCCCGGCAACATCTGCTTCTGCACCAGAGCCGCGTGGAAGTGGGCGGGATCAAGCGTGATGAGTCTGACGAAGTTGGAATCTCCCATGGGTTCGTCCCTTCCTTTTGCGGGCTGCAAGTTGCCTGCGGGCTCTGCCGCCAGCCCCGCAGGCAAAGTGGAATTGGCAGCGGACCCGGCAAGCAGCGCGCCTGCCCCTGCCGTTTGAATAAACTTCCGCCGGTTAATGTGCATGTCCCGCATTATATGCTCCCAAACGGGATTTGGGTGTTCAGCCCGGATTTCCTAATAGAGTTACGGAAGGGCGGGGGGGACGGCCCCGCCGTTACGAAACGTTTCTGATTAACGCAGTGCCCCATTCCTCGCACAGCTTGCGAAGCTTTAGAGTACGGCAGCTTGCTGGCGCTTTCCTCCCCGCGAGCTTGCTCGCGGGATTTCGGCCGTGCGCAGAATTCTCCGCCAGTAAACAGTCTGGCAAGTTGCATGCGAAGCGCCGACCGGACCTGTCCCGAATTGGTCGGGAGGTCGGCGCGTGCTGAACTAAAGTTGAGCGCTACGGACCAGCCAGCGAGTTGGCTGGTGAAAGAGCGGAAGCGAGCTGCCGCACTCTAAAGCTCTGCACGGCTCCCCCATAACCGGGGGTTTGCGCTACACGGACCTGTTAGCGAATCTTCCACGGGCACTCATCCCAGTTTGGCCAGCACGTAATCAGTGCCGTATGGCGCGCGCTGCGGACGGGACAGCAGGGCGTTGGCCTCCTCATCATTGACGTACCGTTCCGCCTGCGGGTCCCACTTGAGTTCGCGATTCAATTTCATGGCATCGTGAGCGAGCAGGCAGGCGGTGCAGGACCTGTGGCCCACGTCCGCCGGGGCCGCCGGGGCCCCTCGCGTCTTGATGCTGGTGAGCCAGTCCAGGTGATGATCGTTCCTGGGGCTATGGTGTAGATGGATTTCATTATCCTTGATGCCGGCTATCAGCATCTTCCGGTCGCTCGCGTCGAGCGCCGGGTTGGGCGCCTTCAGCGCGGCCGGATCGCTGGCGGTAACAGGCGCGCCGCGCGTGACCCAAATCCATCCGTCTTCACCGATGAACTTGACGCCGGTCGGGTACATCTCACTGATAAAAACATCGGCACCGCTCGCGTAGTGCGCCCGCACATGAAACGCGCCGTGAACGTCCCACAACCCCTTCTTGGGGAACTCGGCGCTGGCCACGATCTCGACGGGCCCCGTGTATTCGGTATCCATGGCCCAGTGTGCCGTGTCGATGTGATGTGCCCCCCAACCTGTGATCATGCCGGCGCCAAACTGCTCACAGCGCAGCCAGCCGGGGCGGTCGTAGCGAACATCTAACGTCGCCGCCTGGGGGTGCACACGTTTTTCCGTGTAGTAGACCGGGGGCGTGGAGCCGAGCCACATGTCGTAATTCAAGTTGGCCGGGACGGGCATTTCCGGCTCCACGTCCCCCGAGGGATCCACCGGCAACCCGATCAAGACTTGTTGAACTTTGCCGATGCGGCCGTTCCGGACCAATTCGCAGGCAGTGCGAAAGTTATAATCCGAACGTTGCTGACTTCCCTGCTGAAAAATGCGACCCGTCCGCTTGACCGTGTCCGCCATCTGGCGGCCTTCCTTGACGGTCAGCGATGCGGGCTTTTGCAGGTAGATGTCTTTGCTGGCCAGCGCCGCTTCCATCGCCACCTGCGCGTGCCAGTGGTCGGGCGTGCTGATCGCGACCGCATCGATACTCTTGTCCTGGAGCATCTCGCGATAGTCGCCATAGGTCTTGAGCTCCGCGTACTTCCCCGCTCCGAACTTCTGCGCGTACGCCTGTTCGAGCATGTTTTTCGCGTCAGCCACCCGGATGGCATCCAGATCGCAAACGGCCACAAACCGCGCCATATCGCTATTCCTGAGAATGCCGGGGAATTCAGAGACTCGGGCGATGCGGCCGCAGCCGATCTGCGCCACCTGGATCAGGTCATTCGGTGCGCTCCTGCCGAAAACGCGGGCCGGGACGATGGTGGGAAAGCCAATGGCCGCAGCCGCGGTGATAGAGCCTTGGAGAAATCGTCGTCGCGATGAGATTTTCTTTAATCGCATATTCTCACCCTCAAGGCGGACGCAGATTAACACGGATGAACACGGATCAAGAAAGCGGAAGTGCAGGCAAAAAAATCAATGCCCACAATCGCCTTTCCTTTGCCCCGTGGTCTCGTTTTCCCTTCTTTGCCTTGGGTTCTCATGAGCCGTGTTCATCCGTGTTAATCCGCGGCCTGCGTTTTACTTCCCGAGAGCGACAAATGGAACTTCATAGTCAGGGGGACCTTGCTATCGAGGCGGCGTAATCCCAATCCCGGGTAATCCACCCCCACATATCCGTAGTGCCGCAAGCACCAGCCGTTTGGTGCGCCGGGGTTGGAGGAATCTTCGGTGACGCGCGTGGTGGCCAGCTTGCCGCCGAAATTGCCGGCTAGCTCCGCCCAAGCGGCAGGCACACGGTCGCTGTCAGGGGCATCCTGCTGCGTGGCGGTGCGAATCCTGGTATCGGTCCGCAGCGCGAAGCGAATTTCCAGCCCTCCGCCATAGCCCTTGTCATGATCGTGCGTGCCGCCAATCACCACCTCCGCGCCCACCGAATGCAGGGTGACGGTGACGGTGAGGTCACGGCGCCCATCCACAAGGGAATGCGCGACGATCTCCACGTTCTCCTGCACCACCCTGCGATCGCCCACGTACCAGCCATCCTGAAACGCCAGCTCCGCACTGTTCTTGCCGGCCTTTTTGCGCTCCCACCTTTCGAATCGGTCGAGGATACCCTTGATCGTCCACAGGTCGTAAGTCGTGCCATCCACAATAACGACGGGCCACATCCAACTGATGCCGCGGTGGTGGGGATGATCCTGGGGAAAATCGTCGGTAACCACCACACCGTTCGGCGCGTAGACGGGATGGAGATAGCAGCAGCGGGCGCGGTCCGGCGTGGTGCCCTCCTTGAGCATGGTTCCGTAATTGTAGACAAACACTGGCGAGCCCTTATCCGTCAGCTCGATTGAGGTGGAGTTCAAGTCGCGAAACTGAAACTGTCCCACCGCCGCCGGTACGACAGTCAGCGCCAGTAAAGACAAAATCAGGGTCTTCAAGCTTTCACCTCTTTTCTTTCTAACGCGACTCCGCATGGGGCCCGAGTGAAAACCATGGACCGCGATGGCTTTTGTAGAGGCAGGCTTCAGCCCGGCATTGTGGATTCATCAACCCATGCCCGCCTGAAGGCGGCTTCTACATTTGCGGACCGAGCGGCTCCGCCGAGGGTAGGCCCACCCATCTCCGGAAATTGCCGGAGAACATCCGCTCGACATCGCGGTCGATTTGCTTCCGCGTGAGGGGATAACCATCGGCGACCAGGCGGGAATAGGAAGCCGAGAGGGCGCGGGAAATCGCCCTACGCGAATGCGCCCATTTGTAAATCAACTGATCTAGAATCCGGGCGTCGGAGTGCTGCGGGATCATCGTCGAGCCGAGCAATTCCAGGCGCTCTGACGTGATCTCATCCACAATCGAGGGGTTGTTGAGGAACCACCAGCAACCGAAGGGCATCAGGTTGCTGAACTTGCGCGCGGCGACGCACAGAGCGTGCTGATTCTCGCGCGACAGGATGCTGACCAGGAAACGCACGCCCGGGTTCTCGCCGCAGATTCGCTCGACCGAAGCCGTGTCCGCATACCCCACGCTATCGCCGGCATCCTTCAAGACAGGGTTCACCTGCCGCGACACGCCGATCATCAAGGCGAAGGGGATGTTGTGCTGAAGGCACGTGGGAAGGACGACTTCGCGGATCAAGCGCGTGCGCGGAGAATCATCCGGGTAAGTGAACGTAAAAGGCAGCGAAACCGCGAGGTAAACAGGGCGCAGACGGGCAATCCATTGGTCCAGGAAGTGGCGCGCTTCAGTCACGGTCTGCGGGGTCAAAGCCGCGCCGGTTTTGAAGCCTGCCGCCGCCATCACTGCGTGCGCGGTGTCCCAATCATTCAGCACGGGGTCCATTCGCAAGGCGCGATGGAAACGCTCGGGGCAAGGCTCGTTGCGCTTCCACGCCGCCCTTTCCACAGGGTTGAAGGGATCGTTCGTCATCACCAGTTCCGAAACATGGGCGAGTTTCAGCACTTGGTCAATGTACTGTTCCACCGTGACTGAAGCAAAATACTCGCGCGCCTGTTTCAGGTCCGGTTGGCAGGGATCAAGCCCCAGCTTCACCATAACCGCCACCACGCCGGCGGCGGCCTCCGAAAGCGGCGTGTTTTTGACAAAGAGAGCGTCCCAAATCAGGTCGGCCTGCTGGGATTTTTCGAGCGCCCAGAATTGCTGCGGGGTCGCTGGGGACGATCGGAACAACTCCGCCACCAGATAGTGGTAGTTCACCAGCTCATCGATTCCCCACAAGCACAGGCCCGCGAAGCTGGACGGGTAAAGATGCGTGTGAACGTCAAGCACCGGAGTGCGCTCGACGGCCTCCTCGACATTGCGTTGTAGCTCTGCTGCGGTCACCACCTCACCCATTTGGGGCATCGTATTTCTCCTCTGCGTTTCAGGCTGGACCTCCGTTCCGCCCGCTACTACCCATCCCAATCTCGATGGGTCTGGTTGCTCCCACCGAACTCGCCGGCGGCCGGTGTCGCACAGATGGTAATCGATTCTGCCATTGGGAACTAGCCCGCTTTTCTCACATAGTATTGGGGCCAGCGAGTATTTCGGCCCGCCTAATCCCGGCGTACCTTCACTCTTCGCATTTTGACTTTCATTTGCGGCCCTGTGGCGCTACCCTTGCTCCCTCGGCGATGGCGAACGGCACGGCCATTCTCCGTGCCGGAACATACGCCGGATCCTTCACCCGCGCGCCGCTGGAATCCCCGCAGCCTGGCGGTACGCCAATTGCCCTTTAGGGCCATCGAGGTTCCCATGGTTATCGCGTCTCAACTCCGTCCAGGAATGGTTTTGAAGATCGGCGAAGGCATCTTCAAGGTGTTCGAATCTACATACCACTTGGGGCAGGGCAAGATGCCGGGGAGCGTCCACGCCCGCGGCCGCAATGTGGTGAACGGCAGCCTGAAGGAGTTCCGCTTCCGGCCGGAAGAACGGCTGGAGGACACCCAACTCCAAAGGCAGGAGATGGAATTCCTTTATTCGGATGCGGACTCCGTCACCTTCATGAACCCCGACACGTTCGAGCAGGTTTCCATCCCCCAGGAGGCCATCGGCACGGCCACCAAGTTTCTTCAGGCCGAGATGAAAGTTCCCGTGGAGTTGTACGAAGGCCAGCCGGTCAGCATAGTCTTTCCCTCGATCGTCGAGGCGAAGATTACCACCACCGCACAGCCCGTCCACCAGCAACAAGATAACACTTACAAATCGGCCACGCTCGCGAATGGACTGGAAATCATGGTGCCACAGTTCATCAAGCCGGGTGAAACGGTGCGGGTGGAAGTGGCCACGGGGAAGTATGTCGACCGCGTGCGCGCTGAAACCAACAAAAGGTTTTGAGCAGCAATCAAGCCGCGCGGACTTTCTAATCGCTCGATGCAAACAACTCGGGCGGGACGGAAGCAAGTCGGCCAAGGGGTTACAAGAGAAAACCTACCGTTCATTCATCTCGTCCCGGGTGAAGTGGCGGCCTGCCTCGACGTGGCGCAATCGTTTCATCAGGAAGTTAACCTCACGCCCACTTCTTCCTTCTTGTGCCGTATACTGCAACAGCCATCTACGGAAAGCCGCATTGAGCGTTTCGCGTCGCGAGCGGGCAATGAGCCGCGCCTGCTCGATCAGGTCCGCGTCGGCACGGAGAGTCACGTTTTTCATACGTATTCAGTGTACACGCCTTTTCGTGTGGTCTTCCTCCTTGCGTTCCTTGAGACGCTCCAATACCCAGGTCATTTCGACACGGGCTCTGGCGGATCGGTGAGGGGCGGCAGCGCGTGCTGGTCATAAATCCTCCTGCTGCGGCTGATTCGGTTAGAAGCCTGCTCCCAGCGGCCTAACTCCTCGTCGTAGCGAGCCAGGATATTCCCCAGGAAGTACGGCTCGTTTTCTCCCAGCCAGAGTTTCTGGTACATGTCGCGCAGCAAGGTTGTTTGGTGGCCCATATCCCGAATCAAGCCATTAATGTGACCGAGTGCCGGGTGGACCGCAGCAGGGTCAGATGCGTGGGTTTGCGCCTGGGAATAGAGGTCCGCAATGACCTTGGCGTAAATGGCCTTCTGGCCGAGAAAGTCGAACCGTCGGGCGGCGAACTCCGTGTAATTCAATAGATCACCATTGCGGCGGGCGAGGTGAGAATTATCGAGGAGATCAGCAACTACGTCCTCGGCAGTCAGCCGAATCTGGTGCGCGGCAGGCTCCATTCGAAGGTAGAAGGCCTGCCCTTCCGGACTCATCGCATCACGCCAGGTCAGAGAATCCTGTCCGTCGGCATGAATCGCCTTGCGTAGGACGTTGTGGAGATCCGTGAGGCTCTTAACTTCGCCTACGAAGTGATGATCGTCGGCGCGGTAAAACGTCCAGTCCCAACTGTCGTTGAACCGGTCGTCGTCCACGGTTTTCTGCCAACTGTGCGCCGCTCCATAAGCGAGGCCGTACCAGGTGAAATTCACCATGCCCTCGCCATCGTCCATCCAGGTGGTGTTTAAGACACCCGTAGCTCCCAGGGCTTTCCCATCGGTCACAAATTGCCGGATGTTCGCGAGGGCCACGGCGTAGTCGGGAAAAATACGGCTCCAATTGCTCACGCCCGGCGAGACCCATGTTTCCAGGCCCACATCGCGGAAGGGCTTGATCTGATTGGCAAAAGACGGCTTGGCGTCGTAGTCCCAAGGCACCGCGATCATATCGTGCGGCAAATCTTTGAGGTGCTCAGGATGCTGCACGCCCATATCGCCCCAGAACAGAATCTTGCGATGATAAGGGCTCAGAGTCTCATCGATCTTACGGAGGTAATCCACGTAAACCTTGCTGTAACCCTCCGCGTCGACTTCCGGCTTGGTGCGTCCCTGCCCCAATTCCTGGGTTTCATCGGCCCCGATGTGGAAGAAGGGAGCGGGGAAAACCGCCGCCAGGTCCGCAAACATCTTGCCAATCAATGTAAAGGAACCCGGCGCGGTGGGCGAGAGCACTTGGCCATAGGGCACCTCCGCCAAATCCTGAAAACGCTCACTCTGGAGCGCCAGGTGCAGGTGCCCGAAACACTCCTGCTCGGGGATAATCGTCACGTGGTACCGCGCGGCGTACTGCACCAGTTCCTTGGCTTCTTCCGGAGTGATAGCCCCACCCGGCGCGGCGAAATTCGGCACGCTGGGGTAGGCAAAGGTGTTCTCCATGTAGGGAGAAATCATGTTGATTTTATACTCGGCGAGAAGCGCAATGTCGCGCTTGAAGGAAGCCAGAGTGGGAATGGGACCGCGGCTGATGTCCAGGCTCACGCCGCGCCAGCGGATGGCGGGCCAGTCAACAATCCGAACCTGCGGCGCCTCGGCCCCGCCGCCTTTTACCGGATGGAACAATTGCCGCAAGGTTTGCACCCCATAGAAAATGCCCGCGGCCGTATTGCTCACAATGGAGGCTTCATGGGAAGTGACCACCAGAATGTAACCTTCCTCGTCGGCCTGAGCGGGGATTTGTAACCCCGACTTCTCCAGAATTTGCTTGCCCGCCGCACTCTCGGCCCGCGCCAGGACAATGCGGGATGAACCCTTCCCTCTACCCGTCGCCACCCCGTCGAGAGAACTCAGGTCCCCGGAAAGAAGCGATGCGGCAAAGCGGTCCTCTTCTGAGTTGCCGGTGACGTCGATGCTGACGCGCGTTCCCACTTGGAACACTCCCTGACCGAGCTCAAGCTGATTGGGATAAGGGGTAAGAGGAATATTGGCCGGGGATGCCGCCGAGCCGGATAAAATCAGAGCGAACATGATTGCGACAAGTCTCTTTGACACGGTGAGAACCTCCTCTGTAAGCCTTGGCGCGTTCTCTTGTCTGAGCTGAACGCTGATAGCTGATCGCTGATAGCTTTATTCTTCCTACCGCGCCTGCACCCAGTTACTACTGCAATCTTACCGTCTAACTTGAAGCGATTGAGAATCGTCATGGTGAATCGATCAACCTTTCCATGTTAGCCTTTGCGGGTTTCCACGTGAGCAATAAACGCCGCAAGTTCACTCGGTAGTGGCGCTTCAAACTCGAGCGGCGCGCCGGTGAGGGGATGCGCGAAAGCCAACTTTGCGGCGTGCAGAAATGTGCGCGGCAGTGTGGGCTCGGCGCTTTCCGCGAACCGAAGTAGGGCGGGTGCGCCGTAAGTCGTATCGCCAACCACGGGATGGCCGAGGCTGGCCAGATGCACGCGGATTTGGTGCGTGCGCCCGGTCTGGGGCTTGGCTTCGACCAGGGTGAAATGTTCGAATCGCCGCAGCACACGGTATTTCGTCAATGCTTCGCGCGGTGCGATTCCCCCCGCTTTCATGCGCGTGCGTCGGCGGGGATCGCGGCCCACGGGCCTCGAGATTTCCCCGCTGTCGGCGGCCACGCGCCCGTGGACGAGCGCAAGGTAAGTCTTGTGCACTTCCCGCGACTTGAACTGTTCGCTCAGCCGGCGGTGTGCGGCGTCATTCTTGGCCACGACCACGAGTCCGGAGGTCATCTTGTCCAAACGGTGCACAATTCCAGGGCGTTCCGCGCCGCCCATTGTGGATAAACCGCCAATGGGGGCTAAATGGCGCAAAAGAGCGTTAACGAGGGTCCCGGACTTTATGCCCGAGCCGACGTGCACCACCATGCCGGCGGCTTTGTTTACCACCAAAATGTCCGAATCCTCGTAGATGACCGACAGCGGCAGGTCTTCCGGAGTTGCGTTCGACTCCTCATGCTCTGCCTTGACGCTGATCGGTATTCCCGCCTCGATCACCTCTCCGGACTTTTTGGCCGAAGCCGAGCCAACCGTCACCAACCCCTGCCGAATCAGGCGCTGAATCTGGCTGCGGCTCCAGTCCGGCATCTGCCGCACCAGGAAAATATCCAGACGGTCGCCGGCTGACTCCGCCGGAACCACAAATTGCCGCGTTTCCGCCATGTGTGTACCAGGTGCCAGGTGTCAGGTATCAGGAATCTGGTAATCTTATCATCGGGGCATCGGGCCATTTAAAATCACTCGATGCTGCGATGGTACGCAGATTTAGTGAGTCAATAGCAGAAACTGGGCGGTGTCCTTCTAACTTGCCGCTCCTAGCTCCTGACTTCTGACACCTGGCACCTGATACCTTGCACCTACTCCACAAACAACACTTGCAAGATGACAAACCCCGTGCCCACCACGATAGCGCTATCCGCCAAATTGAAAGTGTACCAGTGATAACTGCGGAAGTAGAAATCGAGGAAGTCCTCGACCAGGCCCGAGCGCATGCGGTCAAAGAGATTGGATAGCGCGCCGCCCAGAATTAGGGCCATTCCGATGCTGGTTTCCCATCGTGGGTTTTGGGTTCTGATCACCAGGACCACCACCGCAAACAGTAGCGCAGCAGAAATGGCGATCAGCAAGGGCGTCTTCCACCAGACCGCCGACTCGGAGAAGATTCCGAACACCGCCCCGGAGTTCTTGCTGTTGGTCAGGTTGAAAAAGCCCTTCACCACCGGGACGACGGCGCCACTGGGAATGCGGCGTTCCACGATGGTCTTGCTCACCTGGTCGGCCGCAAAGATGGCCACGGCGATTGCGCCCATTATGAGTCGCGAGACCATTTTGCGACTGGTGGTCATGGCCGAGGGCGGATCGATTTTGGATTTTCGCTTTTGGATTTTAGATTCCCGTGTCCGTGATCTGGGCAATTCATCATCCCCGAAGGGGAGGAATATCATTAGCCGTAGGTGAAACCTACGGATCGAAGCGGCAAGAATGAATCCTTCCGACCCTGTAAGGTTCGAACAGTTCGACCCCTCCAGGGTCGGCCCCTAATTCTCTAGATTTCCTTTCCGTAGGTTTCACCTACGGCTAATGATATTGTCCCCCTTCGGGGAACATGGTCAATGCTGAGGCAGCGAATTTGCCTGCCCAACGGCAGCATTAAGCCGCCGTTACCGCAAAATGCTCCACTACCCTGCCGCCTCAATCTCCTTCAGCGCCGCCGAGCATCGTTCGCACACGGTGGGATAGCGTTGGTCCTTTCCCACCTGTTCGGAAAAATTCCAGCACCGATCGCATTTCTGGCCAGCAGCTTTTTCGATTTTCACGCTCAGGCCGGCGAGTCCCGAGGCGGTCGCGCCCTCCACGGCTTGCTGGCTGACTTCAACCTGCGACACGATGAAGAGGTAACGGAGCAAGCCGCGATACTGCTCGACCAGCGGCTGAAGGTCCTGACTGACCGCCAGCGCCACGCGGGCTTCCAGCGACCCGCCGATGAATTTCTCCTGGCGCGCCACCTCGAGCGCCTTCAGCACTTCCTCGCGCAGGGCGATCAGGCGCGGCCAGTTTTCGAGGCGCTGCAAGTGTTCAGTAGAGAGCCCCGCGCGCAGGTCGCCAGGAGAAACAAACGTTGCCAGGTGAACGCTCTTTTCCCGCAAATGGGGAGCGGGGAGGTGCTTCCAAACCTCGTCCGCGGTGAAGGAAAGCAGCGGCGCCACGACGCGCACCAGGGCGTCGGCGATGCGATAAAGCGTGGTTTGCGCGGCCCTCCGCCGGACGGAGCTCGCGGGCGCAGTGTAAAGCCGATCCTTCAGGATATCGAAATAGAACGCGCTCAAGTCCACCGTGGCGAAGTCATACACGCCGCGGTAGACCTTGTGAAAAGCATATTCGTCGTACGCGGCCTGCGCGCGCTCGAGCAATTCCGCCGTGCGCGAGAGTGCCCAGGTATCAATCTCCTCGAGTTGGCTCGCCGCCACGCAGTCCTCGGCCGGATCGAAATCGTAGAGGTTGCCCAGGCAATAGCGGAAAGTATTGCGCAGCTTGCGATAAGCTTCGGAAAGGCGCGTGAGCATCTCCGGAGAGATGGAAACATCCTCGCCAAACTCCACCGAAGCCGCCCACAGGCGCAGAATCTCCGCTCCGTGAGATTTGATGACCTCCTGCGGGTCGATCACGTTGCCGATGGATTTCGACATGGCGCGGCCCTGCGCGTCGAGCACCCAACCGTGCGTCAGCACCTGGCGGTAAGGCGCTGCGCCGTTCGTTCCCAAGGCCACCAGCAACGAACTGTGGAACCACCCGCGATACTGGTCGCCCGCTTCGAGATAAATATCGGCCGGCCAGGGCAAATCCGCCCGGTGCCCCAGAACGGCATATTGGCTGGACCCGGCGTCAAACCAGACGTCGAGGATGTCAGTCTCGCGGCGCAGATTCGTCCCGCCGCATTCCGGGCAGTGCGCGCCGGGCGGCAACAGTTCCGATTCCGAATGCGCGTACCAGGCGTCGGCGCCTTCCTTGCGGAAGAGTTCAATGGCGTGCCGGGCCAGATTCGCGTCCAGAATGGGCTTCTTGCAGTCACGGCAATGGAACACGGTGAGCGGAACACCCCAAACGCGCTGGCGGGAGATACACCAATCCGGGCGCTCGGCGATCATGTTGGAAATACGCTCTTCGCCCCAGGAGGGAACCCATCGTGTCTTCTTGATTTCGTCCAGGGCACGTTGCCGCAATTCCTTGTGATCCATGTCGATGAACCACTGCTCCGCCGCGCGGAAGATGATGGGATTATGGCAGCGCCAGCAGTGGGGATAAGAGTGCTCAAGCCAGCCCGCCGGCCCCAGTAACACTCCGCGCGCCTTCAGCAGTTCGATGATTGGCGCGTTGGCATCGAAAACCCGCTTGCCCACATACTCGGGCAGGCCCTCGGTGATTTTCCCCGCCTCATCCACCGGGCAGTAGATATCGATGCCGTACTGCATGCCGGTCATGCAGTCCTCGCGGCCATGGCCGGGAGCGGTGTGCACGATGCCTGTGCCATCCTCGGCGGTCACGTAAGTCGCCATCACCGGCACAACGGCGCGGTCGAGAAACGGATGGCGGACCTGAATCTTTTCCAGCGCCTTGGCGGGAAGGTGCGCCAGAATGTTGGGAGCATTTAACCCCGTCGCTTCCACCACCGGCCCCAGTCGGCGGCTCTCGACAATGTAGGCGTCGCCTTGCGGATCGTCATTGCCCACCACCACGTATTCAAATTCCGGATGGAAGGCCACGGCCATGCTGGCGGGCAGGGTCCAGGGCGTGGTGGTCCAGATGATGACCCAAAGTTTGCGCCCAGCTAGCGCCGGATTGAGCGCGGCCGGGTCCGACGTCACCGGATAGCGGACATAGATCGACGGGCTGCGATCGTTTTCATATTCCACTTCCGCTTCCGCCAGCGCGGTTTTGCAGGAAATGCACCAGTAAACCGCCTTGCGCCCGCGGTAAACATAGCCCCCCCCGAGAAATGCCAGAAACGCTTCGGCGATGCGCGCTTCGTATTCAAAGCCCATTGTCAGGTAGGGCTTATCCCACTCGCCGAAGACGCCCAGACGCATAAAGTCCTGGCGCTGGATGTCCACAAACTTTTGCGCGAATTTGCGGCACTCGCGGCGCACCTCCACGGGGCTCATCTTGGCCTTGCGCCCACCCAGTTCCTTGTCCACATTGATCTCAATGGGCAAGCCGTGGCAGTCCCAACCCGGAACGTACGGGGCGTTGAACCCTTCCAGGGTCTTCATCTTCACGATGAAGTCTTTCAGAATTTTGTTAATCGCCGTCCCCAGATGTATGCGGCCATTGGCGTAGGGCGGGCCGTCGTGCAGGACGAAAACCGGCGCGTCTTTGCGTGACTCGCGAATCTTCCCGTACAAATTCTCCTTGGCCCAAGCCGCGAGCCATTTGGGCTCGTTCTGCGGCAGGTTGGCTTTCATCGAAAATGAGGTCTTGGGAAGGTTGATAGTGTGTTTCAGTTCCAGGGTCTCTTGGCTGTCTTGCATGCGTCCTCCGTCGTGAGGTTAACTTTCATTATAGAGAACGATGCGAGAATGTGTCTAGGAATAGGTGTGAGGTACCAGGTATTGGGTCAGTTACTATAGTGTTGCTGGAATAGGTCAGTCTAGCTACGCCCACCTTTCCTAGGGTAATATGATGCTTCGGTATTTGGATCGCACAGACACCGTCTTTCCCAAAGCTTCGTTGACCTCCGCGTTGCGGTCTGGTGAGGAATTATGAAGCAAAGAACAATGCCCGCTGGCGCGCCCCGTTTTGGGGAATTATCAATTCATGGCTTCCGTCGGTTGTATAAAGTTAGCTTGCCCTTACGCCCATTGTCGGTGATGATCGGGGCCAACGGAACCGGCAAGACGTCCGTGCTGGAAGTTCTCTCCCTGCTAGCCAACTCAGCCCAAACTAAACTCAGTGATTTCATATCCGACCTTGGCGGGCTGAGCAGCGTATTGACCTATGATCGGGCTGAAGAGCTCCGCCTCGGAATCTCAATGACGGTACAGGGCTATGAACCACTGGAATATTCATTGGCGCTGAAGCCGCAGGGTATTGCCTATTTAATAAGCGAAGAAAAGCTGAGCCAAGACCGTGGTTTTACCCAACCGTTCTTACACATTGATTCGAACGGTCCAGACATCAGGTACTTCGAAGTGGATCAGAAAAAACTTCAGCAACCTAACTGGGAACACAAGCCACTTGAAACTTCTTTGTCGCAGGTGCCTAAGATGTTTCGCGAGCCGGAGGATTTTCGCAACCGATTATCTTCGTCCACGTTCTACCATGTATTGAACGTTGACCCGCGAGCGCCAGTGCGACTACCCCAACCGATGCGTCCGGCGACTCTGCCGGGGCGCAACGGCGAGGATTTGGTGTCCTGCCTGTTCTATCTGCGCGAAACCGAACGAAACCGTTTCGAGGCGGTTGAAGACGCGCTTCGCGCTGCCTTTCCACGTTTCGATCGACTTGATTTCCCACCCGTTGCGGCAGGAACTCTTGCTCTTGCATGGCGAGAAACAGGCTTTTCTAAACCTCTCTACATGCACCAACTGTCTGAAGGCACGCTTCGTTTCTTGTGGCTAGCCACATTGCTGCAAAGTCCCGGCCTGACCGCTCTCACCCTACTGGAGGAACCGGAAGTCAGCTTGCATCCCGAGTTGCTAAGTCTGCTGGCAGATCTATTGCGCGAGGCATCGAACCGCACACAATTGATCGTCGCCACCCACTCCGATCGGCTTATTCGATTTCTACATCCGGACGAAGTGTTGCTCATGGATTCGGATGAGGACGGAATGAGCACGGTGAAATGGGCCAATGAACTTGATTTGGACAAATGGCTAAAAGACTACTCTCTGGACGAATTGTGGAGTAACGGCCGTCTCGGAGCGCGCGCTTGAAAATCACAATTTTGGTGGAGGGAAAAACTGAGACGGCATTTAAGCCCCACCTGACAGCGTTTCTTGCCAAAAGGCTAGTGGGCAGAATGCCCAGGCTCGACATGTTTCCCTACCACGGCCGAATCCCAACCGGCGAGGACCTGCGACGGAAAATTGAGAACCTGCTGAGCGGTAGTCAACCCTCTGACGCTGTCATTGCCTTAACAGACGTATACACCGGCACAAACGACTTTTTGGATGCTGCCGACGCAAAGGCAAAGATGCGGCAATGGGCAGGACCCTGCGTCCCATTTTATCCCCACGTCGCTCAATACGATTTCGAGGCTTGGCTCCTACCCTACTGGGATGAAATCCAAAAGCTCGCTGGCCATAACCGCAAAGCGCCGCCGGGTGCTCCCGAGAGTGTGGATCACAACCACCCGCCCTCACAGCACCTCCGAGAGATTTTCCGGATTGGCACTCGTCGAGAGTACTATTCGAAGCCGAGGGATGCTAATCGAATACTACGAAATAGGGATCTGGCCATCGCGGCTGCGCAATGTCCGGAATTAAAGGCATTTCTGAACACAATCCTCACCTTGAGCGGCGGCATGCCGATTTGAGATCTGTGTGTAAGGAAGATAACAGACAGGATTGGACAGCGCGAAGCCTTGGTGTCGCCGCGGCGACCACTCGTGGTGGTGGGCTTTTGCTTCGCTGACGAACCGGAGCACGGGAATCCCGTAAGAACTCGGGACACGGGATACGGGACTCGGGAAACGGGGCCACGGATCCGGAATTCGCGAATCGATGTCGGCCTTCGCCTTGCCACCCGTTGTTACTGATGGCTGAAAACCTTTTTAAGCTATCGGCTGTCAGCTATCAGCTCTCAGCTTTCGCCGCGAAACCCGTTGTTACTGATGACTGAAAGCTGAGGACTGAAAACTTTCTTAGCCATCGGCTTTCAACTTTTTTCCCAGGTTGACGACGTGCGGTTGCCGTAACGATATCGGGCATCAGGAAGTCCCGCGGCCGGGACAGTCCTTACCTTGGCAACCTGCTTTTGCGATGGACCCTCTCCCGGTTTGACTCGCAGGACGGCACACGCCGGAGATTATACTCGCGCCAAACCCTTGCTGGAAAAGTGCCTATAGCCCAAAAGCTACCAGGCGTCCGCCTCGCACGGTCGCCAGCAATAACTTACGGTTTGATTATGCTGCGGGAGCAGAGTAGTATATGGATCGAGCGGGATGTCGTAAGTCGGGACCCCTTGATCGTTTGATGGAGGCGAACTTGGGCAGCTTTAAAGATCGATTCGGATTGGGATACCTTGGACCCACGGGACCTAGTGGACCGACATCGCCAACTGGGCCAACAGGACCTGCGGGCGCTCCAGAGCGAAGTGGTGGCAGTGTTGGGTACAACAGGGCCGTCAACTACATCGATGATGCCCTATTGGCGTACAGCCTGCGCCTCTTGCAAGCATTGCAGGAAACACCGGAAAAGCGTGCACGGCTTTTCGACCTGGCGGCCAAGGTCAGCGCTCGGGTCGAGGTTCTTAGCGGTGTCACCAAGGAACTCATCGTCAAGGGCTACCTGTCGAAATTGGAAGAAGACAGGGTGGGCAATGACCTGTTGCAGTTAACCCCGGCTGGTAAAGATTTCTTGGAAAAGTTCTAAATCAAACTTCGACGAGTCGCGAAAATGGCGTGGCAAGGCATGCAAGCGGCTGATCGTAAGCGGGCAGAACGGGTTATAGTTCCGCTAATATTCCTAGTGGGATTACTCACAATATCGGTATTCTTTTCTCTCTACATTATGAATTCCGGCTACCCCTGGCACTGGTGGGGGTGGGCGTGTGGCAGCGCCTTATTCGGTATGTCGGTAGGCTTTTCGGAAATACTCTCCCGTTACCGGGATGAACCTATACTTGCGTGTACAACGAATGGCGGTGTTTCATATCTTTTGCTCAATGGGGCACTCTCACTGGCGGCGTTTTGGCTCCTTTGTCGTTATCCCTCCATATTCCCTTCCCTGAAGGGTGACCTGTTTCTGACTTCGGTTGCCGGCGGATTCGGCGCTGTCACCGTATTTCGCGCCAAGCTTTTCACTTTTCGCGCCTCGGACGGCAAAGACTACCCCATCGGTCCGGCGATCGTCTTGGAAACTGTGCTCAAGACCCTGGATCAAAAAATCGACCGGAAGAGGGCTACTGATCGGCAGGCGAGGGTTTTTCAACTTATCCAAGGGTTGAACGATTTCGAGAATACCGCGAAGTATTTTCAGGCCTCACTAAATTCCTTCCAGAATCTGACTCCCCAAGAGAAGGCAGACATCAATAGTGTCATTGATGAGTATCGAAGCCAGAAAACTGCCACCTGGCCCGACGGCCTGAAAATTATGGCGCTGGGTTTTGCTTTTCTCGATATCGCTGGAAACGAGAACTTCGACAAAGTCATTGAAAACCTCAAACAGTTCCTCACCCCGAAGCCCCCGGCTCCTGCGAATCCTCCGAATCCTAATCAACCCTAAACTGTTGCTCATGGTGGCTTTTCAGCGGACGGGCGCGACGCGCAGCTATGCGGCCGAGAGACAAGATTGAAATCAACCGGAGCCAATCACTCTCTAGAGCCCGCCACGGCCATAGGCACTGCTGGACCGGAGTTGCGGCCGGCCCCGCGCAAATTTGCGTTTGTGGGTTGGCAACACCAGCGCTAATCTAGCGCGCTGAAGCACAGGGCAGCGCTCTGCGCCAACCCAGCCCAGCAGTGTAGATTTTGGGAGCACGTCGATGTCCAGAAATCGTGAACGCTCCGCCGGGAGCGATAAGAGACGGGCCATCGCTTCCGCCCATCTTCATCTTATCCCAGTTGGAACGCTTGCCACGCCACAAGACCGAGGGTATGCGGAATGCCCATGCCCGAAAGATTGCACGCTGCACGGCGAATGCAGTCTGTGTGTCGCATACCATTCTCGCAACGGCGCGCTTCCCCGCTGCCAGCGGTAGCGGGCAGACACGGTGTCGCCGCGGCTGAAAGTCCGGCGATCCTCATGGCAGACGAACTCTTGTGACTTTGGGCTTTCCCTTCAATGACGACCCGGTACACCGGAATCCCGTAAGAACTCGGGACACGGGATACGGGATACGGGACACGGAGCACGGAATTCGCGATTCGGTGCGACGGTTCGGCTTGCCACCCATCGTTACTGATGACTGAAAACTGAGAACTTCTTTCAGCTATCGGCTGTCAGCTTTCAGCTCTCAGCTTTCGCCTTGAAACCCGTCGTTACCGACCACTGAAAACTGAGGACTGAAAACTGATTCCATCACCGGGTCCCCCATTCCGGTTGACGACGTGCGGTGGCCGTAACGGTATCGGGCATGAGAAAATCATACAGTCAGGACTGCGTTGACTGTGGCTTGTGGTAAGGGCCAGTGCGCGCTTTTTCGTGGTCTCCTGGGGGTCACTGGGATGGAAAACTGAAACGAAGTGCTGCAGAACGGGGCAGAGCGTTGTATACTTCTACCTCCTGAAATTTGAAAACGGGAATCCTGGATGACATGTGGGTGAACGGACGCCATGCGCCTGTGTCTGATTAACCCCTCCAATCCGCTAGTCAGCATCGTCAGAATCAAGGAGAGCCGCTGGAATCGTTTCCGGGTGTGGAAACCGCTCAGCCTTATGGTTCTCGCGGGACTGACCCCACCGGAGTGGGAAATCACCATCGTGGACGAGAACCTCGGGGTGCCTGACTATCCGGCCATGCCGCGGCCGGACTTAGTGGGGATTACCGCCTTCACCTCGCAGGCGAACCGTGCCTATGAGGTGGCCGCTCACTTCCGACGCTTGGGCGTACCCGTCGTCATGGGCGGCATTCATGCAACCATGTGCCTGGACGAGGCCCTGGAGCGTGTGGACTCGGTCGTCACCAGGGAGGCCGAACGTGTCTGGCCGCAAGTCCTGAAGGACAGTCGGCATGGGTGCCTGAAGCGCCATTATGATGGAGGGTTTGCCGAGATAGACCGCGTTCCGCCCGCCCGGCACGATCTGCTGACCGGAGGTTATGCCATGGGAGCCATTCAGACCACGCGCGGCTGTCCCATGAACTGCACCTTCTGTAGCGTGACGGCGTTCAACGGGGCCCACTACCGGCAGCGGCCCATTCCGGATGTGGTGCGGGAGTTCCAGTTGATCCGTGAGAAACGCGTTCTGGTGGTGGACGACAACCTCATCGGCACACGCCCGGAACACATCGCCCATGCCAAGGACCTGTTCCGCGCCATGGCACAGGCGAACCTGCGAAAGGAGTGGGTTGCCCAGGCTACCATCAACTTCGGCGATGACGAAGAACTCCTGGCGTTGGCCGCGAAGGCCGGCTGCCGAGGTGTTTTCATCGGCTTTGAATCCCCCACGCCGGAAGGGCTTCTGGAGCTCGGCAAGAAATTCAACCTTCTGAAGGGCCGGGACTTCCGCGCCTCCTTGCGGCGAATACAGCGGCACCACATTCTGGTGGTGGGTTCCTTTATCATCGGTCTGGACAGCGACATGCCGGGCGTCGGCAAGCGCACAGCAGCAGCAGCCAGCCAGTACGGTGTGGATAATCTCAATGCGATGTTTCTGACTCCCTTGCCCGGCACGCGCCTGTGGGACCGGATGAAATCCGAGGGCCGCATCACCCTCGATACATTCCCGGAGGATTGGAAATACTACACGCTGACCTTCCCGGTGGCGCAGTGTAAGCATTTCTCTCTGGACAGCATCATCGAAGAAATGCTCTCCTGCGACCGGAAGTTCTATTCCCTGCCGCGCATTCTGCGCAGGGGGTGGAGCAACTTATGGCAACGCCGCGCGCCGTTGTTCGCCATGCTAGGCGCTCTTTCATACCGGAGCAATCTCCGGCTGAATTGCCGAGCATACGCGGAGTTTAAGCGTCAACAGGGTTATAGGTTTACAGGTCGGCTTGATGGGGCAGAGTCCTTTGTGCAGAGCGTGCCGGGGGTTGGGGGGCGGGAGTGATAAATGCTGACATGCTCGACGGACCGGGATTATTGCGGAGCAAAACAGATGAGCCCATTGGGCCTAAAAATCCCTCTCCGCTGCCCACAAATCCGACTGGTTCAGAAACCACGGCTTCGCAGGAATAGGGGCTAGCAAATTCGCCAGCCCCCTCTGCCCCTTCGTCTTCGCTCTGGCTTTCCTCAGACCGCCTTCGCCTTAGCCGCGATTGCCGGCGTTACCACGTTTACTTTGATCTGCTTCGGCTTCGTTTCCTCGCGCTTCGGGATGTGCAGCGTCAGCGCGCCATTCTGATATTCGGCCTTGATCTCCTCCGATTTCACGGAGTTCGCCAGCGAGAAGCTCCGGGTGAACGCACCATACGCGCGTTCGATGCGCAGGTAGTTTTCCTCGTCCACCTTCTTCTCAAACCTGCGTTCGCCGCGAATCGTGAGGATGTTGTTCGCAACGCGAATGTCCAGGTCCTGCGGATTCACTTCCGGCAGGTCCGCCTTGATAACGAGCTCATTTTCGGTCTCGTAAATGTCAACGGCCGGCGCCCAGGTGGTCAGGTTCGATTCCTCGCCCGTACGCTCCGGCACATCGCCAAACACACGGCTGAGCTGATCCTGCAGAGTCATAGCCCCGCGGGAAGGGTCCCAGCGATTCATTATTCTCATTTTAGCCACCTCTCTTCTGTGATTACACAAATATAATATAATCTTAGCGCGGTATTGTCAAGCATTAAAAACATTATCTTTAATAATATAATTCATGTCTTAATAAAGAGTTATATCAGCCTAGCGCCCTGCTTTGCAGCGGGTAGCAACGGTCACTGCCCTTGTGACCGTGAGCTTTTCTTTCGATGACGAACGGGAACACGGGAATCGGTTCGGGGTTCGGGATTCGGGGTTCGGGGATAAGGGCGCGGAATTCGCGATCCGCCGCCAGGGTTCGGCTTGCCAACCATCGTTACTGATGACTGAATTCTGAGAACCTCTTGCAGCTACTGGCTTTCAGCTTCTTTCCCAGGTGGATTTCTGCCGCGTTGCCTCCTCGAAGCTCGTTCTGATAAAATTCTGAAAATGGCGATCAACCCTAATCTTATAGAGGCCTGCCGCGTAACCGGCTTCGTCCAGCGTCATGGCGAGGTTTGCCAGGAAGTGGCGGACCGAGTGAGTTGTGTCATCATGTTTCGCGAGCCGGGAACCTCCGCGCAAGGGCTGATCGCAGAGAATTACTCCATGAAGGGTTTCAGGATCGACACCAAATCCTGCAACTGGGGACCCATGTGCGGATTCGTTTGCGCCGACCCGCGCCTGAGTAAGCCCACCGCGACGGGCGGGTCGTATCAGCAGAAGAACGTCGACTGGAAGAAAGACGCCATCGAGGGTCACATTCATGAAAAGTGGTTCGGGAAACCGAATGCCGCGGACGTCGCCGATTGGAAAGCGAATGTCATGCCGATCGTGATCTCCGGAGCACGCATTGAATATCTGGGACAGCCCAATCGGGCGGGAGAGCGAATCATCGCCGCGAACCCCGTAAGCGGTGGAGGATACCGCGGGATCTCATCGAAGACATTCAACGACGCTACCGGGACCGTCGTGCTGCCCTGGCGACTGATGCCGGTATCGAATGCGAGTCTCCCCTGGCTGAAGCATGAACGGGGCACGAGCTACGGATCAAACTACTTTGTGCTTTGCGTGGACAACCAGGCAAAGGTCGCGTTTCAACAAGTGTATCCGGCCGCAGCGGGTCCGATGAAGTTCAAGGGTTTGGAGACAATCCTCGGATTGATCAATCCCGGAACCCAGGCTCGCGGCTTCAAGGCGTGCGTTACCGCGGACTACGATCTGTTCTCAATCTGGCCATCGGCTACGGATAATATGGATCCCCGGCACAAAGTGATGGGACAGTTGAGCCGGCTTGGATCCGGCATCAAGCCGTCCCAGGTAGCGGCGCCCAACGTTCCGCGAGCGCCCGGCCTGCTGCCGGGGGGCGTGGCCCGGCTGCCCGGGGTCGACGACCGCCTGAAAGCGTCCGGGGGGACCGAGCATTTCCGCTACGGGGATGTAAGCGGCCGCATCATGGCTGTCAAGACCATGCTCAACTCCGCGATCCAGGGAGAGGGACGTTACAGCGGAGGCAACGCTATTCATCACAACGACGAGTGTGGCAACCTCGCATTGGCCAAAGGCAGCCTTCAGGAATGCCTGCCGCTGATTGTCTTCTTTCCTCATCTGGGTACCTACCTCATCGACTCGCTTGCGGATTTCAAGGAGCTCGTGATCCTCGCCCGTGAAAAAGAACACCGAGTGATCGCCAAGACCGAGTGGCTCCAGCAGGCACGTGTGTAAATCACAGACCAGCACCCGGCGACGGTTCCACCCAAGTCCACCGACGCTGGCATGGCTACCGGGATCCGCGATATTATCTGACGATCCCATGCGAAAAACCTCGCTGACTACTCCCGAACTACTCGACAAACTGGAAAAGTTCTACGGCCGGCAGGAACCGTGCTGGCCCGAGGATCCCTACGAGTTCATCGTGTGGTGGCTGTGTGGGTATCCGGCTAGCGATGCGACATGCACAAAAGGGTGGGAGAAGCTAAATCGTGAAATAGGCATCGAGCCGCAGCATCTGCTTGCAGCGCCCCCAAACACGCTTGCTGCCGCCCTCAAACCGGGCGGCATGGTTCCGGAATTGCGCGCCTTGCGGCTGAAAGAGGTTGCCCGGCGAGTAAAGGACGAGCTGGGCGGCGATCTCCGCACGGCTCTGGCCGGGCCCCTTTCCGCAGCGCGAAAGATCTTGAGGAAGTTTCCCACTATTGGCGACCCGGGAGCCGATCGCATCCTGCTGTTTGCTGGCATCGCCCCTGTGGCCGCAGTCCCGTCCAATTGTCCGCATGTCCTGGTGCGTATTTTATTCGGCCAGGAGCGCGAAAACTACGGGGTGAATTATCGTGAAGCACAGCAGGCGATTGGGGCGGGAATGCCGGAGACCCTCGACGCCCGGAAGCGCGCCTTCCTGCTCCTGAAACGCCACGGCCAGGAGATCTGCAAACGCACGAAGCCGAAGTGCGAAAAGTGCCCGGTCAACTCGCACTGCGCTTTTTTCGCCGGCCATCGCCGCGGCGTGTCGACCCCAGCGTGATCAACCTCATCTGGCAACGAAGAAGATGACCTGGGGCCGCGTCACATCGTCTTACCTATCCTTCCCATAAAGATAAACTATCGGTAAAACCATTGCCAGATGCGCGGAGTGTTGCTAACAATGGAAGTGTTGGACCTTTACCCAGTTCAAATCTGAATTCGAGACTGAACCGGCGTTCTCACGCCAAAGTGTAAACGTCTTCGTCGACTTCAGCTTGAACACACTCTCCGGGATTCCCGGCCTTAAGGAGAAGCATGAGCATCGATCTGCAAAGCCATTTAGAACTCCCCTACAGCGAATTGGAAGAACTGAATCTGCGCGCCAAGGAGGAACGGCTCGCACGCGTTCCCGCGGAGCAAATTCAAGGAGAGCGCCTCAAGTACCTGAGCGACGAGAAACGGATTAAAGCCGTGACGGTCCTCTTCAGCGACCTCGAAGGCCGGCTGCACATGCTCGATTACGACAAGAAGTTCTTCATCAAGAGCTGGGATAACCTCACGTTTGACGGGTCGTCCATTCGCGGCTTTTCCGCGCAACACGAGAGCGACCTGCGGCTCGGCATCGATTGGCCCGCCTTCTATTGGGGACCCGCGGACGTCTTCGGACCCGGGAAGGTCATGGTTTTCGGCGAGGTCATCGACAAGAATGGGAAACCTTATGCCGCTGACCTCCGCGCCGTGCTGAAGGCCTATGCCTGGAGCCTTTACGAGAAGGACGGTTACACCTTAAACGCCGCCAACGAAATCGAAGGCTTCCTGTTCAAGGGAACCGACGCGAGCGGCGCTATCACGAAACCGGCAAGTTCGAGTATGTCAGCATGGGCGGGTACTACCACTCCCTTCCCGGCGACGCGCTGCGTCTGTTCATCAACCGCGCTGCGGAAGTGCAGCGGGCGATGGGATTTCAAAACGAAAAGGACCACCCGGAAGTCGCGCCTTCGCAGTTCGAAATCAACTACGGGTATGCGGAAGTGGTGGCCGCGGCCGACCAAATCCAGATTTACAGACTGATCTGCCGGCAGGTGGCCACCAAAATGGGGCTGACCGCGTGCTTCCTGCCCAAGCCGATCGTCGGTGTGAATGGCACGGGCATGCACTCCAACGTGTCGATTATGAAGGATAACAAGAACGTGTTTTGGGACCCGCAGGGGCTGGAGAAAATGAGCCCGTTTGCCTGGCAGTTTGTTGACCGCATCCTCACCCACGGCAACGACCTGTGCTTGATCTTTAACTCCAGCGTGAATTCCTACCGCCGCCTCGACCCGCATTTCGAGGCCCCGAACCAGCTTAAAGCTTCGGCCGTGGATCGCGGCTCGATGGTTCGAATTCCCCTCGGCAATTCGAGTACCGCCCGATTGGAAGTCCGCGCGGTCGCTCCCGATGCCAATCCCTATATGTTGCTGTACTCGATCTTTCGAACCGGTATTGAGGGCAATATCGCCGAAGTCGAGAATCTCCGAAGCGCCCAACGATTCTTACCCGATAACATCTACGATGCGATTAAGAACTTCCATAATGCCGAATGGAAGACAAAGCTCCTCGGCGAAGACGTTAAAGAGCGGTTTGTCGAATTGAAGAAGGCCTCCGCCGATCGCTGTCCGCGCTTGCTGGGGACGGTCGTCAAAGCGCCGGAGGTCCAGTTCCACAATGAGGTCTATACGCAATTCCTGTGGAACCTGTTTTAGAGGTGAGGCACGCGGCTCGTCCTCTATGGGCAAGGAAAAGCCGCGGACCTACAGAGCAGGTCCGCGCTACGCTTTTTTCAGGCTTTGCTTTGAGAGCGGGTATCGCCCGGCTGCGTCGCGCATGCAATCCACACGGCAATTCCCCACAAGAGTAACCCGGCGATCAAGCCCTCCACGACGGTTCCCGCCAGCGTTCTCAGCAAGCGCATGGGAATATCGCCACTGGACGGATCGAAGAAGTGGGTTTTAAAGAAGGGCACGCCGGCGGCTAACAACGTGGCCAGGAAGACCCACCCTCGCCACACCCATCCCAACACCAGGGACGGGACCAGCAGTTGGCGGGCCTCCGTCAATCCCATCCGCGCCCCCACGCCCCCCACGTAAAATGCGCCCAGGAAGACCAGTATCGTGGTGCTCCAAGCGGCGCTGCGGAAGGGTTGAAGCCCCATGGCCTCGGTCCAAAATCGCATGATCACAAACACGCCCAGCATGGCGCCAGGGGCCACGGTCACTGGCCAGCGCCACAGAGTGTGGACAACGGTCATGAGCAGAAGGATGATTACAAAGAACACGCCGATTTCGATGATGTGCCCCATCAGATGCCTGCCCAGGTGACCCCAATTGCCGTAGTCTTCGCTTTCGGCAAAATGCGTCCGGGAGAGCCGCAGAACCGCGGCGATGATGGTCACCAGAATGACCCAACCTTCCGTCCATGCTGCGAGGATTAAAGCGGGAAGCAACAGTCGTGAAAACTTGCGCAAGCCGCCGCGGAGAGGCCCTACCGCCGCAACATATATGGCCACCAGCAGCATTCCCACGGTGCTGGAGAGATAGCGCGCAATATCTTGCGGGACGCCCACGAGTTCCAAAACCAAACGCGCGACCACCAGGACCGCCAGCGTGGCCATCGCCCCGCGCATCAAAAGCGAAAACGGTTCCCGTGTGAGTCCTTTCGATTCCGAAGGCATAGCTCCTCCTCATGAAGCAGAAGTCAGGAGCCAGAAGTCAGGAGCCAGAATGAAAACATGCCCTGTTTCCAGGCTCAGGAGTGAGTAACGCGGGCTTGTGTTGCGGGTTCGCAGTTCGTCCCCAAATGACCGCAAAGAACCGCGGACTCAGAGGAAAGGTCCGCGCTACGCTTGCTTTACCCACTCCACGGTGTAATTCTCGGGAATAGACTTAGGCATGCATCCTACTTCAGTGCCCACGGGGTTTCAATACGTTTTCGACTCTGGTGCATTGCTCTGCCAGCATGCGGTGCGAAGCCATGGAGTGGGGCAGCTTGATGCCACTTTTTCACCAGCCAGCTTGCTGACCGGGAATTGTGCGCGCGTTCGAAATCCCGCGAGCAAGTTCGCGTGGAGGAGAGCGGCAGTCTGTCAGCTAACGGACCGCACTCAAAGCTTCGCACGGCCAAACAGTCTGTATGGAGCGCCGGATACGGTGATAATCAGAAATTTCGTGTAACAGGAGGGTCGAAGCTCAGCTTCTAGGACCCCTTGGTGAGAATTCCTGGTTAGTGAAATCGCAGCGGTAATTCGAGGGGCCGGCACATCAGTTCTTCCATGATCGTTCCTTGCCGGGCGTGGCGAGGGCGGTTTTCAATCAACAATCGTAATTCGCCAATCACTCATCTCTCAGCGCCACCATGGGATCCACATTGGAAGCTCGCTTCGCCGGGAGGTAGCCCGCAAACAGCGCGACCGCCACCAACAACAAGCTTCCACCTGAGAGCGCTACCGCGTCGGTGGGCTTCACGCCGAAAAGCTGACTGGCAAGCAATCGCGAAGCCGCGAGCGCGCACGGGAAGCCCAGGGCGACGCCAACCGTTACCAGCAGAAGCGTCTCCCGCAGCACCATCCACAAAACATCGCATTGTTTGGCTCCCAGAGCCATGCGTAGTCCGATCTCGCCCGTTCGCCTGGCCACACCGAAGGCCATGGTCCCGTAAAGCCCAATGCAGGCCAGCAGCACGGCCAGTAATCCGAAAAAGGTCGAAAGCGTGGCGATCAGGCGCTCCTTCACAAACGAGTCGCGGGTTTGAACCTCCAGCGTCTTCAGGCGGAAGAGCGGCAGGTTCGGATCGATGGTGTGAATCTGGCGGCGCACTTCATCCAGCATCACGGAAAGGCCGCCGGAGTAGCGGACCTCAAACGTCGTCGAGAAATACACATCGGCCAGGCTCAGTTGAAAGAAGGGGGTGTAGAGGACGCTTCGCGGCGCATCCGTCACACGGCCGTAGCGCGAGTCTTTCACGACGCCGACAATTTGAAATTGCGCGCCGCCGTGCCGGGTGATGTGGCGGCCGATGGGATTATCATCGCCGAAGCAGCGCCGCGCCAGAACTTCGCTCACAATCGCTACCTGCGGCGACATCGCGTTATCCTCCGGGCCAAACTCGCGGCCGAGCAGCATGGGCGTTCCCAGGGTGGCAAAGTAACCGGGGCTCAAGGCGTTCACGGCGATGCGAATGCTTTCGTTTTCCGGCAGCGTGCGGCCGTCGATCGCGCCGATGCCGTTGACCCAGTAGGCCTCATCGTCAACCGGCCGCACCAGCGACAAGGCCGCGGAACAAACTCCCGGAAGCGCTCGGAGGTCACTCAACACTTGCTGATAAAGGTTGGCCAACTTGATGTTGTCTTTGTAGCCCGCCAAGCGGGGATCCAGCGAGAACATCAGGACATTGTGCCGGTCATATCCCGGATCAATCGCCCAGAGTTTCTGCAAGCTGCGCACGAAGAGCCCGGCGCCCACCACCAGCGTAAGCGAGAGCGCGATTTGTGCCGCCACCATGATTCTGTCAAGCCCCAAACCCCACCTTCGACCCTTGCCGAGGAACTGACTTCGTCCTTCCTTCAACGACGGCGTGAGATCGACACGTGTGGCGCGGAAGGCAGGCGCAAGCCCGAACAGCACTCCGGTCAGAAGTGAGACTCCGGCCGTGAAGGCCAACGTGCGAATGTCCGGCGTGAGGTGCACGGGGAGAGGCGAATCGCCGGTTGAGACCATGCGGAGGAGAAGTTGGCTACCCCACCAAGCCACCAGAAATCCCAAGACTCCGCCGAGGGCTGCCAGCAGAACGCTTTCGGTGAGTAATTGGCGGACCAAACGTGTGCGGCCGGCGCCGATGGCGAGACGAACCGCGATTTCCCTCTGGCGCGTGGTGGCTCGCGCCAGCAGCAGATTGGCTACGTTGGCACAGGCAATCAGCAGGACGACACCGACCATCATCAGAATCTGAAGCGGCAGCGTGAAATCATGCCGCAGGCCCCATTCGAACCCCTTGGCGCCGGGCTTCACGTTAAGGCGGGAACTGGAGAGCATGCGCGCCACGAACTGCTGTTGGTCCGGCGCGGCCGTCGGGGCGAAATCCCTCAGCACCTGGTGATGGATTGTGTCGAATTCGGCCTGGGCTTGCTGCTCGGTAACCCCAGATTTGAGCCGGCCCATGATTTCGATCCAAGTATCAAACGCGCCATCCCAGTCCGGCGCTCCAGGCGTCAACTGACCGAGCAGCGTCATCGGCACCGTGATGTCAGGTGAATCGCCGACCTGAAGCCCTAAGAACGCCGCGGGCGTGACGCCGATCACGGTTAGCGGCGTTTGGTTCACCGTAATGGTTTTGCCGACGATGGACGGGTCGCCGCCAAAACGCCGCTGCCACAATGCGTAGCCGATGACGGCGACAGGGCTGCGGGCTTTGTCGTCTTCGTCGGAGAAGAAGCGTCCGGCCGCGGGCGTCAGGCCCAAGGTTGAGAAATAGCCGCCGGTGGCGACCTGGCCGAGGGCCAGATCGGCCTTGCCGCCGAAGCCCACATTGACCCGCCCTATTTCGCTGAATGCGAAGATGGCGGATAGACTCTGATTCCGGCTGCGCATCCCTTCGAAGTAGGGGAAAGACATGTTGGAGTTTTCGCTGCCGTCCGGGTAAGTTTCGGAAAATTGCACCATTTGTTCCGGATGCTTTATCGGCAGTGACTCCAGCGCCACGGCGTTCAGCAGGCTGAAAATGGCGATATTGGCGCCGATGCCCAGCGCGAGAGAAAGCAAGACCACGGTGGTAACGCCCGGGTTCTTCGCCAACATTCGCAGCCCGTAGCGAGCGTCCTGAATGAGGTTTTCAATGAAACTCACCCTTCGCATATCGCGGCACTCCTCTTTGATCTGCTCCACGCCGCCCAGTTCGCGCAGGGCCGCGTAACGGGCTTCCTTGGGCGTCATCCCTTGGGAAACGTTTCCCTCCGTCAATTTTTCCAGGTGGAAGCGGAGTTCTTCGCTCAGTTCCGTCTCGACGCGGCCTCTCCGGAAAAGTGAGCGAAACCGCAGCGGCAATTTGTAAATCCAACGCATCAACTCACCCTATGACTGTTTCTCGCCCGGCGCGCCCAGCACGGTGCTCAATCACCAATCGCAAATCGCCAATCACTCATATCTCAGCGCCACCATCGGGTCGACCCTCGTCGCTCGCCGGGCGGGGATGTAACTCGCGAAAAGTGCTGAAATCGCAAGTAAAGATGCCACGGCGGCCAAGGTCGGTACGTCGTATGCCTGAGTGCCGAAGAGCAACTTGTGCATCAGGGTGGCGGCGACAATCGAACCTAACAGCCCCGCGGCAATCCCTACGGAAATCAACCAGCCCGCCTCTTTCAGAATGAGCCCGTACACCGTGCTCCGCTGCGCCCCCAGCGCGATGCGGACACCGATCTCGCGCGTTCTCCGGCTCACCGAGTAAGCGATCACCCCGTAGAGCCCCACCACTCCGAGCAGCAGTGCCAGGGTGGCAAAGCCCCCGATCAGCCACGTTGAGGAACGGTGCAAGTAGGCCGTCTGGGAACCATGGATCCTCTCGGTCATGGTCATTTCGCCCCTCGTGCCGGTGTCGGGATCGATCTGATGGATGACGGCATCGAGCGTGGGCAGCACGGACTGCTCGGCCTGCGAGGTGCGCACGACAACGGCAAAATAGGTGTCGGGGCTCTGGTTAAAGGGAATATACTCCGCGGGCCATATCTCGGAATCCAACGTACCTTCCTTGACGTCGTCCACGACGCCGACGATCTCTTTGATCGATCCCCGCGACAGCCCGCCATCGCCATATTTCTTACCGAGGGGGTCTTCATTGGGGAAGTATTTCCGTGCCAGCGCCTGGTTAATGATGACCACGCGGGGCTTCGAGGCATCATCCGCGTCGGTAAAGTAACGCCCACGCAACAGTTTCGCTTGCAGGGTGGTGAAATACGCGGAGCTCACGTGCCGCTCATTCACTTCATTGTGCTCTCCGTTATACGGCCGGCCAACAAACCTGATCCAATCCGTGTTGCTATTGCCGCTCAAGGGCAGCCCCTGGGTCACGATGCCCACAGACCTTACTCCGGGCAGGCTCGCGATTCGACCTATGACCCGGCGCCCGAGTTCTACCACCTGCGGGTCCTTGGCATAGCGGACGGGCGGCGCGGCGACCTCCAGCATGGCCAAATGATCGGGCTGGAACCCGAGGTCCACATGGAGCAAACGATAGAGGCTTTTGCCGAGCAACCCGGCGCCTGACAACAGCACCATGGCGATGGCCAACTCCACCGCCACGAGGTTCGAACCCACCCGGCGCCACATGGTCCCCGCCGAGCCGCGGCTACCTTCTGCCAGGCCTTCGCGCATCTCCGATAACGACAAACGCAAAATGGGAGTGACGGAGTAGAGCCCCGCAGCGAGCAAGGATATCGCCGCGCTGAAAACCCACACGTGGAGATTCAAGCCCAGGCCTTGCAGGTACGGCATCCCGGCCATCATGTCGGGCGGGATAAGCCGGGTGAGGAGTTTGATGATCCACTCGGCGGAAAGCAGCCCCAGTGCGCCGCTGATCGCCACCAGCAGCAGCCCTTCCGTGGCGAATTGGCGGATCAATCTCCAGGACGATGCGCCTAGCGCCTCGCGGACGGCAATTTCCCGCTTGCGGCCTTCGGAGCGCGCCACGAGAAGGCCGGCGACGTTGACGTAGGCAATCAGCAGCAGCAGTCCGGCTCCGCCGAGCAGCACCAACAGGATGGGGCGGATATCCCCAACGATCACCTCGGCAAGCGGCACGACGCTCGCGCTCTGGCCGCGATTGGAACCGGGATACTGCCTTTCAAGATCGGCGGCGATGGTCTTCATTTCGGCGAGCGCCGTCTCAACCGAGGCGCCATCTTTCAGGCGACCCAATCCCTCAAGACTATGGCAGCTTCGCCGGAGGTCGCAGGGGTCCGTACCCTGAAGCGTCGTCCATAAATCCGCATAACCTCGCGGAGCAAATTGAAAGTCCCGCGGCAGCACGCCAATAATGGTGTATGAAATGCCATTCAGTGTGACCGGCCTTCCGACCACCTCGGGTTTTCCACCAAACCACTTCTGCCACCCGGCGTAAGTCAGCATCACCGTTTTGGGTGCGCCCGCCTGGTCCTCGCCGGCAGAGAAATCACGCCCCAGCAGCGGCGTAATTCCCAGAGTGCGGAAAAACCCAGCGCTCACGCGAACGCCAGCCACGGGTTGGGTGCCTTCTGCGGTGCGCAGTAGGAAACCGGTCCCTCCCCAAACATCCATCGAGTTGAAAACGTTGTTCAGCTTCTTCCAGTCGAGGTAGTCGGGATAGGAAAGGTAAGCACGCGGAAACATCGCATCGCTTTCGGTGACACCCACCAGCCGGGTGGAATTCCGGTAGGGCAGCGGCTTGATCAGCGCGGCATCGACAAAGCCGAAAATGGCCAGGCTGCCGCACATGCCCAGTGAAAGAATGAAGATCCCAACGACGGTGAATCCCGGGTTCTTCGCTAACAGTCTCAAGCTGAAGCGAACGTCCTGAACAAGATTTTCAATGTAATTCACTCGTCGCATGTCGCGGCACTCCTCTTTGATCTGCTCCACCCCGCCCAACTCACGCACGGCCGCGAAGCGGGCTTCTTCCGGCATCATCCCTTGTTGAGCGAATTCATCCGTCAGCCTTTCTAGGTGGAAGCGGATCTCGTCGTTGAGTTCGTTTTCGACACGGCTCCTATGGAATAGTGACCGAAATCGAAGCGGTAATTTGTAAATCCAGCGCATCAACTCTTCCATGATCGTTTTTCAATAGGCGCACCGAAAGCGGCCTTCAATCGGCAATCACCAATCACAAATCACCAATCACTCATATCTCAGCGCCACCATGGGGTCGACTCCGGCGGCGCGACGGGCGGGGATGTAACATGCCAGGATTGCCACGCCGGTCAGCATCAGCGCAACGGCGGCAAAGGTGGCTGGGTCAGCCGGCTTGATGCCAAAGAGCAAGCTCGACAAAAGGCGCGTTAACCTCAGGGCGCCGACGATCCCGATCGCAATTCCGGCCAGTGCCGGACGAAGCCCTTCCCGAATGACCATCCAAAGAACCTCGCCCTTCTGCGCCCCCACCGCCATGCGAATGCCGATCTCGCGCGTGCGTTGGGCGACGGTGTAGGAGATCAAACCGTAAATTCCCAGGCAGGCCAGCACCAGCGCCAAGCCCGCAAAACCGCCGAGCAGCAGAGTTATGAATCGCGGCGCCTCCACCGACTGCGCAAAATACTGGTCAAGAGTCTCGACATGGTAGATGGGCGCGTTTTTATCCAAGGAGGCAACCTGGCGACGGGCTGACTCGACGATACTGCGCGGATCGTTGACCGTGTGCACCACGAAGAACATTGTGCCAAAGGGGCTCTGCGCCAGGGGGGCATACACTTCGGGAGCGGCTTCGTCGCCCAGGCCGCTTTGCTTCACATCCGCGATAACGCCGACAATTTCGCGCATCGGGAACTCGCCGGGACCGTAGCCGTTGCCGATCCCGGGCCGGATGTGCCGCCCGATCGGGTCCTGGTTGGGGAAGAAGCGCCGCGCCAGCGTGCGGTTGACAATCACCACCGGCGTAGATTTCGAGTCGTCACGCTCGGTAAAGTCCCGCCCGGCAACGAGGGCGATATGCAGCGTGCGAAAATAATTCGGTTCCACCGCGTTGAAATCGGCCGAAGGTCGTGAGCCCGCCGGCAGGGGCTCCCCTTCAATTTCAAAGCCCGAGCCGATGTTGTCTCCCGTCAGAGGCAGCGACGCCACTGCACTGGCCGAGTTGACGCCCGGTAGCGCTCTCATGCTCTCCACAACCTCGCGGAAGAATAACGGCACCTGCGCGCCCTGCTTTCCTGCGGGTGAATCGAGCTGAAAGGTCAAAACTTGATGAGGATCGAATCCCGGATTAACCCGAGTGAGATAAAAGAAACTCTGAATCAGCAGGCCCGCGCCGAGGAGCAAAACGATGGCCAGTGCGACCTCGCTCACCACCAGAGCGTCGCGCAGGCGGCTGTGCTCTTTACCTCCACCTCCCGAGCCCCTGCCACTCTCATTGAGCGATTCGGTGAGGCCTATCTTTGACACCCGCAGGGCGGGAGCAAGTCCGAACAAAACTCCCGCAACGAGCGAGACCAGAAATGCGAACATGAGCAAGCGGGCGTCGAGGCCGATGGTGTCCAAGCGCGGGACCACGGCCGGGATGAGCCGGACGAGGACTCGGAGCAACGCTGTTGCCAGAGCAAGACCGAGGCCACCCCCTAAGAGTCCCAGCGCCACACTTTCCGTCAGCAGTTGGCGAGTAGCCCGGCGGCGGCTGGCGCCCAAGGCAGCCCGGAGAGCCATTTCCTTGTGCCGCCCGGTGGCCCGCGCCAACAATAGGTTCGCCACATTGACGCATACGATCAGCAGGACACAGCCCACGGCCCCCAGCAACACGAACAAAGGAGTACGTAGAGGGCCGATGGCGCCCTGGATCTCCGGCACAATCTGCACGGTCCGCGGCTTGTTCTCGGGATGCTGTTTGCTTAACGCGACTGTAATCCCGGCCATCTCGGATTGCGCCTGCTGGAGTTTGACCTTGGGTTTCAGCAAGGCAGAAACATCGAGATAGTGTGCCCCCCGCTGGGTAGTCATCGCACCCACCCCACCACGGGCGTCAACGGCGATTGTAGTCCACAGCTCGATGCGGTCCGCCTGAATGGGGTACTGGAACGCCGGCGGCATGACCCCGACCACCGTAAAAGGTTGGTCCCCAAGCTGAATCGTGCGACCCAGCACCGCCCGGTCAGCACTGAATTCTCGTTGCCACAAGCCATAGCTCAAAATGACAGGGTCGGTGCCACTCACCATGGCGGGGTTGTCCTCTTCCGGCAGGAAGATGCGCCCGAGCGCTGGCGTCACTCCGAGCAGGGAAAACAATTGCGCGGACACCACTGCCCCTTGCAAATGGAGTGGCTCCCGGGGGCCGATCAGGGTAAAGTCGCCCGTTCGGAATGCCGCCATGCCCTCGAAGACGTGGCTCCGTGCCCGCCAATCCAGAAAATCCGGATAAGACGCCACATCGCCGTGGCCCGTGGCGGCAATCACCGACCTGACTCGTACCAGGCGGTCAGCGGTAGGAAAAGGCAGCGGCTTGAGCATTACGGTGTCCACAATGCTAAAGATCGCTGTGGTCGCGCCAATCCCCAGCGCCAGAGTCAGGATAGCGGTAGCGGCGAACCCCGGATTCCTCCTCAGCACCCGCAGGCCGTAACGGATATCCTGAACAAGGTTCTCAAGGTAATTCACCTGACGCATGTCTCGGCACTCCTCTTTGATCTGCTCAACCCCGCCCAACTCGCGCAGGGCGGCATAGTGTGCTTCCTCCGCCGTCATCCCTTGTGTGGTGCTCTGCTCGATCAGCTTCTCCAGGTGAAAGCGAAGTTCCTCGCTGAGCTCCTGTTCGACGCGGGCGCGCTCGAACAGTGAGCGGACTCGTAGCGGAAATTTGTAGAGCCAGCGCATAGCTTTAGATATCAGCCCTCAACGATCAAATTCATTGCTATCGCCAATCGCCCAACGCTAAATCCTGCTGGCGCCGTCAAATCGGCAATCGACAATCAACAATCGGCAATATTCAGCTTGTCTCCAGCACCAAGCCAATGGCGGCGGAAAGCCTCGCCCAGTTGGCCTGCTCATGCTCCAAATACTTGCGCCCCGCGGGCGTCAGTGAATAAAACTTGGCGTGGCGATTGTTGTCGGACTCGCCCCACTTCGCCCTGATCCAGCCGCTTTGCTCCAGGCGATGGAGAGCGGGATACAGCGCTCCCTGGTTCACCTGGAGCACTTCCTTGGACACCTGCCGGATGCGCTGGGCTATGCCCCAGCCGTGCATGGGTTCCAGTGCAAGGGTTTTGAGGATCAGGAGGTCCAGCGTGCCTTGGACCAGATCGGTTGGTTTGCTCATTCACACTCCCCTCAGTTATCGACAACGCATCTTACGCCTGCTCCTGTCAATAATCAAGAGGAGATTTCGAGGCCCCCGCTCCATCGACGGAGAGGCATCCCATCGGCTAAAATAGTGTAGGGTCAATGACACAAAATGGGAATGGATCAAACTGCAGTTCCCCACTCGAACTCTCTCGCGGTGATGAGCACGCAGGAGAAGGCGCTCGCCATCAACCTTGATCCCGCGACATTCGGGACCTTTGCTGAAATCGGTGCCGGCCAGGAGGTAGCGCGCTGGTTTTTCTATGTGGGACACGCCTCCGCCACCGTCGCCAAATCGATGTCGGCGTACGATATGGTGATCAGCGACATCATTTATGGCGCCACCGATCACTACGTCAGCCGCGCCCGCCTGGAATCCATGCTGGACCACGAATGGGCGCAGTTGCTCGAGCGCCTTGACCTCGTGCGCGGCGAGCGCACTTGTTTCTTCGTCTTCGCCGACACCGTGGCAACGTGCAGCCGCACCCGCAATCAGATGGGACAGGGTTGGATGGGCGTACGCTTTCAGGCCGAACCCAGGGCGCCGTTCTCGGAGATCGTGATTCGCGCCAATCTGCTTGACCCAGTGCCGGTGGGCGAGCAGGAATCCCTGGGAGTCCTGGGGGTCAACCTGGTCTACGGCGCTTTCCATCAGCGACAACCCGAGGCACTGATGAAAATGCTGATGGAGGGGCTCAGCAGGCTTCGCGTGGACATCGACATGATCAAATTCTCCGGGCCGGCGTTTAAGGATGTCGATAACCGGCTCGCGAGTTTGCAACTGGTGGAGTTGGAATTGACCGACTCGACGATGTTTACCGCGCAGGGGGATGTTGTACAGCCGGCCGAAGTGCTCTACCAGAAACCTGTCCTCATCTCGCGGGGCAGGTTCCGGCCGATAACCAACGTCGGGATCGATATGTTGAACGGCGCGGTGGAACGGTTTAGGAAAATCTCCGGGGTGGATGGGGACCCGGTGGTGATCATGGGGATGACCCTGCGGGATCTGGACACGGGGCACGGGATCGACCCTCGCGATTTTCTCGCTCGCACCGACATGCTCGCTGCCCTCGGCAAAACAGTGATGGTGTCCAACTTCAGGCGTTTCGACAGCGTCACGAGCTCACTGCGGCGTTACACCCAACAATGGTTGGGATTCGTCATGGGCGTGCCCACCCTGCGCGCGGTATTCGACGAGCAGTACTATGCCAGCCTGCCGGGCGGAATCCTGGAAGGCTTAGGGCGACTGTTTCAAGGAAATGTACGCCTGTATGTTTACCCCGCGCGGGCCCAAAGCGGCGAAGTGGCGACTTCCACGACGCTGGAACTCGCTCCCCCACTGCAACACCTGCTCGCCTACCTGCGGGAAAGGGGCGAGATCGAGGCCATTGAGAATTTCGATTCGCGGCAACTCCACATGCTGCCCGATGAAGTTCTAGCCGCCATTCAAAATGGCACGCCCGGCTGGGAACAGTACCTGCCCCCGCAAGCGGCCGAAGTCATCAAACAACGCGCATTGTTTGGATATCGCCAACCGGTAGCAGAAAGGGTCTCCTGAAATAGCGCGCACTTCCCTTTGGGTGTACGACACAAGAGTGCCGCCTATGTCTTCAGAGACATAGGCGGCACTATCTACCCTCTCTGACTATGTCTTGTGATCGCTCGCCAGCCTAATGTTTACGGCCCGATGCATGTAACGGCATCGACATAGTATTGAC
>Ga0187876_1000556_pt1 | contig 37709 bp, 37 predicted proteins | sample June2016WEW_17_4_FD_133000 | JGI IMG/M metagenome (GOLD analysis project Ga0187876, IMG submission 133000) | Peatland microbial communities from SPRUCE experiment site at the Marcell Experimental Forest, Minnesota, USA - June2016WEW_17_40 | ecosystem: Environmental > Terrestrial > Soil >...
CAGGTGTACGCGTCGGCTGACGCCGGCGACAACTGGGCCCCCATTGTGCGCGATCTTCCAGCAGTGCTTTCGGTCGAGGTGCAGACGCTGCCATGATCCGCGTCATACTGCCGCAACATCTGCGGACGCTGGCGCACGTGGGCAGCGAGGTGGAACTTGAGGTCGAGGGTCGAGTCACGCAGCGCTCGATCCTCGACGCGCTCGAAGCCCGCTACCCAATGCTGCGCGGCACCATCCGCGACCACGTCACCCAGCAGCGCCGGCCGTTCTTGCGCTTCTTCGCCTGCGAGGAGGATCTGTCGCATGAGCCGCCGGACGCGCCCCTGCCCGACGCGGTCGCGTCGGGCGCGGAGCCTCTTCTCATCATCGGCGCCATCGCCGGCGGATAGATCCCGCCGCCCTATTCCCCCAGCCAGGCGCCGTAGGGCTGCAGCCGCTCGATGTGATCGCAGATGATCTTGAATGCGCCCATGAGTGGGACAGCCAGGATCAGTCCCATCGCGCCCCACAGCCATCCCCAGAACAGCAGCGAGATGGTGACCGCCAGCGGGTTCAGTTGCAGGCGCTTGCCCAGGACCTTGGGATAGAGCACGTTCATGGCGATCAAGTGCAGCCCCAGGACGGCGGCGACCACGATGAGGAACGTGGCCGTTGTCAGGTGCCCCAGGTCGGCGATGAGCGGCGGGATGATGGCGAAAACAACACCGAGGTAAGGAATCAGACTTAGGAATCCGCTGATGACCCCGAGGAAGTAGAAATAGGGCAGGCCCAGCATTCCGAACACAGCGATGCTGCACACACTCAGGAAGATGCCAATGATGAAGTTGCCCACGATGAACGACCGGATCATGCGCGCAATCAGACCCAGCATGACGTAAGCGGTATTCCGGTTCTCCATGCTGAACAGCATCACCGAGGCGGAGCGCACGTGGTCTTGCCAGCTCAGCATGAAGAAAACCAAGAACGGTACAAAGGTGACGGTCAGCACCATCTCCGACACCGAGCTGGCATTCCTGCTGACCAAGTCGGTCCAGTCGCTCGATTGCCGGACGGTTACGGTTTTCTTGTCCTCTTCCGAGGAAGGCAACATGGTCTCACGGGTCTGCTCAATCTCTTCGGCTTCCGCGCGCATCCGCCCCGTCATCTGCTGGATCCTGGCCTTGTATTGCGGCAACGCCTGCATGAAATCCATGGCGCGGCTATAAGAGAGATAGGTGGCTGCGCCCCCGGCGATCACCAGCAGCAGCACGGCTATCAGCGATGCCAGGGCATTCGGTATGTCAAACCTGGTGAGCAGGTCAACCAGCGGCGCCAGGACAAATGCGATCAGGACCGAGACCAGAACGACAACCAGGATTAGCTTGGCAACATAAAGTACGGTCAGGACGGCCGCGATCGCCAGGATAAGCAACGCCGATGCCTGGAGGCGCAGAATGCGGCGGCGCTCCAGCTCGGCGACCGTGGAGCGATTGATCGACACCTGCGGAATCGGGGCGGGGCCGCTTGCCGCATTTGCATCCACATCGGGATTGCCGTTACCGGTGCGCTGTGGCTCCACATTGTCCAGCAACTTATCTGGCATTTCGCCTATGGTACTCGCATAACCCTCAGATTCCGAACATGATATTTTTGCTGGGTCGAAGATGGGAAATACTTTTACGACAGCGCAACCAGTTGAGCAACCTCGCCGCATCCTGGCGCTGGATTTCGGCGCGCGCAACATCGGCCTGGCGGTGAGCGACGAACTGGGGGTCACGGCCCAGGGCCTGCCTACTTTACGCCGCAGCAACAAACGCAACGATCTGGACCACTTGCGGCGCGTGATCAAGCAATTCCACATCGCTGAGCTGGTGTTGGGACTGCCTCTGCGCATGAGCGGGAGCGAAGGCATCCAGGCGGAGAAGGTGCAGGTGTTCGCCGAAGAATTGCGCCGCAAGTTCAAGCTGCCCGTCCACCTCTTCGACGAACGGCTGACTTCGGTCGAGGCCAATCGCCTATTGCGTGAAACCGACATGAGCACTCACCGCCGCGCGGGGGTGGTGGACCAACTGGCGGCGGTGCTGATCCTGCAATCATTCCTGGAATTCCAAAAGAACAGGGACCCTGTAGCCAAGGATGAACACGGATGATCACGGATTCTCAGAGACTCCGGATAATGCGGCGCTTCAGCTGGATTATTCATGAGGATCTCACGCTTTGAAGGGGCACGGCTTCAGCCGTGCCGTAAAGCGGCTATCATCATGGTGGCTTTAGCCACTGAGGGACTTCGGTGTTGACACGAACTGCGAATTCCCTCGGGGGCTGAAGCCCAACCCTCCACGTTCACAGCGGCACGGCTGAAGCCGTGCCCCTTCAAAGCGCGGTCTTAAGCTACGGAAAACAGACGAAAGTCCAGCTTCAGCGCCTCGTCAACGAACTGATGAGACTCCCGGCTACGCTCTTTGTCTTGCCGAGCAGCGCACACATGCCGCTCATCATCTAAACTGCTGTATTCCGTGCGAACATTCTTCAAACTCGTGGTGGCGGTCGTACTGGCGTTTGTTCTGTGGTTTGCCTGGGCGGCCCTGCTGCCCTTGCACCCTTCGGAGACCAAGTTCGTGCTGTTGCGTCCGGGCTGGAGCACGCGCCACATCGCGCAAAATCTGCAGCGCGAAGGCGTTATTCGCAGCTCGGCGGCATTTCTCATGCTGCAATACGCCGAAGGATTGAAGACCCTCAAGGCCGGCGAGTACAAGTTCGACCAACCCGCCAGCGCGATGCAGGTGTGGCGTCGCCTGGTGCGCGGCGATGTCTATGCGCGCACCGTCGTCATCCCCGAGGGCTACACCATGTTCGACATTGCGGCCGCGGTCGAGCAGGCGGGCCTGAGTACGGCGGCCGATTTTCTCATTGCCGCCAAGGGAGATGTACTTCTCCTTCGCGAGATCGATCCCAACGCGCAGTCGCTGGAGGGATATCTCTTTCCCGACACCTATCAGTTCACGCGCATCGATACCGCTCATGACCTGGTAGCGGCGATGGTGCATCGTTTTCGGCAGGAAGCGCAGAAAATCGGGCTGCTGGGAAACGCGGACCCGCGCCGCATCGTGACCATGGCCTCCATCGTGGAGAAGGAAACCGCGGTACCGGAAGAGCGGCCCATGGTCGCCAGTGTGTACTACAACCGGCTGGCCCGAAACATGGCGCTGGGGGCCGATCCCAGCGTGGTCTATGCGGCCCTGCTGGCCGGACGTTATCGCGGCGCCATTTATCAGTCCGACTTGCAATTCGACTCGCGCTATAACACCTACAAGTATCCCGGGCTGCCTCCCGGCCCGATCGCCAATCCGGGCGTCGCCTCTTTGCAGGCCGCGCTGCATCCCGCCCACAGCGACTTCCTCTACTTCGTCAGCGACAACAACGGCCACCATCGCTTCGCCCGCACCCTGGAAGAACATGCGCGCAATGTGATTGCGTATCGCCGTGCGCTAACTGCCAGACAGTAGAGCAATGACAGCCCGGGGGGCGCGGTCGAGAGAGTTGGCCCGCGAGCGCGCTCGTTATGAGTCGGTTTATGGGCGCCGAATTAACGGGCTTTTGACCTCGTTAAGTGAGACAATAAGCTATGACTTACTATCGAGTTGAATTTCCGGCCGGGACCCCCAAGCCCCATCACCCCAAGCGGTTTCGCACCGAAGAAAAAGCGAAGCAACACGCCAGAAAAGTCCTTGGCATAACCGAGGAAGGCATCGTGGCATCGAAGGTCACTATCGTCCCAGTCAGCAGCAACGAAGCGTCGCCATCATGATATGCCCTAGCTGTGGCGGCGAATTGTCGAAGGTCTGGCGGCCTCAACAGGCGGTCAGCTCGCAACCCGTCGCGCGAGTGCAGTGGCATTGCGGGACCTGCGGCGGAACCTTCACCCGCGAGCAATTACGCACCCCACCGAAGCGGCACTCGCATGCCCTGGCGGGAGAGCCCAGCCTTCCTTAAGACTTGCCGGCGCGGCGACTTGTCCGTGAAATGAACGCGCCGAACATCGCTCTTTGACCTATGTGTCATTGACCCCGCTTTATCCAACATGCTATAAAGACTCGCCTTTTGTGCTGCGCCCGTTGTGTGCTTGTAAATGCACATGAATGGGTGCAAGTGTTCCCGACGCGGCCAAACCTCAACACTTCCGTCTTGAAGTGGAAGCGCGTTTCCGGGATTCCAGCAGGTCTACACGCGTTTTTTTCTGGCGATCTGCAAAGACGCGAGCTAAAACTCCGTGCGCCTGATCTGCTGGGCGGTAATCGATCTCATGGAAACGTTGCCTGCGATTTATCGCGGGAGAGCGCAACAAACATAACGCCATTTTACGGGTGCGTCCCGACGAAACGGGCGCGGCCCATCGGAGGAATCATATGCACACCTGGCTCGCCGTCCTGCGGCGGCTGTCATCCATAAGAAGCTCGGCCAAGTTGCTGACCGCCGCGCTTACATTGTTCCTGCTGAGTGCTGCCACCGCTTTTGCCCAACCCAGTGAGCCGGCCGGCGAAGCCAATCTGCGGCTTCCTGACCTCTCGTCGGTCAACTTCCTGGGTATGACCGGCCATAACATCCTGTTGATTGGCATCCTTTTCTGCTGCTTCGGACTGCTCTTCGGGCTGGTAATTTCCATGCAGCTTAAGAACTTGCCGGTCCACCGCGCGATGCGCGAGATCTCAGAGCTGATCTGGGAAACCTGCAAGACCTACCTGATTACCCAAGGGAAGTTCCTTGTCGTCTTATGGGCTTTCATCGCGGTCGTGATCCTGGCCTATTTCGGATGGCTGGCTCCGGTTCCCGGCAAGCCGGTGGCCGTCACCCTACCCGTCATCCTTCTGTTCAGCGTGATCGGAATCTGCGGTAGCTATGGAGTGGCGTGGTTCGGTATCCGGGTGAACACGTTCGCCAACTCGCGCATTGCCTTCGCGGGGCTGGGTGGCAAGCCTTACCCGCTATACTCCATCCCGCTGCGGGCGGGCATGAGCATCGGCATGATGCTGATCAGCGTCGAGCTGCTCATCATGCTTTGCATTCTGCTGTTTATCCCGGCGGATTACGCCGGCCAATGCTTTATCGGATTCGCCATCGGCGAGTCGTTGGGCGCGGCTGCCCTGCGTATCGCCGGCGGGATTTTCACCAAGACTGCCGACATCGGCTCCGACCTGATGAAGATCGTCTTCAAGATCAAAGAGGATGATGCCCGTAACCCCGGTGTCATCGCCGACTGTACCGGCGATAATGCGGGAGACTCGGTGGGTCCCACGGCCGATGGTTTTGAAACCTACGGCGTCACCGGCGTGGCCCTGATCACCTTCATCTTGCTGGGGGTGCATAACCCTACCACCCAGGTGCAACTGCTGGTGTGGATCTTTATCATGCGCATCATGATGCTGGTCTCCAGCACGGTGGCGTATTTCCTGAATGAAGCGATTGCCAAGGCCCGCTACGGCAACGCCAAGGACATGAACTTCGAAGCGCCGCTTACCTCGCTGGTGTGGCTCACTTCCATTATCTCGATCGCTCTGACTTATATCGTGTCCTACAAGATCGTGCCCGTCTTGGGCGGCGATCCGACCCAGTGGTGGAAACTGGCGACCATCATCTCCTGCGGAACGCTGGCTGGCGCCGTGATCCCCGAACTGGTAAAGGTATTCACCTCGACGGAATCGCGACACGTGAGAGAAGTGGTGATCTCGGCTGACGAAGGGGGCGCGTCGCTCGGCATCCTGTCGGGCTTCGTGGCCGGCAACTTCTCCTGCTACTACCTCGGCTTCACCATCGTCTCCCTGATGGCGATTGGCTACTACGTGAGCACCTTTGGCCTCGGAGCGCTGATGCTGGCCCCGGCGGTGTTCGCCTTCGGCCTGGTGGCTTTTGGGTTCCTGGGCATGGGTCCGGTGACCATCGCCGTGGACTCCTACGGCCCGGTGACCGACAACGGGCAATCGGTGTACGAGCTCTCTCTGATTGAGCAATTACCGAACATTGAAAGCGAACTGAAGAGGGACTACAACATCGACGTGAACTTCGAGCGCGCCAAATACCTGCTCGAAGCCAACGATGGCGCCGGCAACACCTTCAAGGCGACCGCCAAGCCGGTGCTCATCGGCACCGCGGTCGTAGGCGCAACCACCATGATCTTCTCCATCATCATGGCGCTGACCGGCGGCTTGACCCACGGACAGGAAAACCTGTCGCTGCTGCACGCCCCCTTCGTGCTGGGCCTGATCAGCGGCGGGGCCATCATCTACTGGTTCACCGGGGCTTCCACCCAGGCGGTGACCACCGGCGCCTATCGCGCCGTGGAGTTCATCAAGGCCAACATCAAGCTGGAAGGGGTGGAGAAGGCCTCGATCAGCGACAGCAAGAAGGTGGTCGAGATCTGCACCAAGTATGCGCAGAAGGGCATGTTTAACATCTTCATCGCCGTCTTTTTTGTGACCCTGGCCTTCGCCTTCGTGGAGCCATTTTTCTTCATCGGCTACCTGATCTCGATCGCGGCGTTCGGCCTCTATCAGGCCATGTTCATGGCCAACGCCGGGGCCGCCTGGGACAACGCCAAAAAGATCGTCGAGGTGGAGCTGAAGCAGAAAGGCACCGCGCTGCACGATGCCACCGTGATCGGCGACACCGTGGGCGATCCCTTCAAGGACACCTCCTCGGTGGCCATGAACCCGATTATCAAATTCACCACCTTGTTCGGATTGCTGGCCGTCGAACTGGCGGTGAGCTTGACCGCTAACAAAGGAACGGGATTCAGCCACGTGCTGGCGGTCATCTTCTTCGCCATCTCGTTTGTATTCGTGTACAGGTCGTTCTATGGGATGCGGATCGTCAAGACCGCAGCCTGATTTCAATCCTGCCAACCGCAAACGCCATCCCACGGGATGGCGTTTTGCATTGAAGTGCGCACCTTCAGGCGCGCCGCATAAGTTCCTTCAATTTTGTCATCCCGAGCGGGGCGGAGTCGAGGGACCTGCGGTTATTCGCTGAGACCACAGCGCTGCCCGCTCGCGCTGATGCGGACTGGAGCGGGCGGCAGCGAACAGATATACTGCCCGCCATGCGCGAGTTGCAGCGTCAAATCGAGTCTTACTATGCGATGGGAGCGAATGCAGTCGGATTTCCCGAGGCCGGCGAAGCCTTTTCGCGATTCCGCGATGCCCTGACAGCGGGCACAGTTCGTGCCGCCGAAAAGACCGACGGCCGCTGGCGTACCAATGAGTGGGTGAAGCAAGGGATTCTGCTGGGTTTTCGCATTGGCAAGCTGGCAGAGAGCGGAGACCCCCGCGTGCTCTCCTTTGTTGACAAGGATACCTATCCGATTCGCCACTTCGCTGCCAGCGACCTGGTGCGCGTCGTTCCCGGAGGCTCGTCCGTGCGCGCTGGAGCGTACGTAGCGCCCTCGGTCATTTGCATGCCGCCGATGTTCATCAACGTGGGCGCCTATGTTGATGAGGGCGCAATGATCGATTCGCACGCGCTGGTCGGTTCCTGCGCTCAGGTGGGTAAGCGTGTCCACATCAGCGCGGCGGCGCAGGTCGGCGGCGTGCTGGAACCGATCAACGCGTCGCCCGTGATCATCGAAGACGACGTGCTGATGGGCGGAAACTGCGGCGTCTATGAAGGCACGCAAGTGGGCGCGCGCGCCGTGCTGGGAGCGGGCGTGATCCTGACGCGGTCCACTCCCTTGTTCGATATTGTCCACGGCGAAATCTACCGCGCGACTCAGACGGAACCGCTGCGCGTGCCGGAGGGCGCAGTGGTCGTGCCCGGCTCGCGCGCCATCACCAAGGGCAAAGCCGTGGAGTGGGGACTGTCGCTCTACACCCCCGTGATTGTGAAGTATCGCGATCAGCGCACCGACCGGGGGGTGGAACTGGAAGATATTCTGCGCTAGGAAAGGCGGACCTTCAGTTCCGCGCTTCCCGTGCATTCCGACTCTATGGTTCAATCCACCAAACAACGAGGAAACCTCGCGCTGCTGACCGCAGCCATCGTTGCTCTTGCTGCCCTGTTGTGCTGGCGATTCGCTGGACAAGCGACGATGTTCTGCCTCACACTGCGCTGGATCGCGCTTGCCGCTCTCGTCCTGTATGGCTGCCAGCGGCGCACGCTGACCGCGTGGATCTTTATCGCCATGCTGCTGGGTGCGGCTGTCGGGCACGATTTTCCCAACGCCGCCACCAACCTGCGCGTTCTCGCGCTTATTTTCCTTCGCTTGATCAAAACCATCATCGCACCTCTGATTTTCGGCACGCTGGTAGTGGGCATCGCGGGCCACTCCAACCTGCGGCAGGTCGGCCGGCTCGGCCTTCGCTCGATCATTTATTTCGAGATCGTCACTACAATTGCCATCTTCCTCGGGCTGGCAGCCATCAACATCAGCAAGGCCGGAACCGGCGTCCAGTTGCCTGCTACGCCCGGTACCGAGACAGTCCCAGTCAATAAGCTGAGCGCGCAAGATACCATCCTGCACATCTTTCCCGAAAATATTGCGAAGTCGGTGGCTGATGGCGCGGTGCTTGAGGTTGTCGTCTTCAGCCTGATTTTCGCCGTTGCCCTCGCCATGATCAGCGAGCAAAAGCGCCGTCCCATGCTGGCGTTCTGCGAAAGCCTGAGCGAGGTGATGTTCAAGTTCACCAACCTCGTCATGTACATGGCGCCGCTGGGTGTCGGTGCAGCGGTAGCCTACACTGTGGGACACACCGGACTCGCTATTCTGACCAGCTTGCTGAAGTTGCTTCTCACGCTATACGTCGCCCTAGCCGTTTTCGTGCTCGGCGTGTTGCTGCCCATTGCGCTGATCTTTCGGGTCCCGCTGCGGCGCTTCCTCAAGGCCACGGCGGAGCCGGTGACGATCGCATTCGGCACCGCCAGTTCCGAGGCCGCGCTGCCGCGAGCCATGGAGGCGATGGAAGCCATCGGCGTTCCACGGCAGATTGTCGCCTTCGTCATCCCGACGGGCTACAGCTTCAACCTGGATGGCAGCTCGCTCTATCTCAGCGTCGCCGCGATCTTCGTCGCCCAAGTCTCAGGCATTCATCTTTCCCTGGGACAGCAACTGCTAATCATGCTTACCCTGATGGTCACCAGCAAAGGCGTCGCTGGGGTCTCGCGAGCGGCGCTGGTTATCCTGTTGGCAACCGCCAGCTCCACGGGACTGCCTACCGAACCGGTGTTTCTGCTGCTCGGCGTCGATCAGCTACTCGACATGGGCCGCACCGCAGTCAACGTGCTGGGCAACTGCCTGGCGTCGGTAGTCATGGCCAAGTGGGAAGGCGAATTCGGCACCGAGGCGCCGTCTCCTGCAGTCAAGGAAGCGGTGTTGCAGTGAGGCATGGCACAGAGGAGATCAGAGTGGTTCCAGAATGTTTGTGTGTACGGGTAGTGTGGCCTTCAGGCCCGCGTCCACGGGGCAGAAAGAAAATCGCTAGAAACTGTGCTGGCGGTCTTAACGCGGGCCTGAAGGCCCGCACTACCCAAGCTACAACCACCCTGGAATTGCTCCAGCAGCCCCGCCGGCTGAGGCTAACTCGCTGGAAGTGCCGGGGGCGTCACTCTGCTGCTGATCTGCTGCGCCCGCATTTGCAGATGCTTCTCGCGGAAGTGTCCGATGGCGCGCTCGCCCCAGAGCTTCACAAAGTAATGGTTCAGACCCGCCCCGATGGCGGAGCTGACCAGCGGAATGAGGCGCGCTGTCCACTTCTCCACGATTTCCGCGCTGGCGCTTACCGCGATCCGCTGAATGACACGGGGGACAAACTTCGACACGAGCTGCTTCTCCAGGATTTCGCGGCTGATGTCCACGCCCGCCGCACTGGCCGCCGCAACCCACAATTCCGCCTCTTCTTCCTCGGTGTTGTACGGGAAGCCGTAAATCAGGCTGAGCTTCTGGATCATGCGCAAAGTGATTGCCGCCAGGATGCCGAGATCGGGCAGCATGGTAAACATACCGCCCAAACCCAGACCGGCGCCTTCGACGGTGGCCAGGCGCGTGTGAGCACGGATGGTCTGTTCCGCGATATGGTCCAGCATGGCGGGATCGACCGAATACATACCCTGATACGTCGCCGCAGGCAGGTTGTAAGCCATGCGCAGATGTTCGAGATACTTCTCGGGATTGACCTTGACGGTGGAGTAGGCCTTCATGAAGGCGGAGCGCACGGCAGCTTCGACGCCGCGCCTCATCCACGATTTTCTTGGGTGGTCTGTCATGCTCGCGTACTCAAGTATAGGCGTTTTGTCCACCTAGCAGCTCTTGCGCGGTGAAACTTTCCCGGCACTCCTGTGCTAGCATCGAAGGTTGCAGATGCCAATAGGAAAACTCCAGGTTGTACCCCTCGGTGGGCTCGGCGAATTCGGCATGAATTGCATGGCCATTCGCTGGGGCGACGACATCATCGTCATTGACGCCGGACTCATGTTTCCGGAAGCCGAGTTGCTGGGCGTGGACATCGTTGTCCCCGATATTACCTACCTGATCGAGAATCGCGCTCATGTGCGCGCCATTGTTCTCACCCACGGCCACGAAGATCACATTGGCGCGCTGCCCTGGATCCTCTCGGAACTCAACGTCCCGGTTTACGGCACCGAATTCACCCTGGCCTATGTGGAAGGCAAGCTGGAGGAGCATGGTCAATTGGATGCTGCCGTGCTCAATGAGATCAGGCCTGGCGAGCGCTTTAAGGTCGGCCCGTTCACCATCAATCCGATCCAGGTCACGCACAGCCTGGTGGACTGCGTCGCGCTGGCCATTCATACGCCGCTGGGCACTCTGATCCACACCGGCGACTTTAAGGTCGATCCCACGCCTACCGACAATCGCCTGTTCGATCTGCATTCCTTCGCGGAATACGGCAAGGATGGAGTGCTGGCGCTCTTCCAGGATTCAACCAACGTGGAGCGCCGCGGTTACACGCCCAGCGAACGCGCCGTGCGGGCGCGATTCCAGGAGATTTTCTCGCGCGCCGAACGGCGCCTTTTCATAACCTGTTTCTCGTCTTCCATCCACCGCATCAAGCTGACCATGGAGCAGGCCTTCGAAAGTGGGCGCAAGCTGGCGCTGGTCGGCCGCTCCATGATGGAGTCGGCGGAAATCGCGCAGGACCTCGGCTACATCGAGGCGCCCGAAGGATTGCTGATTCATCCCGCCCAGATTCGCGATTTCCCGCCGGAGAAAGTTTGCGTGCTCATCAGCGGCACGCAGGGCGAGCCCATGTCGGCCCTGTCGCGGGCGGCGGTTGACAATCACAAGCACGCGCGCATTCAGCCGGGCGACACGGTAGTGCTCTCGTCGCGCATTATTCCCGGCAATGAGAAGGCGATTTTCCGTGTGGTGGACCATCTATTCCGCCGCGATGCCCACGTCATCTACGACGACGGTTCGTCGCCGCCGGTGCACGTCAGCGGGCACGCCAGCCAGGAAGAGCTGAAGCTCATCATCAATCTGGTCAAGCCGCAATACTTTATTCCCATCCATGGCGAGTATCGCCAGCTCAAGTTGCACGCCGAAATGGCCGGCGCCATGCACAACTCGGTGGGCAAGGTGATGATGATCGAGAGCGGCGACATTCTGGAATTCGACGAGATGGGAGCGCGCAAGGCGGGCCGCGTTGCCGTAGGCCGCGTCTGCATCGATTCCAATTCCATGGGCGATGTGGTGGAAGACCTGGTCATTCGCGATCGCCGTCACCTCAGCGAAGACGGCATTGTGTTGCCCATCATCGCCATCAACAAGCTGACGGGCAAGGTCGAGACCCCGCCCGAAATCGTGATGCGCGGCTTCTCCGGTAACACCAACGAGGATGGTTTCCTCGATCAGGCGCGGCAATCGGTGATGAACACCCTGGAGTCGTCCAGCGATGAAGAGAAGGGCGACTACGGCATGATCAAGGAAAAAATTCGCCAGGACCTGAAGCGCTTCATCGTGAAAAATACCTCGCGGCGGCCCTTGATCATGCCGGTGATCTTGGAAATTTGATCCAGAATTTGTGATCACGATACAGAAAAGGACAGAAGTGCCATGCTCATGAAGAATCCCGTTCATCCCGGCCGTATCGTCCGGCATGATTGCCTTGAACCTTTGGGACTGTCAGTGACGGAAGGGGCAAGGGTGCTCGGGGCTACGCGGCAGGCGCTCAACAACATTGTCAACGGCAAGTCCGGAATCAGCCCAGAGATGGCGATTCGGCTGACCAAGGCATTTGGCAGTAAGCCGGAAACCTGGCTGGGAATTCAAACTGCATATGATCTTGCGGCGGCGCGTAAGCACGAGAACAAAATCAGGGTGCGCCGCCAACGCGTCGAAGAACTGCGCGCGAGCTAGTCGTATTCGATGGTGCAAAGACCCTGGCTCAGACGTGCGGCAAAGCACCGGCTCAAAATGGCTTCGAACGTCCACCCGCTCTACCCATGACCATCGTCCCCTGGCAAGGCCGCAATCTATCGCACAAGGCGCGCCTCCTCGCCTGGCTTCTACTGTTGCTTCCCATCGCCGTCATTCTCCTTTATCCGATCGTCAACAACTATCTGCAGGCCGCTTCCCTGCTACAGCGCATTTCCGATCCGAAGGCCACGGGCTGGCTGGCCAACTATGAAGTGCATCCGGTTGATGTGCGCGACACCACCTTCAGCTTCCGAGGTACGCCGGTTCCGGCGCATGTCTACACGCCACGCGGAGTAAGCTTCGCGCCCGGCATTGTCATTATTCACGGCATGCACCGGCTGGGGATCGACGATCCGCGGCTGGTGAATTCCGCGCGCGCGGTAGCGGCGAGCGGGTTCTTTGTGATGACGCCGTTGGTTTCTGGTATCGCCGACTATCGCGTGGAGGGCGAGTCGGCCGACCTTATTGGCGCGGCTGCGGGCAGCTTCGCGCAAGAGCTCAACGTGCCGAAAGTCGGCATTCTGGCAATCAGTTTTTCCGGAGGCTTGTCCTTGCTGGCCGCCAGCGATCCGCAATTCTCGCCGTCGATCGCATGGGTGGCTTCGGTGGGCGGATACTACGATCTTGCCCATGTTCTGCGCTTTTTTGCGACCGGCGAAGCGGTCCGTCCCGATGGATCAATCGAGCACATGCAGCCGCATGAGTATGGTCCGCTGATCGTGGTCTATGACGAGCCGCAGGACTTCTTCGCTCCGCAGGACGTCCAAGTGGCACACGAGGCCCTCAAGCTGCTGCTCTCCGAAAACGGTAAAGCTTCCGAAGCGCTGACCAAGACCATGACACCGGCCGATCAGGAGATTATGCAGCGCATTTATCGCAAGCAGCGCGCCAGCTTCGCGCCCGCGATTCTTGCCGAAATCGACAAGCGCCACGAGGAACTGGCAACGGCGTCCCCGGCTGGGCATCTTCAGTCCCTGCATGTTCCGGTGTTGTTGTTGCACGGCTCGGACGATGTGATCATCCCGCCGACGGAAATGTTGTGGCTGCAACGTGACATTCCGAAAAAGTATTTGCTGGATGCGCTCATCAGCCCCGCGATTAGTCACGTCAACTTCGGCGCCAAAGTCAAGTTGCGCGATCGGCTGGCACTTGTACACTGGATGGCATTGATGATCCACGAGGCGCGGACCGCCGGCGACGGCCAGGGATCGATGCACTTGCCCGCCGGAGTGTGGCTTGCGTCCGTGGCGACAATGGTGCACTGACCCAGCCATGGTGACTCTCGAACAAATCCAACTCGCGCAGAACAGGCTGCTCGGCATAGCGGCCCGCACTCCGCTTATTCGCTACTTTCCGCCCGCCCCCAGGCAGAGCGCGCCTGCCGATGTGAAATCTGCTGACGAATCGATGCGCGGGCACTTGTGGCTAAAAGCCGAGAGTCTTCAGCCCATCGGCTCGTTTAAGCTGCGTGGGGCTTACAACAAGATCGCATCGTTCACAGAACAAGAACGGCAGCGCGGGGTTATCTCCTATTCCAGCGGCAATCACGCGCAGGGAGTTGCCTACGCGGCCCGCGCCCTGGGCGTAAAAGCGATCATCGTGATGCCGCGCAACGCGCCCAAAATCAAGATGGACAGCACCGCCGCTCTGGGAGCGGAGATTGTTACCGTCGGTCCGGCCAGCGCCGAGCGCTGGCAGAAGGCTGAAGAACTGGCGCGCCAGCATGGCTACATGATCGTGCCTCCGTACAATGATGAGCAGATCATCGCTGGACAAGGTACGGTCGGGATCGAGATCCTGGAAGACTGCCGCGACGTCGATCTCGTGCTGGCGCCGGTCGGCGGCGGTGGGCTGATCAGCGGGGTTTCCGCCGCCGTAAAGCTGAGCGGCTCCAAAGCGAAAGTGATTGGCGTCGAGCCTGAACTGGCCAATGACGCGCAGCAAAGCTTCCGCAAAGGCGAGATCGTGGAGTTGCCCGCCGAGCGCGTCTCCAGCACGCTGGCTGACGGACTGCGTACGCAATCGGTTGGGCGGTTGAACTTCGAGCATATGCGCAACTTTGTAGACGACATAATCAGCGTGACCGAAGCTGAAATCCGCACCGCGATGCGGCGGGTGATCCTGAACGGGCGCATCGTCGCCGAGCCCAGTGGCGCGGTCACCTTTGCAGCCTGGCTTTTTCACGGCGACGAGCTGCCCGAGTCGAAGAAAGCGGTCGCCGTAGTCAGCGGTGGAAACGCAGAGCCGCAATTGCTGGCCCAGGTGCTGATGGAAGAGGGCTGAGAGCAATTAGCAATTAGCAATTAGCAACCAGCAACCAGCAATTAGCGACCAGCAATTGGCATGGCAGGAGTAATAAAGTGCTTCACAAACTTTCACGGTATTGGTACTTCGTTCTAGGCTTCCTGGTGTTTTTATCCCCGGCGCTGTTTGCCGCCGAACGCGGCGTCATGCTGCGCGAGGGCATCATCTACATCTCTCCCGACACCTCCTCGGCAAAGTTGTCGAACATCGGCCGTGGCCGTGAGGTTACCGTCCTCGAGCGCACACCGGTCTGGGTCCACGTCGTGGGCACGGTGGACGTGAGCACCAGCATCGAGTTCGGCGAGGAGGAGCAGAACGACCGCAACGTTACCGGCTGGATCGTGGACAAGGGAGTCATCACGACCGCTACACCCGATGGCGACAAAATCCTGTTCGGCGAGGCTTTCGACTCGGAGATGGAAGCCAGCCGCCGCGGCGGCCGGCGAGGAGCTGCGCAGGACGCCATGCGAATCTACGCCCGCATCGCCGAATATTTCCCCACTTCCCCGCTGGCCGGCGAATCGCTTTATCGTAGCGCCGACATCCGCTGGCAAATCGAGGCGGAAGATCAAGCCACCCGCCCCTCTGCGAAAATGCGCGATCCTGCGCTGCGCGTTCTGATCGACGAAGAGCACATGAAGCGGGTAATCAAGAAGTTTCCGCGCACCAAATGGGCCGACCTGGCCGCCTATCATCTGATCGACAACAAACTCTGTGGCGAATGGGAGGCGCAGGCCAAGTGTCCCGAGAAGGAAGCCGAGATTTATCTGAAGTACGCCGACGAGCATCCCCAGTCGCCCAAGGCCTCGGAGGCCCTGTACAAGGCGGCATGGCGCTATTCTGCGCTGATCGTTATCTACCAGACCGACAATCAGCCGAAGAAGGCCGATGATTCCAGCGCACGCGCCATTAGCGTCGCCAAGAAGCTAATGTCGCAATACCCCAACGACGAAGATTGGTCCAACCGCGCCGAGCGTCTGATATACATGGTGCAGAACAAAATCCTCACATTTGGGAACATGGTGGAATAGCTTGCCTATTCTTGAAGCGATTGTCCTGGGCATGGTGCAGGGACTCACGGAATTCCTTCCCGTCTCCAGCACCGCACATCTGGCACTCATTCCCTGGCTGGTCACCCGGCTGGGACTGGCAAACTGGAGCGATCCCGGGCTCACCTTTGACGTGGCGCTGCACGCGGGCACACTTTTCGCGATTCTGTTTTACTTTTGGCGGACCTGGATCCAGATCCTGCGCGCAGCCTTCGGCGGAAAGGTCGTCCGCTTCTCCGAAACCAGCGACAATGTGCGCGACTTGACGCCAGAAGAGCAGCACCGCGAACGGCAACTGCTTTGGTACATGATTGCGGCAACCATCCCGGCCGCAATTGCCGGTGCGCTGTTGGAGAAGCGCATTGAAACCACCTTCCGCGCACCGGTGCTGGTGGCTTCCATGCTCATCATCGTTGCCATAGTCATGTGGCTGGCGGAACGAGCTAGCCGCTTCCAGAAGCCTCTGCCGCAGATCACCTTGGGCGATGCCATGACGGTCGGTGTTTTGCAGGCTTTTGCCGTCGTCCCCGGCGTGTCTCGCTCCGGTATCACGATCACCGGCGGGCTGTTTCGCAATTTCACGCGCGAAGCCGCAGCCCGTTTCAGCTTCCTGCTTTCCACTCCTATCATCGCGGGCGCCGCGCTGCTCAAGCTGCATCACGTCATGAAGGAAGGGCTCCCACCGGGCATGGCAACCGGCTTCGCGGTCGGCATGGTGGTTTCGGCGGTGGTGGGTTACGCAACCATCGCGTGGTTCATCCGATATCTCCAAACCAAAACGCTGACGGTTTTCATTGTGTACCGCATCCTCTTTGGCGTTCTGGTGTTACTGCTGGGATATTTCGGGCACTTTTCCGGATAAACTTGCGCCACTCGAACGGCACGGCGAGAGGGATATTACTCGCCAACCCCTGGGCTTTTATTTGTCGTCGCACTACCCTGCTTTCTTGGGATAATTATTTGGTTCTGGCGTATCTGCACCCCAATCGTCGGAAGGACGCCCATTGGGGAGCCCGCATCGGTCGATTCCCGGCATCACGCTTTTTCGTTTGCGGCGGATTGGACGTAAATGTGTGCCCGCGCTGGACGGAGCAGGCGACATGAGTCCTGGCAAACGACGTGGTTCCGCGGCGCGTCCGAACGCCCACATGACAATCGCCTCGCGCGCTTTTACTCCGACGGCCAACCGGCGGCTCAATGAGCTGATCGGCTTCCTGATGTTGGTCTTCGCGGTCCTCCTTGTCCTCGCGCTGGTATCGTATTCGCCGCTGGATCCTTCGCTGAATACGGCGGCAACTCCTCCCGCTTCCCGGCCGGCGCATAACTGGATTGGAGTGGCCGGGGCCATGGTCAGCGATCTTGGACTGCAACTCTTTGGGGTCGCGGTATTTCTGGTCCCGGTTTTCCTGATGCTGTACTCGCTGCGATGGTTCCGCTCGCGGCCCATCACTGCCCCTTACGCCAAGATGGTGGGTGCGGCTGGGTTAGTGACCTTTTTCTCCGGGTTCATCGGGCTCTTGCCCTGGAGCATTCGCTGGAAGGGAGTTGTCCCTTCCGAGGGACTTCTGGGCCGGATTGTGGCGGACGCGCTGATTCACTACTTCAACCTGGTAGGTGCCTATCTGGTTTGTCTGGCTGTGATCGCGGTGGCCCTGTATCTTTCGACGGCGTTTTCCATTGGAGCCATGCGGGTCTGGTCACAGACGCGGTTCGCATTCGCCTATGCGGCGCTGGACCGGTTTGCCGACTGGCGAATCGAACGCGCCCGCAAGAAGGCAGCCAAGGAGCTGGAGAAGAAGCGCGCTGCCGCCGCGAATGCCAAGCCGGTGGTGACCGCCCAACTGGTTCCCAAGCGGTTCGCTGCGCCGGATGCCGAGGCTCCAGCAACGTCAACTCCGGCCGGAATGGCCCCTCCGCTGCCGCAGACTGCGCATCCGGCAAACGCAGCGAAGAGCGGCATTGAGCGCACTTTCGGCGGCGAAGCGCTCCAGCACGACGCCGACGGCCTCGAACCTTCCGGGGTAATTCTTGCCGACGACATTGCTGTCACCTCGCGCGCCGATAGCACGCAGCACGGCAAGACCACCATGCCGCGCCTGGCCGGCAGCTACAAACTCCCATCGACCGCCCTGCTGCACCGCCCAGACGAGCACAGCGACATCAACGAACTCGAGTTGAAGAACCTGGCCCAGGTGCTGGCGGAAAAATGCGCCGAGTTCGATGTGCGTGGGCAGGTGGTGCAGATCAATCCCGGTCCCGTGGTTACGACCTTCGAGTTCAAGCCCGAAGCCGGTATCAAGTACAGCCGCATCACCAGCCTTTGCGATGACCTCTGCCTGGCGCTGCGCGCCGAGAGCATTCTGATCGAACGCATGTCGGGAAAATCCACCGTGGGCATCCAGGTGCCGAACCACGAGCGCGAAACCATCTGGCTGCGCGAGGTGGTCGAAGCACAGGAGTTTCTGGGGTCGAAGTCGAAGATCACGTTGGCGATGGGCAAGGACATCAACGGCCGCATCGTAACCGCCGAGTTGAACACCATGCCACACCTGCTCATCGCTGGTTCTACCGGCTCGGGCAAGAGCGTGGCCATCAACGCGTTCATCATGTCCATCCTCTACAAGTCCACCCCTGAGCAGGTGCGCCTTATCCTGGTGGACCCGAAGCGGCTGGAGCTGGGCAACTATGAGGGTGTGCCGCACCTGCACACGCCTATCATCACCGAACCTAAGCTGGCGTCGAACGCCCTGCGCAACGCCGTCCGCGAAATGGAGCGGCGGCTGAAGGTGCTTGCCGAGAAGGGCGTACGCAATATTGATCAGTACAACCGGCTCTTCGACAACAGCACTCCCAACCTGTTTGAAGATGGCAGCGAGGCGCATCCGCTGCCTTACATCGTCATCATCATCGATGAGCTGGCCGACCTGATGATGCTCGACGGGCAAAACGTGGAAGCCTCCATCACGCGCCTGGCGCAGATGGCACGTGCGGTCGGCATCCACCTGATACTGGCCACGCAACGGCCTTCGGTGGACGTCATCACCGGTTTGATCAAAGCCAATTTCCCTGCCCGCATGTCGTTCCGGGTGGCCACCAAAATTGACTCGCGCACCATTCTCGACGCGAATGGCGCTGAAGCCCTGCTGGGCCGCGGCGATATGCTTTATTTGCCGAATGGATCGGCTCGGGTGCATCGCTTGCACGCGCCCCTGGTGACGGAGAAGGAAATTGCCGCGGTGGTGGAGTTTTGGCGCGCACAGGGCGAAGCTCAGTACCAGGAGCACTTCCTGCAAGCTCCGCGCGAGGACAGCGAAGGCGGACCCGCGCAAAGCAGCGACGGCAGCGCCGAGGACGATAACGACGAGCTTTACCAGGACGCGGTGCGCATCGTGCTGGAATACGGCAAGGCGTCCACTTCTCTGCTGCAGCGCCGTCTGCGCATCGGCTACGGACGCGCCGCTCATCTGATTGACCTGATGGAGCGGGACGGAATCGTGGGCGCGGCCGATGGCCCCAAGCCCCGCGAGGTGCTGAAGCGCCCTGACTGGTTGAGCGAAGTGGAAGATGCGATGCGCTAGAACGCATTCCGCAGAATAGCTGGCCACATTTCTCTAATTGCATTCAATCTAATCAGTGGAGGATAATCGGCTGTTGCAGCGGCAGCCAGCGCCGTGGTGTGGCACTCTCTTTTGTGAACCTCCCGAACTACATCACGCTCACCCGGATCTTCAGCATCCCAGTTCTGATTTGGATCTTGTCCAGCAGCCGTTTCAGCTCTACCAACGGCGAGCGTGAACTGCTGGCCTCGTTCGTCTTCATCGCGGCTTCGTTGACCGACGCCATTGACGGCTATCTCGCCCGCAAGCGCGCCCAGGTGACCACCATGGGCATGCTGCTCGACCCAGTGGCCGACAAGTTGCTGATTGCCGCTGCCTTCATCACCCTGGTGCAATTCAATCCCCGCACCGTGCCCGCCTGGATGGCCGTCATCATCATTGGGCGCGAGTTCCTGGTGAGCGGCTTGCGATCCATCGCGGTCTCGGAAGGCTTCACCATCCAGGCCAGCGAGCTGGGCAAAACCAAGATGCTGGTGCAGATCGTCTCGGTGGTGGCGGCAATTATCGATCACCATTGGGCGCATCTTCCCTGGTACTTCCTGAACCTGCCGGTGCATCCCATCGCACTGCTGTCGATCTGGCTGATGGTGGCGTTGTCGCTGCTGTCTGCCATCGACTACTTCGTGGGATTCTGGAAGAAGATTGATCGCCATGCCGAAAAGCGCCGCAAGCGGCGTTCCTTTGTGCTGAGCCGGCGCAGAAAGCGCAACGATGTCCCCGTACTCTGAAGGATCTCACCCTGCGACTTCAGTGCAGTCGTGCGAGTATTCGCAGGAGGAACGCGAACTGCTTCTGCGGCTCGCTCATCGCTCGATTGCATTGGCCCTGGAGGGACGCGCTATCGACCCAACCTCGCCAACGGCCCACTTGGCCGAGCCACGCGGGGCCTTCACCACTTTGCACCTGGAGGGTGAACTGCGCGGATGTATCGGATATGTGCTGCCGATCCAGTCCCTCCATGCGGCGGTTGCCGAGGCAGCCAGGGCTGCAGCCTTGGATGACCCGCGTTTCCCGCCAGTGACGCCGGCGGAGGCGCCACACCTGAAAATTGAGATCAGCGTGCTGTCACCCTTGCAGCCGATTCGGCCCGAAGAGGTCATCGTCGGCCAACACGGACTTGTCGTCACCCAGGGCAATCGCCGCGGATTGCTGCTGCCGCAGGTTCCCATCGAGTGGAAATGGGACCGCGAGACCTTTCTGGCACAGAGCTGCCTGAAGGCCGGACTGTCGCCGGACGCGTGGCAGCACGGCGCCCAATTGCAGGCGTTCACCGCCGAAGTGTTTGGCGAACTCTAGCGCCAAGCTTCTTGGCGAAACCAAACCACAGACAAGGGAGCGTACACAGCATTACGGGCTCTCCCGCTGCGCCGCCTCGAAGCATTTCCGCGATTCTTCCTGGTTCCCGAGCTCGCGATAGGCAAGCCCCATGGTGGTGTATGCCTTGGATCGCAGCCTGGGGCTTGGCGTGCGGGTTAGAACGATGTTCGAGCGCGCGATCGCTTGCTGCGGGTCGTCATGCTGTTGCGCGTAAATGGCGAGGTTAAGGTTGCTAAAGGGGTCGAGAGGATAGATCTCCGCAGCCGCGCGGAAATGCTTCATAGCTTCCTCTAGTTGTCCTGTGTTCAGCGACGCTCCGCCCAAGTCATCCTGAGCGATGTAGTTGGGAGGGGTGACCTCGATGATGTGCGTCCACAAGATGACATTGTCGCTCCAGTAGCCGAGCTGACGATAAGCCACCACGCTGAGCACCGTCAGGACCACTGCGCTGGCGCCGGCCAGCACGGCGGCAGAAATCTTTCTTTGCTCGGCCCAGTCCGCAACCCCCCAGCAGACCATGATGAATAAGCCGATGAAAGGCAGGTACGCATAGCGATCGGCCATGGCCTGTTCACCGACTTGCACCAGGCCGATCATGGGCACCATGGTTCCCAGAAACCAGAACCACCCCACCAGCAGATAGCGGCAGCGCCGCCCTCGAAGGACCAGAGCGGTTACGGCCAGCAAGAGAACCAATGCCGCGAATACCTCCCAGGATTTTAAAGAGGTGCCCGGATGCGGATAGACGAGCGCCAGATGCGACGGCCAGAAGGCCTTTCCGAGGTAGCGGGCATAGCAGACAATTGCGTTGCCCAGGCGGATGGATAGCGGAAACGAGTTCTTTACGGTGTGCATCGCGCCTGCCGCCTGCTGCGCTCTCATGGTGATGAAAGCGCTGGCTGCGCACAAGGCCAGCAAGGGGAGCTTCTCGCCTATCAGCCAGGAAAAGCTTCGCTGTGGGAGAGCGTCCCGTTCTAGTCTGTTCTTGACTAGGGGGGAGTCATCTGCTGTTTCCAATGCAGGCTGATCGCGGGCGATCGCCATGCGACGCAACGGCCAGTAATCCCAAAGCAGCAGTACGAATGGAAGGGTGATGACCTGTGGTTTGGCCATCAACCCAAGCGCAAAGAATGCAGCCACGACGGCGTAGCGGCTGGTTCGGGGCTCGCTCACGTACCAGCGGTAAGCCCCCAGCGCGAGCAGGAAGAACAGCATGCTGAGCAGGTTCTTGCGCTCGGAAATCCACGCTACTGATTCGACGTTGACGGGATGCAGGGCAAACAGCGCGGCTACCATCCAACTGCGGCCGGTGAAGCCGGTCGCCTGTCGCAGCACCCAGAACAGCAGCAGCACGTTGAAGACGTGCAGCAGCAGATTGGTATTGTGGTGGCCGGCGGGATCAGCCTGAAAAAGCTGATAGTCGAAAGCGTGCGACAGCCAGGTGAGTGGATGCCAGTTGCCCGCCTCGGTGGTAGTGAACGCCCACTGCAGGGTGTCCCAGTTCAGGCCGGACTTGACCTGTTCATTCTCGGTTACATAAACGTTGTCATCGTAGTTGACGAAAGGGTGGCCGCTAACCGGGTAGTACAACGCAACCGTCGCAACCACAAGCAGGAGTCCCAGGGCCCAAGTGTACTTTTCGATCCCATGCACCGGAGCCGTGCCGGGATGGGCTTGCGTTGCCACCTTCGGTGTCAAGCCATCGGAACCCACTACTTCTCCCTGTTTTCGCAGATTAAATCACGACAACCTTCGGCCAGATGGCCCTATTGTCCGCGCTGGATTTTTTGCACCTCTTGGAGGCATTCCCGCTCATGTGCAGTATCTCCGAGCTCGTGATAGGCCAGGGCCATCTTTGCATAGGCTGCGGCCTTTTCCACCGCCAACTGCGTCATGGCTGGCACCTTCTTGCAGCGCTCGATGCACGCAATCAAGTTCCCGTGCCGCCGGTCGTACTCAGCCAGGTTCAGGTTGCTGGCGGCATCGTCGGGTTTAATTGCCAGGGCCGCTCGGATGTGAGTAATCCCTTCATCCGGTCTGCCCGCACGCGCCAGAGAAATCCCGAGACTGTTCTCGGCTATGAAATTCGGTCCTGTGACCTGCAAAGTGTGGGACCACAAGGTGACATTGTCGGCCCAGTGGCCGAGCTGCACACCGGCCGTCACCGTCAGCGCCACCAACACCGCGACGCTGGCAGTAGCCAGCCAGGCGGGGGCGATGTGCCGTTCCTCTGACCAGTCCGCCACGCCCCAGCAAATCATGATGAACAAGCCGATGAAGGGTAAATAGGCGTAGCGATCAGCCATGGCCTGCACCCCCACCTGGATCAAACCAATCATGGGGGCTAAGGTCCCTAGAAACCAAAGCCATCCCACGGCGAGATAGCGGCGGCGCCACTGGAGGGCAACCATAGCGGTGACCGCCAGCAAGAAAATCAGCGCCGCGAGGACATGCGACATTTTGACGGAGGTGCCGGGATGGGGGTAAAAAAGTGCCAGACGCGACGGCCAAACCGCCTTTCCCACATACCGTGCGTAGCAGATAATCGCGTTGCCTAGCCGGATAAAGCGGGGAAAGTAATTTCTGGCGCCACCCCTGCGCTGCGCTTGCATGGTGATGAAAGCGCTGACACCGGCAATGGCCAACAGGGGGAACTTTTCCTCTAACAGAGAGTAGAAGCTTTTTGCCGGAACCATCGCCGGAACTTCGCCGGACGAAAGTCCCAGAGCGGGCAGAGACATGCGTCGCAAGGGCCAGTAATCCCACAGCAGCAGAACGCACGGCAGGGTAATCACCTGCGGCTTGGCCATCAAGCCCAGCGCAAACAGCAGGGCGACGACGGCATAACGCCCGACTCGAGGCTCGCGCGCATACCATTGGTAAGCACCCAGCGCGAGCAGGAAAAACATCATGCTGAGGAGGTTCTTGCGTTCGGCCACCCAAGCCACGGTTTGGACGTTGATGGGATGCAGGGCAAACAACGCTGCCACCATGAAGCTGCGGCCGGCAAAACCCGTCGCCCGGTTTAGCACCCAGAACAAAAGCAGGACATTCAGCACGTGCAAGAGCAAATTTACGTCGTGGTGTCCCGCCGGATTCAGCTCAAAAAGCTCGTAATCCAGGCAGTGCGAGAGCCAGGTCAGAGGATGCCAATTCGCCTGATCGTAGGTCGTGAACGCCCACTTGACGGTGTCCCAGTCCAAGCCGGACTGCACGCGCAGGTTTTCCGTGACGTAAAGTGAGTCGTCGTAGTTGACGAACGGGTGATGGTGCACCGGATAGTAAAGCGCGAGGGTCGCGGCAGCTAGCAGAAGGCTCAGGACCCATGTCCGCGTCGCGATCCAATCGAGCCAACCCGGGCCGGGCCGGGACCGGGCCGCCATCGCCGGTGTCGAAACAACTGCAGTCACTCATGCTCCCTGGTTTCGAGGATTATATCCGACAAACTTTTTCAAGCAGAAGCCGAGCGGGAGGGCCTTGATTAGCGTGGAATTTTGCACCTTCGCTAGGATCACCTCCTAACCGAATGTCCCGCACTGACTCCGCTGTCTCCTGACAATCTCCTCCAGGGACCGATTTGGACCTGCTTGGTTGGGCGGTGACATTTGGGGCCGTATCTCTCGGATGGATCATGTTCCGGGTTCGGGACATGCAACAAGCAATTCTGATGTATAGGTCGGCGCTTTCTCCATCAGCCTATCACCGGCTAACTTTGGACCCGAATCTCTACGTCATTGTTTTCGGGGTCACCCTTGGATACTTCGCGGTTTGCGGGATTACATCGCTATACCGAAGAATGGAGACACGCGCCGAATTCTCCCGAACCGCGGGGATCTTGTCGCCCACGCTTTATGCCTTCATGCTGATCGTGGTGATTCTCTGGAGCAGTGGTAAGACCGTTTTCGTATACTTCCAGTTCTGACATGAATACTTCCTACCAGACTCTCATTGAAGCATTGCAGGCGGCCCCTGCCGACAAACCCTTCGTCACCATGTGGAACAGCGACGAGGATTCGTCTACGGTTAGCTTTGGCGAATTTTCCGAGTGGGCGCAGAGGCAAGCGTCAATGTTTGCCCGCCACGGCCTCGGACGGAACGACAAGATCATCTTGATCATGCCGCAAGGCATTGAATTGATGGCAGCATTTGCGGGCGCGATGATACTGGGTGCCGTCCCGGCAATTCTCGCCTACCCAAACTTCAAGGTCGAGCCGAACAAATACCGCTTCGGCATTAAGGGAGTCACCTCCAATCTGCGGGCCCTAGCCGGAAAGCCTCAGATTGTCTAGCGGTTATAGGCTCGCATATCTGCCTGAGGAATGCCGGATTTCAAGGCGGCGCGCGAAAGCGTCACGAAATCGTAACTTGCATTTGCGCGTGCCTGCTCCAAGGCTCGGCCTTGGCAACCCGCAACAAGCATCTCGAGGGGCGATAGAGACCTTGACTAGTGTTCTGACTAGTCATATACTGAAGCAACAACGAGTGGAGGTGCAATTTGGCTACATGGCAGGTGCAAGACGCAAAAGCTCGGTTTAGCGAGATGCTCGAAATCACCCTCAAAAAGGGTCCACAAGTTGTTACGCGTCGCGGAGTTGAGGCTGCTGTGCTCGTCCCGATCGAAGAATGGCATCGGCTGCAGAAATCCGCGCGGCCAAGTCTCAGGGCATTGCTTCTTGGTCCGGGCCCATGCTTTGAAAACCTAGTTCCTGACAGGCATAAGCTTCGGCGGCGGAAGCTTGTGAACTTCAAGTGAAAAAGTACCTGTTGGACATCAACGTGGTTTCGGAAATGCGCAAGCAGAAGCCTCACGGCGCTGTTGTCGCCTGGCTTACGGATTTGCGAGATGAGCAAGTGTTTCTTTCAGCGGTCACTATGGGCGAATTGCAGGCAGGGATTGAGCTTACACGCCGCCAGGATCCAGAAAAGGCCACGGAGATCGAACGATGGGTTGATCAACTGGAAGCCTCGTATCAGATTCTTCCTATGGATACAGCTTCGTTTCGTGAATGGGGCCGATTGATGTACGGGAAATCAGACGACCTTGTAGAGGATGGAATGATTGCCGCTACGGCTCGTAAGCACGATCTGATCGTAGCTACAAGAAACGAGGATGATTTCAAGCAGCTAAACGTCCAAGTGTTCAACCCCTTCAAAGTGAGTCCTTGATTCGAAGAACAATCAGTTCTGCTGAGCAAACCGCTCAACAATTTGGCTGCGTCAGTGCACGCCATCCGAACCTCCCAAGGTTCTAAGAGTTCGCCAGTCACCTTAGTGCCGAGTCTGCTTGTACCGGCTCCCTCGCCCTGACAAGCAGAGGCCTGTCGTCGTGCTCACGAGGAACAGCGCCATCGGCTATTTATCCGCCGTCACTACGCTTCCACAATCCGCAGGGTACCCGCCGAAGTCCTCCTGACGGAGAGGCATGGAATGAAAGATATGTGCGCCATCAATCTCCACAACGTCGTAACGGTCTCCAAGGCCCATCTAGGGCGCCGGGTAGCAATGCTGAACTCTGAGCGCTTAAGGGAGATCTGCGGGGCGCTGGGCTTCGCCCTCGGCTGTGCGTAAGCAGATAAGCCTAGATTCAGAAGCTTAGCTGGAAGGATCGTCTACTTCGTTCTCAGCTTCTGTTTGGCGACCAGGCGCTGAATAAACTTAGGCCCATCCTTCTTGTAGGCCTCAACGCCTTCAACTAAAAGCAATTCGCATACCTGCGAAATGCTCCTCGCTTCATTAACGGCAATTTCGTGAATCTCGTCCCTTAAACTGGGCGACACTCGAAAAGCCAAGAAGTGCTTCTCCGGACTCACGACCACGACTATAGCTGCATTCCGAGAGGAAAAACAACCTAAAATTTAGTGTTGCATTTATAGCATTCAGTTGTTATCATAACATTTCGTATCAGATCTAACCCAACAAAATAAGGAGGCTTTATGAGCGAGGCCGGAAAACCAAAGGCCTGGGTACGTAAGCGAAAGAACCAGCATCTGGTCCGGGAAAACCTGCGATTTGCCTGTCGGCTTATTGCTGGTACTGTACCAATTCGATTGGCCGAGTCGCTTCAGATTTTGTCTCAAGACTTTGATTTGTCGATTAGGCGAGGCGATCTTCAACTCCTAAGTAATTCGTGGTACGTAACACACACGGGTCTGCTTCGCCTGGCGCGCCGCAAGAGATGCCGCGGTATCCACGTCGAGGCTGTCGATTCCCTGTGTGATTCGGCGGCGAGTCGTTTCGTGCTCAAGGCGACGGTTTACCCGTCCAAAGATTCCGCAGGTTTTGTCGGCTACGGCGATGCGGACCCCTCCAACGTTTCGCTGCTGGTCCGCGGCGCCGAGATGCGCATCGCGGAAACCCGAGCTGTCAATCGTGCTCTGCGCAAGGCCTATGGCATCGGAATCTGCTCGGTCGAGGAGATCGGATCGAATCCCGGTCCGATGGCGGGGGCTTCCGATCAACGTAAGTTTCCGCCGCAAAATACCAACGGCAACGGGAACGGCAATGGTGGTGCTGGTCACAAGGTCCGCGACCGGCTCTGCCAGATCATCCGCCAGCACCAGCTCGATCCCGAGCTGGTGAAAGCCTACGCCGTCGACTTCTGCGGCACCAAAGTCCTCAAAGATGCCACTCGTGAGCAGGTCGAAAGCTTCGTTCAGCAGCTTGCGGATGCGGCCAAGAAGGACCGCGGCGCCCTGCTCTGTCAGCTCAACAGCTACGCATCCACAAGCCAGGAGGCAGCGGGATGAAACGCAATGTTCCCGGACTCTCCGATACCGCGCGTGATTCGCACTCCGAGGTTCCGGACGGCGTATTTCTCGTCCGGCTCGATTGGGCGCAACATCGCTGGCAAGCCCAGAAGCGTTTTTACTTACTTCGGCTCTCCGTTCTTGAGCCCAAGCCGTTCGCCGGGCGCTCGATTGTCAGTCGCCTCTACTGCACCCCGAAGGCGATGTGGAAGCTGGGCTGGTTCCTGCGGGATTTTCTCTATGACCCCGAACTGTTGAGCCAGGATGAGGTCGACGAGCGCGCCCTGCGCGGCCTGGTCGGCGTCGTGAAGATCAGCCACACCGTGGTCAACGGTATCTCGCTGGTGAACCTCGACGGCTTCGCCCCGGCCAGCCAGTGGGAAGAGCTGGCGACCGCTATCCCTGTCCTGCCGGCAGCCAAAGGTAACGATACGGAGAAGGAAAGGGTATCACGATGAATTACAGCTACACCCAAATCTCCCAGTACCTGACCTGCCCGCGCCGTTACCGCCATCGCTATCTCGATGGCTGGCAGGAGAAAGATGTTCGCGCCGCCATGCTTTTCGGCCGCTGCTTCGAGCAGGCGGTGGCGGCGTTGTTCCGTCGCGAAGATCCGGCGGCTGTTCTGTTCGAGCAGTGGGCACCCTGTGAGAACCTGGAACTGACCTACTCAGGAAATGACACTTGGGGTCACATGCTCCAGCAAGGCGTTCAGCTGCTCGAGCGCTTCGTCCAGGATGGGCGCGTCCAGGTTCACCAGCCGCATAGCCATCAACAGATCCGATTCACTCGCACGTTGAGTTCTGGAAACAGCTTTGTCGCCTTCGTCGATGCCGTCGGCGAACTGGACAGCACACCCTGTGTGCTGGAGTGGAAGACCGCCTCCGCCCGCTATCCCGAGGAGCCTGACGGCATTGCGGCGCTGGACCCGCAGCTGGTTTGCTATTCCTGGATGACGGGGATCAATGAAGTCGCTCAGGTCGTCTTTGTCCGTAAGCGCATGGTTGAAGTCCAGTACCTGCGGGCCACTATCACCGACCAACAGCGGCAGGAGTTCGAAACCCTGGTCGACGACACGGTACGTCGGATCGAGTCTGGACTGTTCTTGCCCCATAGCGGCATCCGCTTTCCCCAGAACCCGTGTACGACCTGCCCCTTCCTCGGTCTCTGTCTTGACCAGCGCGATCTGGTGGAGACTGGGCTTATCCGCAAGCCGGGAGTCGATCTTGGTCTGTTTGACGAACTTGGTTACTAAGTATCCGCCCATGCCGCCTAAGATGAATCGCCGTCGTGCCCAGGAGGTGCTGAGCAAGATCGACGCGATCCTGGCCTGGGAGGCGCGGCATGAGAACGAGCGCGATACCAGATTCGTGGAACTGGGCAAGTACCTGTGCGAAGTGCGCGCTGGCCAGTACTGGCGGCTGGAGAAGCTGAAGTCATTCGATGAGTTTCTGGAGCGGCGGTTCCCGGAGTCCAGAAGAAAAGCCTACTACCTGATGTCGATTCACGAACAGCTTCCACCCCATGTGAGGAAGGAACTGAAGCAGGTGGGATGGACCAAGGGGCTGGAGTTGGCCAAGCTGGCGCGGCAGCAGGGTGAGCGCTTCGAAAGTGCAACCTGGCTGCACAAAGCCCGACAAATGCCCAAGGCGGAGTTCCAGCGGGAAGTGGAGAAAGAGCTGACGGGCAAGGACAGCGAGCCTTCGGAGCTGATCTATTTCAAGGTCTATAAGAGCCAGATGCCGGTCATCGAGCGGGCGATCGAGACCGCGGCATTGATGCTGGGGTCGGACAAGTCTCGGGGCTACTGCCTGGAAATGATCTGTGCGGATTTCCTGGCCGGGGCCTGCCTGGACGGCAATAATCCGGAGATTCTGTTGCGATCGATCTGTCGCTACTACCAGTTCCTGCCCAGCCCACAACAGGAGGCTTTTCTGTCGCAGGTCAACCGGAAAGCCTCATGAACAAAATCCGCGTCAAAAGCCAGCGACTCAGACTCGATGCGAACAGCTACCACGAACTGCACCGCCAGGTGCTGGAGCGCGACGGTTGGCGCTGCCAGACCTGTGGTAGCATGCAAACTCTGCATGTACACCACCTCAAATTCCGCAGCCAAGCCGGTGGCGACGAGGAACAGAACCTGATCACCCTCTGCGAAGAATGCCACACGCGCATCCATCGTCGCTGACAAGTGTCAGGGGTCGGAATCTCTCGCACCTTCTCCAAGTGGGTGCGCTGATTGCGTGGGCGTCTAGAAAATAACATTGGAGTCTGCTATTAATCACGTTTATGGCACTCTATTTTGTAACTGGGATCGCCGGTTTCATTGGGTCGTCGATTGCCCGCGAATTAGTCAGCCGCGGCGAATCCGTTCGCGGCATTGACAACTTCAGCACGGGAAAACCGGCGAACCTGGCGGATATCCTTGCGCACGTCGACTTTCGGGAAACCGACCTGGCCGATAGGTCTGGTGTTCGCGACGCCTGCCGCGGAGTCGACTACCTGCTGCATGAAGCTGCAATTCCGTCGGTGCCGCGCTCCGTTGCCGATCCCATTGCGACGAATCAAGCTAATGTCGACGGTACCCTCAACCTGCTGGTTGCTGCGCGCGATGCCAAGGTGAAGCGGGTCGTGTACGCATCTTCATCTTCGCTCTATGGCGATACGCCGATCCTACCCAAGCGCGAAGACATGATTCCAAATCCGATTTCGCCCTATGCCGTTTCCAAGTTGGCTGGCGAATACTACATGACCTCGTTTTACCGGGTGTATGGACTGGAAACGGTTTCGCTGCGTTATTTCAATGTGTTCGGCCCGTTTCAGGACCCGACCTCGATGTACTCCGGAGTGTTGGCGATCTTCATATCCAAAATGTTGGCAGCACAGCAACCAACAATCGACGGTGATGGTGAACAGAGTCGTGATTTCACCTTCGTTGACAACGTCGTCCACGCGAATCTTCTGGCATGTCATGCACCCGCAGACGAGGTCGCCGGGAAGGCTTTCAATGTTGCCACGCAGCGTCGCATCACATTGAACCAGACCTATTCTCTGCTCCAAACTCTGACCGGTTACAGCGGCGCGGCCAATCACGGTCCGGAGAGGGCCGGCGATATCAGGCACTCCTTGGCCGACATCACCCGGGCAGAGAAACTCTTGGGTTACAAGCCAGTGGTTGACTTCGAAGAGGGCCTGAAGCGGACCGTTGCCTGGTATCGGGAGCGTTCCGTCGCATCATCGGTGAACGCATAGGTTCGTCCACTGACACCCAAACTGAACACCACCTCAAATTTCGCAGCCAGTCGGGCGGAGACGAGGAACAGAACTTGATCACGCTATGTGCTTAATGCCACGAACAGACACATCGAAGCTCTAGACTGGCCGTGCCATAGAGGCCGGGCGGCATACAGTCGAGGGCAAATTCTTTTCGCCATTTGATGGACAGAGGAACCCGTAACCAAGGTCCATCAGCGATGAACTCGGTGATGCTTAAAATCCGCCGGGGCGAGACCCCCTTCTATCGTCCGCTGCGCGATGCCGCTCGCCGCATCGTGCCGAGTACTCTGCCTGTACCCAGATTTCTCAATCCCCTGCTGAGGTTCGGATTTAACGCTCAACTCATGTTCATGCAGGGATTGCGCTGGATGCTGCCATTAAGGGAGGGGTCTTGATCTATTTTGCGCCTTCGCTAGGATCACCTCCTGACCGGATCTCCCGCAACTGACTCTGCTGCCTCTGCTGCTGTTCAGCCACTTCCAAGCTGAAGCAACAATCTCCTCCAAAGACCGATTTGCACTCCAGCGGAGGAGTTGCCGAGCTTGGGTAGGATCGGCCACCAGGGTCGGGGGGTCTCCCGCCCGACGTGCTGTTATGCGGAGTGGGACTGAACGGCCCGTGACTTTCTCAACCGTACTCACAACCTGCTGAACCGAATGGCCGCCGCCGGTTCCAAGGTTCAGTGCGGCAAAATCATCGCCGCTCTGGCGTTGAAGGAATTCGACGGCCATCGCGTGCCCCTCGGCGAGATCGGTGACGTGGATGTAATCTCGAATGCAGGTGCCGTCGAAGGTAGGATAGTCATTGCCGAATACATCAAGGTGTGGCCGCAATCCGGCAGCAGTTTCCAGCGCCAGGGGCAGCAAATGGGTCTCGGGATTGTGTAATTCACCGATTTCGCCGCTTTCGTCTGCTCCTGCCGCGTTGAAGTAGCGGAGCGCAACTGTCCGCAAACCATAGGCGCGGCTATATGCATCGAGGACGCGTTCAAAGAACAGTTTCGTTTCACCATACGGGTTGACGGGCTGGCAGCGAGTGTCTTCGGTAATCGGTACTTTCTCGGGCGTGCCGTACACCGCACACGAGGAGGAGAAAATGAAATAGCAAACACCGGCGTCCATCGCTGCGTTCACCAGCACCAAGCCATTCTGAACGTTGTTGTAAAAATACTTTCGGGGATTTAGGACTGACTCGCCAACATAGGTACTTCCCGCAAAATGCATGACCAAATCGATATCGGAGAGAGCGCGGGAGAGCTGGGGCGCATCGTCGAGATCGGCGACAATCAGTTCGAAGCCATCAGCAAGAAACCTGTGGCCAGTGGATAGATTGTCGTACACGGTGACGCGGTGCCCATGCCGCGCCAACGAGCGAATGGCGTGACTACCGACGTAACCGGCGCCGCCAGTAACCAGAATCTTCATGAGTACCCTTTATCTTTAATCTTCCACCACGGAATTCATGATCGAGAGCTCCATCGCAAGTGGAGTTAAAACCAGAAATCCGCTCATGAATACTGTATACCTGGCAGTCCAAAACAAGAATTCATCAAGCATGTCACGTCAACTTGGGCTCGATTGAGCACGTTCCGTCTTGGGGCCTGTGTGTTGCCATTGTCGCCATGAACGAAGAGCCATTATGGGCCAAACCTGTACGCTGGGCGGATGAAATTGTACTAGTTCGACCGATCGCAGCGAAGCTAAACTTGAGGTGCTGGTAAGGAATTCCAGTTACAATGACTCAATGCTTGGCCGCCGCTCCGCTATGACCGCCGCTTCCGCGCAGCCATTCTTGAAATCGTCCCGAACTCGCCGTCTGTGGTCTGTATTGTGGATCGGTTTCGCATTTCTGGCGATTCTGCTGGCCTGTATCCTGCTCTACAACAACTACTCCTTTCGCAGCCAGTCACGCTCGCAGTTCAATGCGCAACTTGATGGCGCCCTGGAACGGGCAACGGTTTGGATCGTGGCCCATCCGGAGCTGTCCTTAAGAAATCCTTCCATCATGTACATGATCGACATGGCGAAGATGTCTGGCGACCCGCGCCTGCAGCAGTTGCTGTACGAATACAGCCAGAGGCTTCAGCATCCCTCCGACGCACTCGATTTGTTCTGGGTCCGCATCACGGACCGCCATTTCCCGCTGCCGCTGATCGCCGCACCTGAGCTGGGCGACGCGGGCAATGAACGATTTTGGGATGCTTATGCCCTGTCCCCGGGCAACCTTCAGATTAGCAATGCCGATCGTGCCGACTTGTTCTCTCCCACCAAGTACACTTGGGGAACGTGCCATCACCAACTGCTGGCGCTGGTCATGTACCGCGATTTTAACGGGGACAATCCTGAACTCCACTCCGTCATCAATCATCTCTCCGAAAAAATTGCGCGTGACGCGCACTTTGATTTCCGGGTCAGCGACTCCTACATTCAGCGGACTACCTTCGTTCTGGCGGCCGGCCGCCCTGACCTGATTCGTGGCCGCTGGGTGGAGCGCATCGTGGATAATCAAATGCCCGATGGCTCATGGAAATATTGCTGGCATGGATGGTGCCACGGCATCGTCGAATTCAATCTCACTAACCCCGGCCATCCTACTGTGCAGGCAGCATGGGCGTACGCGGGGAGGGGGGAGCAGTGGATCAAGGAAGGCGAGCAGGCAGTCAAGACGACTCGATTGTCTCGCCATTGCTGAGCGTGGATCGCTTATAATCTAGGAAAGCTTAAGGCGGCGGATAGCGCTGCCTGGCAAATCGAGAGCTGGTCGCTGACCAGCTTGCAGCAATGGTTGGTGAGGACCGGCGGCCGTCTAGTGAAGCACGCCCGATATTACTGGCTGCTTTTGGCGAAGCAGCTCTTTAGGTAGTATGGTGCGGTGGGTTGTAGCGCTGCTCGTGGCAAGCGGGTAAATGAAGGCTCGAAAGTTCGGATGATTTCGAACCGGATGTGAGGAAGGCCTATTAGGGATGAAATGTCTTGAAGTGTATAGACAAGCGTCTGAGTCCGGTTCGCTCTTGGGGCGGACACCAGTACCCTGCCGTTGAGGCGCTCGCCTTGAGAGGAGAAATGAGACCAAATAGATTGTTTGCAGCGGCAAAAGCTATGACAAGATGGAAACCCGGTTTAAACATCAGGCACCCACTTCATGAGTTTAGGACCGCTTGGGACAACGATAAGTGGCGGAAAGGAAGACAGAGGCGATGAGGATTGGATGGGTTTCGGAGGCTTTGCCTTACTTGCCGTCTAGAGGCGGGTTTCGCCTCTACGGGGCCAACCTGATCAAAGGGCTGTCTGCGAAGCATGAAGTTCACCTGGTTTCGCTACTGCAGCAAAACGACGTGGAACATCTGGACTGGCCTCGTGGGTACTGCGCTTCGATTGACACTATTCCTACGTCCGAGGTGAGTTTGCTTCGTAAGGCGGCAAACTTTATTTCGGGCTATGTCTCAGGAAAGTTCCTAAATCATCGCGGTTCGTTTAATGACTTGCTGCATTCTTGCCTCAATTCTCAGAAGTGGGACGTGATGCACGTCGAGGGAAGCTTTGCAGGCGGACTGGTCGAAGCCAACCTGCCAGTGGCTAAAGTGCTCTCAACGCATGATGCCGAAGCTTTACGGGCTCAGGAAATGCTGCGCTGCGATCTTCCCTACCACGAGAAGTTCAGGTACACGGTTCGCCGATATTACGAACCACGGTTTGAGCGACTCGTTTACCCCAGGTATGAACGGTGCATCGTGGTAGCTGAAAGAGATTTGAAGTTTAACCAAGAGCTGGTTCCTAACGCCCGCTTTGATCTTGTGCCTTACGGGACTGACACGGAGTATTTCTATCCCGTGCCGGTCGAAAAGCAGCCGGCGACTTTAGTATTTCATAGTCACTTGGGGTATGCGCCTAATATAGGCGCAGCGACGGAATTCGCCGACGAGATCCTGCCGCTAATACGTCGTGAGCGGCCCGATGTTGTTTTTCATCTAGTGGGCGCTAGCCCGGATCCGAAAATCACAGCGCTAGCTGAGCGGCCCGGAATCAGGCTCTCAAGTAACTTCCCCGACTTGCGTCCGGCAGTCTGTTCCGCTGGTATCTATGTTTGCGCGATTCGCTACGGCACCGGGCTGAAGAGCAAGGTCTTGGAGGCGATGGCTATGCGCATGCCAATTGTGGCCTACCATCCGGGCTCGACTGTAGGTATCGCGTGCGTCCACGGCGAACATTTACTGGCGGCGGAGACTCCGCAAGAATTTGCGGCCTGCGTGCTGCAACTTCTTCAGCATCCGGACCAGGCGGCAAAACTAGCTGAAAATGCCCGGCGATTAGTCGAAGAGAAATACAGCTGGGCGTCGCGAGTGTCTGTATACGAAGATCTTTACACGCAAGTGATTAACGAGCGTGCCAAGAGAACTCAGGTGGCCGTAGCAACCGGCTGGCCGCTGCCGAGATGAGAGGGCAATCAATACCCGCGCGCGATCCGGCAAAGAACCGATGGGATCGTCTGTCCCGCAACTGGCAGCGGAGAGGTTGTTATATTTGTCGTAGAAAGTTATCCGAGAATTGATGGAACCGAAATCACAAGAGGAGGCACAACAGATGGACTGGAGAGATCGCAGGGTACTGGTTACTGGGGGAGCTTCTTTTATCGGCTCTAACTTGGTCGATGCCTTGGTAAAGCGAGGCGCCAAGGTCAGAGTTGTGGACGATTTGAGCAGCGGAAAGATCGAGAATATCAACGGCCACATTCGCGAAGGCCGCATCGAATTTAGCGAAGCGGATTTGCGCAATACTGCAGTTGCGGAAAAGGCTGTCGAAGGTATGAGCGTCGTGTTCCACCTCGCTGCTGAACATGGGGGGCGTGGGTTTGTGGATCTTCATCAGGCCGCCTGTGCCAGAAATTTGATGCTCGATGGAATCATATTCCGCTCCTGCCAACTCGCGGGCGTAGAAAAAGTGACGTTTGCTTCCTCGGGTTGTGTCTATCCCAACGGCTTGCAGACGGACCCCACTCAGATCGTATATCTGAAGGAGGAAATGGTTGGTCCGCCCTACGACGCTGATAACACCTACGGCTGGGCTAAGCTAATGGGTGAGATGACGCTGCGCGCGTACTACAAAGACCTAAGCATGAAGTCAGCTTGCTGCCGCTATTTCACCGCCTATGGCCCCAGAGGCGTGGAAAACCACGCCGTGATAGCCATGATCGCCCGTGCCTATACTGGCCAGGATCCTTTCGATGTCTGGGGAAACGGAGAGCAGATTCGGAACTGGACTTACATTGACGACATTGTCGAAGGCACGATTAGGGCTTGCGAAAAAATCGATGACGGCACCGCAGTGAACATTGGCACCATGGAGCGTACGAAGGTCATCGATGCAGCTCATGAGATCCTCCGCGTGCTGGGCCGCAACCCTAAAATCCAACTCAAACCCGAAATGCCGACTGGGCCGATGAATCGCGTGGCGGACAATGCATTGTCCAAGAAGTTGCTGGGCTGGGAGCCAAAGGTCAAGTTTGTCGAGGGCTTGCATCGTACGATCGATTGGTATGTCTCATCTCACAATAAGAGTCAGGCTGTAGATGGCTTGGAGCGCCTACTGATTGAACGATGACGGTCCGGCCCGGTTAGCTTGTGGTGAGCAGGACGGAATGCGGCTGGCGATGAACAGTGGTTGTTAAATGCCGCTTACGTCTGCGGCGGGGCGGGATCTCTAGAAGTTTTTGGCCACGAAAGCTTTGTAAGGAGTCCTGCCCTGTGCGTATCAGTGCGTTCAAGACTTAGGAGACACGAAATCATTCTCGTCGACACGAAATATTGCTTCAAGGAGCGCTTCAGTTGCAGTGCTACATCTACGTCTCAACGCCTGATTCCTATTTCAACCCCCACAATCTCGTAGTTTGTTCCGGGAGATTCGGCGGCAAACTTAAGCAGTGTCAATGGACAATAGTTGTTTGATTCATCTCTCGTAACCAACCTGCCATCCAACGGTGGCCAAGAGACTGATAGCTACGCCCGGAGGTACTGACGTGAAACTGGCAAACTTGATTGTAGTCTTGTCTGCATCTCTAGTCGCGGCTCCAATGTCGATGCAGGGTAAGCGTACGGTCTTGGCCGTCTGTACAGTGGTCTGAGCTGGGGAGATCATTACCTGAACACATTGACGTGTGAGGTGGTGATGGACAGTTCAGCGATGGCGAAGGTCGAACAGGAAAAGCGGCATCGGCGTAGCATCGCCGAAAAGCGCAACATCGTGGAGCAGACGATGCTGCCGGGAGCTTCGGTGGCGGCTGTGGCACGGCAGCATGGAGTCACCGCCAACATGGTGTTCTACTGGCGTAACCTTTATCGCCAGGGTCGTCTGGGGGAGAAGAGGAGCGACAGCATCCGTCTGCTGCCCGTGAGTGTGAGCGAGCCCGCAGCAAACCCTGTTCTTGAATCCGAGACTAGGCTTTGTTCTACGCCAGCAGTGATGTCTGCGACCGCCGCAGGCAGCATCCATATCGAGTTTCCCAAGGTCCATCTCCGCATTGAAAGGGGCGCCGATGCTGGGCTGTTGCGGGTAGTGCTGGAGTCGCTACCACGATGATCACGCTGCCGATGAAGACACACATCTGGATTGCGGCAGGGGTGACCGACATGCGACGTGGCTTTGACGGGCTGAGTGCGCTGGTGCAGACGAAGCTGGAACAGAGTCCGTTCTCGGGGCATGTGTTTGTCTTCCGCGGCCGGCGCGGCGATCTAATCAAAGTGCTTTGGCGGGCTGCTGAAGACCCACATCCACCACAGCTGTCCGCCCACTTTCCAGCCGGTTTCATCCGGAGTCACGCTGGCACTGGAGCGAATCTGTTCCACCAGCTCTTCCTAAGTCGGCTCGGCCTTCCTCGCCACACGCGCCAAGCCTTGGCACAGTCCGCCCCGGCTCACGCGCAGGCCGAAGGCTTCTTCCATCACCGCCGCAGTCTTGCCATACGGCAGACCCACCCCTTTGTTCAGTTGGGTGGCCAGCGCCAGCGCACG
>Ga0187876_1000557_pt1 | contig 37702 bp, 15 predicted proteins | sample June2016WEW_17_4_FD_133000 | JGI IMG/M metagenome (GOLD analysis project Ga0187876, IMG submission 133000) | Peatland microbial communities from SPRUCE experiment site at the Marcell Experimental Forest, Minnesota, USA - June2016WEW_17_40 | ecosystem: Environmental > Terrestrial > Soil >...
GCCGTGAATGGAACGTCCAATGATGAGCTGAACCTGGAAAGCGCGCTCGAACTGTTCATGGACGATGGCAATGAGTTTAATGCGCCGATGTTCGCGATGACGGGTGACCCGCCGAGTACGCCTTTGTACGTGAACATAGACCTGACCCAGTGGCTCAGCGACTACACCGACAATGGCGACTTTGTCATGCCCACCTTGGACGAAACATTCGATCTCTCGTCGAACGGCACCTGTCCGGAGCTGCCCGGCTACACGTTCGGGACGGCGCCCATGACCTTCACACCCGGTGTAGGCCTCTCGAACCCGGACCCGTTGAGCGGCCCGGCCGAAGTAGAGGTGATCGCGCAGCTTGACGGGGACGTTACTCTTACCCCTGAGCCTGCGACGTTGTCGCTCCTCGGACTCGGGCTGGCCGGGCTTGTTGCGAAGGTCGCAAGGCGGAAGAATCGGTAGTCCGGCGATACGCGCCGTCTTTTCTTTGCTGTGTTCGAAAGAAGCGCTCCTTTTCGGGAGCGCTTCTTTTTTGTGTATTCCTGGCAGAAGCGCCAGCTATTTCACTCCGCATGGGATAACTGGTGGATCGCCGGATCGCTGGCCGCATAGGTCCTGCGACAAACCGCTCCGGCTCCTCTTTCCAATCAGGCGCGCGAGGGCTTGCCCGCCGGATGTGTGGAGGGGCGCGCGTGGGCGTATCGTTTTTTAGAACAGCCCAAAAGCCATTTGACAGCCGGCAGCATAAGTTTAGAATCTCATGTTTGAATGATGGTTGGCGACCGGAGGACGGTCAATTGGCAAGAACCGGATACCAGCCTGGTGGAACCGAGTAGGAAACTTTCCATTTTGATCAATAGAACATCCACCGCGAAATTCCTCGCCGCGTGGATCACTTTGGCGCTTCTCGGCTCGTTGGGCATACGTCCGCTCTTTGCGCTGACCGTGCGAGTCGAGTCGCCCGACGGCGCGCCGCGACTTGTCGTGAACGGCAAACTGGTTCGCGCCAGGATGTTCTGGGGCTGCGCAGGCAGCGCCCCGTTGCAAATCGGGCCTGTCGCAAAAGAGGAAAGTTTCGAGTTCACCGCCAGCGGCAACGCAACCACCGGTACGCTTCACTTCCGTTTCGGCCCCAAGCCGGGTGCGGTTGACCTCGATGCGATTGTAATCGCGGATCTGGATAGCGGGCGCGCCGTGGCGCTGCGGGACTGGGTGGCCTGGCCGCCCCAGATGGCCGCCGCAGCGCAGTGCGCCAATGGCGCGATCCACGTGCAACTCATCGCGCCAACGGACGGCCAGCGGCCGGACTTCCACGTTTACTCGCGGCCGGACCTTGTGATCACTGAAGGACACCGATATCGGGTCAGTTTCCGTGTGCGCGCGGATGTGGCGCGAGAACTGATTACAGCAGTCTACCGGCCCGGGCAACCCTACGTGCGGCTCGGTGGTCCTGGGGGTGTGTTCGAGTCGCAGATCAAACTTGCCGCCGGCGTGGGGGTGAACTTCGTCAGTTTTCCGGTCGCCCTGCCGTGGCCCGAACCTGGTGAACCAGCCGATTGGACCCAGGTGGACCGCGCATGCCAGATGGTGCTGCAGGCGAATCCGCAGGCGTTGCTGCTGCCGCGCATTGACATGGACCCGCCAGATTGGTGGGGCCAGACGCATCCCGACGACGTGATGCAGTGGGACGATGGCCGGCGCGCCAAGGCCGTCCCGGCTTCGCCGCAGTATCGGCGCGACGCTGCGGAACGGCTTGCCGCCTTGGTCGGACACTTGGAAATGAAATTCGGTGAGAATGTCGCCGGGTATCATCCGGCCGGCCAGAACACAGGGGAGTGGTTTTACGAGGGGACGTGGGAGCGGCCGCTCAACGGTTACGCGCCCGCTGACTTCACCGCGTGGCGGCAGTGGCTGAAAGCGCACCGCAAACCGGACGCGCCTGTGCCGACTCCGGCCGAGCGGCGCTCCGCAGAGGTTTTCGCGTCGCCGTCTCTGGTTGACTGGGCACAGTTCCAGCAGGAGGCGATGGCGGATTGCGTGTGCGAGTTGGCAAAGGCCGCGCGCGAGGCGTCGCGGGGCCGGAAGCTGGTGGTGTTCTTCTACGGCTATGTGTTCGAATTCGGGCCGGTCGCGAACGGGCCGGCGACGTCGGGACACTACGCGTTGCGGCGCGTGCTGGATTGCCCGGACATTGATGTCTTGTGCTCGCCGATTTCTTATTTCGATCGCGGCCTCGGCCAGAGCGCGCCGTCCATGACGGCGGCGGAAAGCGTCGCGCTGGCGGGCAAGCTGTGGTTGAACGAGGACGACACCTACACCTACCTCGCCAGCGGCAACCCACCGGGATGGCAAGATCACGTGGCGACGCTGGCCGACACGAATGCAGAACTCGTACGTAACGTCGCGCAAGAAGCGCTGCGCAATTTCGGGACGTGGTGGATGGACCTCGGCGAGACGGGCTGGTTCAACGATCCCGGCATGTGGGCCGAAATGCAGCGGCTCCAGGAACTTGACGAACAGTTTCTGAAAAAGCCGACGCCGTTTCGCCCGGAAGTGGCCGTGGTGATTGATGAAAACAGAATGTTGCGCGTCGCCCCAGGTGGATGCGTTGCGGTGCGGAAGGCCCTCTGCGAAGTGCGCGCGCCGCTCGGCCGGATGGGCGCGCCCTACGGCCAGTATTTGCTCGACGACGTGCTGGCCGGGCGGGTGCGGGCAAAGTTGTACGTGTTCGTGAACGGGTGGTGTTACTCGTCCGACGAGCGCAAACGGTTGGCCGGCGCCGTGCCGGGGCTGTCCTTGTTTGTCGAGGCTGCAGGACTGACGAGCGAGACGTTGCGTCAGGCGGCGCACACGGCCGGGGTGCACCTGTTCACGCAGGCGAACTGCGTCGTATATGCCAACGGCCGATTTCTGGCGTTGCATGCGGTCCAGGACGGCCCGCTGGCGATTGACACGGGAGCAGCCGGACCGGTGCGGGATGTGCTGACGGGCGAAATCGTCGGCGATGGGCCGAAACTTTCACTGCCCCTCCAGCGCGGCCAGACGCGCGTTCTGACCTATTGAAGAGCGATCAGGCCGTTTGGCGAAACGCAATAGATGGCTGGCCACATAGGTCCTACGACAAACCGCTCCGGCTCCTCTTTCCAATCAGGCGCGCGAGGGGCGCGCGTGGGCGTATCCTCTTCCAGAGCAGCCGAGAAATAGCTTGACGGCGGGCGCATTGAGCGTAGAATCTCGTGCTTGAAAGCCGACTGTCATTTGGAAGACGGCCAATTGGGAAATGCCGATGTGATCCTAATGGTCACAATTCCTGCGCGTGATCGCTGAGCGCAGAGTGGACGGACGCTGTGCGGGGGTTCCGGCTTGGGATTTCGAGGATAGCCTCGGCATGCAGAATACATTGGCGTGGTGGGAACCGGCGTGGAGCTATGGGCCGGAGCTGCGGAAGGAGGCAATAAGGCTGATAAGAGCCTTCCCCACCGTTTTGGGGATCACAGCCGCCATCGCGCTCCTCTTCGTCTTCTTATGTAAACGCTATTTGCCGAGCCTTCAATTTGATTGGCTAAGGGCGCTGGCAATCAGCGTTGGGGCTATTACTGCCTATCTCGGTTTGTTCCTGACCGCTCACTGGTTCATTCCTCCGCGCGTGAACATCACCGCCAAGCGTGTCGGTTTCACGAGAGGATCAAAGTCTATCGTCTGGCGTTTTGACTGCATCCACTCCGCGCGCATTATTGAAGTCGAACCGGGACGGTTCAAGCTCGTCATCCAGTCCGTTGCCGGGCGCGAGCAACAGTGCGGTATCCCGTCGCACGTTTCTCCTGATGATTTGCGGCGGATGTTCGGGGCCAAGTGGAACGCGGCCCCCTTGCCGCCCAATACGACGAATAAAGAGTTTGCCGCGGCTATGTTCCCGTGGGCCGTGGCAATGAGCGTTTTCATTTTGGTGCTGATATTCGGCTTAGTTGTGACCCGAATCATGGGCGTTTCAGGCACTCTTATCAAGGCGGCCTGGTGGGTGATGATCGCAGTTGTCGGGGCCATGCTGGCGATGTTTTTTATCAAGGCGTACAAATTTGACCGTGCGCGCCGGTCCGCGCAAAAGAAGGTCGGACAGCCGGAGACGTGAGACTGCCGGGGTTCGGGGCACACCATACTCAACTACGGATGAACTCCGAACACCCAACATAGAACTTCCAACGCCCAAGTGCTCGCGTATCCTACGCCGTAGACTTGGACGTTGGATGTTCGGCGTTGGACGTTGGGCGTTCGTCCGTTCATGGTTGGCCATACAGGACTCGAACCTGAACGCTACGACGTCCGTGAGGCGCGCTGAGAATCGGCAGGGCGGGTCACTGATCTTCGCCGCGCCGGAGAGGGCCGCGCGTGCGTTTGGTCTGGCTTTTGCGGCGCTTCGATTCCAGGCGGCGGCTTCTTGAGGCTGCGCTTGGGCGGGTGGCATAGCGGCGCTTGGGCGGCTGCGCGGCTTTGCGCAGGAGGGCGATGAAGCGGTCCAGGGCGTCGCGGCGGTTCTGCTCCTGCGTGCGGAACTGGCGGGCGTCAATGATCAGGATCCCTTCCTGCGTCATGCGCCCGCCGGCGAGCGCGGCCAGGCGGCGGCGCACGGGCTCGCTTAGAGAGGGACTGCCGGCGGCGTTGAAGCGCAGTTGCACGCCGGTGGCGACCTTGTTGACGTTCTGCCCGCCCGGCCCCGAGGAACGGACGAAGCGCTCCTCGATTTCGCTCTCGGCAATGGAAATCGTCTGCGTGACGCGGATCATCGTCCACTCAGCTCAGGGAAGGGCGCCGAGTTTCTTCCGGATCACCCGCTCCATGACTTCGCGCGGGGCGGGTTTCCCGGTCCAGAGTTCGAACTGCGCGGCGGCCTGGTTGACGAACCAGGCGATGCCGGTGATCGTCCGGCAGCCGGCCGCTTTGGCTTCGCGGATCAGGCGGGTCTCGGGCGGATTATAGACCGCGTCGAAAACCACCATGTCCTTCCGCAGGACTGACGCAGGCGCGGGCGTTTCTTTCACGTTCGGGCTCATGCCGACGGAGGTCGTGTTGATCAGCACGTCGGCTCCGTACGAGCCGATTTCCGAGAGCGCGCAGGAGTCGCACCCGAGTTCCTGCGCGAGCCGGGCGGCGCGCTCGCGGGTCCGGTTCGCGACCATCACTTTCGCTCCGAGTTCCACCAGGCCGAATGCCACTGCTCGGGCCGCGCCGCCTGCGCCGATCAGGAGGATTCGCTTTCCGCTCAACGAGGAGCGATTTCCGGGTTTTCGCCGCGCCGGCTCATCGGAGAATGCCTCCTCGAGCGCGCTGACGGCGGCGGTCACGTCGGTGTTCGTGCCGAGCAGGCGCCCGTTCCGATTCACCACCGAGTTCAGCGCGCCGATTTTCCGGGCGAGCTCGTCCACCTCGTCCATCGCCGGCAGGATCGCCTCTTTATGCGGCAGGGTGACGGAATAGCCCTGCACGTCCAGGCTGCGGAACGCCTTCACGAACGCGACCGGGTCCGTCTCGACTTTCAGCGGGACGTAAACCGCGTGCAAGCCCATCTCCTCGAACGCGGCGTTGTGGATCGCCGGGCTCATGCTGTGCGCGACCGGGTTGGCGATGACGCCGTAGATCGAGGTGGCCGCGCGAATTTTCTTGTACCGGTAAAGCTCGCGAAGTTCCGCCGCGGTGATCTGACCGGGCGCGGATTCGCTTCCGGGCCTGAGCGAGGCGTAGGTCAGAACGTTTCCGAACTTCCTGCCGAGGACCCGGCTGATGAGGCCGAGTTCGCCCATGCACAGGGCGATCGTGGGATGTTTCGACGCGCGCAGCAGGTCGAAGATGCGGAGGTTGTCGCGGAGGTCGCGCGCCAGGCAGGCGATTTTGGCGATGTCGGCGCCGGAGCGGACGATCTCGGCGTGCAGGCGGACGAGGTCATCGGGCGTGCGCTGGAAGTCGTGGCGCGAAACGATGACTTTTGTCCGCGGACCGCGCCGGATGCGGCCGACGCAGTCCCATTCGACATCCACGTACTCCGCGCCCAGGTCCACCGCCCGCTGCAACAGCGCCAGGCGCTCGTCTTCGGGGCCGGTGAATGCGCCGCCTTCGCGGCTCGGCCGGTACGTGACGATCACCGGCCCGGTGCGTCTTTCGAGGAGCCGGCGCAGGTCCGCGGCCGGGGCATAGTCCAGGCGCAACTCGACGACGTCGGCGAGCCCGGCGGCCGACGCCATGTCGGCCTCGATTTCGCCCTGCGTGCGGTTGACTATCGGAATGCAGATCATGCGTGTTTCGGCGCTTCAAAGTCCATTTTGAACACTGACAGGAAATCACAATTCCGCCCGGCAGTCAACCATTCTTGACAACTTCCGGCGGGCGCTATATAGTTGAGGAACGGCAACCTGGAAAAAAACAGACGGCAAGGGGCGGCAATACGCAGGCCGTGTGCCGGCGCGAACTACAGGAGGTTCAAGCAAATGAGCAAGATTGTCGGTATTGACCTCGGGACAACGAACTCCGTCGTCGCGATCATGGAAGGCAACAAGCCGGTCGTCCTGACCAACGCGGAAGGCAGCCGGCTGACGCCATCGGTGGTCGGGTTCACCGGAGAAGAGCGCCTGGTCGGGCAGAGCGCCAAGCGGCAGGCGATCACGAATCCGCGCAACACGGTCTTCTCCATCAAGCGCTTCATGGGACGGCGCCACAACGAGGTGGCCGAAGAGGAGAAGCTCGTCTCGTACCACATCGTCGGCGGGCCGAACGACCTGGTGAAGGTGCACATCGAGAAGGAGAACAAGGACTACACGCCGCCGGAAATCTCGGCGATGATCCTGCAGAAGCTCAAGCAGACCGCGGAAGATTACCTGGGCGAGAAGGTCGTGGACGCGGTGATCACCGTGCCGGCCTACTTCAATGACAGCCAGCGCCAGGCGACCAAGGACGCCGGCGAGATCGCCGGGCTGAAGGTCCATCGCATCCTGAACGAGCCGACCGCCTCCGCGCTGGCCTACGGGCTGGACAAGCGCAAGGATGAGAAGATCGCCGTGTTCGACCTCGGCGGCGGCACGTTCGATATCTCGATCCTCGAGACCGGCGACGGCGTCTTCGAGGTGAAGGCCGTCAACGGCGACACGCATCTCGGCGGCGACAACTATGACCAGGTCCTCATTGACTACGTGGCCGACGAGTTCAAGAAGCAGAACGGGATTGACCTGCGCAAGGACCAGATGGCGCTGCAGCGCCTCAAGGAAGCCTGCGAAAAGGCCAAGTGCGAGGTCTCGCTGCAGACGCAGACCGACATCAGCCTGCCGTTCATCACCGCCGACCAGACCGGGCCGAAGCACTTGCAGATGACGCTCACTCGCGCGAAGTTCGAGCAGCTCACGCAGCACCTGACCGAGCGCTGCCGCAAGCCCTGCGAGCAGGCGCTCCGCGACGCGGGCATGAAGCCCGCCGACATTAACGAGGTCATCCTCGTCGGCGGATCGAGCCGCACGCCCGCCGTGCAGCAGATCGCCCGCGACATCTTCGGCAAGGAGCCGAACAAGAGCGTCAACCCCGACGAGGCGATCGCCGTCGGCGCCGCGATCCAGGCCGGCATCCTTTCCGGTGAAGGCCCGACCGACATCGTGCTCCTCGATGTCACGCCGCTCTCGCTCGGCATCGAGACCCTCGGCGGTGTGATGACGCGCCTCATCGAGCGCAACACCACGATCCCGACCAGCAAGAAAGAGATCTTCACCACCGCCGCGGACAGACAGACCGCCGTCGAAATCCACGTCCTCCAGGGCGAGCGCGAGATGGCCGCCGACAACCGCACGCTCGGCCGGTTCCAACTCGTCGGCCTGCCGCCCGCGCCGCGCGGTATGCCACAGGTCGAGGTGACGTTCGACATTGACGCCAACGGCATCCTCAATGTCTCGGCCAAGGACATGGCCACCGGCCGGCAGCAGGCCATCCAGATCCAGTCCTCCTCCGGCCTGACCAAGACCGACATTGACAAGATGCGCAAGGAGGCCGAGGCGCACTCCGATGACGACCGCAAGAAGCGAGAGCTGATTGACGAGCGCAACAAGGCCGACTCGCTCATCTACCAGACGGAGAAGACGCTCAAGGAGCACGGGGCGAAGGTGCCGGAATCGGACCGCAAGAAGATCGAAGACGCCGTCGCCGCGCTCAACAAGGCCAAGGGCGGGGACGATCCGGAGGAAATCCGGCGCCGCACGGAGCAGGTCATGAACGCCTCGCAGGTGATCGGAAAGCTCCTCTATGAAGAAGCCGCCCGCCAGCGCGGCAAGGACGCCGGTCCGCAAGGGCCGAGCGAACCGAGCGCCGGTCGTCCGCGCCCGGAGCCTGGCGCCGGCCGCCAATCCCGCCAGGGCGGAACGGGACAGCCCGGGGACAATGTGGTGGATGCCGATTTCGAAGTGCTCGACGAGGATAAGGACAAGGATAAAAAGTAAGTTCCAATTTCCGATTTCCAATGGCCGGGGATGGAGGAATCATCGCTTTTTCCTCCGTCCTCGGCCATTTGCATTGCTTTTGCATTCGGCCGCCGGCTCATTGACACGAGCGGGGCGGAGAGAGACAATGGCCGCGCTCTCGATCCGCTGAGTTAAATGGGCGGGAAAACAGCGACGAACACCGAACATCCAACGTCCAGCGCCCAACGCCGCCGAGCGCAGCCAGGGACGGCGCAGAACCCGCCTGTTGTTCATCTGGAAGCGGGAATCGGAAGATGGAAGCCGCTCGCCCTGGGACTGGCCATCGTGGCGATCACGCTGGCGGTCTATGTGCCGGCGGTGCGCGGCGGCTTTGTGTGGGATGACTTCGGTTTCTTCATCGACAACCCCCTGATCGAGAACCCGCACGGCCTGCACGACATCTGGCTGACCGCCGAACCGCAGGATTACTTCGCGCTCACCTCGACCATGCTCTGGGCGGAATGGCAGGCGTGGGGAATGAACCCGGTCGGGTACCACGTCGTGAACGTCCTGCTGCACGCCGGCGCCGCCGTGCTGCTGTGGCGGGTCTTGCGGCAACTGCGAGTTCCGGGAGCGTGGCTGGGCGCGGTGCTCTTCGCGGTGCATCCGGTGGCGACGCTCTCAGCGGCCTGGATCACCGAAGGCAAGAATACACTCTCACTCGCGCTCTACCTCCTCGCGCTCTGGGCCTTCCTCGATTACGACGAGCGCGGCGGAAAGGGCCGATACTTTCTGTCGCTCGCGGCCTTTCTTCTGGCGCTGCTGGCGAAGGGATCCGTGGTCGTCCTGCCGTTCGTGCTGCTGATGTGCGCTTGGTGGCGTCGAGATCGCATCACGGGCAGGGATATCGCGCGCAGCCTGCCGTTCTTCGCGCTGGCGCTGGCGATGGGACTGGTGACGACCTGGTTCCAGTGGCACAACGCCATCCGCGGAAGCAACGTCCGCCTTCCGGGTGAAGGCCCCGGCTCGATCATCGCCGCCAGCGGATGGGTTGTCTGGTTCTATCTCTTCAAAGACCTGCTGCCGGCGGGCCTCACGGCGGTCTACCCGCGCTGGGAGGTGGATGGCTCGAGCGTCCTGGCATGGCTGCCGCTGCTGTTGCTCGTCGGCGGGCTGGCATGGCTGTGGATGCGGCGAAAAACCTGGGGCCGCGCGCCGTTGTTCGCCGTGACGTACTTCCTTATCGGGCTGCTGCCGGTCCTGGGGTTCCTGAAGATGTCGTTCATGCCGCTCTCGCTGGTCTCAGACCATTTCCAGTACGTGGCGATGATCGGCATCACGGCGCTCGCCGGCGGCATCCTGGCGCGGGCCGTGGCCGCGCGCGGCTGGACGGGGCGCCTGGGCATCGCCGCGGCGACAGTTTGTGTGGCGGTCCTGGCGTGCATCGCCTGGGAAAGGGGCAAGCTCTGCGGCGACGAGGTGCGCTTCTGGCGCGATAACCTCGACAAGAACCCGAGCTGTTGGTTCGCTTGGAACAACCTGGCCTGCGCGTATCAGCGCGCGGGACGATACGAGGACGCGGTCCAGCCTGCCAAGGAGGCGGTCCGGATCGAACCCGGCTTCGGGCTGAACTGGTTCGCTCTCGGCAACGCTTACGCCGGCCTCGGCCAATATGACCGCGCGACGGACTGCTATGAGAAAGGTATTGCGACGCATCCGTTTAAGGCTGAGGCTTCGCGGATCTACGACAACTGGGCCGCCGCATACGTGCACATCGGCCGCGACGATTTGGCTGTGGGCTACTTCGATAAGGCGATCGGCGCGAAGCCGAAGGGCGGCACAGCCTACAACAACCGCGGCGCCGCCTATGCGCGCCTGGGCAAACGCGACCTGGCCATCCGGGACTATACCCAGGCGATCGAGTTGAAGCCGCGCTTCCCCGAGGCGTATTTGAACCGCGGCAGGGCGCTCGCCGACGCGGGCCGTCTCGACGAAGCCCTCAGCGACTATGGCCGCGCTATCGAACTAAAGCCGGATTCGCCGGACTTCGCGGAGCCCTATTATTACCGGGCGGTCATCTATTACGAGAAAAAGGAGTACGGCAAGGCGTTGGCGGACATAGGGAAGTTTCGGAAACTCGGCGGCAAGCCATCCCCGCAATTCCTGAAGGATCTCAACCAGGCCGCCGGCCTAAGCGAAGGCGGCCATTGAAGGCGTGGCGTCAAGCGGTCATCAGCCTTCAGGCCACTTCAACGTCTCCATGAAGGCTTTGATATCCCTGGCGCATTGCTCCGCGTACGCTTCAGGATAAGTCAGCCGGTACTTGATGAACCACTTGCCGTGCGTGAAAAGGTAGGCTTCCGAGCGACACACTTGCTGGCCGGCGGGCGTGGCTTGCGTGAGTCGAAACAGGGCGTGAAGACCGAATTTGGTAACTTTGCCCTGAGTGACTTTGACTTGGTCCTCCTGGAGCAGCCTGGCGTCCGGATGCGCGGTCATAATGGCCTGCTTGACGCTTTCGAAATGCGCGGCCACAAGGCCGGTCGCCGGATTGCCGCTCGGAGGAATCGGGTACACATACACCGTGGCGACGATCGTGTATGCGTCGCGCTCCAGATTGTACCCGCCGGATACGTCGCGGCCCTCCTTGTCGTAGCGGAAGAGCTCCACACGTTTGAAGTCCAGGACGGCCGGTGGGAACACCATCCCGGACGGCTCATGGACGTAGCGCCCGTTCGCTTCGATCTCCGCAGGCTCGGTCAGTTCTGTGCCAAGGGCCGCGCGGTCAGCCGTCCATCCAAGGGCCAGGAGCAGCATCACGAAAGTAAAGAACCTCTTCCCGGCGCTCATACGTTGCCTCCTGTGGAATCAAACTGTCCAGCCGGCTCCCATGCGGTCGCTGCTTTGTCAATTCTATCGGCGGATTGCTTTCAAAGAGAATCCTACAGTCTCGGATCAACGGGTTCGCTTTCCAGCGCCAGCACGCCGAACACGCATTCGTGCACGCGCCGAAGTGGTTCCTTGCGGGCGAACCGTTCCAAGGACTCGATGCCCAGGGCAAATTCCCGCAACGCCAGCGACCGCTTCGTCGCCAAATGTCGCGACCGCAGGCGGCTGAGGTGTTCCGGCGCGGTGTATTCCGGGCCGTAAATGATTCGAAGGTACTCCGCGCCGCGAACCTTCACGGCCGGCTGCACCATTCCGCTCTTCCCGCGCATGATGAACTGCAAGGGCTTGACGACCATGCCTTCGCCGCCCTTGCCGGTCAGTTGTTCCCACCATTCGGTGCCCGCCTTCTCGCTCTCAGGCTCCGTTACGTTCACGACCTTGTACGGCGTGGCGAGCAGGACCTGTCCATCGGCATAGCATATTCTGGCGAGCGTGTCCATGTGCCAGACATGATCCCGATCCACGTGGACCTTGCCCTCCGTGGCGAGAAGATGGAAGGGGGCAAGCCTGTAATCCTCGACAGACGCGACGGGCCAGCAGTACTGACGGTATGCAGAGATGTACTTGGCCACCGCTTCCTGGCGTGCCTGATATCGTGCAAGCAGGTGCTCGATTTCAACCGGGCGCGCGGTGCTCCCCGCCGGCAATGTGAAATCCCGTGACAGATCCTTTCTCGCTGCCGTCCGTTGCAGGAGGGAGATCGTCTCGGTTAACGCGGCTTGCGCCGATGCGCCGACGGCCGCGTACTGACTCCGAAGGAGTTCCTGCGCCTTGGCCGACCAGGGCATCAACTCGCAATCGAGGCAGGCCCAGTCGGTCTGGAATTCGTCCCAGAAGCCGGTCGCGTCCATCGCGGCGCGGAGACGGAAGAGGAGCGCTTCCTCGCGGTGCTTCTCCTCGAAGAATCGCCGACCGGTGCGCGTATAGATGATTCCGATGCCGTCACCGACGATGCCGAAGCGCGTCCGCACGGCTTCCTCGTTTCGGCAGATGATGACCACGGCCCGCGATCCCATGTGCTTCTCTTCGCAGACTACCGTAGGGATGCCTGCGGAGCGATAGTATGAGAACGCCTGAGCGGGGATTTCGAGACAGTTGCCGCCTGTGGCCGTTTCGCAAGGGGACATGGTCGGCGGCAGGTAGATGATCCATTTCGGATCGGTCGCAAAACGGCTCATGATTTCCAGCGCGGCGGTGGCGTTCTCTTCCCGGACGGTCACCGTCCCGCGAAGGCGCGTGGTGACGATGCGTTTTCCAATCACGTCCTCAATGTCCAGCAGGTCGTCGTGCGTCTGCTGGGCCGTGAGCCGCGGGGCCTGACTTTCCTCGGACAGGAACGGCTTCGCCGGTTCGCAGTACGTTTGTGCCGCCGGTACGGAAACCAGTTCCTTTTCAGGGTAACGCAGCGCCGTAAGCCTGCCGCCAAAAACGCACCCGGTGTCTATGTTGATCGTACGGTTCAACCACTCCGGCTCCGGCACTGGCGTGTGGCCGTAGACCACCATCGCCGGTCCTCTGTATTCCGCCGCCCAGTTGCATCGAACCGGCAGTCCGAATTCGTCCGTTTCTCCCGTCGTTTCTCCGTAGAGGGCGAAGTCCCGCACTTTGCCCGAGCCGCGTCCCTGCATCTCCTGTTTCATGCCCGCATGCGCTACGACGAGCTTTCCGCCGTCGAGCAGGTAGTGACTGACCAGTTCGTCCAGAAATTCTGCCAGTGCGGTTTTGATGGCGGCGCGGCTGTCTTCGGGAACCGCTCCCACTTCCCGAAGGCTCTTATCAAGACCACGCGTGATCTGCACGTCCTTGCCACGGAGCGCGCGCATGAGCTTCATATCATGGTTGCCGGGGACGCACAGGGCGTTTCCGGTCTCGACCATGTTCCGAACGATCCTGAGCGCGTCGAGAATGCGCGGCCCGCGGTCGGCGATGTCTCCCAGAAACACCGCCTTCCGGCCCTGCGGATGAGCGTAGTGCCTGCCGCCCCAAAGCGGCTCCGGCGCAACCATTTCTCGCGCCTCATAACCGAGTTCCACCAGCAGCGTATCCAGCTCATCGCAGCAGCCATGCACGTCGCCGATGATGTCGAATGGACCGTGCTCGTTGCTTCGGTCATTCCAGAGCGGCACGCGCTCGACGCAGGCCGCGTTGACCGCCTCTTCCGAATCGAGGACGAAGACGTGCCGAAATCCCTCCCGCTTGAGGCTTCTCAATGAACGCCTGAGTTGAGAGCGCTGCTGCCGGATCACGTGAGGACCGAAGGTGCGGTCGGCCCGCCCCTTGTTCCGTTCCTGGCAGAGCTTCTCCGGCAGGTCGAACACGATGGCCACTGGGATGCAGTGGAAATCCCGCGCGATCTGGACGAGCGGCTTCCGGGCCTCGAACTGCACGTTCGTAGCGTCCACGACCGTCAGACGGCCCAGCGCCAGACGTTTGCGCGCGATGTCGTGCAGCAGCTCGAAGGCTTGCCCGGTCACGGCGAGGTTGTTTTCGTCATCCGAGACCAGCGCGCGACAGAAGTCCGAGGAGACTACCTCCGTGGGCAGGAAGTGCTTCTTTGCGAAGGTGGACTTTCCCGAGCCGGACGTGCCGACCAGAACGACGAGGGAGAGTTTGGGGATGGCTATCTTATTTTGCGCCAACGCCGCGACCCTTCATAATGCCGACTCACTTTTCCTGCACGGATGGCTTCTCTTGAGACTTCCGCAACGCTTCGAGGTCTTGTTTCCGACGACGGCCAAGATCGAACGAAAAAGGATCCTTCCCGTTTGATGATTCTCCCTTGCGAATGTCTTCCGGCGGATTGCATTCGATGCGCGGGAGGCCTTCATTCAGGGTGTAGATGAAATCGCTGCCCGTAAACGGGTCGCGCGGCATTCCTCCGGGGAAATATCGCGCAAGTCCGCTTAAATTGTCCGGGGACTTGTTTGTTTCCGCCTTGCATAATGCCGCAGCCGCCAGCAGGCGCATCATCCCTAATCGCGCCTCATTGCGCGTGATTTCCGCTGGAAGATGAATAATTGGAGGCAATAACACCATGAGAATCACTCTTATGCGGTCTTCCTCTTTGCGGACATCTATCTTGTTGTTCAGCAGGTTATCCATCTCCAGCTTGAGTGCCGCGCCGTGCTCGTAGTACGGACCATTGGCGATTTTGGCAAGGCGCGAGAGCTGCTCTTGATAATATCGTGCTCCGGCAAGGACGGTTTCTAAGCGCAAGGCGCCGGGCTCCAGAACCTCGAAACCTGGTACGTTGTGGAGGGAATCTGGGTTCTTGAGAATCCAATCCCCAAAGACCTCGCTCTCTGCGAGCAGGCAGCGGTCCAGCGGGAAAGCACGTTGCGGCAAGCGCGACAGGCCGGTCGCAAGCCGTCGGATGGCCTCCTGTCTCGGTTCGGCCGCTAGGAAGCCTTCCATGCGGGAAAAGGCAAGATTCTGAATTTGCATCCCGACGAGTCCGCCGATCATTTCCGGCGTCTCGCACAGGTGCGCGCCCAGTTGCGCGACGTCGCAGTAGATTTGCGCGGCCTGCTCTGGCTTCCCGTTGATCTCCTGAAGCATTGCGACCCCGCACGCGTGTCTCGCCATGGGGCGAATGACCGCTAAATGCGGGAGCAGTACATTTGGACCCTGCGCCCAGTCAACGTCGAACTGGCATCCAGGCTTCTCCGCGCCCCAATGAAGGCTTTTGGTCAGCATTTCTTCCTCTCGGTCCAGCAATGCGACAACGGCCGGCTTTGTTTCCAGTACCTTCGCGGGCAGTTTGAACAGCTCTTCGTCAATGAACTTTCGCGCCGCGACCTCTGCCTCATTCGCCGGTGATTCAAGCTCAGCGGCGGCAAGAAGGTAGTCCAGCGCAGCATTATCGGTGCGCTCTGGAAGGACGCGCACTTGCTCCGCGCCGAGACTCGTCCGAGAAAAGAACGCACAAAGCGCAGTGGCAGCGGCCACATAGGCTGTTCTCTTCAACGAAGGCAGCATTTCATTCCTTTCGCTGACGTGCCCCAATACTGAACACGGCCATCTGCGTCGGCGACCCAATCGCGGGGTCTTCCGGCCCGACCGGCAGAAAGCGCGCTCGGTAGTTGTAGCGCTCGGCGATCCGTTTGGCCCACTCCTGGAACTCGCTCCGAGTCCACTCAAAACGATGGTCGGCGTGACGAAGCCGGTCGGCTCCGATGTTTTCCCATCGCACGTTGTACTCGCGATTGGGGGTTGTCAGCACGACTGTGCCCGGTTTCGCGCACTCGAACAGCACGCGCTCAAAGGCATGCAAGCGGGGCGGGTCTAAGTGCTCGACGACTTCCACGACCGCCGCCGCGTCGAATCCGTCAAGGCGGCTGTCTCGATACATCAATGACCCGTGAATCAACTTGATTCGCTCCCGCTGCGCGTTCGGCATCGAGTCCATGCGCAGCTTCTCGCTGGCCCGCTCCAGAGCGCGAATCGAGACGTCCATGCCGAGAATGGAAGTGAATTGACGGTCCTTGAGAAGCTCGCGGAGAAGGCCGCCCTCGCCGCAGCCGATGTCCAGCACTCGTTTCGCCCCGCTCGCTTTGAGCGCGGCCAGGACCGAGCCGAGACGCGCCTCGTTCAGGCGCTGTTCCTCTTCGGGCGGAGCTGCTTCAGCAACGGCCTCCATCGAAGTCGCTTCCAGTTCTTCAGGGATCGCATCCTCCTGCGCCAGTCGCGCCAGGGCCTCGCGTGCCAGGCTCTGCCGGAACTTCAGGTATCTCCTGGTGATGAACTCTCGCTCGGGGTGAGCCGCCAGCCAGCCCTCGCCCTTCTTCAGCAGATTCTCCATCTCGGCTTCGCTGACGAAGTAGTGCTTATAATTGTCCAGAACGGGGATCAGTACGTAGAGATGCGTCAGAAGCTCCCGGAGCGTTGTGTTCTTCTCCAGTTCGACGGTGTAGTACGGGCTGTCGCCCCAGTCAGGGAATTTGTCGTCCAAGGCGTGGCGTTCAGCCCGAACGGCATACCCCAGCGGCTCGAACATTTTGTGCAGAATTCCGTCGCCGCCTCGGGCGGGCAGGACGGCGATCTTCGCGGTGAGCGGCATGACCTGGGTAGGAAGGTCCGGCTTCGCAACGCACTTCCCCTGTAAAGCCGTCCCGAAGAGCTGAGCAATCGCCACGCTCAGGAATGACGAGGCCACGTAGGGGCGGTCGTTGACATATTGATCCAGGAGTCCCGAAACGCGCGAGCCTTGCTTCCCCCGGACCATCTCGACGGGGTCTACGTCCAAAAGTAGAGCCACCGTGCATCGTTCGACGGATGCTTCCGGGTAAAAGACGTAAGCCTTGCCGAAACTCATGTCGAAATCCTGGCAGCGCGATGGATTCTTATGCACCAGAAAACCGATGTCTGTGGCGGGTTGATGCGTCGTCGTAACGGTGAGGAGCATTTTGCTGGTTCCAAGAGACCTGAATTATCGCATGCGCCGAAGAATGAGAACTTGTTGTATGGTATACGGTGAGGCGCGAGGCGTCAACGGCCAGCGATTGAGTGCCAACGGCTTACCTGGCCGGTGAAAATCATGCCAGTACCTAACGAGGAGAACATGAGAGAAGTTGTGCCCGGTTGGCGCTCTGGTACGTCCGTGCGCAGAACGCGGCCCGTTGCGCCCTGAACCGCGACCTTTAGCCCCGGGAGTCTCACCGGATGCCTGCGCGGATCGGCGGGGGCGGTATCGGCTACGTTACCGGACGCTCGTGGGGCAAAACTCGTGGCCATTTTGTGTCCATTCTTATCGCCCACTTGGCCCTTCGAGTCCATTTGCGCCCTTTATGGTATTCGGCACGAGCGGGCGAGGGGAGGTCGTAAAATACGTAACCCTCGCCAGATATAGCACCTGACGAGGGTTATGAACTGGTGGGCGCCGAGGGATTCGAACCCACGACCCGCGGATTAAGAATCCGCTGCTCTGCCAGCTGAGCTAGGCGCCCGGGTGACCGGCGATCACGAGAGTCAGAATGTTCTCATGTAACAAAACCGGCCGCGCGGTGTCAAGCATGGACGCCGGTCAGCGTCTATTTACTTCGCCTTCATCGTGGAGTATAAAGTTCTCGATGTCGTGTTCGGAGGCGCAAGCCGGACGGTGAATTCCCGCAATCGGATACCAGGAAGGTCCGAGCCATGACTCGCAGTTTGATTCGATTCTGGAACGCGCTGAGCCTCAAAGGCTCCGGCGTCCGGCCGCAAGCGGCGCGCGACGAACTGGAGCGGCGGGTCCAGGAGCGCACCGCCGAACTGCTCGCGGCGAACAAGGCGCTCCAGGCCGAGATCCTTGCGCGCGGCCACGTGGAGGATGCGCTTCGGGAAAGCGAGGCGAGATTTCGCAGCACGTTCAAAGATGCCCCCATCGGGATGACGCTCGTCTCGGCGGATAATCGCATTCTTCAAACCAATCGCGCCCACAGCGAGTTTCTCGGGTATTCCGAACAGGAACTCACCGGCATGAGTATTCTGGATGTCACCTATCCGGAGGACAGGGAAGCGACTTCAAGGGTGAGCCGCCAGATGCGCGAGGGCGGCGCGCGAATCGAGAGGCACCAGAAACGTTACGTCCGCAAGAACGGCGACGTGGTGTGGGGCGAAGTGAGCGTCTCGGTTATCAGGGACGCCGACGGCAAGTTGAGTTACACCATCGCGCAAATCGTTGACATCACGGAGCAAAGGCGGGCCGAGGAGGCACTGCGGCGGAGCGAGGCCCTCTTCCGGGTCATCACCGATAACGCCCAGGACGCGATCTTTCTGAAGGACCGCGAAGGCCGTCTCCTGTTCGTCAATCCCGTCGCGCTCGCCATCGTTGGCGGCACAGCCGAGAATGTGATCGGGAAAACGGCTGAGCAGATCCACACTGATCCTGAGTTCATCCGCGTCATACGGGAGAATGATCAGCGTCTCATGAACTCCGACAAAATGGAAGCCCTCGAAGAAACGGTCCACGGGCCGATGGGAACGCGGACCTATCTGACTGTGAAGGTGCCCTATCACGACGGGGCAGGGCGCGTCATCGGTCTTGTGGGCACCGCTCGGGATATCACCGACCGCAAGCGCGCCGAGCAGGCGCTGCGCGCGAGCGAGCAGCGCTACCGCGAGCTGTTCGAGGCCTCGCCCACGGCCCTGGTCGAGGAAGACTGGGCCTTCGTCCGCCAGCGCTCCGACCAACTGAGGGCCGAGGGCGTCACGGATGTGCGTGCGTGGTTCCTCAGCCATCCGGAAGAGGCCCTGCTCTGCTTCCATCGCATTCAGCGGCTGGATGTAAACAAGGCGGCGCTCCGGCTTTTCAAGGCCACCGGCAAGAAAGAATTACTGGTGAATTTCGACCGCCTGGGTTATGTCGAAACCCGCGATACCGTCATCAGCGCCGTCGCGACGCTGGCCGCCGGGAACGAGTTCTTCGAGGCGGAGGCGTCCCTCCGGACGCTGACCGGCGAGAGGCGGAACCTGCTCATGAGCATTTCGGCCACGCCGGCCGCCGAAGAGTCCTTGCCGCGATATATCGTGTCGCTCTCCGACGTCACCGACCTGCGCAAGGCGCAACAGGAGGCGATCGAGCAGCGGCAGGCCGCGCAGCTCCAGCGCATGGAGTCGCTGGCTGTCACGGGGCGCCTGGCGGCGGGCGTCGCGCACGAGATCAACAACCCGTTGCAGGGCATTATCGGCCAGCTCTCCTTGCTCGCGGGCGAATTGCCGGAGCCGTTGCGGCAGGGGCGGCGCATCGTGCTGATCCATGACGGCATTGACAGGATCGCCGGCATCGTGCGGAACCTCCTGCAACTCCACCGGCCGGCGCCGGCAGGCGAAGAGTCCTGCGCCGCGTCCTCGGTGATCCCCGGCCTGACGGACATGATCTCTTCCATAGCAACCAATCAACACATCCGACTCGAGGTGTTCGTCACCCCGCCGGAGATGACGGTCCCCATGTCGGCCAACGCTCTCACGCAGGTCCTGCTGAACCTGGTGCTGAATGCCATTGACGCGATGCCCAAAGGCGGCGTCATGCGGATAGAGGCAAGACAGACCCGCCAAGAGGTGCTCGTGAGCGTGAGCGACACGGGCGTGGGGATTCCATCGGAATACCGCACACGGCTCTTCAGCCCGTTTTTCACTACCAAGGGACCGAAAGGCACCGGGCTGGGCCTTTCGGTGACGCATTCGCTGGTGACCTCGGCCGGCGGCACGATCGCGGCGACTGACCACAAAGGCGGCGGGACGACCTTTGCGATCCGCTTCGAGAACGAACGCAGCGAAATTTGATCGAGAGGCGGGGATAAAGGCCGGACGCCTGTCTTCGCACCGGGCCTTGTTTTGTGCGAAGGTGCCCGAGAACCTCCCAGCGGCATAAACTGTCGCACCGCTCTGCTCTGCCACGCCAACTTTGTGCACATTCGAGGCGCGTCCTGTGGCCCGCCAACCCCTGCGGAATGCGTCAGTCCCGCGCTGCACCTACATCCGTTGCCGCCCCGTGCCGCTCGATTTTACCTTGCCGCATTGACATGAGGTACGGTCCACGTAGTGGATCATCGAGAGGCTGGATCGCCTGGGGTGGACCCTCTTGCAGCCCTCAGGGCATCGTGGTAGATTTGTGCGCACGATGGCGCAAACGCCGATCTGTTCTCCTATCCTTGGACCGCACTTCCACAATGAGTCAAGACGTGTCCGATAATCCAGCCCCAGGCGACCCGAATTCGGCTAAGGGACAGAATTCCTATGCAATCCTCTGGAACAGGGACCTTCGCCTGTATCTCGCCGGCCGGCTGGTCGCTGCGCTGGGCCAGCAGATGTTCGCGATGGCCGTGGGCTGGGAACTTTACGAGCGAACCGGTTCCGCGCTCGCGCTGGGGCTGGTCGGCTTGACGCAGATGGTCCCGATGCTGCTGTTCACGCTGCCGGCGGGCCATCTCGCTGACAACTATAGCCGCAAGCGGATCATCGTCCTGGGTGGCATAGGCATGGCGCTGGCCAGCCTGGGCATGACATTGATCTCGGCCCTTGCGGCGCCGGTGGTCTGGATTTATGTCTGCCTTTTCGTCGGCGGCGCGACGCGCACGTTCATGTGGGCGGCCGCCACGTCGTTTTTGCCTCATCTGGTGGAACGCAAGGTGCTTTCCAGGGCCGTGGCCTGGAACGCCAGCATGTTTCAGATATCCGCCATCGTCGGGCCCAGCGCGGCCGGCGCTTTCATCGGATTGGTCGGCCACCACGCTGCGCCAGTTTATGCGCTGAACGCCGTGGCCGCGCTGGCGAGCTGCGTGCTCATCGGGATGATCCGGCGCGAGCACACCGTGGCCGTCAAGGACCCGATGAACCTCCGGGCGCTGCTGACCGGGTTCAGTTTCGTCCTCAGCAAAAGGATCGTTTTGGGGATCATTACGCTGGACATGTTCGCGGTACTGCTGGGCGGCGCCGCGGCGCTGCTGCCGATCTATGCGAAGGACATCCTGCGTGCCGGTCCGACAGGGCTTGGGTTGTTGCAAACGGCGATGCCGCTGGGCGCGGTGCTGTGCACGTTTTTGTCCTGAGCCGCCGGCCGCCGCTGCAGAAAGCCGGGCACGCGCTGCTCTGGGCCGTCGCCGGCTTCGGCCTGGCGACCATCGGGTTCGGGCTGTCGAAATGGTTCTGGCTCTCGTTCCTCATGCTCTTTGCTTGCGGGAGTATGGACAACATCAGCGTGGTCGTAAGGCACACGCTGGTGCAGTTGCTGACGCCGGACGAGAAGCGGGGGCGCGTATCGGCGGTGAACAACCTGTTCGTCGGCACGTCGAACGAGTTGGGCGGGTTCGAATCCGGCTCGGTGGCCTACCTTTTCGGCGCGGCCATGGGCAACACAATCGCGATGGGGGCGATTATTTCGGTGGTATCCGGCGGCATCGGGACAATTCTCGTCGTGGCAGCCGTCGCGCTCTACTGGCCGGAAATCCGAACCTACGGCCGGCTTGATGCGTGAGCGGCGCAGGCTGGAGACGGCCGAAGACCCAGGGATGGCTGAGCGCGGACTTATTGCGGTCGTCAGCCCCTCGTGGTAGATTCCTGCGAACGGCGGCGCAAGAGAGGGGGTAATATGTACGTTCACGAGATGAAGCTGCGGGTGCTTTACGCCCATACCGACAAGGGGGCGTGGTCTATTATGCGAAGTATTTCGAGTTTTTCGAGGCGGGCCGCACTGAGTACTTCCGCTCGCTCGGGAGAAACTATGCCGACTTCGAGCAGGCGGGATTCTTCCTGACCGTTGTCGAGGCCGCCTGCAAGTACCTCGCGCCCGCAAGATACGACGACCTGCTCACCATCCGCACGCGTGTGACGCAGATTAGACGGACCCGTGTGGATTTCGAGTACGAAGTGATCGGTCCGACCGGTGCCGCGCTCTGCAGAGGAACCACCGTTCTCGCCTGCATCTCCGCCTCGACACGCAGGCCCTGTGAGCTACCCGCGGACATGCGCGCAATACTGGAAAGGCAACCCAGCCCGTGAGGTGTGTCTGTAAACGCCCTAAGTAATGTCCGTCGCTGATAGCAGTGGCCGCAGACCGTCGCGGCCTATCGAGTTCGCGCGATACGGCGCACCAGATCAGAGGTCGGCGGAGCCGCATTCCGTCAGGCCAAGTGAGACCGGAGCCAGGAGGGAAGATCATGCAAATTACGCATGGCGTGTTGCTGTCAGGGCTGGCGTTTGTCATCTGCTGCGCGGTGGTCGGGTGCTCGGGCGTGGCCGCGCAGGTCCAGGCCGCCGGCGGAGTCCTCCCGGCCCCGCTGTTCGACATTCCGAGGATGGACAACATAACCATAGACGGCGACGCCATGGACTGGGGTGATGGCGGATTCCGGGTGGACGTGCTGGCCGCCGCCGACGGCGCCGTCGCGCCTGAAGATCGCTTCAACGCGCGGATGCGCCTCGGCTGGAATGACGAAGGGCTGCTGGTCCTTGTTCAAGTCCGTGATGAGGACTTCAACGAAAGCAACGATGAGAAGGCGCTCGGGTCAGGCAATAGCGTCGAACTGTTCATGGTTGACAAGTGTGGCGGGAGCGAGATGATCCAAGCGGCGATCTCGCCTGGCATGGACCCCGCGCATCCGCAATTGCGGTATTCGATCAGCGACCTCCGCAAGGACGAGACGCTCAAGAAGTTCGCGCCGAGCCTCAAGGCCGCGCGGATGAAGCAGGAGGGCGGCTATTCGATGGAGGTGCTGCTCCCGTGGAAAAACCTGGGGATCAAACCGGAGGTCGGAGTGGAGCTGGCATTCCAGATCTGGCTTAACGGCTGTGACGCGGCTGCCCCGGAGCTTCACGCAGTCTGGTATCCGGCAGCAGGCACGCGCGAGGCTCCAGATCGCACTCAACGCATTCGACTGGCCGTGGCGCCCAGCCCGCCGGTGCAAGCCGCCGGGCGCGCACGCTACGACGGCTGGCGGAGCACCCACGCCGTAGTTGTGGCGTGCTCGGAGGCGGCAGGGAAGATCGTTTCCGTGCTCGCGGACGGGAAGGAGATCGCTCGCGGCGCGCTGACCAGCGACGGCTCGCGCTCCTTGGCCGTTCTCAAGGCGCCGCTGCCGCCGATCGGCGGCGAATGGAAGAATCTCGCCATACTCCTGGACGGTAGGACGATTGACACGGTTCCCATGACGGACCTTGCCAAAGCCAGGGCGGGAGCGACCGCCGAGCTGCAGTTCATTTTCAACCCCTTCTCCTTCAACGGCAAGACGCTCCCCGGCGGCGATCTCGAAAACCCCTTGGAGGCCGAAAACATCATTGGACCTTACACTGTCAAGGTAACCTACTACGATGCCCAGTTCAACCCGGTCGCTCGCGCCGACAAGCCGGGCCGGTATGGCGCCATTGTTCAGGTCACCCCGGCGCGCAGCCCGGCGTTCAAGCGCTTCTACACCCTGTTCCGAACGGCGGGGAACGTGCAGTGGAACTGGGGCGAGGGCATTGGACTTGCCGACGGCATCTCTCTGTCCGGTGCGATGGGCCTGGACCCCGTGGTGGTGCGCGAGCAGCAGCAATTCCTGGCCGACTTTGCCCGGAGGCAGACCACGGATGGGTTTCACCGCTCGGAGCGCGGGGCAATTCTGCTGGCCTGGCTGAACGAGATCGGTGCGGGGCAAGTCGCCACCGAACTCACCGGGCCGGCAGCCAGCGACGAAAGATGGAAGCACGAACTTAAGCGCAGGACGGGAAACCTGACTCCGCTGCAGTACTTCGTCCGGATGCCCAGAGGCGCCGATCACGGTGAGGCGAAGAAATGCCCGGCCATCATCTACCTGCACGGTGCGGGCGACCGAGGCTGGGACGTCGCCGAACTGGCCTTCAGCCCCATCGTCAAGTACGCCGGGGGCAGAAAGGACTTCCCATTCATAGTCATTGCGCCGCGGTGCCCCGCTGCCGGTTGGTGGCCGAACTTGGTCCCTGAAATGGAGGATCTCCTGGACGAGATCATCGCCAAATATCCGATAGATACGGAGCGCATCTATCTGACGGGGCTGAGCATGGGCGGCTATGGAAGCTGGCGGCTGGCGGCCGAACATCCGGACCGCTTCGCCGCGTTAGTCCCCATCTGCGGCGGAGGCGATCCCCGATACGTCGAGCGGATCAAGGACCTCCCGATCTGGGACTTCCATGGCGCGAAGGACCCGACGGTTTCGATCGAGCAAAGCTATGAAATGGTCGCGGCGCTCCGCAAGGTTCATGGCCGTGTTCATTTCACCGTCTATGCTGAAGCAGGCCACAATTGCTGGGACCGGGCGTACAACACCGATGAGTTGTACAGTTGGATGCTGCGGCAGGCCCGCGGCAGGCCCGCCGAACCGCAGACGACGCTTTCGGGCAAGACCCCTTCGGAAACGCTGCCCTAGAAGAACGGCCGTATTGTCATTGCCGCGTCGTTCAACTTCACGAAGGCGGCGGAAGAGTCCATCAAGCGGCGGGTAAGAGGGCGCCAGCGGGCGTCAGAGGTCATCTCCAACTGCATTTCGGCCCCTCTTGGCCATGCCCGGAATCTACGTCATCTCCTGTCGCGTCTTGGACCCCACTTCAGCCCTGAAGCGTACGCGATTCGTCAGTGTGGCCCCTCAAACAATTCCTTTGACAGCATTGCTCCGAAAGAGTATAAATGATGTGTTCGCCAGGGCTGGCTCACGACGACCCAGAGCGGTATCGCCGGGGCCGTCGTAGAAGGGTGGATATTGGCGAAAATGCGGCGCTATGCCGTGCGGCGCTATCCGCTGAACTACTGCTCGCACACCCGCGCGCCCAAGAACTGTTGTCCAAGTCTGAGTCATCGAATAGCCGCTATCCGGGAACCAGGGTCTCGTCGCCGCAAGAACGGGCTACGCCCTGCCTTGCCAGAGTAGGATGAACGCTTATGCATCCGTCCAGCCGCGCTGGGAGCGTATGGTTCGTAACCGTCGCCCTCGCCGCCGTGTCATTGTTCTGCCCCGGTGTGTTCGCAAAGCCGGTTGCCAAAGAGGATGCCGCGAACGCGGTCGGCGGCTGGCTTAAGCAGCCGGGACGCGGATTGAAAGCGCCCATCGGCAACGCGGTCAAGGAAACTGCGGTCTTCACCGACGCCGCCGGCAATCCGGAGTATTACGTAGTTTATCTCAAGCCCTCCGGCTTTGTGATCGTGCCGGCGGACGACCTCGTCGAACCCATTATTGCCTTCAGCCCGGCGGGCAAGTACGTCGCTTCCGACAAGAACGCCTTGGGCGCGTTGGTGATGCGGGACATTCCGGCGCGCCTGGCCCTGGCGCGGGCAAAGCAGCCGCCCGCCGGCCTGCAGCCGGGCATTAAGAGAGCGCAACGGAAGTGGGACACGTTCCGGACCACAGCCGCGGCGCCGGCCGGATTGATCATGAGTCCGCTCAGCAGTGTGTCCGACGTTCGGGTGGATCCGCTTACTCAAACCCAGTGGTCCGAGGACGTCGCGGGGGATGATACGAACATCGCTTGTTACAACTACTACATACCGCCGGGTCCGAACGGTTCCGAGAACAACGACCCCTGCGGCTGTGTCGCGACCGCCATGGCCCAGTTGATGCGCTTTTGGCAGTATCCCGCCACCGGAGTGGGGACGGCCAGCTTCTCAATCACCGTGGATGGAACGCCCGAGTACGCCAGCCTCCGCGGCGGGAACGGGAGAGGCGGGGCCTACGATTGGGCCGACATGGTGCTGGTTCCGAGCGGCTCAATCACCACTGCGCAATGCCAGGCGATCGGGGCGCTCTGCTACGACGCCGGCGTTTCCGTCAACATGCAGTACGCCGCAAGCGGCTCCGGAATCTCATCGGCCATTCCCGTCTCCAATGCTCTGAAACAGGTGTTCTTCTATAGCAACTCCGTTTGCGGCGGCAATGGCAACAACAATATGGGCAGCGCCTTGATCGGCATGCTCAATCCCAACCTCGACGCCGGTTTTCCGTGTCTCTTAAACATCTACGGGCCCGTTGGCGGGCATGAGGTCGTCGCCGATGGCTACGGATACGACAGCTCCACCCTTTACCACCACCTGAACATGGGCTGGAGCGGAATAGACAACGCCTGGTACAACCTGCCCTTCATAGATGCTGTCGTATCGGGATCGGACTTTAACCAGGTAGACCAGTGCGTGTACAACGTGTACCTCGCCGGCACGGGCGAGATCATCAGCGGGCGCGTATTGGATGCGAGCGATAGCCCCGTCTCCGGAGCGACAGTCCATGCCGTTCGCTCTGCCGGCGGCACCTGGACGACCCTCACGAATGCGAATGGCATCTATGCTTTCGCCGGAGTTCCCTCCGCTTCAACGTATACCCTCAGCGCGACGGTGTCCGGCCAAACCTACACGAACCTGACGGCCGTCACCGGAATCTCTGCGGACAGCAACATGACGTCGGGCGACGTCTGGGGGAATGACTTCACGGTGTCCACAACACTGGCCGTTCAGTCCACACCGCCAACCGGCCTGTCTATCGGTTCGAGCACGGGCTACAGCGGCACGACGAACTACGTGGTGCAAGGCATCGCGCTCGGCACCAGCGTGAACCTTGTGGCCCCGGCGACTGACCCGGCCGGGTACACCTTCTCGCAGTGGACGGTGAACGGCGCGGCACAGGCTGACGGGCAGAAGTCCATCACCTTCGCGACGGCTGGGGCCACGACCGCCGTGGCGCAGTACACGCACATCATTTATGTGAACCTGAAGGCCGCCGGAGCAAACAACGGGACGTCGTGGACGAATGCCTTTGTCCTGCTCCAGTCCGCGCTGGATGCGGCCGCATCCGGCGACCAGATCTGGGTCGCGGCGGGGACGTACTTGCCGACGAGCGACTACGCTATCGGCGTCGGCGCGGCGGGCAACCATTTCGAGATGCAGAACGGCGTCGCCATCTACGGCGGATTCGCGGGGACCGAGACGTTGCTCAGCCAGCGGAACTGGACGACGAACGTCACGACTCTGACCGGCCAGGGCAAATGCTACCACGTGTTCTATCACGACAACTTATACAATGAGTTGGCGCTGGACAACACCGCTGTTCTGGACGGTTTCAGGATCACAGGCGGAGATGCGAACGGTTCTGCTGACTCCAACAACGCGGACCTCTCCGATGGCGGCGGAATGTACAACTATTCCTGCTCTCCGACCGTCACGAACTGCACGTTCACCGGAAACACGACCACCGGTTACGGCGGCGGGATGGAGAACTGGTTTTCCGGCGCGACCGTCACGAACTGCGCGTTCAGCGGCAACTCGGCGGGCGGGTATGGCGGCGGGATGGACAACGAGGATTCCTTTCCGACCGTCACGAACTGCACGTTCACCGGAAACTCGGTGGCATCGGGTTATGGCGGCGGAATGGACAACTGGTATTCCACCCCGACCCTCCTGAACTGCACGTTCAGCGGGAACTCTGCAGAATCGGGCGGCGGCATGTACAACGACTCTTATTCCACCCCGACCGTGACGAACTGCATCCTGTGGAACGACAGCGCGACGACAGGCGCGGAAGTCCTCAACACCGATAGTACCAGCTCTCCGGCGTTCGGCTTTTGCGACATCACCGGCTGCGGCGGCAGCGGGGCGGGGTGGAAAGCCTCCATCGGGACGGACGGCGGCGGGAACATCGCCGCGAATCCGCTGTTCGTGACCGCTGCAGGCGGGAACTTTCGGTTGAGTGCCGGTTCGCCGTGTATTAACTCGGCGGACGGTCCGCTCGCGCCGGCCACGGACAAAGACGGGAATCCCCCGCACGACGACTCTGGCATGCCGAACGTCGGGATCGGCCCGCCCTGGGCGGACATGGGCGCCTACGAGTTCCAGGGCACTACGTGCCAGCTGTCGGTTCAGTCCGCGCCGCCGACCGGGATCCTTATCACTTCGAGCACCGCCGACGCCGGCACGACGAACTACACCTATGCCGTCGCATACGCGGCGAGTGTGAACCTGGCGGCGCCGGCGACGGATCCGACCGGATACACGTTCTCGCAGTGGACGGTGAACGGTACGGCTCAGACCGCCGGGCTGAAGAACATCACGTTCACGATGCCCGCAGTGGCCGCGACGGCGGTGGCACAGTACACGACGAACACCTACACGCTGACGGTGCAGTCCACGCCGCTGACCGGCGTCGCGATCACTTCGAGCGGCGCCGACGGCGGCACGACGAACTACACGGTGTCGAGCGTCGCGTACGGGACGAGCGTGAACCTGGTGGCGCCGGCGACGGACCCGACCGGGTACACCTTCTCGAAGTGGACGGTGAACGGTACGGCGCAAACCGCCGGGCAGAAGTCCATCACGTTCGCGATGGCCGCGGTTACGACGGCCGTGGCGCAGTACAAGCTGAACACCTATACGTTGACGGTGCAGTCTACGCCGCCGACCGGGGTCATTATCGGTTCAACCAGCAGCGACGGCGGGAAGACGAACTACACGGTGTCGAACGTCTCGTATGGGACGAGCGTGGAGCTGACGGCTCCGGCGACGGACCCGGTTGGATACACCTTCACGCAGTGGACGGTGAACGGAACGGCTCAGACCGCTCTTCAGAAGTCAATCACGTTCACGATGGCCGCAGCCACAACGGCGGTGGCACAGTACGCGCTGAACACCTACACGCTGACGGTGCAGTCCACGCCGCTGACTGGGGTCATTATCGGTTCAACCGGCGCCGACGGCGGCACGACGAACTATACGGTGTCGAGCGTCGCGTACGGGACGAGCGTGAACCTGGCGGCGCCGGCGACGGACCCGACCGGATACACCTTCTCGAAATGGACGGTGAACGGAACGGCGCAAACCGCCGGGCAGAAGTCCATCACGTTCGTAATGAACGCAGCCACGACGGCGGTGGCGCAGTATACGGTGAACACCTATGCGCTGACGGTGCAGTCCACGCCGCTCACCGGCGTCGCGGTCACCTCGAGCGGTGCCGACGGCGGCACGACGAACTACACCGTGTCGAGCGTTGCGTACGGGACGAGCGTGAACCTGGTGGCGCCGGCGACGGACCCGACCGGGTACACCTTCTCGCAGTGGACGGTGAACGGCGCGGCGCAGACCGCCGGGCAGAAGGCGATCACGTTCACGATGACTGCGGCCACAACGGCGGTGGCGCAATACACGCTGAACACCTACGCGCTGACGGTGCAGTCCACGCCGGCGACGGGGATCGTTATCACTTCAAGTACGGCCGACGGCGGGACGTCGAACTACACAATGTCGGGCGTCGCGTACGGGACGAGCGTGAACCTGGCGGCCCCGGCGACGGACCCGACCGGGTACACCTTCTGGCAGTGGACGGTGAACGGTACGGCGCAAACCGCCGGGGCGAAGTCCATCACGTTCACGATGACTGCAGCCACGACGGCGGTGGCGCAGTACACGGTGAACACCTATACGCTGACGGTGCAGTCCACGCCGCCGGCCGGGATCGTGATCACTTCGAGCGGCGCCTACGGCGGGACGGCGAACTACACCGTGTCGAGCGTCGCTTACGGAACGAGCGTGAACCTGCAGGCCCCGGCGACGGACTTGAGCGGGGTTTACACCTTCTCGGAATGGACGGTGAACGGCGTGGGGCAGACTCCCGGGCAGAGTTCCATCACGTTCACGTTGACTGGGGCCACGACGGCGGTCGCGGAGTATACCAGTTACACGCTCAACGTCCAGTCCATGCCGATGACCGGGCTGGGAATCGCTTCGAGCACGGGCGACGGCGGAACGACCAACTATAGCGTGCTGCGAATGACATCAGGGGCCAGCGTGAACCTCGTGGCCCCGGCAACGGACCCGACCGGGTACACCTTCTCGCAATGGACGTTGAACGGCGCGGCGCTGACCGCCGGGCAGAAGTCCGTGACGTTCCCAGCCCCCGACACCGACGCCATCTGGGGCAGTGGTGGCAGCGGCAATGGACAGTTCGATAGCCCCGAGGGCATCGCCCTGGACAACGCCGGCAATGTTTATGTGTGCGACTTTTACAACAACCGCATCCAGAAATTCACCTCCAGCGGTGAATACGTCAGCCAGTGGGGCAGCGACGGCACCGGCAATGGTCAGTTCAATGGCCCCGCCGGCATCGCCGTCGACAGCGTCGGCAATGTCTACGTGACCGAATGGTTTAACAACCGCATCCAGAAGTTTACCTCCTCCGGCGCTTACATCACTCAGTGGGGCAGCCTTGGCGCCGCGAATGGTCAGTTCCAGGAGCCCGATGGTGTCGCCGTCAGCCGCATCACCGGCGATGTCTATGTGAGCGACTATAATAACAATCGCGTCCAGGTGTTCACCTCCGCCGGCGTGTACCTCACCCAGTGGCCCAGCACCCAAGCCCCCGCGGGCATCGCTCTCGACAGCTCGGATAATGTCTATGTGATCGACGAGTACAACACCCGCGTCGAGAAGTTCACCTCGAGCGGCGCTCTCGTCACCCAGTGGGGCAGCAGCGGCACCGGCGACGGGCAGTTCTTACTCGAGAACGGGCCCTGGGGCATCGGCGTCAGCAGCGCCGGAAACGTCTACGTGGCCGACAACATGAATAACCGTATCCAGGAGTTTACCTCCTCCGGCGCTTATATCACCCAGTGGGGCACCTTTGGCAACGGCGTGGGACAATTCAGTGAACCCGCTGGCCTCGCCCTCGACAGCGCGGGTAATGTCTATGTGACCGCAAGGGGCAACAACCGCGTCCAGGTCTTCAGCCAAAACATCCTGGCCGTGGCGCAGTACACGCTGAACACGTACACGCTGAGCGTGCAGTCCACGCCGCCGGCCGGTGTCGTCGTCACATCCAGCGGCGCCGATGGCGGGACGACGAATTACACGCTGCCGAGCGCCGGCTACGGCACGAATGTGAACCTGACGGCGCCGGCGACGGACCCGGCCGGGTACACCTTCGCGCATTGGACGATCAACGGCGCGGCACAGACCGCCGGCGCGAGGTCTGTCGCGTTCACGCTGACCGCGGCCACAAGCGCCGTAGCGCAGTACACGCTGAACAGCGGCATCATCTACGTGAAGCAGAACGCGACCGGCGCGAACAATGGGACTTCGTGGACGGACGCCTTTGTCCAGCTCCAGTCCGCGCTGAATGCGGCCGCGTCGGGCGACCAGATATGGGTCGCGGCCGGGACCTACGCGCCGACGAGCGACTACGGACTCGGCATCGGCGCGGCGGGCGATCATTTTGAGATGATCAACGGCGTCAGCATCTACGGCGGCTTCGCCGGCACGGAGACGTTGCTCGGCCAGCGGAACTGGACGGCGAACGTCACGATCCTGTCAGGCGGGGACACCTGCTACCACGTGGTATATCAGAATAACTCTTACAACGGTCTGAGCCTGAACAACACGGCGGTCCTGGACGGTTTCACGATCACCGGCGGAAATGCGAGCGCTTCAAACGCGCCTCATTGCGACGGCGGCGGAATGTACAACCAGGGCTGCTCCCCGACCGTCACGAACTGCACGTTCAGCGGCAACTTAGCAGAGTCTTATGGCGGCGGGGTGTACGACAATAGCTGCTCTCCGACATTCACGAACTGCGTGTTCAGTGGTGACTCGGCAACCACCGGCGCCGGGATGTGCAACGACGCCGGTTCATCCTCGACCGTCACGAACTGCCTGTTCAGCGGAAACGCGGCAAGCAACGACGGTGGCGGGCTGTGCAACGCTGGCGGCTCTCCGAGCATTACGAACTGCACCTTCAGCGGGAACCTGGCGGCGTCGCAGGGCGGCGGGATTTACAACAATTCTTCCGCGACCGTCACCAACTGCATCCTGTGGGGCGACAGCGCCAATACGGCTGCGGAGGTCTGCAACGATACTCTCATCGCAACGTTTAGCTACAGCGACGTTGCCGGCTGCGGCGGCAGCGGGGCTGGATGGAACAGTTCGATCGGCACGGATAGCGGCGCGAACATCGCCGCTGACCCGACGTTCGTGTCGCCCGTCGCCGCATTTTTCTCGCCGACGACAACGGGCGATTACCGGCTGCGGGCCGGCAGCCCCTGCATTGACGCCGGCAACAATGCCGCGGTTCCGTCAGGCGTGACGACGGACCTTGACGGCAATCCGCGAATCGTGGGCCCCGCGGTGGACATGGGCGCCTACGAGTTCCAGGGCACGTGCAACCTGGCGGTGCAGTCCGCGCCGCCGACCGGCCTGAGCATCGGTTCGAGCAGGGGCAACGCCGGCACGACGGACTACACCGATACCGTCGGGTACGACGCGAGCGTGAACCTCCAGGCGCCGGCCACGGATCCGCTTGGGTACACATTCTCGCAGTGGACGGTCAACAGTGCGGCGCAGACTGCCGGGCAGAAGTCCATCACGTTCACCGTGCCCACGAACATGGTGGCTGTGGCGCAGTACACGGCGAACTCCTACACGCTGAACGTGCAGTCCACCCCGCCGACCGGCGTCGTGATCACTTCGACCAGCGGCAACGGCGGCGCGACGAACTACGCCGGTACCGCCGTATACGCGACGAGTGTGAACCTGGCGGCCCCGGCAACGGACCCGACCGGGTACACGTTCTCGCAGTGGACGGTGAACGGTGCGGCGCAGGCCGCCGGGCAGAAGTCCATTACGTTCCCAATGACCGCGGGCGCGACGGCAGTAGCGCAGTATACGCTGAACACCTACACGCTGACGGTGCAGTCCACGCCGCCGACCGGGCTCAGCATCGGTTCGAGCACGGGCAATGACGGCACGACGAGCTACACCAATACCGTCGGGTACGGGATAAGCGTTGACCTGCAAGCCCCGGCGACGGACCCGACCGGCTACACTTTCTCTTGCTGGACTCTGAACGGAACGCCGCAGCCTGCGGGTGAGAAGGAAATCACGCCCACGATGCCCGCGATGGCCATGACAGCGGTGGCGGTGTACACGGTGAATACCTACGCGCTGACGGTGCAGTCCACGCCGCCGACCGGCGTCGTGATCACTTCGACCAGCGGCAACAGCGGGACGACGAACTACGCCGTGTCGAGCATCGCGTATAATACCAGCGTGAACCTGGCGGCGCCGGCGACGGACCCGACCGGCTACACCTTCTCGCAGTGGACGGTGAACGGCGCAGCGCAGACCGCCGGGCAGAAGTCCATCACGTTCCCGATGAGCGCAGGCACGACGGCGGTGGCGCAGTACACGGCGAACCCCTACACGCTGAATGTGCAGTCCACGCCGCCGACCGGGATCGTGGTCACTTCGAGCGGCGCCGACGGTGGGGCGACGAACTACACCGTGACGGGCGTCGGGTACGGCACGAGCGTGAACCTGGCGACCCCGGCGACGGACCCGACCGGCTACACCTTCTCTCAGTGGACGGTGAACGGCGCGGCGCAGACCGCCGGGCAGAAGTCCATTACGTTCCCGATGACCGCGGGCGCGACGGCGGTAGCACAGTACACGCTGAACACCTACGCGCTGACGGTGCAGTCCACGCCGGTGACCGGGCTGCGCATTGGTTCGAGCACGGGCGACGGCGGGGCGACGAACTATACCGTGTCGAGCGTGTCGTACGGAGCGAGCGTGAACCTGGCGGCGCCGGCGACGGACCCGGCCGGGTACGTCTTCTCGCAGTGGACGGTGAACGGCTCGGCGCAGACCGCCGGGCAGAAGGCGATCACCTTCACGATGCCCGCGGCCGCGACGGCGGTGGCGCAGTACGCGCCGGTCTACGCGCTGAGCGTGCAGTCCATGCCGCCGACCGGGATCGTGATCACTTCGGGCAGCGCCGACGGCGGGACGACGAACTACACGGTGCCGGGCGTCGCGTCCGGGGCGAGCGTGAACCTGGCGGCGCCGGCGACGGACCCGGCCGGGTACGTCTTCTCGCAGTGGACGGTGAACGGCGCGGCGCAGACTGCGGGGCAGAAGTCCATCACGTTCACGATGATCGCGGCCGCGACGGCGGTGGCGGAGTACACGCCGACTTACACGCTGGCCGTGCAGTCCACGCCGCCGACGGGGCTGGGCATCGCTTCGAGCACGGGCAACAACGGGACGACGAACTACGCGGACACGGTCGTGTACGGCACGAGCGTGAACCTGCAAGCGCCGGCGACGGACCCGGGCGGATACACCTTCTCGCAATGGACGGTGAACGGCGCGGCGCAGAGTCCGGGGCAGAAGTCGGTCACGTTCACCCTGAACGCGGCGGTGACGGCGGTGGCGCAGTACACATCGAACATGAGTTACGCGCTGACGGTGGAATCCACACCGCCGACCGGGCTGAGCATCGGTTCGAGCACGGGCCAGGGCGGCACGACGAAGTGCACGATTCCGGGGGTCGGGTACGGCACGGCCGTGAACCTGCAGGCGCCGGCGACGGACCCGGGCGGATACAGTTTCTCGCAATGGACGGTGAACGGCGCGGCGCAGAGTCCGGGGCAGAAGTCGGTCACGTTCACGATGGATGCGGCGGTGACGGCGGTGGCGAAGTACACGCCGAACACCGGCTACACGCTTTCCATGCAGTCCACACCGCCGACCGGATTGAGCATCGGTTCGAGCACGGGCCATAGCGGCACGACGAACTGCGCGATGTCCGGCGTCTGTAACGGGACGTGCGTGAACGTGGCGGCGCCGGACGCAGACCCGGCCGGGTACACCTTCTCGCGGTGGACGGTGAACGGCGCGGCGCAGGGTCCGGGGCAGAAGTCGGTCACGTTCACGATGGATGCGGCGGTGACGGCGGTGGCGCATTACACGGCGAACATCAGCTACACGCTGACGGTGCAGTCCACGCCTGTGGGCAAGCAGGCCATCGGTTCGAGCACGGGCCAGGGCGGCACGACGAGCTACACGAAGACCGGAATCGCGTATGGGACGAGCGTGAACCTGGCGGCGCCGGCGACAGACCCGGCCGGGTACACCTTCTCGCAGTGGACGCTGAACGGCGCGGCGCAGCCGGACGGGCAGAAGTCCATCACGTTCACGATAGATGCGGCGGTGACGGCGGTGGCGGAGTACACAGCGAACACCGGCTACACGCTGACGGTGCAGTCCACGCCGCCGGGCAAGCAGGTCGTCACCTCGAGCACGTTCGACGGCGGCATCACGAACTACACAGTCCCCGGCGTTGCGTACGGCACGAGCGTGAACGTGGCGGCGCCGGCGACGGACCCGGCCGGATACACCTTCTCGCAATGGACGGTGAACGGCGCGGCGCAGGCGCCCGGACAGAAATCCGTCACGTTCACAATGGACGGGGCCGTGACGGCGGTGGCGGAGTACACAGCGAACATCGGTTACACGCTGACCGTGGACTCCACGCCGCCGGCCAAGCAGGTCATCACCTCGAGCACGGGGCAGAACGGCACGACGAACTACGCGAAGAGCGGGGTCGGCAACGGGACGAGCGTGAATCTCCAGGCGCCGGCGGCGGATCCGGCGGGGTACACCTTCTCGCAATGGACGGTGAACGGCGCGGCGCAGACGCCCGGGCAGAAATCCGTCACGTTCACAATGGACGGGGCCGTGACGGCGGTGGCGGAGTACACATCGAACATCGGCTACGCGCTGACCGTGGACTCCACGCCGCCGACCGGGCTGGTCATCAGCTCGAGCACGGGGCAGAACGGCACGACGAACTACGTGAAGGCCGGGGTCGGCAACGGGACGAGCGTGAATCTCCAGGCGCCGGCGACGGACCCGGCGGGGTACACCTTCTCGCAGTGGACGGTGAACGGCGCGGCGCAGACGGCCGGGGAGAAATCCATCACCTTCACGATGGATGGGGGCATGACGGCCGTGGCGCAGTACACGCTGAACGGGTACGCGCTGACGGTGGAATCCACGCCGCCGGCCGGGCTGAGCATCGGATCGAGCACGGGGCAGAAAGGGACGACGAACTACTACACCAATAAGAGCGTCGGTAATGGGACGAGCGTGAACCTGCAAGCGCCGGCGACGGACCCGGCCGGATACACCTTCTCGCAATGGACGTTGAACGGCGTCGCGCAGACGGCCGGGGAGAAATCCATCACGTTCACGATGGATGGGGGCATGACGGCGGTGGCGCAATACACGCTGAACGGCTACACGCTGACCGTGCAGTCCACGCCGCCGGCCGGGCAGGGCATCGGCTCGAGCACGGGGCAGAGCGGCACGACGAACTACACGATCACGGGGATCGGGGACGGCGCCAGCGTGAACCTGGCGGCGCCGGCGACGGACCCGGCCGGATACACCTTCTCGCAGTGGACGCTGAACGGGGCGGCGCAGCCGGACGGGCAGAAGTCCATCACGTTCACGATGGACGCGGCCGTGACGGCGGCGGCGCACTACACGGCGAACATCAGCTACACGCTGACGGTGCAGTCCACGCCTGCGGGCAAGCAGGCCATCGGTTCGAGCACGGGCAACAGCGGCACGACGAACTACGCGAATACCGTCGCATACGGGACGACCGTGAACCTGGCGGCGCCGGCGACGGACCCGGCCGGGTACACCTTCTCGCAGTGGACGCTGAACGGGGCGGCGCAGCCGGACGGGCAGAAGTCCATCACGTTCACGATGGACGCGGCCGTGACGGCCCTGGCGCACTACACCGCGAATGTCGGCTACACGCTCACCGTGCAGTCCACGCCTCCGGGCAAGCAGGTCGTCACCTCGAGCACGTTCGACGGCGGCATCACGAACTACACGGTGCCCGGCGTTGCGTACGGCACGAGCGTGAACGTGGCGGCGCCGGCGACGGACCCGGGCGGATACACCTTCTCGCAATGGACGGTGAACGGCGCGGCGCAGGCGCCCGGGCAGAAATCCGTCACGTTCACGATGGATGGGGCCGTGACGGCGGTGGCGGAGTACACAGCGAACATCGGCTACACGCTGACCGTGGACTCCACGCCGCCGACCGGGCTGGTCATCAGCTCGAGCACGGGCCGGAACGGCACGACGAACTACGTGAAGGGCGGGGTCGGCAACGGGACGAGCGTGAATCTCCAGGCGCCGGCGACGGACCCGGCGGGATACACCTTCTCGCAGTGGACGGTGAACGGCGCGGGGCAGAGTCCGGGGCAGAAATCCGTCACGTTCACGATGGATGGAGCCGTGACGGCGGTGGCGCAGTATACGGCGAACATGGGGTACACGCTCTCCGTGCAGGCCACGACGCCGGGCAAGCAGGTCATCGGCTCGAGCACGGGGCACGGCGGCACGACGAACTACACGAAGGCCGGGGTCGCGTACGGGACGAGCGTGAACGTGCAGGCACCGGCGACGGACCCGGCCGGATACACCTTCTCGCAATGGACGGTGGACGGCGCGGCGCAGACGCCCGGGCAGAAATCCGTCACGTTCACGATAAGCGCGGCCGTGACGGCGGTGGCGCAGTACACGGCGAACGTCGGCTACGCGCTCACCGTGCAGTCCACGCCGCCGGTCAAGCAGGTCATCGGCTCCAGCACAGGGCACGGCGGCACGACGAACTACACGAAGACCGGGGTCGCGTACGGGACGAGCGTGAATCTCCAGGCGCCGGCGACAGACCCGGCCGGATACACCTTCTTGCAGTGGACGGTGAACGGCGCGGCGCAGCCTGACGGGCAGAAGTCCATCACGCTCACGATGGACGCGGCCGTGACGGCGGTGGCGCACTACACATCGAACATCGGCTACGCGCTCACCGTGCAGTCCACGCCGCCGGTCAAGCAGGTCATCAGCTCGAGCACGGGCCACGGCGGCACGACGAACTACACGAGGACCGGAGTCGCGTATGGGACGAGCGTGAACCTGCAGGCCCCGGCCACAGACCCGGCCGGGTACACCTTCTCGCATTGGACGGTGAGCGGCGCGGTGCAGCCTGCCGCGCAGAAATCCGTTACGTTTACAATGACCGCGGCCA
>Ga0187876_1000558_pt1 | contig 37668 bp, 39 predicted proteins | sample June2016WEW_17_4_FD_133000 | JGI IMG/M metagenome (GOLD analysis project Ga0187876, IMG submission 133000) | Peatland microbial communities from SPRUCE experiment site at the Marcell Experimental Forest, Minnesota, USA - June2016WEW_17_40 | ecosystem: Environmental > Terrestrial > Soil >...
CCACCGCCCTCCTCACCCTCTACGCCTCCACCCTCGACCCCTGGGAGGAGGTCCTGCCCCTGCTCCCCGACGCCCAGCCCGGCCAGTCCCCCGCCGACTATTGCGCCGCTCCCTTACGCACCGCCGCGGAGTGGCGCACGATCTATAAAGACCTGGCCCTGCGCTCCGGCGTCACCTGGGAGGCCATGAGCTGGGCCGCTATGGAGACGGCCAGCGACGAGGTGCGGCGTCTCACCGCCCTCCTCGCCCCGCCGCCACCGCCGCTGCCGCCTCCCCCGCCGCCTCAACCACCCGCGCCTGCCCTCCTGCCCGACCTCGACACCCTGGAACGCCTCACGCGCTACGAAACGTGCCTCGCCCGCGAGCTCAGCCGTGCCCTGCGCGAGCTGCGCCAGCTCCAGGCCGCCGAGCGCGCCATTGAGTGCCAAACGAACCCAACGGCACATCCCCAACCGGCTGCGGCCGGCGTCGCCGCTGCCATCCGGCCACGGCCGGAAGCCTATGCCTCCATGTCCCTCCCACATCTCAACACACAAACGAACCCAGCCGCGCCTCATCTCCAGCCGGCCGCAGCCGCTCGGCCCTGCCATGACACCGCAGTGTCAGGCCCCAGCGCGGCTGCGCCTGGGCCGGATCATCAGATTGCAGAAACGAACCCAACGCCCGCACCGGCCCAACCGGCCGCAGCCGTCGTCGTCGCTGCCATCCGGCCGCAGCCGGAGGCTCTGCAGGCCGCAGCCGTCGTCGTCGCTGCCATCCGGCCGCAGCCGGAGGCTCTGCAGGCCGCAGCCGGCGTCGCCACTGCAATCCGGACGCATTCGGAGGCCCAAAGAACTCATCGGCGGCGTATCAAGTCCACCGCCAAACGCCGTCGCTAGCCCGCCAGCCCACAGCACAAGCAGCCCGCGCGGCATCTGTGTCATCTGCCGCATCTGTTACATCTGCGTTTCCGGGCACGGCTCGAGCAGCCTTTGCCGCGCAGGCGATAACGCTGGTACACTTTAGGCGCGTATCAGCGGGGTGCCGCGTCGCCAATGAAATCGTCGGAAGACCTGCGCTCGCAGCTCGCTCGTGCGATGGTAGCAACCACCGCCATCGGCCTGGATTTTGCTTGTGTGCTGTTGGCGTGCGTGTTGCTCGGTAAATACGTCGATGGAAGACTCGGCAGCAACCCGGCTGGTTTGCTGGTCGGGATTATCCTTGGGCTCGCAGGTGGCGGCTATTCGGCCTACATACTGGTTCGCCGCGTCCTAGGCTAAAATGACGGAGCAAATGAACTGTTGTGACTGCTCAGTGGTGTGTTGCGAATGGGTAGGTGCACTCCGCGACCGCAGTCGCCCCGTGCGCTGCCCTGGCACTGCAGTGTCAGGCCTCTAGATGCTTCGTATCGTGGTGATTCAGACCATTGTCATCTCGGGCGCCATTGGCCTTATGGGATCCGGCGTGCTGCTGGTCATGGGCCTATCCCGAGAGTGTTGGGGGTTGTTGTTCGGCACATTGGTCGGTATTTCTAATCAACTGATGTTGGCAAATCGCGTGGCGAAGATCGGAGCGTTCGGCAATGCTCGAGCGACCGCACGCATGATGCAGGCTGGCACGGCCACCCGCTTCTTGATGATAGGCCTGGCCGCCGTGCTGGCAGTCCGGTTGCACGCCTCAATGAATATTGCCACAATGCTGATTGGCCTGCTGCTGCCCACAATCGTGGCAAACGTTGTTGGCACCAGATTGCTCTTGCGACCGGATCTATGACAGGAGGAATCAGCTAGCGTGAGTTGTCCAGCACCGGCATCACCACCGACGGGAATCGCAGCCAAAATCGGCGACCATATTTACCTCGGCTGCGATCCGAACGGCGCCCTCATCGGCAACGTGTTGCATGTGGATACGCTGCTCAGCACGCTCCTCGTTGCCGTGGTTCTCATTGGCCTTGCACTCTACATCCGTAGCAAGATCACGGACGGCGTACCCGGTACTGCGCAGAACATCGCCGAGTTCGTAATCGAGTTCGTCACTAATACTGCCAGAGATCAAATCGGCGAGCAGCGCGCCCTGGTCATCGCCCCGCTGGCCGTGACGCTGGCCTTCTTCATCTTTCTGAGCAACATGCTCGGGCTCATCCCCACCGGCGGACTCTTCAAGTCGCCAACGGCCGACGTCAATACGCCCGTCGCACTGGCCTTGACGGTGATGATCTACGTTGAAGTCAGTTCGTTCCGCGTGCGCAAGCCCAAAGGTTTCCTCAAGCACTTTGTCACGCCCTGGCCCCTCACCCTTATCCTCATTGTCGAGGAGCTCTCCAAGCCGGTCACACTGTCGTTACGTCTCTTCGGCAACATTGCTTCAGGCGAAGTATTGCTCGTGCTCATCGGCAGCCTGCCACTGATTGGTCTGCTCTCCGCCGGCCTCGTGTTCAACGTAACGTGGGTAGCATTCAGCATCTTCGTCGGCGCTGTGCAAACTTTCGTATTTGTCATGCTGACCATCGCCTACTACGGAATTGGAACGGATACGGAGGGGCACTGAAGAGCAGCGGTGGGCGACCGCGGGAACGGTCGCAGCAGTAGCGTCGGAGTTCATGTTGAGGCAGTCTCACGGGTAGGCTAGCGCGGACTTCAGTCCGCAACGAAAAGAGGAGTACATGACCGAATTGTTGGCAGCAGCAAGCACCACTATCACCGGTACGCAGATCATCTCGGCAGCAGCCCTCATTGGCGGCGGCGCTATCCTGGCAGGCTCGGCCATCGGCGCAGGCATCGGCGACGCCCTGGTAACTAGCCGCACCATCGAGGGCGTGGCGCGCCAGCCCGAGTCGCGCGGCTCGCTCTTGACCCTCACCTTCCTGTTCGTTGGTATTGTCGACTCGTTCCCGATCATTGCTTTGGTGTTCGCCCTGCTCGTGATCTTCACCAAGGGCCTCGCGTAACATGCGCCCCCCCATTGCCACGGATTTGGTGAGTCTCGATTGGACGCTCGTTGCCCAGTTGATCTCCTTCCTGGTCCTGATGTACCTGCTCGTGCGGTTGCTGTACCGGCCGTTGGTGACCATCATGAACGATCGGGCCAATACGATCCGCAGCGGACTGGCTGCCGCGGAGGAGGCGCGCAAGGCAGCGCAGGAAGCGCAGGAGAGAACCGAGGCGCAGCTAGCGGAAGCCCGCGCCCAGGCACAGGAAATCCTCAGACAGGCCAACCAGACTGCCGGTACGATGCGTGAGCAGTTGGTGGCCGAGGCCCGTGCGGAAGCGCAGAAGGTGGTCGAGCGCGGCAAGACGGAGATCGAGCGCGAGCGCCAGGCCACCGTCGATGAGTTGCGACGCATCGTGGCAGACGTAGCGCTGCTGGCCGCGACGCGTGTCGTGGAGAAGTCCCTCGATACCGCTGATAACCGGCGTCTCATCGATGAGGCCATTGCCGGCACCAGCGCCTTTGCCAATGGCAGGCAGCAATAATGGTCAGCGCCACGTCTGCTCGCCGTTACGCGCAGGCCGCGCTCGAGCTTGGCATCGAGCACGGCGATCTGGACGCCTGGCGCAACGACCTGGCGCGGCTTGCCGGCATTTGGGATGACCCTGCCACCCGCGCCTATCTCGAGGATGTGCGCGTCGGCAAGCAAGCCAGGCTCGATCGTTGCCGTGAGGCGCTGGGCACGCTTGTGGCTCCCCGCGTGCTGAACATGGTGCTCCTGCTGACGTCGCGCGGCAGAACCTCGCTCATGCCGTACATCGCACGCTATTTCACCGAGCTAGAACGTGAACGTGAGAACACAGTCGTAGCACGCGTGACGTCCGCGCAACCGCTTTCCGCGGACGAGCAGAAAGAGTTGGGCCGCCGGATTGCCGAGTACACGGGCAAGTCTGTGCAGCTGGAAGCCGAAGTACAGCCCGCCATCTTGGGAGGACTGATTATCCAGGTGGGGGATCAGCTCCTCGACATGAGCGTCGCGGGCAAGCTCAGCAATATGCGCGACCAGGTCGTGGGCCGGCGCGCGTCCTGATGGGCCCGGTAGGTTGATTGGAGTACGGCTAGATGGCGATTAGAGCAGACGAGATTACCGCGGTAATCAAGGATCAGATCGAGCACTTCCAGCAGGTGAGCACGGCTGTCAGCGTGGGCACCGTCATCGAAGTTGGCGACGGCGTGGCCCAGGTCTACGGCTTGCAGGGAGTGATGAACAGCGAGCTGGTCGAGTTCCCCAACGGCGTGATGGGCCTCGCGTCCAATCTCGAGGAGGACTCGGTCGGCGTGATCATCCTTGGCGAATACCAGGAGATCCAGGAAGGTCAGGAAGTCAAGAGCACCGGCCGTGTGATTTCGGTGCCGGTCGGCGATGGCCTGCTTGGCCGTGTCGTCGACCCGCTGGGCAATGCAATCGACGGCAAGGGCCCAATTCAATTCTCCGAGCGCCGCCCGGTTGAGCGCGTGGCGCCCGGGGTAGTGACGCGCCAATCCGTGCGCGTGCCGCTGGCCACCGGCATCAAGGCGATCGACGGCATGCTGGCAATCGGACGCGGCCAGCGCGAGCTCATAATCGGGGACCGCAAGACCGGCAAGACCGCTATCGCGCTCGACGCAATAATCAACCAGCGCGGCTCGGGTGTTATCTGCATCTACGTGGCAATTGGGCAAAAGAAATCCAACGTGGCGGAAATCGCCGCCACGCTCGAGAGCTACGACGCCATGAAGAATACGATCATCGTGAACGCCAGCGCCTCGGATCCCGCTGCCATGCAGTTCGTCGCGCCGTTTGCCGGTGCCGCGATCGGCGAGTACATCATGGAGCGCGGCGGCGATGCCCTGATTATCTACGATGACCTGACGAAGCATGCACAGGCATACCGGCAGGTGTCGCTGTTGCTGCGCCGCCCGCCTGGACGCGAGGCGTATCCCGGCGACGTGTTCTATCTGCACTCTCGCCTGCTGGAGCGCGCCGCCTGTTTGAACAAGGAATACGGCGGTGGCACACTCACGGCATTGCCAATCATCGAGACCCAGCAGGGCGACGTATCCGCCTACATCCCCACGAACGTGATCTCGATTACCGACGGGCAGATCTACCTCGAGCTCGACCTCTTCAATGCAGGTATCCGCCCAGCCATCAACGTGGGAATCTCAGTTTCTCGTGTAGGCGGCAACGCGCAGACCAAGGCCATGAAGCAGGTTGCCGGCCGCTTGAGACTGGAGCTCGGACAGTTCCGCGAGCTCGCGGCCTTCTCTCAATTTGGCTCGGATCTCGACAAAACCACGCGCGACACCCTCAACCACGGCCAGCACATGACCGAGCTACTCAAACAGCCGCAGTTCTCGCCGCTGCCGCTAGAGAAGCAGGTCACAGTCCTGTACGCGGGTGTGAACGGCTACTTCGACGACATACCGCTCGATAAGGTCGCGGCCGTCGAGGCTGCGTTTCACCTCTATTTCGAGAACAACAACAAGGCGATTCTTGAAGATATCGCGGCAAAGAAGCAGATCACGCCGGAAAACGAGGAGGCACTCAAAGCAGCCGTCAAGGCCTTTAGACAGTCGTCGGCATTCTAGTGGGACGTTTGCCATGCAATCGCCTGCTGCCATCCGTAGGGACTGACCTCCGGGTCTGTCCTCCGTCATTAATGGGTCGTTTGGCTAGCTCAGCCCCATTGCCACACGATCATAGGGACTGCAGCTCTGTCTCTGTCCTCCCCGACGCTCTGGCGCCTGCTCCTGGTGCAAAAGCCGAGCGACAATGTTTGATGACCCCGGACGGGCGTGCGGACACGCAGCACAACGCAGTGGGTCATTCCTGCCAACCGGCCGCAGCCGGAGGCAAGCCAAGAAGGAGGAACCGTGTAGGTGGCGACGGCACGTGAGATCAGGCGCCGCATTCGTAGCGTCAAGAACATCGCCAAAATTACGCAGGCCATGCAGCTCGTGGCTGCGGCGCGCATGCGCCGCGCCCAGAGCCGGGTGATCCAGGCGCGCCCGTATGCCGATGCCCTGCGTCAGGTTCTGTCCGGGCTCGCTACCCAGCAGGGGAAGACCCGGCACCCGCTGCTCATTGAGCGCCCGGTCACCCGCGTCCTGATCATCGAGGTCACTCCCGACCGGGGACTGTGTGGCTCGCTCATCAGCAACATTCATCGACGCGTGGGGCGTGAGCTCCAGGCGCGTTCTGGCAGCGCCTCGCTGCTCGCCGTCGGCCGCAAGGCACGGGACTTCGCCCGGCGCACCCATACCAAGCTACTGGCCGAATATACGGGCATGCCGGATGCGCCGGTGCTCAACGACATCATTGCCGCCGCCAAGCTCGTAATCGACGCGTATGCCGAGGCCCAGGTTGACCTCGTGCTCCTGGGGTATTCGCGCTTCGTGAGCACCCTCAACCAGCAGCCAACCCTCGAACAGCTCCTGCCGGTGATGCCGCCAGAAGCGAATGCGGCCCCGATCCGGTATATCTACGAGCCGGATGAAGACGTGGTGCTGGATGAGCTATTGCCACGTTATGTCGAGACCAGGCTTTTCCAGGCACTGCTCGAGACGAAGGCCAGCGAATTCAGTGCCAAGATGGTGGCAATGCGCAATGCCACGGACAACGCGAATAATCTCACGAAAGACTTGACCCTTGTGCTCAACAAGGCGCGCCAAGCCGGCATTACCAGCGAAATCGCGGAGATTGCCGCCGGTATGTCTGCCCTGGGCTGATGAGGAGGTTTTGCATGCCTGCTGATGGAAAAATCGTCGAAGTGCTCGGCCCGGTGGTCGACGTGGAGTTTCCTTCCGATCAACTGCCCGAAATCAACTACGCGCTCGAAATAATCGATACGCTGCCCGAAGGCGTTCCCGCTGTCAAGCGTCTGGTGCTCGAAGTCGCGCAGGCTATCGGCAACAATTGGGTGCGCTGCATCTCATTGACGCCCACCGAAGGCCTGAAGCGCGGGATGCGCGTGCGCAATACGGGTGCAGCCATCACCGTGCCGGTCGGCAAGGCCACGCTCGGGCGCATCTTCGACGTGCTCGGCGATCCCGTGGACGATGGTGCGGCGATTCCAGCAGACACCGAACGCTGGTCGATTCACCGCGAAGCCCCCTCGTTCGAGGATCAGGCCACCGAGACCCAGGTATTCCCCACGGGGCTCAAGGTCATTGACCTCATCGCACCGTTCCGCAAAGGCGGCAAGGTCGGCGTCTTCGGCGGCGCAGGCGTGGGCAAGACTATTATCATTCAGGAGCTCATCCACAACGTGGCTACCGTGCACAGCGGCTATTCCGTGTTCGCAGGCGTTGGCGAGCGCACGCGTGAAGGCAATGATCTGTGGCACGAGATGATGGACTCCAAGGTAATCGGCAGCGTGGCCCTGGTATTCGGACAGATGAACGAGCCGCCCGGTGCGCGCATGCGCGTTGGACTCTCGGGCCTTACCATGGCCGAGTACTTCCGCGACGTGGCCGGCCAGGACGTCCTGCTGTTCATCGACAACATCTTCCGCTTTACCCAGGCGGGTACCGAAGTCTCGGCCTTGCTCGGCCGCATTCCCTCGGCCGTGGGCTACGCACCAACCCTTGGCACGGAGATGGGTGAGCTGCAAGAGCGCATCACCTCAACTCGCAAAGGATCGATTACCTCGGTGCAGGCAATATACGTGCCGGCCGACGACTATACGGATCCCGCGCCCGCCACCGCGTTTGCGCACCTCGACTCCACGATCAACCTCGAGCGCAGCCTCACAGAGCAGGGGCTCTATCCTGCCGTCGATCCGCTTGCGTCTACCTCGACGGTGCTCGATCCGCGCGTCGTGGGCCAGGAGCACTACGACGTTGCGCGCGGCGTGCAGAAGGTGCTGCAACGTTATCGTGAGCTTCAGGACATCATCGCCATCCTCGGCGTGGACGAATTGAGCGATGACGACCGTCTCACCGTCGCGCGGGCTCGAAAGATCCAGCGATTCCTCACGCAGCCGATGCACGTGGCCGAAGCCTTTACCGGCTCGTTGGGCGTGGACGTGCCGCTCAAAGACACTATTCAGGGCTTCAAGGAGATTCTCGAGGGCAAGCACGACGACCTGGCAGAAGGCGATTTCTACATGGTAGGAACGATCGAGCAGGCTCGCGCGAAAGCAGCGAAGCGGGAGAAGGCCGCCGTCTAGGAGGAGTGGACCTGGATCCCGTGACCGTGGGCGCGGGCAGCGCCGGACCTGGGAGCGCGGGCGTCCTGCCCGTCCCCGATTACCGTGAGTCGTTAGTAGCACCGGGAGCGCGGGCGTCCCGCCCGTCCCCGATTACCGTCACGCGTTAGGGGCACTAAAATCAACTGAATCCGTTTCGCGGGAACAGCGTACGCAGCGACTGCAGTCGCACGGAGAGAACATATGGCCCAAGCTCACAAGGTGCACGTGCGAATCGTCACCGCCGAAGCGCAGCTCTCGGACGATGAAGCCGACATGGTGATTGCACCCGGCGGCGGGGGCGAGATAGGCATCCAGGCACGGCACATCCCCATCGTCACTACCCTCAAACCCGGTGAGCTGCGAGTTCGCAAGGCCGCGGACGAGGACATCTATTCAGTCTCGGGCGGCTTCATGGAGGTGCGCAACGAGGACGAGGGCAGCGCCATCATCGTGTTGGCCAACGCGGCAGAGCGAGCCGACACCATAGACCTGGCCCGAGCCCAGGCAGCGCGCGAGCGTGCTGAGGAGCGACTGGCCGGGGCGCGAGGCCAGGGCGAATCGCGAGGCAGCGAGCACGGCAGCGCAATCGACACCACGCGCGCCGAGGCCGCGCTCGCGCGAGCCCTTACCCGCATCAGAGTCGTGGAGCAGTACAAGACACGAAGGTCCCTGAGTCACAGCTGAGGCAGCTGCAGGGTGGTGCTGGTGCTCGAACTGGAGTGCGCCTGTGAGACCAGTTCGCGTTGCGTATGCGCTGATCGGAGGCTTCATGGTCGCTGAACGCCTCCTGCGTCACGGCGGCGAGGCTCTGAGTTGGGAGGCACGACCGGCCGACCGAGGCACCACCCGCGCCGTGGGCCGGGCATTTGGCATTAACCTCGTCGCTCTCTGCTTCGCGCCTGTTCTCAACCGATACAAGGTTGGCCGTCTCTATGGGACGGCACCGGCCTGGGGTGGGGTCGCGGTGATGGGCTCGGGCTTTGCGCTTCGAGTGTGGGCGGCCCGCGCGCTGGGCGCCTCCTACACGCGGACGTTACGCACCAGCGCGCAGCAGCAACTCATAACCGAGGGACCCTACCGGCTGGTCCGCCACCCCGGCTACCTCGGGCACCTTTTGCTCTGGCTAGGCGCCGCCATGGCCTCGGCGAATGCGCTCACGGCCGCGACTATCACAGTGTCCATGGGACCTGCCTACCACGCCCGCATTGTCGCCGAAGAAGCGATGCTGGCTGATTCTTTTCCGGAAGAGTATCCGGCCCACGCCAAACGCACTTGGCGCCTTGTTCCGTTCGTCTACTAACTGGCGCGTCCTGCAAGTTCGCGCTACATCTGAGACCCCGGCCTTCGGGCCGGCGAGCCTCACCTGCCAGGCTAGCCGTGGCCCTCAGGCCGCCCCGGTTCGCGCGAAGATGTAAGCCACCCATACCGGATGCACCACTAAATCGCTACCACGGTCGGACCTACATCGAGCCGCACGCCACCGGGAGCGCGCGGGGCACCCCCTGGGTCGCGCTCGTCCCCTGCGTCACGCCGGCTCGCCGCTCCATCGCTAAGGCGCAACGTGCGGATTCCATCGCGGCTTCACCCTAGAGCGTTGCGCCTCACGTCCGCAGCACACGTACTCCAGAGCCGGCTGAAACCCGCCGCGTAGCTCATTCTAGCGCGGCCATGCACAGCGGGGACACCCGCACCAGTGAGTTTCATCATGTACCGTGCCTCGTTGCGAGGTGGGCTTCAGCGGGGTACGGACGCGTTCTTCACCCTCCTGAATGACCTGGCAAACGGCGCGGATGCGGCCGAGCCCCAATCATAGGGTACGCGAAATAGTGCAGCCGCCAGGCTGACTGTTGGCATGGATCGCCTGAATGTGAGGCACGTGTGCGAGGTCTTCGTCCGACCTCGCCCGCCTCACTCAGTCAGCTCCAGCGAATTGATTCCCCCGCCGGGAATGGGAGTAGCCTCTCCGCGCTCGAGAGTCTTCTTCACCCGCTTTTCCAGCGTGCGGCGCTCGATCATGACGTGCCGGTCGCATGTGGTGCATCGCACGCCAATATCGGCGCCCAGGCGGTATACCCGCCACTCGAAGCCGCCACAGGGGTGCGGCTTGCGCATGCGGAGCAGGTCGCCCACGTGGTAATCAACCGGTGGCTGCGCTGCCATGCTGCCGCTCCCGATCATTCAAGGCTGCTTGGAGCTCCGTGCGGATTTGCAACGCGGCCGCTCGGGCCGCCTGGGCAAAATCACGCCCGTTGGATGCATACAGAATGTCGCGGCTCACGTTTACGACCACCGATCGGGCCTGCACATCCGTGAGCGCGGCCGCCAGCTCCTCCACAGTACCGCCCTGCGCTCCGATGCCCGGTACCAGAATGCTCGCGTTCGGCGCGAGCCGCGCGGCGCAGCTGAACGCCTGCCGCTCGCGCGCACCAATCACGAGCCCGGCCACGCCACGCTGCAGCGCAGGCTGGAACAGCCGGATGACCCGCGCGAACAACGGTTCACCGTCGACATCGAGATCCTGGATCTCGGCCGCGCCGGGGTTCGATGTCCGGCACAGAATGTAGGCAAAGCCGCCTGGATGCTCGATCAGCGGCTCAACTGCGTCGACGCCAAGGTACGGGCTCACCGTGCAGGCGCGGCATCGTAGGCGGTCGAACACCGCTTCTGCATAGCCACGGCTGGTGTTGCCGATATCGCCGCGCTTCGCATCGGCGATCACCGGCACCCTTTCGGGTACAGCAGCAACCGTCCGCTCCAGAGCTGCCCACCCTTTGGCGCCAAATCGCTCGAAGAAGGCCAGGTTCGGCTTGTAGGCGCACACCAGGTCCGACGTGGCCGCTATGATTTCGCGGCTGAACGCCAGCAGCCCGGCCGCGCCTTGGAAGCCCCCGGGCATGCGGCCCGGATCAGGGTCGAGTCCGATGCAGAGGTTGCTCCGATTTGCCAGACGCGCTTGCGCAAGGGCCCCCTGGAAGCCGGCGAGGGGGGGGATATCGCTCATCTGCGCGCCCTTGCCAGCAGGCGCTGCGGATGCTCCGCCAACACGCTCAGCAGAGCAGCTTCCGGGATGCCGGCGCCGAGCGCTACGTTGCGCGCCTTGATTTCGGTCAAGAGGTCTTCCGGACCATGCCCATCGGAATCGACGATAAGCCTGGCACCTGCCTCGAGGCACGTGCGTGCCACATGGCCGTTGCTGAGCGAATGGCCACGGCGCGCGGTAATCTCGATGAAGACCTCGCGCTGAGCAGCAAGGGCGGCTTCCTCCAGCGTCAGCATTCCGGGGTGAGCCAGGATATCCACCTCCGGACACCGCAGCGCCGCGAGGTTTGTGCCCGCCGGTACCGGCTCGACCATGGTCTCCCCATGCACAAGGATAATCTGCGCGCCTGCGGCGACTGCGGACCGTGCGGCCTCGTCAATTGCTTCGGGAGGCAGGTGAGTGAGCTCCACGCCCATGAGTACTTCGATTGGCCAGTAACGCGTGGCAAGCTGGATATCTCGCCACAGCTCCTTAAAGCGATCCTCCAAGAAGCCAACACCTCCGTGGTCCGAAATCGCCATGGCAGTGTAGCCATTAACGCACGCGGTCCGGATCAACTCGACCGGAGACAGTTCGCCGTCGCTCAAGTACGTGTGACAATGAAAGTCGTACAGCACCGATTCCTCCCGTTTGCACCAGCCCGATTGGCCGGCTGCGCAACATCCATGCCCTCAAGCTACGCGAAGTGCCGCCAGCCCGGCAAGTCGCCATGGTATAGTTCAAAGTGCTTCACGCTATGTAATGGCCTTCACGCTATGTAATGGCTAGGATTGCCGATGCCTACGAAATCCACGAGCCTCTACGCCACTCGGCCAGACCTGTACGACCTCATGCACCTGGACCATGTCGACGATGCGCGCTTCGTGCATGATTTCACCAGGCTTATCGGCGATGAGCCTGCGGTGCTCGAGCTGGGCTGTGGCACTGGTCGCTTGATGGCGCCTATGCTCGACGCGGGCGCACGCGTCACGGGCCTCGACGCCAGCCCGAGCATGCTCGCGATAGCGCGGACCAAACTTGTCCACTATGGGGCACTGGTATCGCTCGTGGCGGGCGACATGCGCCACTTCAACCTACAACGCGAGTTCGATCTGGTGGTCGTTGGCCTGAACACCTTCATGCACCTGCTGACGATCAGCGATCAGCTGGCAACTTTGGAGTGCGCGCATCGGCACCTCCGGCCGGCAGGACTCATCATGATCGATCTGCCCAACCCGCATGCGGTCATGCGCGACATGCCCCTTGGGGTGGTGCTGCACCGATTCACGAGGCCGAGTGCCATGAGCCCCGACGTAAGTGTCACACTATGGTCGTCTACCGTCGTGGAATCGGCCTTGCAGCTAACCCACACAACCTTGTTCTTCGACGAGGTGGAAGCGGGACAAAGTCAGACCCGCCGTCTGACCAGCGAAGTCACACTCAGGCTGATCTATCGGTACGAGCTCGAGCACATGCTGGCACGCTCTGGATTCAGCCTGCGTAATCTGCACGGCGACTATGAGTCCTCGCCGTATGAAGACGACAGTGAGCGCATGATCGGTATCGCCGCGGCGCATGCCTAGAATTGCCTAGCGGCCCGACCGGCGATACCATATCACCAGCAGAACGACAAGCGAATTCCAGCCTGAATTTGTAAGGAGTCCCCATTCATGACTAAGAAAGCAGACATGTCCTCGCGCTACGCGGCGGCGCACGCTCGTCGTGAACAGCGCCGTCGAGAAACGTCAGTGCGCGAGTATCTGCCGCTGGCAGAAGAAACGCACATAGAAGCCGCGAGCGCGGTAGGCATCGGCGAACGGATACGCGGCAGCACCCGCAGCACCGCGGTGCTCACCTCGCGCCTACCTGCAATTGATTACAGCTACCTGCGCGGGGATCTGGTGCGCACGCTTAGTCTGGTTGTCGGCCTGTTCGCCGTCATGATTGTGCTATCCCTCGTGCTTCATTGAAGCATGACTACGCCCTCGACTGGTCGGCGCCAAGGCGTGGCGGTGGACTGGAGACGAAACCTACCCCTAGCTGAAGACGTAGTGCGCGACGGCGCGATTGCCGGTTCGATCGCCAAGTATGGTCAGGGCGCGGTGCTGAGGTTAGTGCACGAGCGCCTAGACGATCTGCGCCATCGTTCCATGCCTGGCATCGACGTGTCGGCCGGTGCCATCGCCCAGGCGGTCGCCGTAGAAGTCGAGCGCCGATTTACGCTGAGTCCGGGTCCGGTGATCAACGCGACCGGTGTGATCGTGCACAGCAATCTGGGCCGAGCACCGCTTAGTAAGGAAGCCATCGATGCGATGACTCGGGTTGCCGCCGGCTACAGCGCGCTGGACTTCGACGTTGAGCGGGGCATACGGGGGTCACGCAACGAGTTGCTTGCGCCGCTGCTCAGCCAGGTGACAGGCGCCGAGGATGGCTTGGTGGTGAACAATAACGCGGCGGCACTGATGGTAGTGATCGCGGCCCTGGCTCGCGGCCGGGAGGTCATTGTCCCACGCGGTCAAGCCGTGGAAATTGGTGGCGGCTTCCGCATGCCGGCTATCCTGAGCATGAGTGGGGCCAAAATGGTGGAAGTGGGCACCACGAACAGGACCCGCCTTAGCGACTATGCCGAAGCGATTACCACTCACACGGCGGCAATTCTGCACGTTCATGCCGCCAACTTTCGCATCCCCGGCTTCACGGAGACGGTGGAGATTGGCGACTTGACGGCGATGGCGCACCACCACGGCGTGCCGGTAATCGACGATCAGGGGTCTGGCTGCCTGATCGACCTCGCACAATTCGGCGTGACGGTCGAACCAACAGTGCAAGAGAGCATCAACTCCGGCGCGGACGTGGTCTGCTTTTCGGGCGATAAGCTCTTTGGAGGGCCTCAGTGCGGGCTGGCCGTTGGCGGCGCAGACTTCATAGCCCGCGTGCGCCGGCATCCCTTGATGCGCACCGCACGCATCGACAAAGTGACGCTGGGCGCGCTGCACGCCACGATTCTGCACTACTTGCGCGGCGAGGCCCTCGAGAAGGTGCCGGTGTGGCAGATGATCTCAGCGCCGGTCGAATCGATAAGGTCGCGGGCCAACGTGTGGCTCCAGGCGGTGCACGGCATTGACGGTTTTCATGCCGACGTCCACGACGGACTCTCCACCCTTGGCGGCGGCACCGCCCCGGGCGAGACCTTGGCCACCTGTCTGCTTGGCCTACGTCCAGTGGGAAGTGGCCGGGGGTGGGCCTCACACGTCGCAACCGAGCTACGCCATATTGCCATGCCAGTGCTCGGCCGCGTTGAAGACGGCGCGCTGTTGCTCGATCCCCGCACAGTGCTCCCCAATCAGGATGAGATAGTAGTTGAGGCGCTACGGCATGTCCTCAGCGCCTCCCAGGGCCACACCATGCCTTGACGCACCAAGCGGCCCTCCGGTACCTTGTGAAGCGGGCCGCTAGCTCAATTGGCAGAGCAATTGACTCTTAATCAATGGGTTCCGAGTTCGAGTCTCGGGCGGCTCACGAGAGTAAATGCCTCCAGCAATGGGGGCATTTTGCATGCCTGCTGGCTTATCGTCTCACCACGGCATGAGTTCGAACCTTTATTTGCATGGCTACGTGGGCGGCGTGCACAATCGATATGCCGGCGGCACGTGGCGGCCATCGAGGCATTCGCTCCTCCGGGCCTGCCGCCGAGTCCACGCTCACCGCGGCGATCGTCTCGACCGCACCGTTCACCTCCAGGGCAATCGTCTGCAAGGCCACCGCGGTCTGCTCAATATCAGCTGCCACCTGGTTACGAGTATGCGGCTTGCCTGCTTCCACGCACGGGATAGTCTGCAGCAGCAGGCAGACCAGACGGGCCGCGCTCAGGCGCAGACCGCCGCGATGCAAATTGCCGGGCTTATCCAGGTCGCGGCTGCGCGCTGCGCAAATGGCGGGCGTCGCGGCGCTGCCCGGAATCAGTCACCAGGTTGGGAGACTATGAACGCCAACCAGCAATTTGCAGAGAGCTTCAGACGGCCACTGCGGCAGAGTCTCGCCAGCCACCCGCAAGGCAAGCCTTGATAACTCCCGACAGCTCCTTCAGTCCGAAGGGCATGAAGAGCATCTGACAGGTGGCCCGACTGGGGGCTGGACGATGGTTTTGGCGCCGGTCGGGATCGGCAGTACTGAGCACCACCGGCGTATTACGCAGGGTCTCATGGTTCCGGATCTGCTTGAGCAAGGCCCACCGTGCGTCCCATGGCTTGAGGCGAATATCCAGTATAAGTGCATCGGGCTCACATTCCTGCAATCGTGTCAGGACTTCCGGAGTCAAGGGCAGCACCACGGGCTCGTAGCCTTCGAGTTCCAGCATCTCATGGAAAAGGCCGCTCAGGTTGGCGTCCTCTTCCAAGATAGCAATACGCCCATTCAACTTAGCCGTCTCCTTATTCCCTGCTCGCACAACTTTCCGCGTGCACAGGCGCACTCAATCCCTGCTACGCGGGTGAGCAGTGGGTTTCGCTCGCGAATGATCATACACTATTAGAAGCTCAATGTCACGTGCCGTGTGCACATCGGCAGAGTCCGTTTCGCGAGTCGTAAACGAAGCAATCACCATGCCCTCCCGCTAACCGGCAGCAGCTCCTCCACGAGTTTCTTCCGGCGGCTAACGAACACTGCAAGACGCTGCGCCGCGTCGCGGCAACGCGCGTCAGGCATCTGGCTCCAGCCGGCGGCGAGCTGGCGCCAATAGCAAGCTCCTGCCTTGCCGGCAAGAGCACGCCTGCCTACTACCCGTGGAAGCCGGCGTCAAAGGGCAGCGTTACGCGATGCCGAGCAAATCAAGTCTGAAGGCGCTCGCGCGCCAGCCACTCTTCCAGCTTCGCTCGGCTGTAGTGCCGCACGGTCTCCAGCATGCCGTAGCGCACGGACTCGCCGCGCTGGTGCACCGAGACGAGCGACCTTGCCACCAGGCTGCCAAGTGCATCCAGCAGGCTATCATGTTCAAGGTCCGGGCCAGCGCAGGTCCTCTCGACCTCGGCCAGCGTGAAGCCCTCCGCCAGCACAGCTAGACGCTGGAGCAGGGCCTGCTCCACTGGACCAAGCAATCCGTAACTCCAATCCATGGTCGCGCGCAACGACTGATGGCGCGGCAATGCGGTGCGGCTGCCACCGGCGAGCAAGCGGAAGCGATCGTCAAGGCGCGTCGCGAGCGTGTCCAGCCCAAGGAAGGTGAGTCGCCCAGCAGCTAGCTCCAGCGCAAGCGGCAGACAGTCGAGTCGCCGGCATATCTCTAAGACCAAGGGGGCAGAATTGCAGTCAAGCGTGAAGCCGGGGCGCGCAACGCGTGCCCGCTCGACGAATAGGCGAATCGCGTCGAACTCACCGAGCTGCTCCAGTGCGCACGTATGGCGCTCGCCTGGGATAGACAGCGGCGGTACGACCCACAACTGCTCGCCTGACAGCCCCAATGCCACCTGGCTTGTTGCGAGCACGGTAACGCCCGGGCAGCGTCCAAGGATAACATGCACCAGTCGCGCCACCGCGTCGAGCAGGTGCTCACAATTGTCCAACACCAGCAAGAGCTCCCTTGGCTCCAGAAAGGCACAAATAGTTGCCTCTAGATCACGATGTGATCCGTCGCTCGAGAGTCCGAAGGCACCTGCCACGACCCGGCAGACCTCGGCGAGCCGCAAGCCTGCGTCGCTGCCGGCGGTGACGCGCGGCAAGCTGGCCAGTGCGCAAAACCAGACGCCATCGGGGTAATCGTCGACGAGTGAGTCCGCCACACGTGTGGCCAGCCTTGTCTTGCCAGCGCCGCCGGCGCCGGTGAGCGTCACCACGCGTGCCTCACTCAGGAGTTGCCTGATGGTGACCTGTGCCTCAACGCGGCCTACGAACGAGCTCAGCTCCGCCGGCAGGTTCGTACGTCTAGGCCTTGGCGGCAAATGCCGGTGGCTGCTGCGCGCTGCCTGCTGCGCCTGGATGCGCCGCGCCAGGTTGGCAACTTCAACGCTAGGCTCCAGCGCATACGTGTCACGCAGGGCGTCAGTTAGGCGAATGTAGACTCGAAGCGCCTCTGTATGCTCGCCCACGGCAGTCAGTAGCGTCATCAACCTGCAGGCTGCTTCCTCATGTGCTGGATCGGCGCTCAGCACTGTTGCAAGCGCCGCACGCGCTTCAGCCACGTCGCCCTGTTCGGCCGAAATACGGGCCTCGTGCAGCAGCACGGACACCCGCAGCGCGGCAAGCACTTCACGCCGGGCGCTAGCCCAATCATCGTAGAGCTGATCGAGCAGGTAGTCGCCGCCGTAGAGCGCCAACGCCTCCCTGCAGGCTTTGAGGTCGCGCCCAGCCAGGGCTTTCTGCGCGGCCGCGCCAAATTCGTCGGCGTCGACGCTCAGGCCGATTCCGTCGGATAGGGCGATAACTCCTGCGTGCGCTTCGATCGCACTACGACCGCCGACGCAGTCGCAGTCTAGCGCCCTGCGAATGCCGTGCGTGGCCGCGCGCAGCGCGGCATCCGCCGACTGCGGGGCACCGTCGGGCCACAGGCGGTCGAGCGCCTGCTCGCGCAGCAGGCGGTGGCTCGGCGCACTGATCAGCAATTTGAAGAGAGCGAGCGACCTGTGGCGCTGCCAGGCGGTTTCGCGAAGCTGCACGTCGCCACGCCACACGGCAAAGTGCCCGAGTGTCTTCACCCGGATACCCGGCTCGTGCCGCGGATCGGGCGTATGCCCATTGGCGGCAGCGGTGGGAGTCTCGGCGGGAGCGGGCGCAACCTTCCCCAAGTAGCGCGCCCGCGTGCGGCCCTTTTCCGACCAGAAGGCATACCAGTATGGGCCGTGACCCGGCCCATTGGCGCAACGCCTGCACGCGGCCTTGTGACAGCGCGTGTACTTTTGCTGATACGTGTATGCCGGCTCCGCAGGAGCCGCGGTAGCGCCGGCCGCAGCCACGCCCTGCGTGGCCAACTCCGGCGCCGCGAGATCGGTTGGCGGACCTTCTGACTCTGCGCACATGTGCCGTAGCAACCGGTTCTCCACTACTGCCCAGCTCGTTCGCTATCATACTAGCACTGGTATGGGCACCTTGTCCCCACTTGCCCACCGTCACTCTTCTCTAATGCGCCACGCCGGTCTTCTCTAACCAACCAAATGGGCTCCCCCGGTTGTCCTATGTCACGCCACCGTACCACAATGCAACAGCGCTCGCGTACAGTTGAACTTGGTTGTTGGTTATCGAACCGAAAGGAATCATCAGATGAAGCTCGTACGTGTGTTCAAAGGTCACGAGTGGCTCCGCACGCCCGCCGCACAGGTAGCCATTGCCGTGGTTACGCTGGTCAGCCTCGTGGTGGCATCGGGCGCCAGCTACATGTGGTTCTAGGCTTCGCACAACGCATTGATCGGTCTGGCTTAGGGTGACGCCCCCATGCGGGCGTCATTCTTTTCACTCGCGTTACAGACCCATGAGCTAGCTAGCGAGCGAGGCGTCTCTGTGTCTCTTGCCGTTCCCGTAGTGATGGGGATTGTGCTCGCCCTGCTGCTGGGCGGCTCGTTTCGTAACCTTGCCACGTTGCGCCTGCACGGTGCCTGGATGATCGTGGCGCCGTTCCTAATCCAGGCATTGCTCTACTCCCCGCTGCTGCGCGCCTCGGCGATGGTGCAGCGCTACGGCGTGGCTATCTACGTCGCCATACTCGTGTTGATGCTTGCCGGCGTGCTGCGCAACTTGCATCTGGGCGCCGGCCTGCGGATAGCCCTGGTTGGGCTGATCCTCAACCTTTCGGTGATCGTGGCTAACGGCGGGCGCATGCCGGCGAGCTCTGCCGCCATGCGCGCGGTACTGACCCCGGCCCAGTTGACGGAAGTCCAGATGCACAGTCAGGAGTTCTACAACCGCCAGCAGGCCACCAGCTCGACGCGCCTCGTGCTGCTGGCGGACGAGATCGCAGTGCCCTTCGGGCTTGGCCATGGCGACATCTACAGCGTAGGTGACGTTCTGCTCATGGCAGGCGTCGCATTGCTGGCGTTCCAGGGGGTGCGACGCCCGAGGTCCAGGCTCGCGCTCAACAATACCGCGTAGGTTAGGTGTGAAGGGTCCATCGCGCTCGGTTGCGGACCCTGCCATCGCGCAGCCTCCCCTATTCGCATGAGCTCGCCTCCGCTGCCTTCCCCAGCATCGGCTGCCACGCCGCCAGGGCGCCTTGCTCCGCCAAACACACCGCGCAGCTCAGGCGCGTGCCCACGCTGAATGGGGCGTTGTCTGCTTGCCCTAGCGGCGCGATTTCCAGAAAGCCGTCGAGCGGCGCCGCCTGCAGCTCCCGTATGAACGCGGTGATCCCGCCGCTATCCGCGCTGGGATGCACGTACGTCCCGGCCACCAAGCTCGCCGCGAGGCGGGATCGATACCGCGGCCGTTGTCGAGTACGTCCCACTGCACCATTCCCGCGCCCCGATCGCGCTCGGCGCGGACGCGTACCCGCGTGGCTCCGCCATGCTTCACCGCGTTGCGCACCGCTTCCTCCACCACAGATTCCAGCAAGCCGGAGACATGCTCGGGTAATGGCTCGGGCATGTCGATGTCGCCTGCCAGCTCCGCTTGAAAATCCAGCCGATCGCCGTAGGCCACGGCAAAACCGCGCGCCAGCGCCTCGATGCGGTAAGCCGTGCCATACAGGCTGGAGCTGCCCCAGCGCCGGTAGCGCTCGTTTTGCCAGCGGTACCATTGCTCGAATTCGCTGAACCGCGCGCAGCAGCGGTCGATCAGCACTGCCGCTTCGCCAGGGGCGCCCGCGCCGCACTGCGCCCACGCCTGCGCCAGCAAGCACTGTAGCTCACTCGAGGTGCCAAACCGGTTGGCAATGGCGTGGAAGTTGTCCGCTACCCGCAACCGCGCGATGCGCTCCAGCCGCTCTTCCGCGGCCGCGCGCCGGCGCAGAAACTCCAGGACGCGTATGTGGCTTGCAACCCAGTTCCCCAAGGCCGTAAGCACCTGCAGGTCCTGCGCGCCTACCACCTGCCCGGAGTCCGTGTGGCCCATCACCAGCCACCCGCCCGCCTCCTCCAGCGGACCGAGCCGCAAGGCAAAACACCAGCCACTGCCAGGCTCGAGCGACGCCGGCGTGTCATTGCCGGCCAGCTTCGCTGCCAGCTCTGCCGGGTCGGCTGCAGTCTGGCGCCCACCCAGCACGCTGTAGCCAAGCACGCAGCACGCGCCGCGCTGCTCTACGCCGGGAAGCGGCCCCGGCAGCACGATGGCCAAGCGCCGAATCCACAGGCGCCGGCAGACGTCCGCCAGCATCCGCTCCAACCGCGCCGGCGTCAATGCCGAAGCGGCGTCGGCTGCCCATACGGTTGAGAGTAGCACCTGAAGTTGGCCTGCCTGAGCCACGGTCCGCTCGTGCAGGAAGGCATTTTCCAACGCCATCGCGCCTTGTAACGCCAGAATCCCCAATACGTCGTCGCAGTCCGGCGCCAGCCCGCTCGTACCCGGTACCAGTTCCACGGCACCGGCCGTGCCTCCTGCCGCCGGTTCCGCGGTCAGCCGGAGGGTGCGCGTGCCCGGCACCGTGTCCGGCGCCGCGCCGGCCGCCAGGGAAGCGCCATCTTGAAGTTCTTCTCCCACCGCCGCCCGGCGGCGCAGCGTGCCGCTCGCCGGGTCCCAGAGGTAGCCGCGGGCGATGGCGGCACAACTCAGCCGCTGTGCCGCGCCCACTATCGCTTGCAGCGCGTTCTCCTGGCCCAAGTCCACGCGCGGCTCCCGGCCCGCGGCCAGCAGTACTTCCAGCTGCTCGCTCCGCCGGCGAAGCGACGCGGCCTGCTCCAGGGCTTGCCCATGCAGGCGGAATGCCCAGTAGAGCGAGAAGAGGGGCAGTACCATGAGCACGAGGGCCGCATGGTCATACTGCCACGTCACCGCGCCCAGCAAGCCCATCGCGTAGGAGCCTAACGCTCTCATCCACGGCTCCGACCAGATCTGTTGCCAGATTACCCAGATCCGTACGCGACGCAGGAAGGCCATCAAGAGCCCCATCGTCAGCGAGTCCATAAGCTGGTACCCGCAGATCGCCGCGAGCACCCGCGGCAGGGCCGGCAGCAGCGCCCCTCTGGCCAGCAGCTCTCCCCCGAGCGGAGCGGCCATATACAATGCGGCGGCAGCACTCACAATGGCCACTTGCGACGCAGCATTGTACGCCGCCTTCACCACGCCGCACTGCGGCGAGCGGCACGCCCAGTACAAGCAATGCCCGGCAGTGGTCACCAACACGGCAAAGGTGGGAGGAAAACTGAAGGCAGCGGCCATGGCCACGGCCTCGGCGAAGTTGAATCTCATTCCACCTGTAGGCCGCCCATGGGTATGCGCACTCGCGGCTGCCAATCCCGCAAACAGCAACGCAACCTGCCATGTGTTCCCCTCGCGCAGGCGTGCCACGATCTGCCCCGGGTCCGAATCGCCTACCGCAGAGTGCACGACGGCCGCGAGCAGCAGCAGGCTAAGCAGCCACAGCAGTCACAGGTAGACGCGCACCGCACTCGGAAGCTCACGCATTGCCCCAACCCCTTCACACGCGCGGCAGCCACGACGCCGCATGCACCCCATACCCTACGCTCAGCGCTCCCCGCGATCAATGAGATCGTGGATGCGGCGAGGCAGATTGCCCTTCTCGAGGTTCCACGAGCCAAGCAGCTTCTTGGCTCAAGTCCAAGAACGGCGCGAACTGCTTGCCCAAGCCCCTGCTATATCGCCTCTTGGAATCCCCGAGAAAGCTCGTCCCGTGGCGCCGCGAGCACGTCTATGGCGCCGGATATGATGGCTTTATCGAATGCGCCGGCCAGAACCGGATCGAACTGCGCCCCGCTCTCCTCTTGAATTCGCCGCCGCGCCTCGGCCAGCGGTAGGGCAGCTCTGTAGGGCCGGTCGCTCGTCATGGCATCGAAGGCATCGGCAATCGCCAGGATGGCCGCGTCGCGCGGGATAGATCCATTGCACAGCTTGTCTGGATATCCTTCACCGTCCCAACGCTCGTGGTGATGCCGCAGCGCCGGCAGAATCTCCCGCAGAAATGGCACTCCTGCCAGCATGCGCTCGCCAATGACCGTGTGCTGCTGGATCAGCGCGTACTCATCCGCCGACAGCTTGCCCGGCTTGGTCAGCAGGGAATCTTGAATGCCAATCTTGCCGACATCGTGCAGCTGGCCGGCGAGCTGGATGCGCGCGATGTCGCTCGCGCCCAGACCGAGGCAGGCGGCAAGCGCCGCGGCATAGCCCGCCACCCGCTGCGCATGCCCTTGCGTGTAGGTGTCTTTGGCATCGACTGCCGCGGCCAGTGCTGCCACCGTGGCCATGTTGGCGTGCGCCAGTTGCTTGGCCAGCTCCACCGGATCCGCGTCGAGCGCCAGCATGGCGTCCTCCGGCAGCGCGACCCGCCCCTTTCCCGCGTGCTTGGCGGCGTAGGTCGCCTGGTCCGCAGCCCGCAGGAGGTCTCCAGGCGTTTGCCCATGTGTGGGCAACGCGGCAACCCCCGCACTGGCCGTGATCCGCACGCTGGCCGGCCCTTCGGTCACGTGCAGCGCCGCGATCGCCTGGCAAATGCGACGGGTAACGTCTAAGCCCTGCTCCAGGGATGTTTCCGGCAGCAAGGCCAGGTATTCGTCACCTCCATATCGCGCCACGATGTCCATGGCGCGTGCTGAGGTGGCCAGGGCCCTGGCCGCCGCGCGGAGCGTGACGTCGCCGACATGGTGGCCATACGTATCGTTGACGGCACCAAAATCGTCCAGGTCGATCATCACGAGGCACAGAGGGCGTTTACCCCTCAGCGCCCGGGCGACCTCTTCTTCCAGCCTTGTCTGTACTGCACGCCGGTTCAGCAGCTCGGTGAGACTGTCGCGATCCGCGAGCGCCAGCGCGCGCTCATGCAGGGAGGCATTGGTCAAGGCGATCGCCGCCTGGGTCGTGAGAATGGCCAGGACGTCGTCGCCGGCGCGGGAGAAAGTCGCCGGCGTACCGCTGACCAGGAGCAGGCCCGATACGCCTTCTCCCTCGGGTTCTATGGCGATATGAAACTCATCCGCTGCCGTGGGTCGCGATACTGTCGCGGTCGCCAGCTGGGCCGGGCCCATGCGCGTTGCATCCGGCGGGGCGAGAGCCGCTCGCCGCAGCTGCTCTGGGTACTGTTCGTCCCGGAGATAGCCTGTCACCGATTCGGCTCGCACGATGGTGCGCGTAGCCCCTGCCACCGCCTGGAGCAGATCCGCCCTGGCAAGGTGCAGGCGAAGCTGCCGGCCGAGCGCCAGCACCGTCTCCAGCTGGCTGCCGCGCTTGCGCAGCGCCTCCGCGCGTTCTTCGGCACGGGCATGGGCTTTGAACGCGTTGCGCATCGCGGCCACCGGCAGTGCCAGCAATGCGATCGCCGCGAAGTTGAAGGTCCAGGTGATCGCGAGCAGTACGCCGAGTGAGCCGGCGCCCAGCTCGGCCAGCGCCGTGTGCCGGTACACTTCCTGCCACACCTGCCAGGGTGAGCCATTGCCCAACAGTGCCATTAGCCCAAGCATTATACCGACGTCGATGGCAAAGTATAGAGCGGCAATCAGGCCAAGGCTGGGAAGCGCGGCCACAAAGTCCTGATGCACCAACGTGGCCGGGCTGAAGAGCACCGAGCAGAGCAGCCCCGTGAGGCCAACATCCAACGCGGAGTGAACAACGTTGAAGGATCGCTTGAACCATGGTCTCCCGCGATGTCTCAGTTGCGAGGCCAAGGCGGCGGCGACCGTAATCAGCATTGGGAAGGGAGGGGCAAAGAGCAGCAGTGATCCGACGTGCGCGGTGGTGCCTAGATTGTGGCCCATCTCGCCGTGGATCTGCAGCACGATATGCTCGCACACCGCCGCGAGCACAATGAACGCCAGCACCGCCGCGAGTGTCCCGCCGTCGAGATGCACGGTCCATTGGCCGAGCAGCGGCTGCGCCACCTGATAGCCCAGGATCGCGAGGCACAGCAAATGGAGCGCGATGAGGTACAATCGCGCACCGCGCGGCATTCCCTGCAATTTGGCGTCCCTCCCGCGCCTCAATATATAGCACCTTGGCGAGCGCCGTAGAGGGCAGGGCTGATAAGTGCCTGAATGATGCGGGAATCCGGGCTCTACAACACGCGCCGAGTACCATGGACGGGTGCTACCTGGCTCAGGCCGTGCGTCGTAGGAATAAAGTTCCACCCATGTGACACCACCGGCCGGCAACTGTGCCATTGCGGAGGCTCCCGCTGTCCGCTACGCTTCTGGAAGACAACGACAGCATGCGCGTTGGTGCGCGAGCGTTGGCTGGGAGCGACACATGTACGAGCCGGGCAGCGCCAATGCCAGCGTGGTACTGATCGACAACGAATCCCTCTATTGCACCGGACTTTGCCTGGAGGCAGCCCGCGCCGAGCACCATCTCGAGGTCCTGGCAGTGGCGTCCACGATCGACGATGGGTTAGAGGCCGTTGAGCGCCTTGCGCCTGCAGTGGTGCTCCTCAACGCCGCACTCGCAGGCAACGAGGGTTTGGTAGCAGTTCGCGACATCAGGCGAAAGAACTCGAGCACCAACGTGATCTTGACGTGCACACGCAAGGAAGACGAGACCTTGTACTGGGCCATCAAGTACGGCGCGGCGGCCTACGTGGTGCGCACGATCGACGGAGCCGATCTCTGCAAGATAATCCGGCAAGTCGCGAGCGGCGCCTACCTGATTGACGAAGACGTCCTTGCCGGACCCGTGGTGGCGGCGCGCATACTGCAATCGTTCCGCGACATGACGGACGTGGCACAGCATGCAGCCGCACCGCTGTTCGCCCCGCTATCCACACGCGAGATCGGCGTGTTGGCATCCATCTCCCAAGGCAGGAGCAACAAGGAGGTAGCAACAGCACTGCACATCAGTGACCAGACCGTGAAGAACCACATCACCTCGATCATGCGCAAGTTGGCGGTAAATGATCGCACGCGCGCCGTCGTGGTCGCGCTGCAGCACGGCTGGATCAAGGGGTAGCTCCGGCAGCGACGTCAGTGCACCGGCATCCAATGGATGAAGATGTCGCCGGCGAAGTGGTCGTCGTGGGGAAAGTCACGCGGGCGGGCGGCTGCCTTGGGCACATGCCTGGGCCTCGGCTGCCGTGCATCGGCGTCCGGCTCCGCCGCGCCACGTTCGCCCGTCCGGCAGCGGTCCACGGATGGCAAGGGCAACCAGCGCGGGTGTGGGCGGCGCACAAGAAGAGTTCCGCTCGTCAGCGAGCCGGACTGATAGGACTCTCAGTTGGCAACAGCTGCGCGGCAGGCTGCCCACGCGTCATCAACGCGTGCAGCAGTTTCGGCGCCTTACGCACCATGAGGAGCAGCAGCGAGCGGTATTCGAGCGTGCCGCTCACGGCACCCGTGTCGGCAGCGCGAAGCGCGGTATCCTGCTTGGCCAGGCGCGCGATGACGTCGGGAAAGCGATAGCTCAGCGCGGCGATGAGCCTGGCATAGCGCAAGTCGCCACAGAGGTCGCGCCTGATGTACCGGTCGTAGCCTTCGAGCATGCCGGCGTTGCCGCCGAGCGCTGCCAGAATCGACTGGCCGGCCCTGCGGCCGCTGGCAAGCGCATAGCTGATGCCTTCCGCGGTGAGCGGGTCCGCCAGTGCCGCGGCATCGCCGGCAAGCAACACAGGCCCCAACCGGTGCGTGGGTCGGCCGCCCGCCAGCGGAATCAGGTGGCCCTTTTGCAACAGTCTTTCGCCACCACGCAGATCTTCATGCTGGTTCAGGAACGTGGCCAATGTGCCTCGCAAATCTCTCGGTCGATCGGCGTGGAACACCCCCAGGCCGACCGACAGCCGGTCGGCCTTCCCAAAGATCCACCCGTAGCCACCCTCTACTGCCTGAAGATCCAGCAGCAGTGCCTGCTCATAGCGCCTCCGGACATCCTCAACCACCTCCAGCTCGACTTCGACCGCAGCCCCAGGTGCGCGCCGCCGCTTGAAGCCCGCGAGCCGAGCCGTCACGCCGTTGGCACCATCGGCCCCGACGACATAGGCAGCCCGCACCACGTCATTTGGGGTATGCACCGCGATGCACGAGGCCTGAAGATCGAGCGCGGTCATCGGGGTGCAGTCCCTCAGCTCGGCACCGGCACGCACGGCTTCGCTCGCCAGGTACGCGTCGAACTTGTCGCGCATCACCATACCAATCGGCACCGGCATCGCACAGCGCAGGGTACGGCGTCCAAGTGACACGAGCACGGTCGTGGCAGCAGTCTCGACCGGAAAGCCGCTCACGAGCGGTGATGCCCGGCGAGCGCGCTCGGTGATCCCGCCCCCACACGGTTTGTACCTGGGTATGCGAGCCTTCTCGAGCAGCAGCACCCTTGCGCCGCCTTCGGCCAACGCATGTGCCGCGCTCGTTCCGGCCGGGCCGGCGCCGATCACCACGGCATCGTACACCTTCGTCATCTACCGATCGTTCCTCCTCTGGCCCAGTCGGCTCCGGCGATCCTCAGCTTACGCTGCTCTTATCCGACAGGGGCCGGCGAAATCTGGCCATGTCAGACGGCACTGCTTTCAGTCTAGCTTGCGATTGACTGTTTTGGCAGCCCCACGATCGTTGCACCAAATGCTACCGTGCATGCAGTGTTTGTTTCGGTCAGGACTCTTCGCCGGTTACCGGTCCCACAAGGAGAGCGGTCATACGCTGAGCCGGCCCGCTGCTGAGCAGGAGCGGCGCACCGGTTGCGCGTGCACCCAAACGTGCAGGCGCAAGTCCGTGCCAAGACTTGACCGGTCCTTGGACCACTGCACACGAGAACCGCATTCAGGATATGCTTGGTGCATAATGAGCTGCGACCGCCCAATCTCAGAGCTTTTCGCGCTGCAACGCCCTCTGCGCTCCGTGGAGTTCTTCCCGCCGAAGGACGACGCAGGGGTGCTGGCGCTGCGTGACACCGCGGCTGCACTCAGGAAGCTCGAGCCCGATTTCGTCTCGGTCACCTATGGCGCCGGCGGCGGCACGCGTGAGCGCACCGCCCAGGTCAGTAACATACTCCGCTGCGAGTTTGGCCACACGGTGATGCCGCACCTCACCTGCATGGGGCACTCTCGCGCCGAGATCACCGCTATCGCCGGCCGGCACCACGAAATGGGTATCCGCAATATCATGGCGCTACGCGGCGACCCACCCAAAGGGATAGCCAGCTACTCGCCCGCTCCAGACGGCCTGCGCTACGCCAATGAGCTGGTCAGCCTGCTGAAGGCTCAACACGCCGATTTCTGCCTCGGCGTTGCCGGCTATCCCGAAGTTCACCCCCAAGCGCACTCACCCTCAGCCGACCTCGACAATCTGAAACGCAAGGTCGACGCCGGAGCCGCATTCATCACCACGCAGCTCTTCTTCGAGAATGATGTCTACTATCGCTTCGTGGATTCCTGTCGCGCCGCCGGCATCGCCGTGCCCATCGTGCCCGGCATCATGCCGGCGCTCTCGCTCAATCAGGTCGTGCGCATGACCCAGCTAAGCGGCTCGGTCGTTCCGGCTCGGCTCACGCGCCGTTTTGAGGCGGCGGGTGAGCACGCCGATACCGTGGCATTCATCGGCATCGATTGGGCCCTGGGTCAAATCCGTGATCTGCTCGCCCACGGCGCCCCTGGATACCACCTCTACATCCTGAACCGAGCAAAGGCCGCGCTGGCCCTGGCAGCGGGCCTAGCAGCCTAGGTTTGCTCGCCGGTCCGATAGGTCTGGATCTGAGAAATGTCCCGACCAAACAACAGGTCGACCGCCCAATCAGTGGCAATGCGCGTGCGCTTCCCTAAGCCGGGCATGCGCCAGAGGTAGTAGGTGCGCCAGAGGAACCACGCCAGAAACCCCGATACGCGAGCCGGTCCAATAGTCGCGATTCCCTTGTAGTGGCCCAAGCTGGCCATCTGGCCCATCGTGCGATACCGGAACGGCTCGGATGGCTCGCCCCGGACATCGGCGACTATGTTGCGTGCCAGCCGGTCGGCTTCCCTGATCGCGTGCTGGGCCAGCGCCGGGTGAAACTTGCCCGGTTGCAGGACGTCTGGGATCTGAGCGCAGTCACCAAGCGCCCACACACCCTGGAGGCCGGATACGCGCAAGTGCGCGTCCACCGCGATCCAACCTTTTGTATCCGTGGGAATACCAGATCCAGCTATCAGGGGATGCGGGGCGATCCCCGAGCTCCAAACAAGCGTGCGGCTCGGAATTGTGCCAGCGTCCTTCAGCAGCACCGCGCGATCCGTGGCCCCACTTACTTGCGTCTTGGCACGCACCTCCACGCCGCCATGGCGCAAGGCTCGAGTGGCGAAACGTGCCAGGCGTTCGTTGAACCCCGGGAGCAATCGTGTGCCGGCCTCCACGAGGATCACGTGCAGCTCGTCTGGCCGTATGTCGGGATAAGCCGGTAAGGCGCGGCGCACGAGGTCGTTGAGCTCACCGGCCACCTCCACGCCGGTAAAACCCCCGCCGGCGACAACGATTGTGAGCAGCTCCGCACGCGCGTGAGGATCCTTCTCGGTTGATGCCATTTCCAGCAACTCTATGGCCCAGTTGCGCAGGTAAATAGCGTCGCCAAGCGTCTTGGCCGTCAGCCCGTGTTGGTGCACGTCCTCCATGCCAAAAAAGCCCGTGGTCGCGCCAAGTGCCACCACCAGGTGATCGTATGGATAGCGCTCTTCATTGTCGTTCGCATGGCGCACTTTTACCAGGCGCTCACGCACATCGATAGCGGTAGCCTCGCCCTCCACGAATCTGGCTCGGCGGAACATGTGCCGGATTGGGTTGATAGCGTGCGACGTATCGATTTGGCTGGAGATGACCTCGCAGAGCATAGGGGTGAAGAGGAAATAGTTGTTTCGGCTCACGAGCGTGATCTCGAGCTGGTCATCGGCACGTGCCATCCGCTCGAGGCCGAGTGCCGTGTAGATGCCCGCGAAACCGCCTCCGATGATCAACACCCTGTGGCCCGATGGCGTGGTGCCAGTGCTCATGCTGCGCCTCCGTCGACAATTGCCGCGCTCGCAGGTATCGCGGGGTCAGGTTCGAACGTGTGCCACACGTCTACACCTGAGTATCACACTCTCAGTTCTAGGGTGACGCGCGCCCACGACGCTCGTGTTCGCCGGGCAAGACTTCGCGAGCATATGGCATCCAGCCTGCAGGCACCGTTCTTGGCGAACGCATAGAGGCCCCCACGGCGTCTGGAACGCCAAGGAGCCTCTCGACACCTGCCCTAGCGGCTAGGGGTAGCTAGGCCGCAACGTCCTTGCGCTGGCGGCGCACCACTGCCATACAGGCCTGCACGCTCTGCTGCACGCGCGCCATGCTCTGATGGGCCACAGCTACGAGATCCGCCACTTCGTCTTCCCAGGGTCGCACCGGAGGCAGGTAAGCTGCCGCGTCGCGCACGACTCGGGCACGCAACTGGGAGATGCCATTCAAGGCCACAAGGTCACCGGTGTCAAGCGCGCACTCCTGTTCGTCTGCCAGGTCGATGAGACGCGCGAGGACTTCGCGCTGGATGCGGGCGACGCTAGTCATCTCTGTTGCCTTTCCGATCCCTAACGTATTCGGCACAGATGACTAGAACTTTAGGGGCAATTTTGGGCAATTATAGGAAAGATCAACTGCCCAGGCGCTTGAGGTGACGCCAAGATAGCAGCCATGCCAGTGCCCCGCTCGGCGGATCGATCGACTCGACCTCAATCAGAGCGAGCGTGGCCTTGCGCATGTGCACGCGGCCGCCGGTGACGACCCGCGCGATTTCCGAGAGCTGCGGTTCATGACCCACTAGCAGGGTGCGGCCCTCGCCGGATGGCAAGAGGGACAGAGCCGCCTGCACGTCGCTGCCGAGGCCCAGCGCGTCGTCGATCTGCAGTGCCACACCGAGCGCCTTGGCAGTAGGATCGGCAGTCTGCACCGCGCGTGGCAACGGGCTGCTGATGATTGTCGTCAAGCCCAAGTCCAGCGCAAGCAATCCCGCGGCAACGGCACGCGCCTGCGACTGGCCATGTTGGGTGAGCTCACGAACGTCGTCGCTAGGCGCATCCCCGGCCTCGGCATGGCGAAGCAAGAAGAGATTCACATAGCCTCCCGCGAGACGCTCAGGTCAGTCTACTACAACCTGGCGGGTACCTGCCACGCCGGCAGAACCTGTGCGGCGCGAATGCATATGCCAGCGCTCGCGCCAGGCTTCGCTGGCGCGCGCGCAACTCGCGCAGCACTCACCATAGCCAGTTGGGCTTGCCTGTGTGCCACCGCACCGGTCGCACACACGCGCGCCGCAGAAATCACACCGATGCAGTTCGTAGAGAGGGTGTCCTTGGTGGCAGTATCTGCAGCGCAGCACCTCGACCGAGCCCATGGCTGAGACCGTACCGGGTCGCGCCTGCTGGATACGTGCTAGTGCCTGCCCTGCCCCATCGTCGACATGCCGCTGGATTTCCATTTCCTCGGCCTCTCCCTAGAAACCTGCGCTAATCACTTCTGATTGCTACCTGGTATCGGGTCGCGTTGCACGGAGGAAAATAATAGTTTCCAGAATCGTTCCCCAGGAACGGTCGCGTCCGCCTCCTTTGGTGGTCACAACGACAGTAACTCCATCATGCTGCGCGCCCTCGTTCGCGTCAATGACATACTTGTCTCAGACAACTATCTGTGTCTCAGGCGAGGGAGCGTACTCTAGCGCACAGCGCCCGTAAAATCCGGTACCTTGTCAACAACCGGTCCCATCGGGAACCTCGAATCGAACCCATTGGAAATCTGGCGGAGGTACGGCGTGGATCTCGAGTCGCATGAGTCATTTTCTCGAGTGGTTACTGTGCTCAACGCGGCACGGCGCGAGGCCATTCGCGAGTTCGAGCATACAATGACCAATTGGGCCTATGAAAAAGGGGAGACCGATATGTACGTGGTATCGACGTGCGTACACTGCGGCGCCGGTATCAAGGTCAGCTACCGGGTCGCCACCGCGGTGCCGGGCGGCAAGGACGCGCTGAGGTTCCCCTGCCTGCACTCTAACGCCGTTGAGCACGACTGATCTCGCCGAGCTAACTGGCAAGGTGATCACGAGCCGGTCGAACGCCGTCGTGAAGCAGATGCGTGCGCTGCAGGACCGAAAAGAGCGCGACAGCCAGCATGCATTTGTGGTCGAAGGTATTCACCCAGTGTGGCGAGCTGTCGAAGAGGGCGCGGCAATTCGAGTACTGGTGGTAGCGCCCGACCTACTGCGAAGTGCTGACGCCCGGGCCATGGTAGCCAGCCAGATAGAAGCTGGCCGGCATGTGGTGGCAGTATCTTCGGACATCTTCGGCCAGGTGGTCGAGCGGGAGCACCCGTCAGGTCTGGCCGCGATCGTCGCGGCACCACTTACGCAGCTCGCCGATCTGCCGGTCACACCGCAAGCACTGTACGCCGCGTTCCATATGCCTGGAAATCCGGGAAACCTTGGCACCGCGGTGCGGACCATGGATGCGGTTGGCGGTACCGGCGTCATTCTCATCGCCGGCGGCACAGACTTGTATCACCCGAGCGCCGTCAAAGCCAGCATGGGCACCCTTTTCGCGCTACACGCGGCGCACGCCGGCACCTGGGAAGAAGCGCGCGACTGGTTTCGAGCGAACGGCCTGACCATTGTCGCCACGTCGTCCCATGCGGACCATCAGCTGTGGGCTACGAGGCTTCCAATGCCATGTGTGGTCGTATTTGGAAATGAAGGTGACGGCCTTCCTGACGCAGTCGTCCGCGATAGCGACATGGCGCTGCGCATACCCATGGCACACGGCGGCTCGCTCAACGTGGCGGCCGCAGCTGCTGTCGTCCTCTTCGAGCTGCGCAGACAGACTATCGGTGACTTGCCACGCACAGCAGCCTGCTAAACTGGAGCCACGGCGGGACTTGCATGGAGCCGCACGCCACCGGGAGCGCGAGCGTGTCGCTCGTCCCCTGAATCGTGGCGGCTCGCCACTCCATCGCCAAGCCGCAACGTGCGGGTGCCATCGTGGCTTCACTATGGACGAGCGCCGCCAGGTGACCCTCGGTCAGGCTTCCGCCCGGCGCCGTCCGCTAGCCAACGCGATCGGCCGGGGCTCCGCACGATAGTTGAACGTGCAGAGGAAACCACCAAACAGCACGATCCAGCCCAACGTCATCACAAGCCAAAACGCGCTCGCACCCAGGCCCGATCGGGCCTGGCCACCCGCCTGCGAGATTACATACGTGCCGGCGGCAATCAGAGCGTTAGCCGCAAGCAGGCGGCGACTCCCGGCGTGCCGGTACACTTGCCAGGCAGAGTAGGCAGCTACCCCAACAACGCACACCGCGCCCACGATATTGAGCACGATGAGCAGCGGCTCCCAGGGGCCCGGCGGGTACACCCCCGTCCCGGGCCCACCGTCGAGCCGGCGCATCGCCATACCATCAACTGGACTCGTCAAGAGCAGTAACGCGTCGACGGCGCAACCGAGCAAAACCACCAACGCAAGCCAGCGTGCGTAATCCTGCCGCCTTGCGCCACGCGCAATCAGTAGCACGCTGCCAAGTCCGAGAAGTGGGGCCGTAAGTAGCGCCCCGAAAATGTAGTAGAGACGGAAGGCCAGCTCGGCCTTGTCGGCCGCCAGGAACACCACGTAGGACAGCGACCCAGCAGCGGCCGACGCCAGAGCGCACACCCACGCGAGTTGGTTCGGGCGACGTCTCTCTCTGTATTGGCGTGCAACCACAATGCCGAATGCCGCACTTATCAGAAAGACAATCGCCGGATAGCCCATCGCGACACCTCATCCATCGTGCTCAGCCGGTTCAAGCCCGAGAGTACCCTTCACAGTTCACTCTACACTCGCGTCCTCTTAGCCGCGCACCGTAGCACGCGCGGTACCGCCGAGGAAGAAGACGAGGCCAACCACGAGGAACAGTGCCCACGCGATGACCTGGAGCAGTGATGGAGATGATGCGTAGCCGATCAGGCCGTGTAGCACATCGCCAAGACCGCTATCATCTTGCAGAATGCCGCCCGTATTCCAGAGCACCTGTGAACTTCCCGGCAGCACGCCGAGAGACTGCAGGTTCTGCACTGCATCCGCCAGGAGCCCCGCCGCGGCCACCATGAGTGCCGCGCCAAGCACCACAAAGAACCGTCGCAGGTTGAGCCGAAGGCCAAGCCCGTAGATGCCGATGCTCAACGCTAGTGCAAGGGCGAGCCCTGCCAAAGCCCCAACGACCAACGACAGCGCGGAGGACTTGAAGGCAGTCGCCAGCAGAAAGATGACGGTCTCCAGCGACTCGCGCCCCACCGTGACAAGCGCAATCACGGCCAACGAGAAGGCGGAGCCACCGGCGACAGCGGCACCCATGCGTGCGCCCAGGTCTTTTCGCAGTGAGCGGGCGTGGCCACGCATCCAGAACGTCATGTAGGTGAGGGCGACCACGGCTACGACGAACACGGCCGTCTCAAACCAGGTCTGCGCGGTGGAATTGATGAATGAGTCCTTGGCTACCAGGTACAGGCCCACACCGGCCATACTCGACCCGGCAAGCGCCGCGCCTGTTCCCATGAACACCCAGCGGAAGAGATCCCTTCTGCCGGTAGCAGCAAGGTAGGCACACATCATTGAGATGATCATGCTGCCCTCTATGCCTTCGCGTAGGAAAATCAAGAAGCTCGGAATCATCCCAGTGCACACCTCCGCGCTGACGCGCGCTTACGCTGCCTACCGCCGAAAATAAGCGTACTAATTTAGTCGGATATCCGTCAACGCATGCGGAGCGCAGGCGCGCATCGGCGACGCTGGTCGTTGACGATTCGCCATATGAGGGTCTACCATGATCTGCTAGCAGGCCAGAACCGTTTCACAGTAATCCCCCAGGGCGGCACAGGGTGTGCTTGCGGTAGGCACGGGAATGAAGGGAGCTACCAGCATGTCGTCACCGAACGTCCCCGAAATGCAAGGTCAGCCGACCGAGCCCTCGGAGGAAGCCACAGCCCAGCAAATCGCGCTGCACAACGCCGTGCAGGCCGCCGGGATCATGTTCCAGGTGTTCGGGGGCAGCAGCTACATTGCCGTGTTCGACGCCGAAGGCTACTTCATCGCAGCACACGACGTAGCTGAACTCCCCTTTGGCTTCAAGTCGGGCGACCGCGTGCCACAGGGCACTGCCACCTTCGAGGCAATAGCTTCCGGGAAGCGAATCTCGCGTACCATTCCCGCCGCCAAGTCGGCGTTCGGCTTTAGCTACGCCGCCATCAGCCAGCCGTTCTTTGCCGCGGACGGCTCTGTGGCCGGGGCGATCGCCGTCACGTCCACCATGCACCAGCAAGACGAAGTGCAGCAAGTGAGCGAGGATATGCTCACGCTGCTCAAGCGGGCAGGCGAAGCAGAGGGCGGGATTGCAGGGATTGCCGATCAGGTGAAGACTACAGTGGCGGCACTGAGCTCCATCGTGGCCGAGGTGCGAGAAGACGTTGGCGTCATCACGGATGTTCTTGGCCTCATACGAAATGTCGCCGACCAGACGAACTTGCTGGGCCTCAATGCCTCGATCGAAGCTGCTAGGGCTGGTCAAGCTGGGCTGGGATTTCGGGTGGTGGCGCACGAGATCCGCAAGCTGTCGGAAAAGGTCAAGGCCAGCATCGCCGATTTGAATGTCAAGCTCTCCGGCCTGGACACGGTCATCAGCCGGATCGATCCCGAGATAGGCAGCCTTAACGCCCACACCGGGGCGCAGGCTCGCTCGATTGAGGCCATCCACGAGATCACCTCGCAACTGCAACTGTCCGTACAGCGATTGGATGGAGTCGCTCAAGAGTTCTGGGTGGCCTAGAATCTTCTATCGCCGGCGTCGGTTTGAAGACATGGGGGGCGCGAGAGTGCGAGCAGTAGGGATTGCGCTGTTGCTTGGCATAGTTATCGGTAGCTGTGGCTGGACGGCCGTGCAAGGCGGCTTCGCACAGGGCACGCCGCCCATCGACATGCAGGTGCGCACGCTCACCACACGAGTGAATGCGCTCGAGCAGGTCGTCGCAAAGCTGCAGCACCAGAAACTGCAGGCCGGGCCGCGCGGCGAACGAGGGGCACAAGGCGGACAGGGACCGATCGGACCGGCCGGCGTGGCGGGCCCACAGGGTCAGCCAGGACCTCAGGGTGTTCAAGGTCCGCAAGGTGTGGCGGGGCCTCCAGGCCCGGCAGGTCCTGCCGGTCAAACGGGGCCGGCAGGTGCCGCGGGTCCGCCTGCCGCCGTGGCCTCACCCGGCGCGACCGCTGGAGCCACGCTCCAATCAGGCCAGACTGAGAGCGGCGATATCGCGGTTGGCTTCTCACCTACCACCGCACTCGCGGTGTCCGGCATGGCCGTCGGCTTCGCTCTGCCGTTGGGCCAGCCCCCCTCGACGGTCACCCTTTCCGGTAGCTCGGGCTGCAGCGCCCCCGGTGTGGCGCCTCGCGGCGTTCTCTGCCTGTACCCAGCCCGGGTGGTGAACGTACAGCAGGCGCTCACTGCCGCGAATGACACGTATGGTTCCTTGCCAACCGCGATGTCCGCGGACGCGCGTGGATTCTACTTCCAAATCACAGCCGACGCCGTTGCGCCTTCAATCTGGCAGGGCACCTACAGCGTCACAGCGCCTTGAGCCAAATGTCTTCCTGACAGCGATGGGAAGCCCGCTATAGTGAAGAAGCCACAGTGGGGCCTGCAGGCCCCGTCGTGGCGATGGAGGCTGTCGCCTGTGCGATCCGGGGACGGGCGGGCATCCTGCCCGTCCCCCGACCCGCCGCGTACGCGCTCCGTCGCCGCGGTACCGCCCGCCGCCCCAGCATGATTACATTTTGCAGGCGCGCCCGGCTGCAACGCTGGCATGGACTGGTTGGGCTGCCGAACCTATACTGAGGTAGTGCGGTTCCGGCACGGCAACCGCGCCGGCGGGCAGTTCCCGTCGCGGTTTGGAGGTTCCGGCAGTCGATGAGGCTCTTCAAGAAGCTGCAAGAGAACTCGCTCTATTGGCGATACCGGTTCATCACCAGTCGCTATCTCAGGCTCAAGAGCTGGTGGCGCGGGCTGCGGCAGCGCGGGCGCACGGTGCAGGTCATGCGGCCGGCCCCGCGCGGAATGGCATCGTACGATCCGTATCGCGGCGGCGGCCGCCGGAATACGTCCGGCGTCAACACAGCGCGGGGAGTCAGCTTTGTCGTTGTGGCGGCCGCGGCCTGGACTGCGATAGGCTACAGCGGTCTCAGCAGCTCAGCGCTCCTCCAGCTAGCGTCACTTGCTCTGCTTGCCTACAGCTTTGTGCGGTACTGGTAGCCGCGCGTGACGATACCGCGCGTTCGCCTCTATGGCCGGCCCGGTTGCCACCTGTGTGAGCAAGCTGAGGAGCTACTCGACGAGATTGCTCGCGAGTGCCCACTGGACCTGGAACAGATTGACATCACCACCGATATGGACCTCTTCGAGCGCTATCGCTATGAGATTCCAGTGGTAGCGGTCGAAAGCGGTGGCACCGTGGCTGGGCGGATATCGCGACAAGACTTGCGGCGCATCTTGCACCTTGGCGCCCCACGCCCAGCCACGCTCAATCTTGGGACAGAACCGGCTGCACAAGCCCCAAACAGCCGGTCCTGAAGCTAGCTACTCTACCTCGGTCTCTGCCGCGGCTGCAGCCGAGGCCTCGGCCGCGGCGGCAGCTGATGCAGCATCGGCGGCAACGTCCTCAGCGCGCATCTGGCTGGCCGACAGCCTGGCAACCGGCTCATCCTCGCCTACCCGCACCTCGATCTTCGCCCGGTCGAGCACCAAGTCGCGAACGTAAATGCAGTCGCCGGCCTCTTGCAGGTGTTGCGCCGACACCTCGATCGATGCGGGCAGGTCACCCGGCAAGCAGCTCACTTGCAAGGTATCGAGCTCCTGCAACAACACCAGGCCGTCGCCCCGCCGTACGATCTCGGGAACATCCACGATCACCAGCGGCACACTTGCCGTGAGTCGCTCGCTCATGTTTACCTGGAACAGCTCGAGGTGAGTCAGCTGCCCGGTTCTGAAATCACGTTGCAGGCGGTTAATCATCACCGTCGTTTCAGTGCCGCCATCAATCTTGAGCTGGATCAGTGTACTGGCCGAGAGACGGCGCTGCAGCAATCCAAATGTGTGCGCGTCGACCTGCAGCGCCTGTGACGGCACGTTGTGGCCGTACACGTTGGCAGGCAGCACACCCCGACGTCGAAGGGTCTTTACCTTCTTGCCGGTCACCACCCGCGGCTGAGCCTCGAGAGTCAGGTAAGCCATGTCGTTCTCTCCGATGTGATAGTCGATAGACAGTAGACTAGACAGTCCTCAGTATCCCTAGATCCGGGCGCACGGTCAAAACCGCGCCCGAGGGGCGGACCTGAAAAAAGTGATCACTTATCAGCAATGACGCGTTCCGGGGGAGGCAGATAGGCTACCCTCGACCCCCGCATGGCCACGAACTTCTTCATCAACCATGGCCGTGCGGAGGCGA
>Ga0187876_1000565_pt1 | contig 37530 bp, 39 predicted proteins | sample June2016WEW_17_4_FD_133000 | JGI IMG/M metagenome (GOLD analysis project Ga0187876, IMG submission 133000) | Peatland microbial communities from SPRUCE experiment site at the Marcell Experimental Forest, Minnesota, USA - June2016WEW_17_40 | ecosystem: Environmental > Terrestrial > Soil >...
ATGCCGTCGGCGTCAATTAGGATAGGCTTTCTTATCTTGCGAGCTTCCTTGATGATCAACGGAATCGCCTGGATTGTCTCAGGGTGCCGTCCGATTCCCGGGCCTAGGACAAGCGCGTCGGAGGCCGCAAGTAACCGGGAAAGTTGCTCGATCTCCTCAGAGCTGACTACGTCGCTGTTCAGCGAGTGTACTATGAGGTTGGGGGAATATCCACGTAAAGTTGCAGCTACCGATCTCGGTGCAGCAATCATCACCAAACCTACTCCAGTCCTTAAGGCCGCCATTCCAGCTAAGGCTGGAGCACCAGAATAGACCTCACTTCCGCCTACGATCAACAAGCATCCGAAATCTCTCTTAGACGAATACCGGCCTCTAGCCTTGACGACCAATCTAACGTCTACAGGACCAGAATACAAGATGTATCTCCGTCGGTTGACGGGAAGGTATGTAGGAGCTGCTTGCACTTCTGTATTGCTTCTTGGAAAGTAATTCGCCATTCGGGACGTAATACAAAAAACAGTGTTTCAGCTATAATTCGAACAAGGTGTCATCGTGGAGATGAAGAACCAGCTCGTAGCCCAGATCCTGAACGAAGTCGCTGACATGCTCGACATGGAGGGCGTCGAGTTCAAACCACGAGCATACCGTAGAGCCGCAAGAACCATAGAGTCACTTGCGGAACCCATAGAGCAAATTTACGCGGAAGGCAAGCTTGAAGACTTGCCCGGTGTTGGCGAAGCCATTGCTAAGAAGATCGAAGAGATAATCGAGACTGGTTCACTGAAGTATCGTAACGAACTCAAGGCAAAGACGCCAGTCGATTTGGAGGGCATCTTGGCAGTAGAGGGAATCGGGCCAAAGACGGCGGGGGTACTTTTCAAGAGGCTGGGAATTAAATCGTTAGATGATCTCGAACGGGCAGCGAAAGAACATAAAATCAGAGAGATCAAGCGGTTAGGACCAAAGACTGAAGAGAACATACTCAGCAGCATCGAACTTGCCAAGACGAGGAAAGTACGCACACTACTCGGGGACGCGCTCCCAGTTGCCGAAGAAATATGCCAACACCTAAGGACAAACAAGAAGGCGGAGGCAACCCAGGTAGAAGCAGCAGGATCCTTGCGAAGAATGAAGGAAACTATCGGCGACATCGACATTCTCGCAACTTCCCGTCACTCAATTCCGTTGTCTGAAGCCTTCACCAGTATGTCGGGTGTAAGGAAAATTCTTGAAAAGGGGGAAACCAAATCTTCAATCATTCTGGAAAGCAATCTTCAGGTCGATCTTCGCATCATAGATGAACAGAGCTTCGGCTCGGCAATGATGTACTTCACTGGATCGAAGGATCATAACATCGCCCTACGAAAACTTGCCATATCCAAAGGCCTCAAGCTCAGCGAGTACGGCCTGTTCAAGGGCAACGAACGAGTTGCCAGCCACGCTGAGGAAGTGGTCTACAAGAGACTAGGGCTAGACTACATTCCACCCGAACTCAGGGAAGATCACGGAGAAGTGGATGCTGCAATGAATCATGAACTTCCGGACCTGATACCCTATGACGCGATGCAGGGAGATCTGCACGCGCACACCAAGTGGAGTGATGGGCAGCGAACTATCGAAGAGATGGCTCAAGCCGCAAAAGCCCTAGGTTATTCGTACATCGCGATAACCGATCATTACAGCACAATGCCAATCGTCAACGGGCTCAACGAGCAGCGCTTGCGAGAACAAATGAAGGAAATAGACCACGTAAACGAAAAGCTAGAAGGGATTGAAGTTCTCAAAGGAGCTGAAGTGGACATTGCACCCGACGGCGCACTGAAGGGAGAAAAATCTGTCCTAAAGGAGTTGGACCTAGTCGTCGGGAGTGTACATGGGACATTCAAACAAACAAAAAGAGAGATGACTCAACGCCTAATTACGACGATGGAAAGTGGTCTCGCAAACATCATCGGCCACCCAACGAGCAGAAAGATAAACGAAAAGAACCCTTGTGAAATCGATTTCGATCAAATCTTCGAAGCTTCCAAACGAAGCGGAACCTATCTTGAAATAAACTCATCCCCGCATCGACTCGACCTAGACGACGCGAACGCCAACCTGGCCTTGAAGGCGGGATGCAAACTCGCCATAGACACAGATGCTCACGACAGGGATGAGTTGAGGAACATTCGGCTTGGGATCGGTGTTGCTCGAAGAGGCTGGTTGAGGAGAGCCGATGTGATCAACACGCTGCCCTTAGAGAAGCTTAGGAAGATCCTGAAAAGGAATTGAATAATTGAATAACTGATCGAACGCTCCTATGTGCGAACAGACTCTTACGCAGTCTGATGTTGAGACGAGGCATTCTTCCGGCGAGCTGATCCTCGTCTAACCACGATGAAGGTACCTAGCGCTACGCCGGCTATGACTGATTCTGGTGGGAAGCCTGGTATCGCAATTACCATTATGTTTCCCCTTCCCTGCATCATCAAGAAAATTAAGACTACTAGCGATATGAGGCTCAGAAGGGTGATTGCTATCAAAATGACACCGACCGGCCCTTTGTCGCGGACAACCACCACCAAGTTTCCACCATCTAACAGCATCCTCTGCATATGGGACGGTAAGGGCTTTTCGTTGCTATGGTCCATTTTCCCTAGGTTTGTTCCTGCATGCGTCTGGTAACTTTTGTTACCCACTGCCTTGGCATAATTCGGACCAAGAGGGCTGTGATTCTATTCTTGAAGCCATGTATGACCACCGTCTTATTGCTCATCAACCCTGAATAGCCAATTTTTGCAACTGTTTCTGCAGGGAGGATGTCCAACATTCGGTTGTGAAGAAGCCTCGTTTTGTCCGTCCCCGTCTTCACTTGAAAGGCTGTTTTGGTTGGCCCGGGACAGAGAGCTGTAACGCTTACACCTGAGCCACTCACCTCGTTTGCGATTGCCTCGGAGAATGACAGGACGTAGGCTTTTGTGGCGTAGTAAAGAGCCATTAGCGGTCCCGGTTGGAAGGCCGCCGTTGACGCTACGTTGAGTACTTTTCCTCGACCTCTGTTGAGCATATCTTTGAGGAACAGATGGGTTAGTACAGTTAACGCGAACACATTTACCTGAATCATCTTCATCTGTGACGCAAGATCCACGTCAGCGAACAGTCCTAAGGTCGCAGTCCCTGCACAATTAACGAGCACATCTACTGGCACTGACTCGTTGTGGAGTAGATCGTAGATCTCTATGGGCGCGGATTGGTTTGACAAATCCCGCGGAATGACCTTAACGGTGACGTTGTTTTCTTTCCCGAGTTCTTTAGCTATCTCATTTAGCTTAATTTCGTCTCGTGCGACGAGTACAAGATTGTGACCGTGTCGCGCAAGGACCCTAGCAATTTCCAAACCGATTCCACTAGAGGCTCCAGTTACAAGGGCAGTGCTGCTTTCGCCAACTTTTTCCTTTCCAAACAACGGTACTCATGGCTAGTTGGTTGACTAGCCAATTTTAGTTTTCTTAGAAAGTCGGTTGTGTCGTGGCTTGCATTATGAGCCGGTTGGGTAGGTTCAAGTTGCCGCGGCCGAGGTTATCGTGATGACTCGCGGAACCTAATGTGAGTCTCAGTGTGTTCTACGATGGACCAACTTTTTCCATACTGGGCCGAAAGAGTTCTGGGGTATCATGAGGCCCACCACCCAGTTGGGCCTATCAACGATTTCGTGAACTCTTAGGTCCCCGGCGACGCTGCAGAAGATGTACGCCTCCTCTCTACTGAGCCCTCCGATCGTTGTTAGCTCGCTTATCATCCTTCGAACAGCTTGCTTACAGGCATCCATCAAGTCAGGTGCTATTCCGGTTGTCACGTAACTTCTCCCCACCGTACCTTCCAGCGCTGTGAAATAGTGTGGGGCCTCAAGGTTTGCTCCCTTAACCAAGCCGATTCGCACGGTGACTGCTCCAGGGCATTCGATAGCTGTCACACAAACTTCTCCATCTCCTTGAGCAGCATGCACATCGCCGACTGAAAACAGGCCGCCGTCCACCTTAACTGGGAGCAGAAGCCTACTCCCGGCGGTCAAGTGGCGTATGTCCATATTACCACCGTGAAATCCAGGAGGCATGACCTCCGTCGGCATGTCGTTGGCCGGTGCCACTCCCATCACGCCACAGAAAGGCCTGTACCGGACTCTCAGGCCCTTCTTGAAATTCACCCAGTTTTTCTTGCTGAGCTTCCACGTCCACAAGAAGGGCTCGTTGAACTCCTCAAGCGCTCCCAGGCCAGAGATGACCGCGGACCAACCCAATCAGCGGTATCCACCTTCAGGATACTGACAGCTAATGCATCGCCTTTTCTAGCGCCTGCCACTCGGACTGATCCGGCAAGAGGATAGAACTTCGACACATCAAGGTTGGCGATATCGCTCGTGGTGCTTTTCCGAGTTATTTGGGACGATGTAACCTCATGGATCTGGAATGTAACATGATCACCCGGGTCTATCTCTAGAACGGGTTTATGGTTCTTGCTCCACATGTAGTGGTAGCCTTCTTTTTTCACGAGGTAGGATCGCGGCAATTTTCTGTCCTGCTCTCAAATCTCCGCGAACGCCCGCACTGGAAATGATGCGCCATTTACGATTGGCGGTGGAACAGCGTAGAATCTGAAGCCTGTTCGCGGAAGCGTCGACAAGTTAGCTAAGTGTTCTACGATCACAATATTCGCTCCTAGAAAACGAGTGTGAGCTGGCCGAGCTTTGTTTTCAACGTTGTCAATATTCCAGAAGTCAACTCCCACAAGCCTCGCCTTTGAGCGAACCAAGAGGTCGATAAATTCATCGCTTAGGTAGGGACCGGACTGCCAGTATCTCTCTGTTCCCCATCGTTCATCCCATCCCGTCCTTATGAGTACCGACTTTTCACGTAATTCCGATCCGTCACAATCGACCATGATGGAACCGTCGGCGGATGCCTTCCCATCCATTACGATGCCCGCTACGCCTGCGATGCTTTCGAGTGGGATTTGGCTCAGGTCGAGACCTTTGGCGTGTCTATGAAACGGAGAGTCAAGGTAAGTTCCGACATTACCCACCATCTCGACTTTTCCTATGTAGAATTCAGCTTTCCCGTCATAGTGGGGCCGTGAGTCTTCTCGGGTGAGGAATGCTTGAATCTTAGGACTGGGAAAGCCTGGGTATGCTTTCATGCCATCTTCAATAGAGTGGCTAAGGTCGATGAATCTTGTCGAGCTAATCATCGGCCTTCTTATGATTTTCTAGTTTTCTTTCGAGCTGTCCGCTGCCATAAAGTCAATGGTATTGCACTTATCGCGAGTATGAGGATGGCTGCTTGGCTTTGTTGAAACTCCGGCAGCGAGGGATCTCCCACCTGAATTGCAACAGTCGTTGCGTTTACCAAGTATTTCCCGCTCACTCCGCCAGCTTGAACCATGTAAGTGTCAACATCTATCGTCCAAGTTCCGTTACTCAACGGCGCCGTTGCAACGTTTTCAACTCTGACCGAGAAGTTATTGGCATTATAACCGATCGGGGTACTGTTCGATGAAATAATCGACTTAGACACACCATCAGCTAAATCTACTCTCACCGCAAAGTAGTCTTCCCCGTCGGACGTACAGGAACCTGCAACGGTCGTTACAAGCTGCACCTGTTGACCTAGTGACGCCTGGTGAGGATAGGCGGAGGATACTGTGACCGTCTGGCAGAGAGATGCCCTGACACTTGAACCTGAAATAGCGAGCAGAATAGCACACCCGATCAGGCTCACTTGAAGCGCAGTCCGCAAGTTCAACCGAATCACCGTCCCGGAGACGGCTTCGTCTATATCAACCGTTCAGAAATCACGCGTCGACCGACAGCCGCTCTAGGAAGTCTATATCGAGATTGGTGCGTGCATGCTTTCATCCCAGAATGACTTCCTTTGTGGAGCTTTCGGTTGTAATGGGCTGCGTCGCAAAGAAAAGGCAGATTAGTCAAGCTCAGCGAGAAGGGTCGTGACGCGATATGCTCTTCATGGTCATTGAAAGGTTCAAGAACCAAAATGCACGCGCCGTTTACACCAGGTCCCGAGAACGTGGTCGCATGCTTCCAGAAGGCCTGAAGTATGTTGACAGTTGGGTTGAAGCAAATTTCGATCGTTGCTTCCAACTAATGGAATGTAATGATGCAAAATTGTTGCAAAAATGGGTGCTGGAATGGCAAGATCTCGTCGAGTTTGAAATCGTCCCAGTCGTCTCCTCCAAGGAGGCCACTGACACTATCACTCCGACGCTCTAGATCAGATGTAAAATCCCAAACCAACCTCTCCGTTGAGAGGGAAATGTGCAAGTTAATTGGTGCGGCCGCCGGGATTCGGACCCGGGTCGTTGGCTTGGAAGGCCAATGAACGCGCAAAGCGCAATGTCCTAGACCAGACTAGACTACGGCCGCATGGCTACGCGTTGAGCAACTAGCATTCAACGTTCAGATAATAAACTTGAATCCTAAGGAAGTCACCCGATTCATTGCTCCGCTAGTAGCTGTGTCCTGTTTCAGGATAGCGAGGCGGTTAATGCCGTCACAGATATTCCTTCGACTTAGGTGGACCTTACTTAATTACCGGCCGTCTGGTGTGGTTGAGTTTGATGTGAGAGAGATTAGTAGGATGCTGCTGACGATTAGTGTGAATCCTAGCAGCGAATCATAGGATAAGGTCTCTTGAAGCAGCAGGAACCCGAGGATGACTGCGGTGACGGGTTCTATGATGGCGAAGACGCTTGCCCTCGTCGCGTCAATCAACCGAAGGCCTGCGAGGTAGCTCAAGTACGCCAATGCGGTCGGAACTAAACCTAGCAGTACTAATAACTCCCATGCAATAGCGCCGTTTGGAATCTGTAAAGTTCCAGTCGCCACCGCGATTAGAAAAAGGAATAATGCCCCAAAGCACATGCCTACGAAACAGACGACCGCGGGCTCACGATTTCTCCCAAGAATCTTACCAAAAATGTACCAAGAAGAGTAAGCTAGTCCCGATACGAGTGCAAGCCAATCCCCAATCTGGGTCCTCGAACCAAACAACTGTCCACCCCTCAAAACCCCAACAATCAAAAGAGCACCAAGAACAGACAGCGCCACCGCCGTAATCTTTGCCCGGGTCATGCGTTCTTTGAGAATTATCCATGAGAGTAGGGCAACAAAAGCAGGCGCAGTGTACAACAAGGCCGCAGCATGCTGCACAGTAGTATACGTGAACGAAGCGAAATACAGTACGACGAAGACTGTGAGGCTGCAGAACCCAAACCCGGCGAACAGGATCAATTCACGCCTTGTCATCGACAAGTCATACCGCTTCATCATCACCAAACCCGCGAGAAACGGTAGCGCCACAAGAAGTCGAAAGAGAGAGACCGAGACGGGCCCCATCGCGGTGACAGCGTATATGGTCTTAACAATTACCCCAATCGTCCCCCACAAAACCCCTGCCATCATAACGAGCAACGCGCCTTTGGTTTGACTGTTCAATGCAAGTTCCGCCAAGGGTTACGAGTTAGTGAAGTGAGAAGTCGCAAAGAGTCCTAAAGAACGAATTAAGGCTAGTCAAAGGCATCCGCAGCTAGTCCTCAAACCAGAAACGCGACAGAACTGTAGCTAAGACCTCTTCCGCGCTTCCAAGAACTTTTCGTAATCTTTGTCGGGCATCATTTTACCATAAACACTCTCTCACGGTAAGCGACGACCGTTATCACACTTATTATGCGGAACCCCACTGGCTTAGTTTGACATTGAAGAGCTAACCCTACCTCTACGATCGACTGGTCGCAGGACACACCTCAGCGAATCGAGATCGTTGTCGCACTTACGTGCGGAGATATTCGCGCATAAGGAGACCGCATCGCTGGCATCTCATCAGCCTTAGAAGTCTCCCATCTTTATCGAAGTCTTCACCGATTTCGCGAGTATGTCTGTGTTGACAGGCGTTAACTTTGAGAGTTTCCAAGTTCAGGCTTACCCATTAAAAGAAATCAATTTTAGCCGTATCAACTGTTCTTCCAACACGCAGAGTACTCACCTAAATATGCCATACGTTATTCAATAGGACATTAGCGTTGCAACAGCGACAGGTGAAGCGGTTCTCTCTCTTCACCTGTCTCCCACGATCCGCCGGTCTCTGCCGTTCCTAATCATTATCCAAAATCGACTTGCGGCTGGAAAAAGGCCAATGAAAAGGGTGTACCCTTCTCGGGTACAGTCGTGAATCTCTATAGGGAACGCTTAGCCGAGAGGCTTGCCACACTGTATACAGAAGCGTCCTTCGACTGGGTTCTAACATCCGCATTCACATAGTTTGGTCGCTGATTCGGGTGCGCTCTCGACCAATCGCGTTATTTCTTTGATGATTTCATCTTCAACGTGACGAGTCCACAGCATTTCAGGAACATCTACCGCAAGGAATAGAACCGAAAGTTTAGAGAATAAGTTACCATTGAACTCTAGTCAGATAGGCGGGAGCTTGAAGAGATTCAGCTGGTTTCTAAGGTCCTAGGAAAAGGAAATCTTGACGAACTCTTCAACCCAATGCAGATTGTGTGCTCGTATGACTGAGTGAATCAGCGCTGACATTCGTTCCCTGAGGCTATAAGAAGCTATGAAAAGGTAGCAAATCTCATTCTGTATAGGAGATGTGGTATGTCCGAGCGGAAAGTAGCAGCCTATGGCTCATGGGGGTCGCCAATCACATCAGACCTAGCGGCCTCTGTAACGCACCTTATGGAGGTCATGTTAGATGGCGACGACGTATACTGGAGAGAACTGCGCCCAACGGAGCTCGGGCGGCACGTCGTAATGCGAGCCGCGAAGGGTCGGACGGAAGAAGTAACGCCGCCTCCCTTCAATGTGCGAACGCTGGTTCACGAGTATGGTGGTGGCGCGTTCCTAGTTGCCGATGGCATCGTATACTTCTCCAACTATGCAGACCAACGCCTCTACCGACAGCGCGTCGGCGATCAGCCCCAAGCTATCACGCCAGTTGCGAAATTGCGTTACGCCGACGGAGTCATCGACAGGCACCGCCGTCGCATTATCTGTGTCCGAGAAGATCACAGCGTCACCGCGCGAGAGACGGTGAACACATTAGTGAGCTTGCATCTCGACGGAGGCGATGAAGGCGATGTGCTTGTCTCTGGGAATGACTTCTACTCGTCGCCTCGGCTAAGCCCAGACGGGTCTCATCTTGCGTGGCTCACCTGGAACCACCCAAACATGCCTTGGGACGCGTCCGAACTATGGGTTGGTGAGCTTAGGGCCGACGGTTCGCTGGGGAGCACTGAGCGCATGGCTGGCGGTTCCGACGAGTCCATCCTGCAGCCCGAATGGTCACCTGACGGGTTTTTGCATTTTGTCTCTGATCGGACCGACTGGTGGAACCTTTACCGATGTCGTGATAATCAAGTGGAATCTATCTGTGCTGTGGATGCGGAGTTTGGGGGGCCGAGCTGGAGTTTCGGATTCTCCTCATACGGATTCCAGTCTGTTCAACGCGTTCTTTGCGCTTACAATAGACTAGGCACTTGGCAGCTGGCAGAACTTGACCTTTCGAGTCGAAAGCTCGAACCTATCAAGAGCCCATACTCGGACATAACGTATCTTCGTTGTGCTCCTAACCGTGCCGTCTTTCTAGGCGGATCACCGACTGAACCGGAGTCGATCGTTCAATTCAATCTCACTACACGCCAGTTCGAGGTTCTATATCGCTCGCGGGAACTACGAGTCGATACGGGATACATATCGACTCCACGAGCGATTGAGTTTCCAACATCGAATAACTTGACAGCACACGCCTTCTTCTACCTGCCAAAGAACCATGATTTCAGCGCACCCACGGAGGAACTACCGCCCTTGATCGTGATCGCCCACGGCGGACCTACCTCCGCCGCAAGGACAACGCTCAACATGGGCGTACAATTCTGGACGAGTAGGGGCCTCGCTGTGCTCGATGTAAACTACGGAGGCAGCACCGGGTACGGCCGAGCGTATCGAAGACGGTTGTACGGGCAGTGGGGCATAGTCGATGTCGACGACTGCGCTCACGGTGCAGAATATCTTGCCAAGCGCAAGGAGGTCGACGGCAGGCGACTTGCAATTAGGGGAGGCAGCGCGGGAGGCTACACAACACTCTGCGCGCTAACCTTTCGGGACGTATTCAAGGCTGGCGCCAGTCACTTCGGGATAAGCGATCTGGAAGTCTTCGACAAAGAGACTCACAAGTTCGAGTCAAGGTATAATCTCACCCTTATCGGTCCCTACCCGAAGAGGCGCGACCTCTACAGAGAACGCTCCCCAATTCATTTCATCGATCGCATCTCATCTCCCGTAATCCTATTTCAGGGACTCGAGGACAAGATTGTCCCGCCCATCCAAGCAGAGTTGATCGTGAAAGCGCTGCGCTCCAAGGGCATGCTAGTGGCTTACATTCCCTTCGAAGGCGAACAACATGGCTTCCGGCGTACCGAAAACATCAAACGCGCATTGGAAGCTGAACTCTATTTCTACTCGAAGGTTTTCAGGTTCGAACCCGCTGACCCACTGGAGCCCATCAAAATCGACAACTTCTAGGTTAAGCGACATGCCGATGAACATGCCGCGAAGAGCTCAGGTCGACGCCCTAACGGGTGACTAACTATGGTGTTAAAATGGCGTGTAGCAGTAGCTATCATCACGCACTCTCACGATCGCTTTGCATGATGCAAGCGAGCCTTTCATAGGAAGTCATTCGATCGTAACCGTTAGGATGCATCCGAATCTCAAAGCCGCAGCAAGAAGACTAAAACGTAACAGCAGAGAAGCGACCGATGAAAGCTCGTCCATCCCTTTTTCTTCTTTTTCTTTCCATACCTAACTCAACCTCTAGACTTAGGCTTCGCTCACTCCGTGAGATCATTACTGTCGCCACGTCAGTCGAATAACCGAGTTTGGAAAACCGCAAGGCTGGTCCATGTGGAATTTGTAACGTCGCGGAGAAATGTCTCTGACATTAAGCATAAATGCGTAAAATGTGTTGACGTTGTTTCTCGTTTGAGATTGTGGTGCTGATTTTGACTGAGGTGCGCGGAGATTCGGGTGCAGTTCAAGATTTGCTGGCTGGTTCTTGGCGAATAGATGTGAACGGCTGGATTTTTGTGCGCGTCCAAGGAGATCCCTACCACATTGGCTTCCAGAACGGCCGTCTATTGGCACACGAGATTCAGGATACGGTTGAAGCGCAGAAAGTGTATGTCGAGGGAGCCCTGAAACGTGATTGGCAGTTTTTCCGCGATACAAGTATGAAGCTGTATTGGCCCAAAATCACAGAGGAATACCGGGCCGAGATTGAAGGGATAGCAAACGGAGCTAAGGCAGCAGGGGTTTCAGGGATCGGCTTAGAGGACATTGCGGCCCTAAACGGCTTCCAAGATACTATATCATATCACTACTGGTTGAAAGCGAAGGAGTGTCGCTCGGCGGACTCGACTGCCCGAGAGGAGCACTGTAGCGCATTCATAGCAACCGGCAAGACGACTTGTGATGGGAAGATTGTGGTCGCTCACAACACTTGGAGTTCATACCTGACAGGACAGTGCAACGTCATTGCAGACTTGTCCCCTACAAGTGGGAAAGGTTTCTTGATGCAGACCAATCCAGGATCACTCGTGAGCGAAACGGACTGGTTCTTGGGCAGATCTGGCCTGATAATCACGGAGACTACGATAACAGGCATGAAGACATTCAACCCGGAAGGAATCCCATACTTCATACGCGCGAGAAAGGCAGCGCAGTACGCTGACACAATCGATGAGTGGGTGGCGATCATGGTTGAAGGAAATAATGGCGGATACGCAAACGACTGGCTAGTGGGGGACATCAAGACAGGTGAGATAGCGCGCCTTGAACTGGGAACATTCAATCATGCGTTAGATCGAACTTTTGACGGGGTCTTCGTCGGAAGCAACGTGGCAACAAGTGAACAAGTTCGCTCGGAGACAAAATTCAACTACAGCGACCCGTCCGGTTCGTGCATGGCACGTAATGAGCGGTGGAAACAACTTATTGAATCTAACAAGGCACTCCTGAACGTGGATATGGCGAAGAAGTTTCTCGCAGATCATCACGACGCCTTCTCGGGTAAGGATACGCCAAACCGCAATACGTTGTGCGGTCACATAGAACTTGACGACAGAGGCTCACCTGAATGGAACTCTCCACCCTATCACCCATCTGGAGCGTACGACGGTAAGGTTACGAATAGCGTTCTAGCTTCGAACGGGTCATTCTGGGCGCATTGGGGAAAACCATGTGACACCGACTTCAACTCAACTTCCTTTCTAGCACAGCATCCTGAATACAGCTGGCAAAAACCGCGTCTAAGAGACATCAAGGCGTACCCTTGGACACTATTCAAAACCGCATCCAAATGGGAAATCAGCTGAAACCATATGCTCTTTCTTGCGGAAGAATCACTATGACTGCGGTCTTATGGAAGAGCGAGTTGATAACGCTCTACTCTGCGCCTCTTGTCTCCAGTATCGCACAGGCCTAATGCGTATTAAGAGAAGATCCTGCACAAACAAACCTGCACGAACAAACCAATGAGATAACCAGACCTGGTTCAGACCAGCCGGCGGGGCAGAGACTAAATCGAAACTGGCCAGAAAATCAATCCCTTCCACTTTCATTCTACACCCTCCAGGATGACTACGCCCATCATTCCATAACTTGCCTTGAACATCTGAATTTGTTGAGGTTTTGGTCGTGGGGCGAACTATACCATCTTGGCGTACGGTTGTCGAGGACGAGCTTCCGAAATTGAGGAGATTCGGTGACTTTCTCAGGTCCGAGGATAAGAAGGTGTTCGATGATCTACTACTCCAATGCAGGCTGTACGCGTCCTACGCGAGCACAATGGCCTCACCCATCAGAGCAGTCCCGTTGTTGATGTCGATGATATTCGGACAACACAAACGACTCATGGAATTAGAAAAGAAAATCGATCATCAAATCGAACTATTGAACAGCAACAAGCCAAAGCTGCAAAATTCCTCTGGAGAGTCAAGTATGACCGATGAATCTAATCATATTACAGTTCTCAGACAAGGCCAACAACAACTTTCTCCCCGATCCTAGCGACTTAAACAGCTCATGTCTTTCAACATAGTCATTTCCATGAATCCTGTTGTCGTCCCCACATAGATGGTCATTGACTAAAATACGGCGTTTAGTTTTCATTCGGCATCGCGAATCAAAATGTGCCGTGTACAATGACTCTAGATATTTTTCTGCAGGGTTTGATTGCGGGTTACGGTATAGCTATCCCTGTAGGGCCGATAGGTATCTTGATTATTGAGCTGGGGATTCGTCGAGGGTTCAGTGTGGCTTTTTGTGCTGGCTTAGGAGCGGCGTCAGCCGATTTAGTCTACGCTACGGTGGCGGGTGTTGCGGGCTCGTTCCTAGTCAGGATTCTCATGCCAATCTCCTCGATAATTCACTATGTGAGCGCTTCGGCGTTGATTGCGATTGGAGTGTGGATGCTCCTTCAAGGAAGGAGATCAGGGAGATCGAAGGGCACCGAGCAAGCGACCAATTTTGCTTCGGCTAGTTGTCTAAGTACGTATGTGATGTTCTTCGGTCTGACGCTCCTCAATCCCTTAACGGTCACGTATTTCACCTCGTTAATTTTGGGATTACGAGTTAGTGTCATAGTCTCAGCGACGGATGTTGTGATTTTTGTAGCTGGAACATTTCTCGCGTCGCTTTCGTGGCAGGCCTTTCTTGCCTGCGTTAGCGGTTTGAGTCATAAGCGTCTTTCACCAAGGGTTCAAGCCGCGACATTCACTTTTGGTAATTGTGTGGTTATCGCCTTGGGCGTCTTGATTTTTCTTGGATTCAGGATCTGACGACGAAACGAGTTTTTGTGCGCAGACCAGACTCACAGCAAAGACGCAGATTATTGCCCGACCCATTCCAACGATCGTTGAATAACAAAATTGAGACCTCAGCCTGGGTGCGTATGGACTAGTATTGATTGTTCGAACCCTAATCATAAGTGCGAGTCCCACGAACACCGTAGTCAGCCAAACTCGGCATGTGAGAGAATAATGCAAAAACGAAGGCTTGGGAGAACAGGCTTACAGGTCTCAGTCGTTGGTTTCGGAGGCATACCGATCATATCCGCTTCAAGAGAGGAAGCAGAGCATGTCGTAAGGCATGCCTTTGAACGGGGCATCAACTACTTCGACACAGCCAGAAACTATGGAGATAGTGAAGAGAAGATAGGGGCGGCGCTTAAGGACGTAAGGGACGAGGTTGTGTTAGCTTCTAAAGTGCTTCAAAGAACCAAAGGAGACGCTGCCAGAGCCGGGCTTAAGCAAAGCCTCAGAAACCTCCAAACTGAGCGGATAGACCTCATGCAACTCCACGGCATTGATAGCGACGACGTCTTACAGAAAGTGATGGCAAAAGATGGGGCGTTAGCGGCCCTCAAGGAAGCCAAGACGCAAGGGCAGATTGGCTTCATCGGTATATCAGGTCATAATCCACATGTTCTCGTAAAAGCTATTGGAACGCATGAATTCGACACAGTGCTCGTGCCGCTGAATATCCTAGATAGGAATTCTACGGAGAATCTCCTTTCGCTCGCCAATGAACTTGACGTGGGTGTTGTCATCATGAAGTCGCTAGGAGGATGTGCTAGCCCCTTGGAGTATGTTCAAAGAGAAGCGAGATTTCTCGGCAAACCAGAGCGCGACTGGCCTGATATGTCAGAATTCATTGCTCATTTCGGAAATGAAGGATTTGAAAGGGCCCAGCGATCACTCAGGTTTGTTCTTGCTCACGACATAGACACAGTTATCCCCGGATTCCGTTCAACAGATGAAGTGGACGCCGCTCTGAATGTGGCGGATCATTTTGAGGGGCTTACCTTGGAGGAGAAAAAGGCATACAAGTTCGGAGAGTTACCCCCCGAACCATTCTGCAGGGAATGCGGCGCTTGCATGCCGTGCCCTGACGGTGTCGAGATACCCACCATCCTAAGATGGGGAACATACTCCACGTTCTACGGCATAAGAAATTGGAGTAGAGAACAATATCCGAAGCTACGAACAAAGGTGAACAGCTGCACGGAGTGTGGGGAATGCGAAAAGAAATGCCCGTATCATATCCCAGTAATGAGCATGCTCAAGACGACTGAAAACATCCTCACATAAACGGTCGTTGTCTCGTGACTACACGGATAGTCGATCTTAACTGCTCCGCGGAATACGAAGAGCGCTAGTCGCTCCCAAAGGAGTAAACAGTTCGGAGATCGGTTGGCAATTCCAACGAGATTTATTGCTACACAGGACCGCAGACTTAACCGCTTCGCCCCGTCAAGAATGCTTGATTACCACCTCTCCCGCTAAACGTCCGCCAAGAAAGCACTATATTGTTTACAGGAACCTCAAGGTCAACATGCACGCTTAGGAAGGGAGGTGAAATTCTACGCCCGTAGTCATAGTTGAGATGTGGGAAGGAAGGACCTCAGACCAGAAAGAGACACTAATCAAGGGGATAACACGAGCTTTTGAAGAGATCGGAACAAAAGCAGAAGCACTTCACATCGTAATCCACGACGTGCCAAAATCCAATTGGGGAATGAAAGGACAGCAAGCATCCAAACTACCAACCTAGACAAACATCAAAGTACACAATTGGTCTAACTGCGCAGACCTCTCACTGAAGTATCATCAGAATGACGGTCAATTCTTCAGAGATGAGAAAGGAGATTCGGATATGCCCCATTTTCCGGCATGTCTAGTCTTGCACGACATGGACTTAACTCATGTAGGGTCAGAGTCGGGTGTCTGGTGATGCGTAAATTCATGGAAAATTGGCGGTAACCGTATAATTCCCGTGTCGATAAGGCGGCAAGGAGAGCACCTTGGTTACTGTAAGGACACATCAATGGGTCGAGGAATTCCCAGGCGAAATCACAGTCTGCGATTCAGCGGGTAAGATATTGGAGTTAAACAGGAACGCAGCTGTATCTTTTCGCGCCCAGGGAGGGAAGAAACTTATCGGTTCAAATCTAATGGACTGCCATCCAGCGCCTGCTCGAAGCATACTGAGACGGTTGATGAAGAATCGTCAAACCAACGTATACACCGTCACGAAAGGCCGTACGAGAGATATCGTGCTCCAGGTACCATGGTATCAGAGGAAGAAGTATCGAGGCTTCGTGGAAGTTAGCGTGAAAATAAGGGGCAATATCCCTAACGTTGTCCGCAAACCCTAAACGCACAATCGTATGTCTACGCACCAGTTGACCAAGACACACAAAAATAGCACATCTGTACGACAATGCAACCGTCTGTTTCCGGGGGTGAGTGATTTGGTTTGGAAGATTATCGAGATTGTTGGTGAATCAAATGACAGCTTTGCGAACGCAGTTAGAAACGCCGTTGAGGAAGCAGGGAAGACCGTCAAGCAAATGCAATGGTTTGAAGCAACCCAATTTAGAGGAACTATCAAGGAAGGCAAAGTGAGTCAATTTCAAGCAGTCGTGAGGATCGGCTTCAAAATCGAACGCTAGACGCTAACGCAGATGCCCGTGAGTGCACCACTAACCGCCGACAACAATCCACTACGGCACCGTTTCGGAAATGATTCCCCTTGCCGACGAATACGCCAACAAGAACGATGCCATGGACAAGAACACAGTTTCGACGCGACGACTCCATAAAACCATATTCGTCCCACAGCCAAACCAAGAACGTGTACCCGAAGTCGACCCAAACAACATCAGACTTGTGGGCCTATTGGGATATGCCCCACGACATAGTTTGTTCAAGAACCTCCCAATTATTCCAAGTAAGCTACTTCCTTCTGAGTTCGTTCTCGAGCACTCGTCTAATACTGGCGGGGGTGTGTTTGAGTGTTAACTACGTCGGCTTTGAGAGCCTAGGATCTTGTCATTCTTGTGGCTGGCGAGTACTTCCGAGCGATGCTTGGTAATTTCTTTCATATTTGTTTGGCCCTCAAACGCCCGTTCCACTCCATAAACGAACTTGGGGAAGTTCAGCGGCTTCTGTATCGCCCAGATTACGTCATTCTGATCTGGGGGCATGATCTTCGCCGGATTGCCTACGGCAACCCATCCAATAGGCACCGTGCCGTGAGCAGGCAATTCCGTACGAATGTGGACGACTCCGTTGATGCGAACCTCTGAGCCATAGCCTAACTTTGCGCCGTGAAAAATCGATGCGCCAGTCGCCACGAACACGCAATCCTCCAAAGTACAACCTACGAGATGGGTATTCGGCCCGATGAGGCAGTGGGACCCGATCCTAGTCGAATGCTTATCTGTGCTGCGAATGACGGCATTCTCCATCACGATGCAGTTCTCTCCAAGCTCAATCGACGTACCTTCAGCAACGATGGACGCTCCAAATGCAATCCGAGAGCCCTGGCTGATAGTTACGTCACCGCATACGATCGCATTCGGGGCAACTTGGGCTGAAGGATGAATCTTAGGAGATTTTCCAAGATGCTTTAACAGCATTCAGCCCGTCAGCCCTAATCCAATTATCTTTGCATTAGGGTACTGAAACGCGACATCAGAATATTTTCCCTTCACAACAGCCGGACAATGAAGTTGCATTACCTGGCCGAAGGATTTCCGATGAGCGACAGGGTTATTCAATGACGATTGTTGTAAGGGTGGAACGAACGCCGGGAAGTCGTCTTATCTTCCACGTGATGATCTCTTTCAGTCCATCCATCGAATCAGCTTCCACCTTTGCAATCATGTCATAGAGGCCGTAAATTCGGTGGCAGTCCTTCACATTGGGATCCTTCCGAACTTCTTTGAGCACCGCTTCTTCTGACCCAGGCTCAATGTTAATCAGCACATAAGACTCAGGCATCACAACATCCCATCAATCACATCCAAGGTAAGGGTAAAAGTCTTTGCGCTTGAGTTTCTTACATGCCCAGGGAAACTGAAACTGCGTAAACCCGCTCGTAAAGCCTCAACCAAAGTTCTACTTTGAGAATTAGTAGGAACCCTATCTCATATCTGACTTAGGGCACACGTGTGCATAGCCTTGTGTCCTGTTACTCTACGGGTTAAAGATGTCATTGAAGGTAAAGTGGTAACAATTGAAGCGACGAGGCCCGTGGCCGACGCCGTGAAGGAAATGGTCTCGAACGATGTCTGGTCCCTGGTCGTCACAAAGAATGGCTTACCCGTCGGTATAGTGACAGAACGCGACATTATCCGTCGCTGTTATGCAAAAGCTATGCTCCCAGAAATTAACTCAAGGTAAAGTTACGGGACGTCGATCGTCTGGCAGTAGCTACTGCGTTTAGTTTCCATGTGTATTGTATGTTTGGTGTGCGCACACACACTCGCCATTAACCCTTCAAGCGCAAGCAATAATTCGGTGCTAGGACATGAGATGCGTTACCGTTGAGACTCACTCGCATGCTCCTGATCTGCGCGTTAGTTGTGTTCGCAGCGAACGCTACCCTCATTATCGTTCAATCGGAACCCCAGATCTCGTTAAGAGGTAGCTCGGGGCACAACGTCTCATTTGCTGGTGCAGGCTTCCTGCCAACCGACACGACGTGCAATGTGTCAAGCCCCTCATCAAGCGAAGTCATCCTCTCCTCAGCCTGCGTCGTCCAAGTGGGAACGGGTGAGCCTTATGGTGGCTTCACTATTGGAAATGTTCTGCCGGGTTCGTATGTGATTCAGGTCACAGGGAATTACGGGGATTTCGCGCAAGCAATCGTCCAGGTGGGTGGGGGCTCTTCCCAATCTGGCAGGAGTCACGTAGCCGGGCTTCAGGCCGGATCTAGGGTCTCAGTTGAAGCCACTGGTTTACTCCCTACGGATACGACATGCCAACTCTCCAGCCCCTCTTCTCCTAACGTAATCCTAACGGGTACGGCTGCGTGCGTGATTCAAGTTGGGACCGGTGTTGCTTATGGCGGTTTCATTATCGGGAATGTTCTGCCTGGGCCATATGTGATTCAGGTTACGGGAAATCAAGGAGACTCTGCTCAAACAATTTTGACCGTAGGCTGAACTGCAATTAAGAATCATTTAGCAGATGGTCCTAAGTAGGACGTCACAACTTCGATCACGGCAGGCCCAATTTGAGTCATGACTTGCCTGATCGCATAGCGCTTTGTACCCTACCGACCCCACTGCACAGACTTGAGGATCTTTCGCGCGAACTGGATAGAGACATTTGGATTAAGAGGGATGATCTGACTGGTTTTGCAATGGGTGGAAACAAGGCTCGTAAGGCCGAGTTTCTTCTAGCCGATGCGTTGCAGAAACATTGTGACGTGATTTTAACAGCGGGAGCGATGCAGTCAAACCACGCTCGCGTTATCGCCACTGCTTCGAGTAGGCTATCCTTAGAATGTCACCTGTTTCTAGCGGGGCAGAAGCCTGAGCCGCCCACTGCAAATGTGCTGCTGGATGTGCTTGCTGATGCACGCATACACGTGAGCCGGAGTGAAGAAGAGCGCGTGCCTGCAATGGAAGCTTTTGCAGAGGAATTGAGAAAAGATGGACGTACTCCTTACATTATACCCGTGGGCGGATCGAACGAGGTCGGCGCTCGGGGCTACGCGTGGGGGTATAAGGAACTAAACGGACAACTACGCAACTTGCCTTCGAAACCCACCATCCTCGTGTTTTGCTCATCGAGTGGAGGGACTCACGCTGGCATCTTGGTAGGAAATGCAATGTCCAGATCACAAGTGAAAATTCTTGGCGTTCGAAATGACGACGATCCAAATCTTGAGGGATCAATTTGCAAGGTAGCCAATGCCCTTGCCAAACGACTCGGTCTAGATAGAGAGTTCCACCGTGACGACGTCCATCTGAATTCGAATTATGTCGGAGAAGGGTACGGAGTTCCGTCAGAGGGGAGTAGAGAGGCTCTAAGGGAATTGTGGCAGCGCGAGGGCATTCTCCTCGACCCGGTTTATACTTCAAAAGCGATGGCTGCTCTCCTTGATCTGGCACGAAAAGGGGAATGGGCAAATGAACGGATCGTATTCCTTCACACGGGCGGAACTCCTGCAGCCTTCACGAATTAAGAATCGCCAAACTCCTTTTGTGTTTGACTCTTCTTAGACAAAGCTTCGAAAAGGTCTCGGAATGAATTGTCACAAACGCAAAACATTCTGTACCTTTCGCGTGCAGATATCGAGACCCTCGATTTCCGGATGGTTGATATCATCACCGCCGTGGAAGAAGCCTTCAAGGAGAAGGGGGCAGGTAGGGTGGAAATGCCTCCTAAGCCAGGAATTCACCCTCCTCATGATGCCTTCATCCACGCGATGCCAGCATACCTTCCAGGTCTGTCTGCCGCTGGAATCAAGTGGGTAAGTGGATATCCGGAGAACTTCAGGCAGGGATTGCCCTATATCTCCGGGCTGATAATTCTGAACGATCCGAACACAGGTCTGCCGATTTCTGTGATGGATGCAGCGTGGATAACTGCAAAGCGCACTGGAGCAGCCACGGCTTTAGCCGCCAAGTACCTTGCAAGACCAGACTCGAAGATTCTTGGAATCATTGGGTGCGGTGTTCAGGGACGGAGCAACTTGGAGGCGCTCAACGCCGTAATGAAACTTGAGGAGGTTAGGGTCTACGATATTTCATCGGAAAATCTTCGCCGATACGCCGACGAGATGACGGCGGAATTCGGCCTCGCCATAAAACCAGTAAACAACCCTCGAGAAGCTGTTGAGAATTCAGATATTATAGTGACCGCTGGACCCATCTTGAAGCACCCACGTCCAACCATTGAAAAATCTTGGGCAAAGGCTGGAGTATTCGCATGTCCAGTAGACTTCGATTCGTACTGGAAACCTGAAGCCATGTTTATGATGGACAAATTCTACGCTGACGATATCCCTCAGCTGGAATACTATCGCTCGACAGGATACTTCCAAAACATCCCCGATGTCTACGCCGAATTGGGGGAGGTAGTAGCTGGGCGGAAAGCTGGAAGAGAAAGTGCCAACGAACGGATTATGTCGATGAATTTGGGTGTCGCGATTGAGGACATTGCACTCGCTGTGCAAATCTACAAAGAAGCAAAGAGAACAGGAAAAGGCAAGGAACTACCCCTCTAGCAATCTACGAGCTTTCTCTGCCCGTGCAATTGCGGTGTTCTCCGCAGGAATGTCATAGACTACCCCATCGTATTGTTCAGCTCATGCTGGTGAGTATTCACAGTCGAATCTGTAATTAACCTCAAAACGGGGCATATGATGTCCTGTCGAGTTGAATTAGGCTTGGAAGGTTAGCGGAAAGAGACTAACGGAGTGTTTGCGCGTGCTTGAGGTTAGTAAATTGACACAGTTGAGTGATGAATCGTTATCTCTATGTATTGTTATCTATCAAGATAGTAAAGGGAGGAGATAGGATTGAAAAGTTTCGTAGTCGAATACGTTCGTGAGAGAGGGAACGGCGATGCATCAGAAGTCTTGGATGATTATATGGAGTACCTTCACATTCGCGGATATGTCATTCGCCGCCACAATCGTAAGAATGCTCAAACGGAGCATGTAACGCATATCCAGAAAGCACTTACCATTCATCTTGTAGACCCACCAATCTCAAACCAACTATAACGTGATTCTATTGAGAACTACCCTGAGGAAGTAACTGCCAGGGGTCCAGGTTCAAACGCTTGCATGAAGGCCAAACCTAGAAAAGGTCCTCGAAAGCCTTCTTTCTTCTCAACCGTACGTTCATCAGCATCAATTAGCGCACCTTCACCAAACCATTAAGTTGAGAAGCATAGTTAAATATACATCCTTATGTCATGCGTAGCTTAATTCCAATAAGGGTTGATGGCGACTTGGGTAAACTGTACATAGTGATCTCAGACGAGGTTGAGAGGCGGCTGCGATTGGAGACTGTGAAGAGACTCGGTGGCAAGAAAGGTGATCTTAGCGCCGCCATAGAAGAGGCTCTCAAAGACTGGCTGAATAAGAAGCCTTGAGATCGAACCCAATAGTCTTAGCGAATTGCTTGTAATGACATCCAGCAACTAACAGATCTTACTCGTTCGTCAGCAGAGGCACAAGCAATAGCAATCGACAGATCACAAACCAACTCAACAAACGGCGACCCATCGTTCATTGTTTTGGGAGGGCGGGCTGATATTGATAGTTAATGACGCACTACGCTACATTGTAACAACTGAGAGTATCGCAAGCAGAAAAGAGGGGAGGAAAGCGGTCCAAGATCCAAGTACGGTCCAGTCTACGCTAGCTTGGGCGTCATTTCTTTGTGGAACCAGTCTCTGTTTTCTCCTTCAGAGCATCTAGGAGGCTTCCGAGTTTTATCAGGACATAAAACACGCCGACGGTGATTAGGAGGACTGAGACGGCGCTGATAGCTCCGAAGATGAACGACCCACCAAACCCCATACCTCGCGCAGGATAGGTATGCGTGGTCGTTTGCAGGACGGTGTCGAGTAAACTCAACTTCTTTTCACCTCGCTTGAAACTATACGTTGTAGTTACACTTGTCGTTAATTACTCGTTGCGGACGAATCGTCCCCACTAGTGGGGTACACCATGAATGAATTTCAAGTATGAGAATCTTAACTTCGTTGAAGGCCCACGAAGTGAGGATTCATGTTAAGATCTCTCGTTTGATAGTGCACTGGAATGGATGACTCTCAACGAAGCCGTTTATCTATTTATTATCTGACACATTCACGATTGCAGCTCACCTAGGCTGCGGAGCATGATTCGTTTCAGCTTGCGCAGACTGAAGCACCAACTTATCCCAAATAATCTTCGCGTCCAATCAGTTCGACAAATCGTGTGCTACGCGTAGTTTGTGAGGCTTCGCAGTGAATGATTCGTCCACACTGGTTATACGCGACTACGCGCTGTAGTTGTGGTAGTGATAAAAATTGGTTCAGACACACGCGAAAACCCGTAACTTCGCTTTACTCGGCATTGTGCTGATCATAGCAATCATCGCAGTCGGAGCGAACAGTAACATCGTCTCGGCTCAAGCTCAACCCTGTGCGGCAGTACTCAGCTATCCCGTGATGCCCACAACGTACTCCTACTCTAACGTCCCCATCGTAGTGCCTATGTCAGCAACCTGCACCACAACATTCGGCAACCAACTATACGCTACAGGCAACGCATACGACGCCACCTCAAACGTGGCCCTTGGCTCGGTGAACAGTTTCTACAATCCCCCGACGGAGGCATCACTTTCAACGGACAATTAGGCTTCAACCTACCACCCACAACCCAAGGCCACACGGTCACAATCTCCGTCTCTCTCTACAGCAGCCAGTACGGCGATCTGGTAACCTCAACTAGCGAAACCTTCCAAGCCGTAGTAGGAAGCGAGCAAGTCGCCACTACCACAGTAACGCAAGCATACCCATACCCGTACCAACCCACATCTCCAACCCCGTATCCAATCCAGACTCCGCCAGTCCAGCAACCCTTACAACAGCACCCGTTCAGAAACCCATCGCAATTTCAAACTCTAACCCGGAACAACTCCCTATTCGGTTACGTTGCGATCGTAGCGATACTGGTAGCAGTCGTAGTTGCAACAGCAGGTCTGGTTGTGTACGGACGAAGACAACAACCACCTACAGTAACCTGGGTTCCAGCTCCTCCGCCACCTCGTTAAGCTTAGAAAGCTACGTAACCGAAAAACCCCATTTTTTTGACCACTCCACAAGCCCTGTTATTGCGCAATCTTTCAAAACGTCATAGTGAGACCACCTTCATTGCCCGTCAATTTCGATCTGACGCAAGTATTTCAGAGAAGTTCGGTCGTCACGGTGCGAGCCCTTCTTCCTTTGAGAGGGAATCGGGGATATCGCCTGATGCTTTGCAACTCAAGTGTTCTCGAGCTACGATGTGGTTATGAGACGGCCACTTCTGCAAAGAGTGTGGTCAGGTCATTGCTGCCATTTTCCGATATGGGCTAGGATGTCTTCGTGGGATCTTGTTATCTCCTCCTTTCGAATTTTCGTTAAGTCAATGAATTTCAACTCGTCCCAGGCCTCGTGGTTGGGCACGTCATTTCTTTCGCCTAGAAAGACGAATTCAAGATCCCAATGATTTAGGGCTCCGTAGACTTCTGAGAACACTTGAGGGATCTCAAGGCGTTGATCTTCTACTCCTAACTGTTCTCTCAGGATTCTCACGGCGGCGTCCTGTGGCGATTCGCCGAATATCAAATGGGATGAGGGAAGCATCCAACCTTTGCTATGCCGTTCCACTCGCACTAGGTCGAGAGCACCAATATGATCCCACGCGGCGTTTTTGTTAATTTTCCCCATCAGAACGCTCTTTGCGTCTCCTCGTCGAGAAATAACAACGAAAGCCGAGATGCAAACTCCACCTTCAGGAATTTCACTCAAACGTGGAGGCAATATCCCTCGTTGTAGCTGCACAAATCTTCTATCCGTAGTCATAGATTATCGTGCGATCCTTGGAACGGTAACTGACCTTCGCCTTAGGTAGATGAGGGATATTTCTTCATTATTAATTTCGTTTAATCTCGCTTGTGTGTCTGATAATGCCCGCAACGGAAATTGAACCGTCGTCAGTTTGAATTTCTGGCGCGGTGCGCGTCATTAGCCCCACTCAGGATAAGATGTTGTGGTCTAGGTTGGCGACCCTACGTTGCCCAGTTTCCAGCCGTTTCTCGTTTCTGGGTTCGTATTGTTCTCTGCGCGTTAGTATGGACGAGATTATTGAGTACCTTGGCGAACTGGATTCTCGTGTGAGCGCGGGAAAGATAACTAAGCTTTGCTTTCACGTAGAGTAGGATTTAGGTAATGCTGCGGGTCAATTCAGCGACCTCCATGCGTGAGTTGGAGCAGATCAGAGATCTGTTCATTGACTATTCGAACTCGCTTGGATTCGACCTCTCATTCCAGAACTTCCAGAAAGAGCTTAATGAACTTCCTGGCGACTACTCTCCGCCAAGCGGCCGGCTCCTCTTAGGGTTTCATGATTCCAATCCTGCCGGTTGCGTGGCCTTGAGAAGGATTTCGGAAGAGATTTGCGAGATGAAACGTCTCTTTGTGCGGCCGCAGTGTCGAGGTTTAGGGCTTGGAAGGGCGTTGGCGATGAAAGTGATTGAAGATGCGTGTGAGATTGGCTACAGGAGAATGCGTTTAGACATCGTTCCAACCATGCAAACCGCTATCGCATTATACTTCTCACTTGGCTTCAAGGAAATCGAACCTTACCGATATAATCCCATTAAGGGCGCGAAGTTCATGGAACTACACCTAACGAAGTAGTAGAACAGACGGAGATCAATGATGGCCAGATTTGAACTCCGGCGCGCACGTGCCGGCATCGTACAAAATCATTTTCTTGCTTTAGTTGTTCCGTTAACCGCGAAGAGGGCCATGAAGATTCCGAAGATTGACATCAATAGGAAACTTCTCCCGATTGTTGTGATGACGGTTAGCATTCCAAAAATGTAAGGGCCCACTGTTCCACCGATGTTGATTGCCGTTTCATATGACGCCACAGCTGTGGTGGCCCGTTCGTCGGGGAAATTTCGTGAGACGATGTCGATTGTAACGGGGAAGACCACACCGACGCCTCCCCCAATCAGCATCATGCCTACTAATAATGGGAGGAACATCGGGAAGATTGCGATGGTAAGCAGCCCCACAAAGATCACAAGTGAAACGAAGAAGAGCGTTCTCATCGCACCGAATCGCGAGTATCGATGCGCGGTAGCATATGAGAACAATCTCGCCACACCAAAAGCACTAAAGAGAAAACCGATCAGGACAGCACTAATCCCGATCGAATTCGCGTAACCCGGAAAAATGGCTGTAATCAGTCCCCATATGATCCCGTAGCAAATGATCATCATGTACAAAGGCAAAAGCCGCTTGAGGATCCGTATATAACCTGAGAAACTCTGGGAAGGCAGCGTCTCTGTTCCCCTATAGCCTGAAACTAGCCAGCCCAGAGCTTGTACGGTGGAAACCACAATTACAACGGTTGAAATTATGAAGAGATTGACGTAGCCAAGACTTTGAGTTATTACCCCTCCGATCAACGGGCCAATTAAGACTCCCAACACTAAAGCGACACCATATCGACCCATCTCTCTCACGCGCGCCTCCATCGGCGCAAGGTCTGTAACCATAATTTCCGCGGTCACCCAAAACGCCTCCATTCCTATTCCACCAAAAAACCGCAAGACGATGATGTCAACCACCGAACGTGACAGAACAAGAAACAAGGTAGCGAATGCGTTGAGCGTCAATGAGAGAACGTACACCCACACACATTTCATTTCGCCAGCCAAATACCCCATCAAAAACGGAGTAATCGTTGTCGCAAGAGCCCAAACCGTTCCGATAAGCCCAAGATCCACAAACGTTGCGCCGAACGATTGGGCAAATACAGGTATGAAATACATGTTCATACCCATACCGAGGGAAGCAACAAATACGGTAACGTAGAAACGCGATCGCTGATCATTCAGCATTAACCGTCACTCGCTCCCCTCGATGAATTAGCATGGATAGCTCAGCCAAACCATGACTATTACAGTGACCTGAACCAAGTCGGTTTCCACAATGGTAGTGATCTAAGTCAAATTATTCACTAGAATCGATAGGGAGGTCGTTGTTGGGAGAGATTACTGATGATCCAAGAAGTCGTGAAAGTAACGCAGGCATGGTTCCGCGCAGCGCAATTCGTCTAACGTTCAAATAAAGAACTTCGTTCACAAAACCTAACTCCTGAGACTATAATTTGGTGAATAACCGTCTTTCTGATAAGTGTGGGTGACGAACTCACAAATGTGAAATAACCCTCTGGGTCTGTTACGGTGAGTCAAATTGTCTGAACGGAAGTTGCGGTTCAGGATCCGTCGTGGGAACTTCGAGGTCGAACTTGAGGGAGAGTTCGACTATGTGCAGGGGAAGTTCGAAGAGCTAATGCAATCGCAGCCTGTGGCGGCTGGTGGGATGCAAGCTTTAGGTGAGCAACCGGGTCAGGCCTTCGCTCCGGGGGAGGAACTTGCGGGCATTCTTGAAACTACTTCGGAGGGTAAACTGCATTTCACTATACCGTTCGACAAGATTTCAGCGAAAGAAGCCATTGGTCTCATTCTATATGGCAGTAATCCCGCACCCATTGAAGACGCCAAATTGATCGATTTGCTCGGAACAAGTTGGAAGGCGGTTAAGGATAATGTTGTTCGCGCGAGGGTTAGTGAGTTGAGAAAGGAGGGCAAGCTCATCGCTGAGCAGGGCAGGTACTCACTTTCCGGAGCTGGGCTTCAATGGATCAGCCAGGATGTGCTGCCTAAGGTCAGACCGGCATCTTAGTGTACTGCACAGGCCTACGAGTATTGAGAGTACTAATAGTATTAATAGGGATAAAACGACTTAGTGTACTTACCATCCTAAGAGTCCTTAAGGAGCAAACCAGGGGGCGATTGTAAAACTCTGAAAAGAAAGAGGGAAACGTTCTCGAGCGCGAGAATGCATCACTGGATTCTGTGAGAAAGGTGTTAGTGCGTCCTGTACTCTATGGGGAGTTTGTTGGTGTTATGGAAGTGACGCTGAGGGTGTTGGGTGAGCAAGCAGCAGAGTTGGCAGCGGCGATGTTTGCGTTCGTGATACTCAGCTGTCCGGTTACGTCAACCCAGCTTCCGATTGGCGGGTATGATGCTGGCAAATTTTGCAATGTGTAATGTACATACTGGATGCCTGAATTCCAATAGGCTGGATCGGTCGTGAGGACCGAGATTTGAGTGCATCCGTTTCCGTTTTGAATTAGGTAGCCGTAGCACGTTACTGTGTTGCTGCCACTACTGTTGCATGGGGTATACTGATAGCCTTGTGCGGGGTAACATCCGTAGTATCCACAACTCTGATAGTAACCAGGCCCACCGCCGTTGCTCAAACTGATCGCATTATTAGTGGTGACCGCGGCGCTGGTTACCGTATTGGTGGCGGTAATGGTTTGAGTTTGTGTGCTGTAGAAGTTTTGAGTATTCGTCAGATACTGCTGCTGAGTCACTGTCGCCATGTGCGGGGACGCTGACATCGAGTACCCCGCGTATCCCAAACTGAGAACCGCAACGAGCGCTGCTCCAATAATCATCAGTGTGCTTTTGTTCATATTCAACACAATCTAATTGAGCGCACGCAAAAACGGTTAAGGCTATTTCCACCGAGTAGAACACGGGTTCGCTTAGTGGAATCAGTTTCACCGTATCCTCATCTTGACGTGACAAATGACCTTGACTAGTCATTCGCAAGGTTCTAATGTGATCACGCCTCTGCCTGCCCTTCAAGCCATTCAAGACGCCTAATCCCACGGTCCGTCAGCGAGTACGTGAACTGGCCGCCGCTGCGGACACGTTTCAACAAGCCTTGTCGGTAGTAGCGCACTAACGCCATACGCACCGCATGAATCTCAGACTGTACTTTCCCTGAAGAGCTTAGAGTCTGGAGAAGTGAGTCGCTATCCAACGGTCCACTATCCGCCAAGACTCGAAGCAGAACCCGTTTCAACTGATTGTAGTCCAAATTGCACTGTAGTTCAGCTTCATTATGCTTTAAAACATTCTATTCTTGAGCTGTTGCACGTTAGTTTGCGTCTGAACCGAATGTGAGTAACATCTAGCAGAACTATCAATTCTGACGTGATTCTGCTCGAACCAGCACAAACGTCTGCATTCAAGCAAAGTAACACCTAGCAGGGTTATCGCGCACTTCAAAGCTTTTATACTGTGTAGGATTGAAAGTGAAATGAAAGTAAATTGCCGGAAGGCCAACAGGAACTCACAAGCCTAGCACAGCCGCTAGAAGTTATCATCAAGTATGGAACTCTTGAAAAGAAAATCACGGGCCAATCCAACCAGGTCGCGCAGGAAGTTCTCTCATTCCTCAACAAGGCTATTCCCCAACTTGAACTCGCGTCCCACCTATCCTTGTCCGTAGACGTCAACGAGCTAGCAAAAGCCTGCGAAGGAATTCTCGCGGTGACACCCGAAGGGGTTGTGGTAACAGTTCCAATCGATCAATTGGCGGACCGCGAACTTTTGCTTCTCCATTTGGCCAAGGCTCGGATCGCACAGATGTTGGGCAAGTCAGACAAAGATCTAGTCCAATCAGCGGATCTGATCGTTGCAACCAAGAAATCGGCGGGCACGGTGGCGGGCAGACTCAGCGAACTGTGCGGTGAGAGCCTAGCGGAAAGGAAGGGAAAAGGTGAGTACCGGGTAACAACGCTCGGCCTGCATCTATTTCGCGAACAAGTTCTTCCCAAACTAAAATCTAGCAGGGGAAAGTGAGTAGGATGGCACAAACTGAAACTTTGCAGGTGAAGGTCCACATAGACGTAGACGGGATGCACTATGAGGGCATCGGGTCGGTCGAAGAGATCGTACCGCAAGTGATGCAGTTCCTCATCCAGGCGGTCCCCTCATACGATGTGGCGAAGAGACTTGTCTATGTTCCTGATCTTGCGGGACTCGCCGACAGAGTCGGTGATTTCGCAAGAATGACTTCGACCGGGCAACTGCTTCTAACCCGAATTAACCTACCGGCTGAGAAAGCGATTATGGTGCTCCTTTTCATGGCTCAGTTGGCGGGCAAGATGGGTAAACGGGCATCAGACTCAATGAGTATTGAAGAGATTTCGACTGGAATTGGCAGGGCGCCGAAGACGATTAGAAACGTCCTCGTTCAACTTCAGCGGTCTAGCCAGATTGATCGCCCTGATCGAGGTAGGTATCGAATTACTTCCAAAGGGCTCATGGAGCTTGAGCGGTCCTTAGTGGAGTTACGAAGCGGAGGTAATTCCTAGGCCCTCGGAATGTGAAGGTTCATGACCGCACTTAGAGAGGGTGCGGCGGCAGCGGGAGATTTGGGGAATCAGCCCGCTAATGGGGGATGGAGTCGAACGAGCCGCCACACCCACCAATCCACAGCTACACAACAGAAGATAAGTAACTTTCTCTGCCCGGAGGACTCGAGCAGCGCAGTCCCAAAGCATTTCCTAGACTTCTGCCGCGATTCAATAGACGCCATCAGGGGAAATCGACTCTACCCTATACCTGATGTCGCACCCAATTTCGGAAGTACACAATATGACGGTGCCGCCGGTTTCACGCTAGATCTCGCCGCCGCCAATGACGACCACCTCGTTAAGCTTGATCCTATTGCTACAGGTCGGCCGGTAATCGCAGTTGACACTTCATCCATCAAGCTTGGCGAGTTAGCGGACGGGGTGCTTTGCGCACTTCGAGGAGCCGTGGTTGTTCTTGAGGCTAAGCGATATCGCTATGTACGGTATGGCCCGTTTGTATTTTCGCTCGGCTACAATAGTCCACTTGTTTCGCAGAGTTTTACAAGTCTGGGTCTACCACCGTTCTCTGGTGAGCCAAATGTTGACAGTTTACTGAAACGTGTCCGTAACATGCTTGAGCGTTGGCTTCAGTATAACGTAAGTTCCTCTGTTGAAAACGCTTTCCTGCTAATTGACGGCTCGCTTACTGCCGGAACTCCCGACAACCCTTCCAGAGAACTCGAACGGATCTTGCAGCTCGCGCGCGGTTCAGGTAGTGCTCTCATCGCCATATCGAAGAAAACTAAACTGCGAATAAGAAATGAAGGACTAACCGAGCTACTTGAACATGAATCAGATCCATGCTTGCTAGATGTTGACACGGAGATAACGGAGCAATTTCCTCCCTATCCGGTCCAGTTCTTGGGTCGGGTTTTTGTTGCAAAACTCGCCAGGTTCGGGTTTCCGTTCAGAATCGACATCGACAGGCAGATTCCAGCCGATGCCGCGATAAAGGAGTTTGCTCAACTTGCTGGCACAGATATTGTAGATCAAGGTTACCCTGAAACCCTCAGAATGGCTCACGTGCTATCGACTTTCACAGCAATGGACGTTCTTGCCATGCAAGCGTTCGCTCAAGCTGAATTCGGAGTTCAGATGATGCCTAAACTTGCTCTGAGGCACTCATTGTTTGGTCCCTTCGGGACCGCTTGGGAGGCTCTTCATTGAAGATTCTCAGAAAAGAAGCTGATGACATGCAACTCTTATGCTTCCCAGATGAGGAAGTCGACAAAGGGGACTACTTACTCGTAACGGACAGAGTCAAACAGCGTTCCTTAATCGTACAGGTGATCGACATTCAATACGCAAACATACCCGGTATTCTAGAAGACTTACTCAGGGATGGCATATCCGAAGGCTCACTTTCAGGCGATGAGGTCGATCCTTTCAAAGTATCATCACAAATCAGAGTTTTGAAAGATACGAGATTACTGGTTGGAAAAATCAGGGGAGCCATCGAGAACGGACGCATAACGAGAGACGTTGCATGGTTGCCGTCAAGGAACCACTCCCATGTGGAAGCAATGCCAGCGAAACTATTCTTGGAGAACCTATCATCAAGGCATGCATTCGAAATCGGCTCCTCACACCGCTTTCCGCATATCAACTCTGACCTAGCCGCCCTCGACGGACGGCTGAACATTGTGACCGGTAGAAAAGGAACAGGTAAATCACATCTTACAAAACTTCTCGTGACGAGCCTCGTTCATGAAGGTGCACCAGTAGTCGTCTTGGATGTGAATGGTGAATATGTTAACTTGGGTCGATCTACGGACGGCCGCGAGATGCACTTGTCACCGAAGATAATCTCTCTAATCCCCGGGCTAAACCTAAGGTTCAGCTTAAGCCAAGTGGGGCTTAGCACCTTGCTGGGTACATTGATTTACGCGCTTGCGCTACCCGAGAACTCTGCCCGTATATTCAGCCGGATCTGGCGCGACCTTGAACGGCAGAATCAGCTAACGATGACGGCTCTTGGCGCCGCAATTGCCAACGCAGACTGCCACGAAAGCATTAAGGACGCACTTCAGGCCAGGTTCAACACCTTAGACGACTCCGGCATATTCACCGACGACGCCCGCACCGCCTTGAACCTGGAAGAACTCTTCAGAAACCATTCCACTGGCTGCGCCCTGGTCGTCAATATGAAGAACCAGTACTCAGCTCTCCGACGAATCATTGTTGAGTTGCTAATCAGCAAGTTCACGGACCTGTTATCCCGGCAGAAACTCCGCGCACTCTTCTTGTTCGCCGAAGAGGCACACTTGTACCTGAGAGAAACTTACTGGGATGACGTAGTTACCCGAATGCGGCACTTGGGCTTATTCACCACATTCGTAACTAACCAACCTGATACGATTCAGAGCAGTATCTACCGTCAAGCTGACAACGTATTCCTTTTCAACTTTAGCAACGAGCACGACCTCGAGATCGTTTCAAAAGTAGCTAAAGTTGACAGTGATACGATCCGTATGGTCGTGCGGGATCTTCCTCCACATCGTTGTCTCGTAATCGGAGATGTCGTAGCGAACTTTCCTCTGGTCGTGAATGTGCGCTCGCTAGAGATACAGACCCTCGGCGCAACACGTTACTTCTTCGAAGACGCGCTGGCAATAGCTTAACGGGAGCAGTAGCACCAGCCTAATTGCAGGATGAAACCCGCGCTAAACTTGGTTTACGAACTAACGGGTAAGACTCGTTCAGAAACCTCATGCCCGTGTGTTGTCGTGTGGAAGAAACAGTAAGCGCGGCCGCACTCTGTGCACGTCCAATTCGCAGGACTGGTACAGATGAAAGAGGAACAGCGGCTCATACGGGTCAAATCAGCGCACGTATCGAAATTCGATATAAGAGTTCGCCCAATGGTCGCAAGAAGGCGCAACAAAATCACGGAAAACAGGTTCGAAGCCCCTGTAAACGGGGTAAAGAGAAGTAAACGTTGTGGGAGGGAGACATGATAAAGACTAATTACGCTGGAGCCTCCTTTCGTTGTTCATAAGTGGAGGTGTAACAGTTACCAACTCACGGATCGTTAACTAAGGCAGGCAAAGTCCGCTCCCAAACACCGAAAGTCCAAGGGCGTGAACGGCATTCCCCTATCCCCAAAATTAGGGTGAGAAGGAATTCTGAGAAACGCTTTGAATTAGGACGGAAGCCAGGCCAAAATTACCTACGCACCTAATCGCCAACTCTTTGTTGGTGTTCGCATCCATTCTCGGCTTTAGTCTGCAGGCTGTAATGTCCCGATTGTCCAGAGTACGGCGGTTCACTGTTCTAACGAAAGATACTTACAAGCCTCTGGAGCTTCGACAGTTCCTTGTGGTAGGCCCCTTGGGACATGATTTCTTCAAGGCCATCGAAAGTATTCATTTTATACCCACAACCAGGCGAAAGGTAGTGGATCAATAAAAGCGATCGTAAGATTTTCAACCTATCGGAAGTATTACTCGTCAATACACTCGTAACGGTAGGCTAGAATTTCGAGCCCACAAAATTCGGACCGAAGTAAATTTCCACTTACGTTCGCCAAATGCAAGGATCGCACATAATCAAGCGTGGCGTTTGCAAGTCCCAAGAATGATCGCAAAGAGTAGTGGCAATCGCTAAGGCGATAAGAATGTAAAATCGCTTTGCAACGCCAGACGAGGTAGTGGTGTTCGCTGGGATGTTTTCTAGTGGAACCGATGTTTGAATTGTTGAGGTCGTCGTTTCCATTGTAGAAATTGTGGAATTGACCAGTCGAACAAACTCCACGCAAAGCATTGCTTTTCTCTGATTTTCGTGTGAATCGCGCGACCCAACCCCAATCAAAGACGAAGATTGACCGGCGACGACGATTTGGAAGAGTGTTTGATCTGCGTTAGTAGGGAGACGCTTTTGCTGTGTTGTTTGTGAAACCCTTGAAAAAACGTAGCTGCTATGGCTAATGCTATGGGGCTCATGCGCGCAGACATTGACTTTGACAAAAACGAGTACAATTGGTCTCGTCGTCGCCGACAATCTCCATGAGATATGGGCTTGCACTTGTCAACCATTTCTGATGGGTCAGTCTCTAAATACAAGTTCCTCAGAACGCTACGATTAATCAATCGGGTGAAGATGTTGAAGTCTAGCAAGAAAAGATTGGTTTACGCATTTGTAGCTGGCGTCGTGATAACGCTCCTTACTGGGCTAATTGTTAGTACTCCCGACTGCGTTATTACGTTGTGCGAGGCGGGAGCGGTTTACTATGGGGTTCCTTTCACATGGTTGGAGATGAGGGTTGTGGCTCCTCAGAATTTCCCATGGGTCATCCGTCTAGTACGCCTAATCCTCGATATTGTTGTCTGGATGGTTGTAGTCTGGGTTATCCTCTTCATAATTTCGAAGGTCAAGAAAAAGAAGAAGTAACCGCCTACTCTCGCATCCTTGCAATTCAACTTAGCTTTGACTCTGCCATAGTGTTCTCCTGGTCGCTCCGTGTGGAAAAGTCGGGTTTGTCAAAGAGTCTATCATGCCCGATATTTTACTCCATGGCCGACGCTCTTTCTTTAGCGAATTCAGTTAGCATGTTGACCAACTTAACACCAAGTTCTCTCCATGATATTTGGTGGCAACTACGGCGGAGCGCGTGTCCATCGACGAACTGGTTTATTTCAGGTTTGGTTAAGGCTGTTCGCGTCGTCGGGGAAGTGTGGCGGGCCCGCTGGGATTTGAACCCAGGACTTCCGGCTCCGCAGGCTTACGCGAGTTGGATCTCAGCGTCCTAATCCGGACTAGACTACGGGCCCGTTGCCCCTTTGGTTGTACCTTTAATGGCTCACATTAAGGGCGGGCACTAAACCAGTAACGACTGTCGGATAAATTAACTCGTTTCATCGAGAACAACGCCCTCCCAGACTATCCGCGCCTCCGAGTCGTGAGCAAACTGATCCTAATGAATGCGGAATCGAGGACATTAGGGTTCGTAAGAGAGCAAGATCACCGTTTGAGCAACAGTATGTAATCATAGCGTAGAGCTCGCGCGTCTGAGTTAGGGGACGTCTCTCGGGGAGCAATTAAGGCGTAAAAGTAACTCCGGATGCTTCCAGCCACGAAATTCGCCTCTCCAGTGTTCTTTATATACTGTCACATTTTCCCTCAAAACTTTCGTTGCTTGGACAAACCTAATTTCAAGAGGCTGGCGTGGTTCCGATCGCTCGCCCAAGCGCGCGGGCTACGTTTTCACTGCCCATTGCTTTGATGTATGGTCCCAGTCTGGGTCCGCGGGGTGACCCTAGCAGGATGGTGTAAAGGAGTTTGAAGAAGTTCGAAGGTTCGATGGCGTACTTCTTCGCCAAGTTGAAGATGCTGTTTTGTAGAATTCTCTCGTCGGTTTCGTTTCTTACGATTGCTATTAGGTCCTCTATCGCTAGTTTCTCTGGGTTTTTGATTTCTATCTTTGTTTCCGGGATTTCCTGAAAATCTTTCGCCCAGTTCGTTGCATAATCCAGCTGTTGTTGAATTTCAGGGGTTACATCATTCTTGAGATAGCCGTATTCGCGAAGTTTCTTGTCGATATAGTCCATTCTATTGTCAGGTGGCGAAACTGTCACAAGGTACACAAGCAAATTGTATGGCACATGGGAGGTTGCAGTTGGTGGGGGTTTGAGGAAGTAGGAGTACTCGTACAGGCCCTTGAGTTTGGTAGTCTCCTTCTCGTCGCTAACCTTGCGTAAGCCGAAGTAGATCTCTTCCAGGTTGTTTAGTTCATTTACAAAAGTCGGAATGTCCTCAACGCCAATATTTCTAGCTCCCGTAATTCGTTTGAACATCAGGAGGTTTAGAGAGTTGGGTGGGGCGTACTTGAACCATGTCTGCGGTGTGAGCACGTCAAGCGCTGATTTCGATTTTGAAATCTTCTTTCCACCTTTGTCGAGGAAAAGTTCGTAACGCACATGGTAGGGTGGAGGATAGCCGAGTATCTCTTCACAGATTTTGTCGTTGATGCGAACCGAGTCGAATATGTCCTTTCCATAAGCTTCGAAATTTATGTGAAGAGCCGTCCAGCGCGCAGCGAACTCGCCTTTCCAGGGAAGCTTGCCCCTTCCATCCTTGATGTCTACCTCTCCTTTGTAACCGCAGCCAGTTAGTTGTTGCCCTCGGATTTCAGCTGCACCTTCGCACGCGTAGAGTAGCTTATCGGTTTTCTCGTCATACGAAGTTGACTTCGTAGTGTATATTCGTCCACAGGAACCGCAAATCGGAAAGTAAGGCAGCACAGCCGTGTACTTTTCCTGCCCCACCTCTTTCTTCACTATATCCCCAACTTTCTCCGCTGACGTGAGTATTTTTCGGACTTGGTCGAGCAGCATCCCTTTTCGGTAATCTTCCGTCGCAGAGTGGAAAACATATTCCACCCCGCACTTATCCATCGCATCTCTGAGTAAGGAATTAATATGAACAGCATAGCTCTGGTGGCAGTTGTATGGGTCGGGAATCGCAGAAACGGGTTGACCTAGAAAATTCTTGAGAGAATCTGGCATTCCAGATGGGACTTTCCTCAACCCGTCGAGATCGTCTGAGTACGCAATGAACTCGGCCCTTCGGCCTTGAGTTTCGAGGGCGATCTTCACCCCATAGGCCCTGATGGCATCTCCTAAGCTGCCAATATGTGGAATTCCGGAAGCGCCCAAACCACTCTCGGTCCGAAGAACGCTTACCTCTCTGCCGAGTTTCTCTTCGCGCTCGATAACCCGGCGGGCGACCATATCGAGCCAAGTGCCGCGGCCTATGATTTCCGTCCTCTGGTTTGACAAAGCTGTTTCCTTTGTAACATTGGGGCAGATATTCTTTATAGCCCCTGTGCGTACGGTAACAAATTCGTCTGTGGACAACTGATACAGGAAGTGGAGAATTTGGCCTCGAATCGCTCAAGCAAGCTTTCATTGATTCTGGGCGTAACGATCATCGTCCTCTTACTTGACCTGCTCTTCGTGTTTTACATGACGTCTCATGGACTTGGTGCTATGACTAATGAGCTCAGTATCGGCGGGATTGGCATTCAGCTGCAATGGTTGCCGGTTCTTGGGGTGCTAATAGTGTCGTTAGTAGCTTGGTACGACGCGTTCACGAGGATATTCCCTCGATGGATCGGCCCCGAGGTAGATCCATTGGCACATATGCGTTTGATCAGAGTCATAATTTTGTCGCTCGCGGTATTCGTTTGCTTTCTATATGTCCCATTCTTGCTAGGATCAAACTGGTTCTGGAATGGGATAAGCGCGCTGAGTCAGAGCATAACGCAATTCCGTGGATTTGGAAACTGGTTGTTAAGCGTTGAGGCTCCTGTTTTGTCGCTGGATCCATTGTGGCAATATTCCATTACTCAAATTCTGGCGTGTGGGGCCATGATTTGCTTTACATGGGCGTTCGCGCGACCCACGAGGCGCATGAGAAAAGCAAGATGAACGAATGCAAGACGAACCCACCCTCGAAGATGTTAACTGACGGTTGGCAAAATGGTCGACCAGTGTTCCTTGTGCGAAAAACCTAGGGTATCACATTCAGAATATTGCAGCCTCCACCAAGTCGCGCTGGCAAACCTAGAAGCCCAATACGCCAACTGGCTTAGGGCCTTCGGCGGGGAACTATCCAAAGCCGAG
>Ga0187876_1000567_pt1 | contig 37371 bp, 27 predicted proteins | sample June2016WEW_17_4_FD_133000 | JGI IMG/M metagenome (GOLD analysis project Ga0187876, IMG submission 133000) | Peatland microbial communities from SPRUCE experiment site at the Marcell Experimental Forest, Minnesota, USA - June2016WEW_17_40 | ecosystem: Environmental > Terrestrial > Soil >...
GCCCGTCGTGCCCGTGCCCGTGGCTCCCGTGAGGTGCCCCAGCGCGTCGTGCGCGATCGTGAGGCTGGTGTTGCTGCCGCTCACCGTGGAGGTCATGCTGCTGGTCCAGCCTGCCGCGTCGTAGCCGTAGCCGTAGCTGCTGTTGAGAGGGTTGCTCACGCCGCTCGGCCCGACGGCGTCCACGTACGTGGTGCGATTGGCCCCGTCGTAGCTGCCGTGCTGATTCACGCTGCCCGGCAGGCTGATCAGTGTGGGCAGGTCGTTGGCGCTACGCGTGATGCTCGTGCTGCTCGTGCCGTCCGAGATGCTGGTGCTCAGCCCGGCGGCATTGAGCGCGATGCTGATGGTGCCATAGCCCGGTGCCGCCGTGCTGAAGGTGCGCAGCCGGCCCGCGCTGTCGTAGCTGTAGTTGGTCGTCAGCGAGCCGTCGGCGCTGCTGGTGGCCAAGTTGGCGGCGTTGTAGCTGAAGCTGTCGGTGCTGTTCGTGGTGCCCGCGGTCTCGCTGAGCTTGAGCACGTTGCCGTTGGGGTCGAAGCTGTTGCTCGTGGTGATCGTGGTGCCGCCGAAGCTGTTCGTGCCCAGCGTCACCCGGTCCGTGGGGTCGATGGTCAGCTGCGTGGCCCGGCTGTCCCAGTCCGTGCTGCTGGTGGTGTTGGCCGCCTGGTCCTGGCTGAAGCTCTCCTGGCTACTGTGCGTGGGCTGGTTGGCGTGGTTGGGGTCGCGCTCCCCGCTCACCGCGTCGTCTGCCAGGTCGTAGCTGGTGAAGGTCACGTCGCCGTTGGCGTGGTCCTGCCGCACCAGGTTGCCGTGCAGGTCGTAGCTGTAGGTGGTGGTCTGCGGCGCCGTGGTGGTGTTCGAGATCGTGTCCGTGCTCAGCTCGTCGAGGGCGTCGTAGGTACGGGTCTCCGTGCGCTCCGGGCTGCTCGGGCTGCCCCAGGTGATACTCGTCAGGTTGCCCGAGCTGTCGTAGCCAAACTGCTGCGTGCGGCCCGAGCCGTCCGTCACCTGGCCCAGCTGCCCCGCCGCGTCGTAGTTCCCATAGGCGGTCACGTTGCCCACGGGGTCCCGGCTCGAGGCCAGCTCCGTCGCCGTGTACGTAAAGAGCGTGGTCTCGCCTATTTGGTTGCTGCTGGCCACCAGCCGGCCCAGGGGGTCGTAGCTGGCCAGCGTCGTCCCGCTCATGGGGTCGGTGGTGCTCACGGTATTGCCGTCACCGTCGTAGGCGACGCTGGTGGTAGGCGTGACGTTGTGCCCCAGGTAGTCCGTCACCTGCGGCAGCGTGGTGCTCACGAGCCGGCTCAGGTGGTCGTAGGCCATGTTCGTGGTGTTCTGATTGCCGTCCTGCACCGAGGTCTGGTTCCCATCGCCGTCGTAGCCGTAGGCGGTAGTCACCGGGGCGGTGGTGGTGTTGCCGTTGAGCGTGGTGGTGATCGGCGGCGTCGTGCTTTGGTGCAGGTCGCCTGCAACGGTGTAGGTGTAGGTGCCGGTGTAGGTGACGGCCTGCCCATTGGCGCTAATGCTGGGCGCGCTGGCCGTGCTGGTGGTGTCCGGCACGCTGACGCCGCGCCCGTCGATGCTGCTGGTGAGCTCCCCGTAGGCGTCGTAGCCGCTCATCGCCCCGCGCCAGTGGTAGGTGGTGGTGCTGCCCACCGTGGTGCTGCCCGTGAGCACCGCCGTGCCCGTCAGGTCGTGGGTGGTGTCGTAGCTGAAGTAGCTCACGGCGCCGTAGCTGTCGTACTGCTCCGTCAGATCGTGCGTCGTCGGGTTGTACACGAAGTTCGTCTGCAGGCCGGCCGGGCTGTTGCTCGGGTAGAGCGGGTTGATCGCCGGCGCGTTGCTCTGGATCAACTGGCCCACGCTGCCGTTGGGTCCCACGTACTGGTACTGGTTGGTGGTGACGTTGTACTTGGGGTCGGTCGTGGTCAAGACGTCGTGGTCGGCGTCATAGGTGAGCTGCTCGGTGTCGCCCAAACCGTCCCGCACCAGGGCAGCCTCGCCCTGGCCGTCGATGTTGAAGGTGGTGTCCAACTCGCTGCCCGTACCCACGCCGCGCTGCACCTGCGCTTGCCAGTTGCTGTAGATGAGGTGCGTGGTGTAGGCCGGGGTGTAGCCTGCCTGGCCCACCGTGCCGGAGATCGGGCTGGTGATGCTGATGAGTCGCCCCTGTCCGTCGTAGCCCAGGCTCCAGGTCTGGTTGGCCGGCGTGGTGACGCTGGTGAGCAGGTTGCCGGTGTAGCCGAAGGTGGTGGTGACTGCGTTTGAGGTGCCCGCGCCCAGCGTCACGCCGGTGAGCTGCCCGTTCGTGTAGGCGTAGGTGACGTGCTGGCTGCCGGCGGCGCCGGCCCCGCCCGACTGCCAGAGCGGGCTCTGCACGTCGGCGAGCAGGCCGCTGCCGTTGTAGGTCATGGCCAGCGAGCGGCCGCCGCTGTTGGCGTAGGCCGTGGGGCCGCTCGAGCCGATGGTCGCCGTGTCGCTGTTGCCGTGCGCGTCTGTGTCAGAGAGGTAGCGGCCGGAGCTGTCGAAGGCGCGTACCTCGCCCGTCAGGACATTGGTGAGCGTGTAGCCGCTGCCCGAGGCCGTGAGCTGCCAGGGCAGGCCGGGTGGCGTCTCGTAGGCGCCGTTCACGTAGGGGAAGATCCACAGCGCGCCGCTGCCGTCCGTGTACGTCACCAGCTGGCCCGCGGCGCCGCTCATGTGCTGCAGCAGGTTCGTCTGCCAGCCCTGACCCGCCGAGCTCGTGGCGCCGCCCTGTGCCTGGGCGGAGTCCCAGGTGTGTCCCACGCTCACCGCCATGCCGCGGCCCGGAATGCTCATGTCGGCCACGCTCACGTCCACGTGGCCGTCTGCCAAGTCCACGCTGGCTCCCACGCCCGCACCGAAGCTCACGCCGGCGTGCGGGTGCCAGGCAATGCTGCCCAGGGTGGGGTTCGTGCCGCCGCAGGGCAGCGCCAGGCCCGTGCTCGCATAAGCGTAGCAGGCGTACTGGATGCTCTCGCCGCTGCCCGCCACGTCCCAGCTGCCGCCGGTGCCCACCAGATTGGCCGCCAGCGGCGAACTATCGGTAGCAGTGACTGTCCAGCTGCTGGGCTCGATGGTGCCCGCCGGCCAGATCTTGGCGCGCAGCGTGTCGCTGCTGCCCGTGGTGACGTCCAAGCGCATCCAGTAGAAGGTGTTGGCACTGGCCGTGAACGACACGGAAGCCAGCACGGTGGTGCCCCCGCCCTGCCGCTTGGCCAGTTCCAGCTTGTTCTGCGAGGTGTGCAAGCGGGCGCCGTAGTAGCAGGACTTGTCGCTGCAGGCGTTCTGCACCGTGTAGGGCGTCACGTGCCCCACGTTGCTCACTTCGAACTTGACCAGCGAATCGCCGCCGTTGTAGGTCGTGCTGCCGGCCGAGGCGACGCCGATGGTGTTGACCGATCCCTGGTAGCCGTAGATCCCGTCATCGTTGCCGATGGTCACGTAGGAGAGGCTGCCCGCGCCGTCCATGCCCCAGCTCACGTTGGGCAGGCCGTCCCAGTTGGTGCTGGTGCCCCAGCCGGTCTGTGTACCCCGGTTAAAGTTGTCCTCGATCGTGTTGGCGGCGCAGGGCGCCGCGAGGCCGCTGGCGGCGTAGGCGTAGCAGGCGTACTGGATGCTCTCGCCACTGCCCGCCACGTCCCAGCTGCCGCCGGTGCCTACCAGATTGGCCGCCAGCGGCGTGCCGTCGGTCGCGGTGACCATCCAGCTGCTGGGCTCAGCCGAACCGTCCGCCCAGACCTTGGCGGCAAGCGTGTCGCTGCTGCCGGTCGTGACGTCCAGGCGTATCCAGTAGTAGGTGTTGGCGCTGGCCGTGAACGACACCGATGCCAACACGGTGGTGCTGCCCCCAGTTCGCTTGGCCAGCTCCAGCTTGTTCTGCGAGGTGTGCAATCGGGCGCCGTAGTAGCAGGACTTGTCGCTGCACGCGTTCTGCACGACGTAGGGCGTTACATGCCCCACCGCGCTCACCTTGAACTTCACGAGTGAGTCGCCGCCATTGTACGATGTCGCGCCGGCGGAGGCGATGCCAATGACGTTGGTCGCGCTTTGATACCCGTAGGACCCGTTGTTGTTATTCACGGTGACGTACGACAGAATGCCGGCGCCGTCCATGCCCCAGGTCACCGGCGGGATGCCGTCGGAGTTCGTGGTCACGCCCCAGCCCTGCTGGTTGGGGCGGATGAAGGTGTCCTCGATGGCATTGCCGTTCTGCGGAGGCACCGGCGCCCCTTCCATCTGCACCAGCTGGCCGCTCTTGGAGGCTGGGGCGCCGGCGAACAGGCTGCCGCTCGTGCCGCTCCCCAGCAGGGTGCCGGTGTCGCTCGTGACGGCAGTGCCGGTGAGGGTGGTCGTGCCGAGGGCGCCTCCGGTCGCGGCAGCGGTGGCGGTGAAAGTCGCCGTCGTCGTGGGCGTCATCGTCGCCGTCGCACTGGGCGTGATCGTCCCCGTCGTCGTGGACGTGATCGTCGCCGTTGCCGTGGGGGTGATCGTCGCGGTGGCGGCAGGGGTGGCGCTCGCGGCCGGGGTGCCTGTGGTGGGCGCCGGGGAGGCGTCGACGCTTGCCGTCGCGTCACCCGTGGCAGTCGCGGTCACCGCGCCCGTAGCGGAGGCGGTCACCGAGGCCGGGGGCTGCGCGGTCGTGGCCGCCGAAGCCGTGGGATCAGCCAGACTTCCGCCCTGTACGCCAGTCCCCGCAGGCTGCGCAAGCACGGTGCCGGCCGCGCCCGCGCCGGCCGCGCTCGCCGCCGGCCCGCCAAGCCCCACCAAGATGCATAGGGTCAATACCCATAGTCCGAGCGTTCGCACACGACCGCCGGCTCGTCCGATCCCACCGCTGCCCATCAGCCCCACCCTCCGCCTGTTCTTTCACCCACGCATGCCACAGCCCGGTGGGCACTGGAACTCAGCGTAGAGGGTTCTGCTCCACTTGTATGCCGTCCAATCGTGTCATCCAGCGCCCAATTTGGTCATCCGGTGCGCTTGTTCGCCGTCATCCAGCGGAGTCATCAGACGACCGCGCTGGATGACGCGGCTGCCACGCTCGCCTCTGGTAGCCACCACGGGCGGACATGTCATCCAGCGATATGCCGATCGCAGCTCCGCGACGGTCGCCACGCCCAGCTTCTCCTTGATCCGCGCCGCGTGACGGCTGGCCGTGCCTTCACCCAGCTGCAGCCTCGCGGCTACCTTCGCGTTGCTCAGGCCTTCCGCCAGCAACGCGAGCACCTCGTACTGGCGTTCGCTCAGCACCGCCGCGGGCGACGCGCCGCGCGCCTCCAGGCTCTGCAGCTTCAGCCGCCGCAAGGTCGCCAGCAGCGTGCGCCACGAGCAATCCTCGGAGATCCACTCCATCGGGCCACGAGATCGCACCCCGACCTCCGGATGCAGCTGGCCGGCGGCGTGCACCATCAGCATGGTGAGCGCCGCGTGCTGGGCTACCTGCCTGCAGCGCTCCAGGTCGTCTTGCTTCCCACTCGAGCAATCCAGCACCAGCAGGTCACCTGCCGAGGCCTGCGTCACCCAGCGTTCGCAGCCGCGCAGGGAATCAAGCGTGCCCAGTGGGATATCTACCACCGCGAACGCGGCGGCTAGCCACGCCTCGGTATCCGGACCGCCAACGAGCAAGGCTGCGCGCATGTCAAACCCCCTCTTCAACTGGCATACTCTGATGCCCGCGGACCACACCCGGCCGCGGCCGCCGGACGCTACCATGCGTCCGCGGCTGCGGTCACTCCTTGCACAGCATATGGCATAGTGGCGCACTGGCGGAATACCCAGTCGGATACCTTCGGCCTTGCCGAGCTTGGTCCATTCGGATACCCGTGGCCGCGCGCGCCGACCATGGCGTGCGCCACTCAGGCCGGTATCGAGGACGGCGGGGCTGGGTCACTCCCGGCCGCAGCCGCCAGCGTCCCTGCCATCCGGCCGCAGCCCGAGGCTCGCGCAATCGTTGCTGCCACGCACCGAGCACCGGCACACTGCTTTCGTTACGGCATGCACACGACAGGTCCGCACGGGCCCGTTTCTACCTTGACAAACCGCCCTACGTCGCCTTATCATAGAACGTATGTACTATCACCCTCGAAAGGAAGGTATCGCTATGCTCTCCACCATCGACGCGCCCACCCTCGACCCCATCACCCTGCGCAATCGCCCGCGACGCGATGTGCAAGACCCAGCCGAGCAGCGTGCCACCGGCGCCCGTCCCGGCACCGCAGTGCCCGAACGCTGCCATGCGACCGCCGTCGCAGGCTCCCGCGTGGCATCACGCTTGTACGGCCTCCTTACCAACGCCCCCATCGCCTCCGACCTCGAGCAGCAAGCCGATTGGGAAGCCCACCTCGCCGACTACCTCGACTACCTCGACCCGCGCGACCACCCCGAGTGCGTCCTCGCCGAGCACATCGCGCTCCTCCACTGGCGCCGAGCCCGCCTCGAGCGCTACGAAACCGCCGCCATCAATGCCCATCTCCAAGACTTCGAGGCGAGCTTGCAGGCGCAGCCCGCGCCCGCCGCCGGTTCGCCCGCCACCCCAGGCCAACCCGCCGCGGTTTCCCAAACAAAGCCACTCACCACCGATCAGATCGCCGCACGGCGCGCCCTCTGCCTCTTGCCGGATTACAAGACGATGGATCGCATCGTGCGCTATGGGTCGCAGATCTCCAAGGACATCGAACGCACCCAGGCACGCCTCCACCAGCTCAAAGCCACTCGCGCCCAGCGCTGGCGGCGTCTCGGAACGCACCCCGATCTCGCGCCGGATGCCCTCACGCTGGCCGATCCGATCCTCGACATGCCCGCTCGGCAGGCCCTGCAGCCGCGCCCACCCTGCGACGATGCACCAGCGCGTGCCGCCACCGCCGGCGCTGCTATCCCGGCTGCCGCATCTCCGGCCTTCCCAGCAGAGGCGGCCGAAGCGGTGTGCTCCGACCCGGCTCAATCCGTGCCGGCAACCGGTGCGCCCAAACCGGCGACAATCGCCAAATCGGCCCTGCGTGCGAAACAAAGCCAGTCCGCTCCCGGCGCCGGGCGCTCGGTTCGCCCCGCTCACGCTGCCAGAAGCGCTCGCAAGCGCCACAAGTAGCCCTACGGCGCACCGCGAGCGACAATCACCGCCAACCTACTGAAGTGAAGCCACGACGGGATCAACATCGCTGTAGATGCTGCTGGGAGCGCGGGCGTCCCGCCCGTCCCCGGATCGCGCAGGCGCCATACTGCATCGCCACGCACGCTGCTGGGAGCGCGGGCGTCCCGCCCGTCCCCGGATCGCGCAGACGACATACTGCATCGCCACGACGCAGCCTGCGGGTCCCACCATGGCTTCGCCATAGCTTGTCACACAACGAAACGTCACAGCCACGCGACCGCACTCGCCCTTATCTCCGCCGGCTCACCTCGTAGTACGGCCCCGCGCAAGCACGGCCTGCGCTCAATGCACGCTGTGCCAAACAGAGTCGAATGCAGCTGCCAACCGCCTATCGAAGAATTACAGAATTGCGAAACGAAGCCGAATGTCGCTATCAACTGTTCAGCAGAGAATTGAGAAATTGCAGAACGAACCCAGCCGTCCGCAGCCGCCGGTACTGTCATCCTGCCGCGGCTGGAGGCCGGACCCTACCCATCAAGGGAACCTGCCGGACTGCCCCGCGAACCGCTGCTCTTGACCCTTGCCAGCACTCGAGGGGCGTAGAGCAGCGGCACGATGGTCAGGCACAGAGCGAGCACATTCAGGCCTGCGACGAGCTTGGCCCAGTCCGAATATATATCCAAACTGGGCAGCCAGGGGATCATCGATGCGTCAATCGCCTGCAGGTTGACCAGGTAGACCACCGAGAGCCAAAGGTAGGGAATCCACAGGCGGGGCAGCAGGATCGCCGAAAGCGCGAGCAGCGGCAGCGCCGGCAGCATGTGGCGCTCGTGTATGCGGGTGAGCAGCATGAAGAAGCCCAGCACCACCACGCAGGCCGCCGGAAGCAGCACGGCCGGCTGCAGCGATGCGTTCCGCAGCGTGTGAATCGCCAGCACAGCGCACACGATCGCCACGAGCGCCACCAGCATGATCCAGCCCCACGCGTTGTAACTCAAGCCAAATACCGACGTTGCCCAATCGGCAGTGGTGTACGTGAGACGAGGCATCGCCGCCTGCAATGCCGCCCAGGCGTTGAGCGCATGCATCGACAGCACGGGATAACGACCCGACGTGTTTTCAATGCTGAACCGAATGAATTGCGGTAGATTGCTGCCGGCCGGCACGAATGGCCAGTAGACGAGCGCAGTCGTGAGCAAGGAGGTGCAGCCGAACTGGATGACGCCCTTGAAGTTCCGGCGGCAGAGAAGCGTCACGATCACCAGCGGCACCACCACCACCACGGTAGGCTTCATCAGCCCCGATAGCGTGAGCATCAGGGCACACAGGATGATCCGTTGATCGACGCAACACACGATCCCCAGGAGCATCAGGCATGCCGGCACGCTGTCGACCTGGCCCCAGCGCGCCGAATTGCCAAGCACGCCCGGACTGAGCGCATAGAGTAGCGCGGCGACAAAGGCTAGACGCCGGTCGCCCCAACGCTTGCCCACGCGGTAGATCACTTGCACCGTGACGACGTCGGCGACAATCGCCGGTAGCTTGTACAGGATCCCTCGGGATGGATGCCCACCAGAACCGTACGTGAGGAGCCAGCCTGCCAAGCACGAGGGCAGGTGCTGCACCATGGGAGCAATCTTCCCCAGCCCCCACAGCACCCACATGTAGCCGGGCAGGTAGTCCACGATTGGATTCGCCGGGTAGAACGTGTGCAGGCTGCCATGGACTAGCGCCTGGCTCCAATCGATGAAAGCGCCGGGGTCCCAAGCGTAGTCGCCGCCATCCGCCACCGCCAGCCGTGGCGTTAGCGCAACCAGGAGCAGTAGCCATACCACGGCCTGTTCGGAGTGAAGTACCCGGCCGAGATAGCGCATCCTCGGGCTAGCCACTATACCGAAACCACGCCGGGATCAACAGGCAGCGCCCGCCGCTGGGACCGCGACCGTCTCGGTCGCCCCCGTGGATCTGCCCAAAACCAATCCAATCGCCGTGGCGATTCCGTGGTGGCAGCACTATAGGAGCCTGTCAACCACGAAACGTCACACCCACGCGACCGCAGTCGCCTCGCGCGCTGCCCTGATGCCGCAGCTTCAGGCCGACATCTCAGTGCAAAATCCAGTCGCAATCTTCGACGCACTTCCTCGCTACAACCGGCCGCAGCCGGCGTCGCCCCTGCCATCCTGCCGCGGCTGGCGAGGCCGACGCTGTGCAGCCGCCAACAACCCGCGTGTCTCTATCGCATCGGCAATGTTGGCGCCGCTGCACACGGTTCAGTATAGGTGGTGAAGCGGGCCCGGCCAAGAGGCCCAGTTATCGACCTCCTTCCTCCGGCGTCCGCAAGATGCTACGCTTATCCACGCGCATGACCCGGCGAGATCGAGCTGCGATTATCGGCAATAGCGAGCTGTCTGGAGTTGTACGAGCTTGGCCGTTAGCGATGTTCTAGCCGTGCGCCTGAGTCCTGACCACATGCATCTTGAAGTGCGATTCACTGGCGAGGCGCATGGCACGCCGCGCGCGCAAATCGTCGCCACCATCCTCGAAGAGTGCGTCCGATTGGGAGTGACGACACCGCCGACTTCGAAAGATATCTCGACCTTCCTATCTACCGGCCGGCCCGGTGAGTGGGCCGTGCTGCACAAGGGGACGCAGCCGGGGCCGCCGGTTGATGGCCGCATCGAGCTGCTGGTCCCGGTGTCGGTGGCCGGCGCCCGTCAGGTGCAGGCTCGACGCGAGGCGGTCGAGGCCGGCACGATCCTGGCGCGGCGAATCCCGGGCACTCCTGGCACTCCCGGCTGCGATCTGCAAGGACAACCCATTCTTCCTCGAGCTCCGAAGGAACCACGCCTGCCGCGCGGCCCTAACACGCTGGCCGGCGAGGGCGGCACATCCCTCGTCGCTGCGTGCACTGGCGAGGTGGTGCTGCGCAACCTGCAGGTGGAGATCGTACCGGCCATCAAGCATGCCGGCGATATCATCGCGAGTCTCGAGTTCGTGAATCACACGCTGCCGATCTTCATCGAGGGCTCCGTGCTGGAAGGAAGTCGTGTAGAGACCGACGGCGAGATCTACGTGGCAGGCGACGTCGTCGAGGCCGAGCTGGTGAGCCGCTCCTCAAATGCGCGCGTGGCAGGCAACCTGAGTGGGTCGGCTCAGCGGCCGTGCACCGTTCAGGCGGCCGGTGATGTCACCCTGAATCAAGCGCGCCTGGCCCGGGTGTCCGCGGGTGCCGATATCCGCGTGCAGGCAAGGGCTTGGCAGTGCACACTGCTGGCTAAGGGAGACATCTACCTGGCCGGCACGATAGGGAGAAGCCTGATAGACGTCCAGGTTGACGTCGAAGGCGCGATCGTGCCGCAGATCGAGCCTGAAAACAAGGTGCAGGCCGACGATCTGCCGCGTGAGCGGCAATTCGTTCGCGTGCCTTGCCGATTGCCGGCGTTGTGGGCCCTGCATGGCAGCCCACCGCTGCAGTTCCATCGCTGCACGCTGTACGACATCAGCGTAGGCGGCACGAAATTCGTCCTGGAGGCACGTGATGGCCGTCTGCTCCCGGGTGCCTTCATCCAGGTGAAGTTCATCCTGCCCGATGGCGGCGGGCAACTGGTGGCTATCGCTCGCGTCGCGCGCACCGACAAGCACGGTGTCGTGGGCTTGCGGCTCATTCAGGTGTCGCAGCGCGACCTTACCCGCCTGACAACGTACTGTCACCAGCTGATGCTGCGGCGATCGACCGGCATGCTGACGTCCCCAGAGCAACGCGGACAGGGCTGAGGTCTATCCCGTCTTAGCCTGCTCGTGCCGTCTTGTCGAAGGTGATAGGCCTTGGAAGCACTTCCCCATCCCTCTGTGCGCTCTCGATGAGCATCTTGAGCACTTCCTGGCCATTCTTCACGGCCTCATCATAAGTGTCGCCATGAGTATGGCCAATGAGGCCGTGTGCCTCCCATTCGGGAAAGCTCACAATGTACACACTGTCCTCGTCTGACCAATGGATGGCCATCGAGTAGTGCAGCGATTCATTCATGCATCTGTCCCCTGAGTGGCCTCCTGAATTCGGCGTAGGGCCTCGCGCAGGTCACGCTCCTGGTACTGCTTGGCATCATCGCCATCGGCCCCGGCCAGCTCCATCAGCATACCCGGCACCAGTGGATGCTTCCACTTCGTGTGGCTGCTTTCCTGCGCTACTTGGGCAGCGCCTGCCCGGCGCAGATCTGCTTTGAGGTGCCGAACCTTCCGTGGCACACAACCACCCTTCTCATTGGGATTATATCGCGGTACCTGACCGGCGGCGAAGCAACACGACCTCTTCGGTTCAGCGAGGAGGATTGCCCGGATAGACGCCCCTCAGCAGCCTGGCCACCTGTGGTACAATTGAGCTTGGACTTTTGCGCGCAAAGGTCCGCCGCTAGGGGTGCGCGACATGCGCTGAGAGGTGGCTATAAGCCATCAACCCTCTGAACCTGATCCGGCTAGTACCGGCGAAGGGAAGCCGCAACGGCGCTCTCGGAGGAAGGGCCGCCGGCTCCCAGTAACGGGAACCGGCGGCCCTTTGCGCTAGTACCGGCCGTGGTCCTGCCGGTCAGATAAGGAGTGCCTGGCTATCCCACTCGTTACGCTTGCTCAGGTCGGCCATGCCTTCTCGCGCGGCCGCGAACCGGCGCTGCTGACCCTGCACGACGTCTCCTTCACCGTCGCTCAGGGCGAGTTCGTCAGCCTCGTGGGACCAAGCGGCTGCGGCAAGAGCACCCTGCTTCGCCTGCTGGCAGGGCTGATCGCGCCCACCGCCGGCACGCTCTCGATCGAGGGTGCCGCGCCCGGACGCCTGCTTGGCGCCACCGGCTACATGCCACAGCGCGATCTGCTGATGCCCTGGCGCAACGTGCTCGATAACGCGACGGTGGCGTTGGAGTTCAGGGGAGTGCCGCGCCGGCAAGCGCGCGAGCAGGCACGCGGCATGCTGCCTACCTTCGGGCTGGCAGGCTTCGAGCGGGCATATCCCGCCGAGCTCTCCGGCGGGATGCGACAGCGGGTCTCGTTGCTGCGCACCGTCCTTGCCGGCCATCGACTGCTCCTGCTGGATGAACCATTTGGGGCCCTGGATGCCATCACGCGTGCCGACCTGCACGAGTGGCTGGCCGGGCTCATCGCCCAGCTGGGAGCGACCGTCATTCTGGTCACCCACGACCTGGAAGAGGCTGCCTACCTGTCGGATCGTGTCTACGTGATGACCAGCCGCCCGGGCCGCATCGCCGCTACCGTGGCAATCCCGCTTCCTCGGCCGCGTACCATCGACGACACCACGAGCGATGTGTTCGTCCGGCTGAAGCGAGACCTGATCGCCGCCTTGCGTGACGCGCGCCGGCCAAGCGACGCTGCAGTGGAGGCACGGGCATGAAGCAGGAAGCACAGCTGCCGCTGCAGACTCTGAGCCGCATACGCCCGGGGCAGGATGCCTCGCTTGCGCGGGAACTGCCGGATCCGCGCCGCCGGCGCCAGCGCGCCGCGGGCTGGGCGCTCTCGGCACTCATCGTGGCCATGCTCATCGGGTGCTGGCAAGCGGCGATCTGGATCTGGGGACTGGAGTCCTGGATTCTCCCGACGCCTCGCCAGGTCGTCGAGGCATTCGGACAGGCGGACACGCGGAGTCTGATTCTGGATAACATCGGCCCCACGGTGACCGAAGCATTGACCGGCTTTCTCCTGTGTTTGGTCCTCGGCTCCGCGCTCGCAGTCGCCATGTTCATCTCCCGGATCTTGCGCGACGCGCTCTACCCGCTGCTCATCGCCTCCCAGGCCATCCCCACGATCGCCATTGGCGCGGTGCTGGTGGCTGCCATGGGCTTTGGTCCTGGGCCAAAGGTCGTGGTCGTGGTGCTGTACTCATTCTTCGCCGTTACCGTCAACGTCTACGACAGCTTGCAATCCCTCGATCCCGAGCTGCCGGCCCTGCTGCGCACCCTGGGCGCCTCGCCATGGCAGGTGCTGCGCACGGCCCGCATCCCCGCCGCGCTGCCTGGCTTCTTCACCGGCGCCAAGCTGGCCGTCGCCTACAGCGTCTCGGGTGCCATCTACGGTGAGTGGGTAGGAGCCACGGGCGGCCTGGGCTACGCGCTGCAGATGGCCCGCAATCAATTCGCCGAGAGCACGGTACTTGCCATTGTGCTGGTGATGGCGGCGATCGGGTTGATCGCCTTTGGTGTGGTAGCGCTCCTCGAGCGCCTGATTGTCCCCTGGAGACGCCATGGCAACGAACGCTGATCGCTCACCCGCGAATCGCTGGTCCCAGCGCGTGACCCATTGCCGGGAAGACCGCGCTCTACCGCTTTGTGAAAGGAGACTCCCGATGTTCCATCCTCAGGCCCACCCTCGAGGGTCAGTTGCCTTGAGCATCGCCAATCCCGGCGCGCCCGAGACTCCGCCCGCGCCCGAGACTCCGCCCGCGCCTGAGACTGCGCTCGCGCCTGAGACTGCGCTCGCGCCTGAGACTCCGCCCGCGCCTGAGACTGCGCTCGCGCCTGAGACTCCGCCCGCGCCTGAGACTGCGCTCGCGCCTGAGACTCCGGCCTTCAGGCCGGAGAGCCTCACCTGCTCACCTAGCCGTGGCCTTCAGGCCGCTCCCGTCTCGGGTCGCAGCGAACACCGCAAACGACGCACTGGTTATCGCCACCGGCTGCCGCGGCTGCTCGCCGCCGCATTCGTCCTGGTCGCCGGTGTGCTGCCGATTACGGCGGCTAGAGGTGCAAGCTCCCAGCACAATCTGACGCTGTGGCTCGACTGGTACCCTAACTCCGACCACGCGGGAATCTACGTGGCAATGGCCAAAGGATACTACGCGGCTGCCGGGCTACACGTGACACCGCAGGTGCCTTCCGGCACGAACGACGCCGTCGGCCTGCTCGCACATGGCACCGGCGATATCGGTATCTCCTACGAGCCCGACGTCCTGCTCGCACGCCAGCAGAGCATCCCGATCGTGGCCACGGCTGCCATCGTGCAGCAGCCGCTGAACTGCGTGCTGACGTTAAAGAGCAGCGGCATTGCCCGGCCCAAGCAGCTGGAAGGCCGCCTGGTGGGCCTGTCCGGCACACCCGACGACTACACCGACCTCGAGGCTGTGGTGCGCGACGATCACGGGGAGTACAGCAAGGTCCGCACCGTGGTGGTCAACTACGATCTGCTGACCGCCCTCTTGAGCCACAAGGTCGATGCCATCATCGGCGCCTACTGGACGTGGGAGGCGCTCCAGGCCCAGGCAGAGCACATGCCGGTAAACGTAATGCGCATAGATGACTACGGCGTGCCATCCTACGACGAGCTGGTGTTCGTCACCGGCTCGAGCCAGCTGGCCCACGAGCCTGGCGTACTGCGCGCCTTCCAGCAGGCCACGTTCCGCGGCTATGCCTATGCCGCGGCGCATCCGGCCGAAGCGGCAACCATCCTGCTCAAAGTGCCCGGTGTCCTGTCGAGCAGCCGGGCCCTGATCCAGCAAAGCATCACCCTCCTGGCACCGCTCTTCAAGGACGCAAAGGGCCGCTACGGCACGATGGACGAGCGTACCTGGCAGGCGTATGCAGACTGGATGACGGCAACGAAGCTGATTCCCAGCCACCTGGACGCTTCAACAGCACTGACCACTCGCCTGCTTGGATGAATATGACCTCCGGATGAATCCGGATGGAAGGGACGTACCATGGTTACTGAACTGCCGGAGATCGGCAAGATATCGCCGGAGATCTTCGATGAGGTATTCTATCCCCGCCTTGGCGCCCCATCCTCCATGATCCTCACCGGACCACAGCACGGGGTCGACATCGGCGTCGTGGACCTGGGAGCGGGCCAGGTAATGGTCACCACCTGTGATCCCGTGTTCATCGTGCCTGCCTATGGCTTCCGTCGCGCGGCCTGGTTTGCCGTGCACATCCTGGCCTCCGACGCCGCCACCTCCGGGCTAGCCCCCACCTACATGTGCATCGATCTCAACCTGCCGCCTGCCATCACTCGCGCGGAGCTGGAAGAGATGTGGACCACCATGCACGAAGAGTGCGCGCGCCTGGGCATCAGCGTGATCAGCGGGCACACGGCCCGCTACCACGGCTGCGAGTATCCCATGGTGGGCGGGGCCACGGTCATGTGCATCGGGCCCAAGGACCGCTACGTCACGCCCACCATGGCGCGCGTAGGCGATCTCGTGATCGTGACCAAGGGCGCGGCTATCGAAGCGGCCGGACTCATGGCCGTCACGTTCCCCGATCGTATCGCGGCCGCATTTGGCCAGGACTTCTCCCGCGAGTCCGAGAAGCTGTTCTACATGATGAGCGTCATCGAGGACGCGCTTGCCGCATCTTCCGTGGGCGTGCGCGACGAAGGGGTGACGGCCATGCACGACGCCACGGAATGCGGCGTCTGGGGCGGCCTGTATGAAATCGCACAGGCATCTTGCACCGGCATGCGCATCGAGCACGAGCGCATTCCCTTGCGTGACGATGTGCGCAAGATCTGCGAGCTGTTCAACATGGATCCCTATAGCTCCATCAGCGAAGGCACGCTCCTCCTGACCTGTAGGCCGCACAAGGCGAATGCTGTGCTGGAGACTCTGGCCGATAAGGGCATCAGGGCCGCGGTCGTGGGCGAGATCGTGCCCGCGGAGCATGGGATCGTCGTGGTCCGGGACGGCGTGGAACGCCCCTTGCAGCATCCGCGCGTGGATCCCTTCTGGGATGCCTTCGCACGAGCCAGCCAGGAAAGCAGCACATGACCCACAGGCGTTTTCCCGGGGGCGCGAGCGTCTCGGCTCGCCCACGTCCTGCGTGGCGGACGAGCGGACAGGATGTCCGCGCCCCCAGGATCGAGCAGCATGAGTAGCCTAGCGCCGCGTCTTCTGCTGCATGTCCTCACGGACTGCGCCATGAGCGGTGGCAGATCCGAGGAGGAAATGGCCGCTGCCGCGCTCGCGGGCGGAGCTACCGTGGTACAGCTTCGCCGCAAGGATGTAGCAGGGGACGAGCTGGTGCGTATTGGCCGCCGGTTACGCGCATTGACCCGGGCGGCCGGAGCGCTGCTTATCGTGAATGACGACGTGGAGGTAGCTCTGGCGATTGATGCCGACGGCGCGCACGTCGGCCAATCCGACATGCCTGCAACCCGATCGCGCAGCCTGCTCGGCCCGCACCGCCTCCTTGGCGTCTCCGCCTCCACGGTAGAGGAGGCGGTGCACGCCGCGGCGGCAGGTGCCGACTACATCGGCTTCGGTCCCATCTTCTCCACGTCGAGTAAGAGTGACGCGTCCGCGCCAACAGGATTGGTCGGGCTGCGGGCTGCGTGCCACGTTGTTCCAACACCGATCGTGGCCATCGGCGGTATCACGACTCAATCGGTGCCTGGGGTGATCCGGGCGGGCGCGACCGGTATCGCGGTCATCGCCGCCGTGGTCGCGGCGCCGGACATGGAGGAAGCAGCACGGGAGTTGCGCCGAGCTGTGGAGGATGCCGTGCGTGAGGTGAAGTCATGACATCTCAGGTAAGAGCGCCAAGACCGTCAGAATCGCACTGCATCGATCTATAATGCGCAGGGGAGGTATTGACGATGGGTCTTCCTGCATACGCGTATCCCTCTCGTTCACCCGCGCCTTGGGCCGAAGTGGTACCCAACCACGGCCCGGCGACGGTTGATGAGCTGCTGACCTTGCCCGACGACGGGTACATATACGAGGTGGTGGAAGGGGTGTTGGTGCGCATGGCCGGCAGTGGTGGCAAGGCAACGGGACTTGGTGCAGAGTTTGTCGGCGAGCTACGGGCGTACGTCCGGCCCCGTCGTCTCGGTCGCGTGACCGGCGCCGACGGCGTCTACAAGTTCCCTGACGCGGAGACTGGCCTGATCCCAGACGCCGGCTTCTATGGAGTCGAGCACGTACCTCAGATCGTCGATGAGAACAAGCCCATCCCCTTCGCTCCCGATTTGGCAGTTGAGGTCACATCTCCAGACCAATCGGCTGACGCAATGGCCAAGAAGGCTCGCAGGTACTTGCGCGCGGGCACGCGATTGGTGTGGGTTGTCTGGCCACTGAGCGAGCACATTGACGTGTGGCGACGTGAGGTGCTGACTGGACCGGTAGCTACGCTCAATATCGCTGACACCCTGGACGGCGAGGATGTGATCCCAGGTTTCTCCTATCCCGTGGCCGAGCTTTTCCGGGATCCGTTAGCTCCAGAGCCAGAGGACTAGCTAAGATTGTGGAGGACCAAGCAAGCCCCGCACTTGCCCGGCCGGCCACCGCACTGACCATCGCTGGCTCCGATTCAGGCGCCGGCGCCGGCATCCAGGCCGACCTGAAGACGTTGTCGGCCCTGGGTGTCTACGGCACCACGGTGCTGACTGCTGTAACGGCCCAGAACACGCTCGGCGTGCGGAAGATCGAGGAGCTGTCCACGGCGATCATAGCTTCCCAAATAGATGCAGTGGTGGACGACTTCAGCATCGGCGCGGCCAAGACAGGCATGCTGTCGAGCGCCGCCATCATCGCCACGGTGGCAGAGCGCATTCGACACCACGGCATCACCCCCCTGGTGGTCGATCCGGTGATGGTCGCCAAGGGCGGCCATCGACTGCTGCGCCAGGATGCTATCGCCGGTCTCCGTGGTGCACTCTTGCCGCTTGCAACCATCGTTACGCCCAATGCGCCAGAAGCCGAGACGCTGGCAGGAATGCCAATCGAGGGCGAGGAAAGCCTCCGCGAGGTCGCGCGACGGATTGCCGACCTCGGGCCGCGGTACGTGCTGATCAAGGGTGGGCACCTCCCCGGACCAACAGTCGTCGATTGGCTCTGGGACGCCACTGCCGGGCGTTTCGAGTGCATCTCTGCACCCCGCATCGACACCACCAGCACACACGGGACCGGCTGCACGCTTTCCGCCGCCATCACTGCCTACCTGGCTCTGGGCAAGGACGTGCCGGCAGCCGTGGCAGCGGCATGCGCCTATACGGCTGCGGCCATCCGGCACGCCCGGCCCATTGGCCATGGGCATGGGCCATTGGCTCACTTCTGGCTGTGCAACACAGCTGAAGCAAACGAGAAATCCGCGGCACGTAGGGACTGACCCCCGTATCTGTCTGCCGGTATGGCCGGAGTTTCAGCGCGGTGCTGCCGGCGCAGCCTTGTTGATAAATGCCATGTACTCGCCCATCCGTGGATCCAGAGATGGATGGATATCCTGGGGTCGCTCCTCCTGATACATGGTCGCCAGCGAGCGCTCGATGCCGGGATCACCGCCGGTAAACTCCTGGATCAGCGCCATCCAGCGCCTGGCCAAAGCCTGCGCCTGCGCACTGGCTGGGTCGACTCCCCTATCGACCGCATCACGCACCTCCTCGATCAGGCGCGGCCAGGCGGTTGTCTCGACCTCACGGATGCGCTCGTCGCCGACGATCTCGCGCCGATGCTGCAAGCTGCCCCGCTGTTCTGCCGTGTAGTACTGGTCCATTCTTGACATAACCTCCATCGTGTGCATCAAGTCCTCGACAGAGACCTCTTCTGCCAGGCGTAGTCTGCCGGCCAGCGCCTCCAAGCGCGTGCGCAACTGCTGCTGCAGGTCGATCTGCTCGGTAAGCCGGCCAATCTGCAGCTCGAGCGCCTGCCCGCCCATCGCCCCTGCTCTCTTTGCGCGCTCTGGACACCACAGCAATACCCTACACCCTCACCTAACGTGAGAGTCAAGCATGTTAGGGGCTGATTAGTCTTGACGAACGACCTCTCGAAGTCGGATCGAAGGGGCAGAGTCGATCACGTGGCCCTATCTCAGGCGCATCCAGCGTGGAGCGGGCTTAGCCGAGGTGCTCGAGGGACGCTTCGATACGGTCAGACGCATCCAGGACGGGTCGAATGGTCTCATTGATCTGCTCAATGCGGGACGTGAGATCGCGGACGGTATCGGAGGACTTCTCCATCTGTTGCGCCACGACGGCGAAGCCCTTCCCAGCTTGTCCGGCGCGTGCCGCTTCGATGCGCGCATTGAGTGTGAGAATACGCATGCTGTCGGTCGTAGCTCTGATGCTCTCTGCCAGGGTAGCGATGGCGTCGAGACTGCGGCTGACATGATCCTTAATCTCGTGCACGCCGTGTGCGAGCAGTTCTACGGTGGCAGCGCGCTCAGCGTGCAGCGCATTGATGACGATATACGCCATGTCGTGGGTCATGAGGTGGGTGGCACGGCCGGCCAGGGCAACGCGCAAATCCTCTATTACGGCATCGGAACCCGTAGCCTCCATGACGTAGTCGACGTTGACCGAGTTCAGGGCGCTATGGATGTCTGTGAAGGTAGCGATGCCGGCAGACCGCGCCTCCTGCACAGCCGGAGCAGCTGGATTCCGGTCCACTATGTAGGCAACATGGGTCCGATCGCTGCTCCTAAATAGGGCAAGCAGCTGCTGGCCGCCTCTGCCGCCGCCAATAATGCCGACGGAAGTAACCTCAGCCTGCAGCTGAGCCGCCACGGCGCTCGAGGCACGCATGCCCATGCTGAGTGTGGAGCGCTGGGTACTGGCCGGCATGAAGCACGTCTCTTTCTAGCAAGTGACCGGGCATTCGCCTTGACATCGGCTTGGTGCCGATCGTCGCGCCGGGAGCCTGCCCAGACCTAGCATAATGCATGTGACTGCCTAGCAGAAGGGCCGATTGGCATGGGCGACTGCCTTTTTTGGTTAGCGTTTTCAGACCCTAGACAGGCTGAGCAATCATCGCTATACTCCTTCTTAACAACCTGCGGAGACGCGTAACAGGGCGTTGTTGCGTACGCGTCGCAGGTTCCAGATGTGGCGTAGACGCCTTCTGCCGGGAGCACCTGGTAGGAGGTTTTTCTTTGCCCTTCGCAGAGCCTTCGCGGTGCCGTGCGACCGGCGCCGCCCGGGGCGGTGCAGCCTCTCACCCAGTGCCGATGCCCATGGCACGCGTGCGTCCGCGCAGGGCGCTATGAATGGTATGTGACGGCCAGAGGACGTCGCTTCTCCCATGCGCTGTGGACACGCAGGGATGAAGCGTACGACGGCTGCCCGGCACGATGGTTGGGAGGTAGGGACGTCAATGGCGCAATCGTCGAGCACAACTGGTGGAATGAAGCCTACCCTGGGTCTAACCGGTGTCACCGTCAATGCAATGGCCTTGATTGCTCCCGGTGCATTCTTGTGGCTAACATTCCAGATTCAAGCCAACCAATCCGTCAATGGCATCGCCACGTCGATGGATATGTGGACCGGACTCTTCGCAGCTCTGGTCCTGGCATTCTTGACCGCAATCTGCTACTCGCAGCTGGCGAACCTGTACCCGCGTGCCGGCACGGGCAGCAGCTACTACTTCGCCGAAGCAGCCATGCTCAACCGGACGGAGACGAATCACTATCGTTTTGCCCGCGTGGCCAAGTTCGTTGTCGGCTGGACCTCGCACCTCTATTACTGGATCTATCCGGGCCTGATGATCGGCGTCTTTTCCACATTGGTGCAGTACCTTGGCGGCGCGTTCAACATCAGCGCGGCTTCCCAGCCGGCCTTCGCCTGGATAGTCGCATTGGTAACCTCCATTCTCGTGGGTATGGTCGCCTATCGCGGCATCACCGGCTCGACCATGACCAGCATCGTGATCAACGTGATTCAAATCACCTGTCTGGTGATCGTGGGCGCCTTGGCTATCGCCTACCGTTTCGGCCATACGAGCGGAATAACCTACGCACACTCCGGGCTGAGCTCAATCGTCCTGCCCCACTCGCTGAAGAACGTAATCTTCCAGTCCACGATTGCCATTCTGCTGCTCGTCGGCTTCGAGAGCGTGACCGCCCTCGGCGCCGAAGCCAAGAACCCCAAGCGCAACGTTCCTCGCGGCATCCTGCTGGCGCTAGTCATCCAGGGCTTGATTTGCTACCTCTTTGAGTACCTGGGCAGCAACTTCTTCATGGGCAGCCAGTATGGCGGCGTGCTTTCGGCCAACGGCACCTATACGTTCAAGGCAGATCTGCTGACGAACCATCCGCACCTTGCAGCGGGCGACACCATCGTCACCGGGTTAAACGCCTCGGCGCACTCTCTCGCACCTATCGGCGATATGGTGCAGGTGATCGGCAACTGGCTCGGTGGCTTTGGCTTCGGCTTCATGGTGATCGTGGCAGTCACCGTGGGCCTGGCGATCATCGGCACAACGCTGGCGTGCCTGAACACCGGCGTCCGGGTGACCTACGCCATGGGTCGCGACAAGGAAGTGCCAAGCTTCCTCGGCATGCTGCACGGCAAGTACGCGGTGCCGCATATGGCGATCATTGTGCTCGTCGGGCTCTCCGCGCTCGTCGGTATCTACTGCGCCACGTCGGTTGGGTCGTTCAGCGCGATCGACACCCTCACTCAGGTGACCCTAGTCAGCAATGTCGGAACGTTCCTGCTCTATGGAATGACTTGCCTGATCACCCTGTTTGCCTTCCAGCGCAGCACGCCAGGCTACAGCGTGCTCATGCATCGTGTGGTGCCTATCGCCGGCGTGCTGGCAAACGTGCTCATGCTGCTGGGCGTGGTGTATCTCGGCGTAATCTCAGGCGGGTCTACGACTACCGACGTGGAAGTAGCGCTGGGCTTCGTAGCCGTATGGCTGGGTCTGGGCGGCGTATACATGGCCGTCAGTAGCCAGCGCCAGCAGCGCGCCTTGCTCCATGCCGCACACCCCGGCCAATTGGCCTAACATGACGTGGTAGACATCATGACGGTTGCCGGCAGTGGCTGCCGGCAACCGTTCACAGGAGCAGGATTGCCACTTTGCAGCCTTCGCCCGCACTGCAGGTCGGAGCACCCACCGCGGTGTTGCGTGTGAGACTCTGCCAAGCATGGTTGAGGCAGCATGAAGCTTGAGCTAGGATCCGTCACCGACTGTGGTAAGATCCGGGAAGCCAACGAAGACAGTCTCGGCGTCTTCGAACCGGCAGATCCGCTTGTGCGTGAGCAGAAGGGATGTCTTTGCGTCGTCGCCGATGGACTGGGAGGGCTTGAGGCCGGTGAGGTAGCCAGCGCGCTCGCGGTTGCTACCGTCCATGAGTACTTCTATGCTCCGGCCAGCGGCGGCAAGATCGAACAGAGCCTGCGCAATGCCGTTCAAGCGGCGAACATGCGCATCTTCGATGAGGGTCAAGGAGCCCTCGTCGATGCCCGGCGGATGGAAACGACGCTCACGGTTCTTGTTATGGCTCGGGCCACTGCCTATATCGCGCACGTGGGCGATAGCCGACTCTACCTTATCCGGAACCGGTCACTGCGCAGGCTGACTACCGACCACTCGCAAGTAGGCGAAATGATGCGGCTTGGCCTGCTTACCGCGGAGGAAGCGCGTCAGCATCCATATCGGCACATCATCAACCGTAGCCTGGGTTCCCATCCCATCGTGCATCCCGACTTCCAGCGGGTTCCGATGCAAATCGGCGACACATTCGTACTGTGCAGCGACGGACTCTGGAGCGAGCTTGAAGAGCATGAACTCGTAGACGCCGTAGTCGGACACCAGCCCCAGGAGGCTTGCCAGGAACTCTATACGCTCATAATGGGACGAGAGGCGGCAGACAACATGTCGGTCGTGATAGCACATGTAACTGAGGTCGATAGCTCTCCGGCACCTGAAGGGCGCCTGGCCGCGTTTCTACGCCGCACCGGGCTGCGATCCGAGGCAGAGGACAACCAAGCATGAGCGCACCGTTCATTGCCGGCACCGCGCTGGACGACTACGAGATAGTCGGCGTTTTGGGCCAGGGCGGAATGTCCACCGTCTATCGCGCCCGCGACCGGCGCGACGGTACCGATGTGGTGCTCAAGGTGCCCTATGACCACCTGCTTGGAGATCCAGCCGTCTTCGAGCGATTCCAGCGCGAGCTCAAGATCGGCCGGACGCTCGCCCATCCGCATATTCAGAAGTCGCTCGCCACCGGCACCTACCGGGACCAGCCCTACATGGTCATGGAGTATGTCGACGGCGTCCTGCTGCGCGACGTGCTCCGCGAGCGCATGGCCCTGCCAATCGCCGAAGCGATCGGTATCACGGTGCAGTTGTGCTCGGCGCTGGCCTATTGCCACGCGCAGGGAATCTATCATCGGGACCTCAAGCCCGAGAATATCCTCATCACGCCCGATGGTCAGGCGAAGCTGATGGATTTCGGGATCGCGCTGATGGAAGGAGCGCGGCGGGTTACCTGGCGCGGGTTCTCCGCGATCATGGGCACGCCGGACTACATGGCGCCGGAGCAGATCAAAGGCAAGCGTGGCGATGCCGCCACCGACATCTATGCCGTGGGAGTCATGCTCTACGAGATGCTCGCGGGCGAGGTTCCCTACCGCGGCGACAACCCGCTGGCCATCATGAGCCAGCACGTCAATGCGCCCCCGCCCCGTCTGCGCGCCCGCAACCACGATGTATCAGAGGTGCTCGACCGCGTCATCGCCAAAGCGATGCATCGTGACCCCGTTGCACGCTACGGCAGTGCCGAGGCGTTTGCTCACGACCTCACGCACCTCGAGGGCGTCGACCTGAGCACTCTCCCGGCACTGGACGAAGCGCAGCCTTCCGCGCGCACGAAACAGTGGAGCGAGGTGCTGCGCCTTGTCATCCTGATTCTCGTCGTCATTGCCCTGCTGCTGCTCATCGGCGTCCTGGCACAATCGCTCCACCATTAGTAGTAGAGATCGAAGAAGAGAGAGATCGCGATGGATGCTTCGCAAGGGTTGGAACAGGCAGCCTCGCTACTGCGGGAACACGACGTCCATTTCGTCGATCTACAATTCGTCGACGTCGTCGGCGCCGTGAAGAGCGTCACCGTGCCCGCATCCGATCCAGTGATCGCGCTCAGCCAGCCAGCGTGGGTCGATGGGTCGTCACTGGAAGGTGCCGCGCGTTTCGCGGAAACCGATATGTACCTCCGGCCCGATGTCTCTACCCTGGCCATCATGCCTAACGGCGATGGACGTCCTGTGGCCCGGGTCATGTGTGACGTACTGACGCCAAATGGCGAACCATTCCTGGCCGATCCCCGCCAAGTGCTACGTCGTGCCCAGGCCGTGGCGAGACAGCATCACCTCAGCTACCAGGTGACCCCCGAGATTGAGTTCTTCCTCTGCCACCGCGACGATCGCGGCGCCCTGCACCTCGTACCGAACGATGCCGCAGGCTATTTCGATAAGCCCATCGGCCGCTGCGCCAAGGTGGTCGACGAGATCATGGCCGCGGCACGTGTCGTCGGCGTGCGCATTGCCACCGCCCATCACGAAATTGCCCCAAGCCAGTACGAGATTGACCTACAAATGGGCGACGCGCTGGAGGTGGCAGACGCGATCGTCACGCTGAAATCGGTGGCCCGGCATATCGCAAGCAAGCACGACTTACAGGCAACGTTCATGCCAAAGCCGTTCCTGGGCTACGCCGGATCGGGCATGCACACGCATCAGGTGCTCAGCAACGCCCACACCGGGCACAATGCCCTCGACGAGGCCGGGCAGGAGTACGATCTCTCGAAGCTCGGCCGGCACTTCATCGCCGGCCAGCTGGCGCACGCGCGCGGCATGTGCGCTATTCTCGCGCCGCTTGCAAACTCCTATAAGCGTCTTATCCATGCCTATGAAGCGCCGGTATATATCACCTGGGCGCGCATCAATCATGCGGCCTTGTTGCGCGTGCCGCAAGGCGTGTCCGGCAAAGCCAATGCCTCGACCCTCGAGTTGCGCTGCCTGGACTGCGGCGCAAATCCCTACCTGGCGTTTGCCGTGATGCTGCGTGCCGGCCTCGACGGTATTGAGACCGCGGCAGATCCGCCGGCACCGGTCGAGGAGCACCTCCACGACCTTGCGCGCAGCCGGCTGGAGGAAATGGGGGTCGCCATGCTGCCCACCAGCCTGGAAGAGGCGTTGCAAGAATTGGAGTGGGATCCCATTGTGCGCGATGCTCTAGGCCCCGAAGTGTACGACACCTTCACCGCGGCGAAGATGCTCGAGTGGAATGAGTATCGGCGCCAGCTCACGACGTGGGAGATCGAGCGCTATCGCGACATTTGAGCGCGGTATGCCGATCGCAAGGGCAACCCGCGCGCGGCGACCACCTCCTCGGCACGGTCGCGACGCCGGTAGTACAGCCCTTCGTCGTTCCGCATCTCTATTGTGAGCTCGAGGCCGCGCTGCAGCCAGCGGTAGTATCAGACGAGGCGCGGGTTAATGTCGTTCAGCAGCGCCCCGCTCGGGCAGGAGCCCCAGCGTCACCGCCATGCCGCCAGCAAGCGGCTCGTCGAGCCGCTTGTACCCGTGTTCCCGCCAAGACGGCAGAAGGTACGGCACTAGTCAGCGCTTTCCGCCGGCCCACTTGAGCGGAGGCTTGAGCGACTTCAGGCCACCCTCTCTTCAACACCCAGCACAGCCTGCGCGGCGAGGTTGCGGCGCAGCACGATCGCGACGACCGTGCCGATCACCGCCATGACCACCACCAACTTGAAGGTGTCGTCGTAGCCGGCCACGCTGGCGTGCAGCTGCACCAACCCGGCCCTGGCTGCCTTGGAGAGCGGCGCTGCATGCTGGGCCTGCGCCGCCACCGCGGCGGCGGCCGCCGGTACGTCGGCACTGATGCGCGATGTCAACACCGTCGCCAGGAGGGAAACAGTGAGCGAGTTGACAACAGCCTGTAGTGCGTTGGTGAGTGAGGTCACCCGCCCTACGAGCGTGCGGGGCGCCGCGTTGATCAGGTGCGTGTTGAGCGGCATCATAGCCAGACCCATGCCAACCCCGTAGAGCACCAGCGGCGGAATCAGGCCGGGGCCAGTGGTGGCCGAATTGACGCCCACGAGCATGAAAGCGGCAATGGCAATCAGCGCTCCGCCGCCCAGCACCAATGGGCGTGCCCCTACCTTGTCAAAGAGAATGCCGCCGATAGGCATCGCTAACCCTGCGCCGAAAGCCCACGGCAGCAGGCTAAGACCGGTGTCAAACGCGCCATAGCCGCGCACGCCCTGCAGGTAGAGCGGTATCAGCAGCAGCGCGCCGAACATGGCGAACTGAATAATCCACTGCACCGGAATTGCTAGGCTGAAATCGATAGACTTGAAGACCCTAAGCTCCAGCAACGGATTCTCGGCTCGAAGCTCGGCCACGATGAACAGTGCCAGTGCGACGACACCGCCCACTATGCCGCCGATCGTATTCGGTGAGCTCCAGCTCGTACCCCCCTCGCTAATGCCGTAGCACAGCGAGGCAAACGCAAGCGGTGCCAGTATCAGCCCCGGCACGTCGAGCGCGGCCACTGCCTGCCGGGAGATGGCAGGCAACGCCCGCAAGCCCAGGACAACGCCAATGATGCCGATCGGCAGGTTGAGCAGGAAAATCCAGCGCCAGGTATGGTATTGGACCAGCCAGCCAGCCACCACGGGACCGAGAGCCGGTGCGAACAGGATCGGCACGCCCATGATGCCCATGAGCACGCCTACCTTCTCCGGCGGACTCAGCCGGTAGGTGTACGCCATCGAAATGGGAATCACGCAGCCGCCGCCGAGCCCCTGCACCACGCGGAAGGTGATGAGCATGCTGGCGTCCTGTGCGGTGGCGCACAGCACCGAGCCAATTGTAAACAGCGCTACGGAAGTCAGAAAGATGTTCTTGGCGCCGAACCGATCCGACAGCCAGCCGGCCAGCGGAATCACCGCGGCCTGCGCCAGCGCGTAGCCGGTGATGGTCCACTGTATCGTCGTGAGTGGCGACTTGAAATCGACGTATAGCTTCTGCAAGGCCACATTCACGGCCGTGCCATCCAGCACCACCATGAAGATGCCGATGATGATGGTGATCAGCGGTACCAGGACCGAGCTAATGCGAAAAGGCGCTGCGTCTGCTGCCGGCACGTCGGCTACGATGGTTGAGGCCACGGAGTTGCGTATCCTTCGTTACTTGCGGCGCGCGGCGATCTCTTCAGCCTTTTGGTTCTGCTCCTTCGCATCGGCAAAGCGGCCGGCCTTGAGGTACTCCAGGCTGAGATCCCGTCGGAGTTTGGCGTTGTTCGGGTCGCGCGCGACCTCGGCTTCCAGCTGGCTGATAGCCGGGCTCTTCTTGGGATCCGTCGCGGCTGAGGGCGCACCTACACCCGCCCCCGTGGCACCGGCTAACGGTGGCCGTGGTGCCTGTGGCGCCGCGGTCGCGAATGCGGAGGCCGTCTGCGGCGCCGAGCCGGCAAATGCCGGTGGGGCGAAGCTAGGGGGCGTCGAGGGCATGGGCGGCGACAATGGCGCGCCGACCGGGCGTGCAGGCGCAGCGGCCTCATCGGCGTGGCCGCTGCCCCGCGCCTTCAGCACGTCGAGCCAGGGATTGGCGGAGGACGCTGGCAATGCGTCAGCATACTGCGACTTCAGCTTGGTGAGTTCCATCTCAAGATAGAACTTCTCGCCGGCTGGGGCCTTCTTCAGCACCTTATCGTAGTAGTCGAGCGCCTCGGCCTTTCTGCCGCGCTTCATGAGCGTGCGGCCGAAGGCAAAGAGGATCTCCCGGTCTTGTGGTGCGGCAGTGTGCGCTTTCAGCAAGTGCTGGATCGCCGTGTCGAGGTCTCCCTTGTCTTCAAACAGCTGGCCCAGCTGAAAGCGGTCATCGAGGTTGTTGGGCCGCTTCGCCACCACCCATTCCAGGGCCTGGATCGCGCCGGGCACGTCACCCTGCTTACGGCGGATCCCGGCCAGCTCGGCCCAGGCTTGCACATCGTTGCCGTCTCGCTCAAGTGCCTTCCGGACGTAGGAATCCGCTGCCGCGACATTATTGCGCCGGAGCTCGAGTCCGGCCAGTGCCGCGAGGCCCTGGGCCTTCGTGGAGTCGAGATTGGCCGCTTGGGTATACTCCTGCGCCGCCTCGTTGGCACGCTCCATTGCCTCCAACACCTGGCCGCACATGTAGTGCAGGTCCGCATTCAGGGGACTGCTCTTGATCGCCTGCTGCACTTCCTTGTAGGCGTCGTTCACCTCGCCGAGCTCCAACTGCGCCTGCGCAAGGTGGCCGCGGATCACCGCATCCTCGGGAGCGAGTCCGACCGCTTTCTGCAGGTCCGTCTTGGCCTGCCGCAAATTGCCGTTCTCTAGCTGGGTCAGGCCTGAGCGGTCAAGCTCACGCGCTTTCTGCTGGTTGCCGCCAGAATCCCCTGACCTGTGAAATCCACCAAATACATCCATCTCCTACCTCAACTTGCCTAGCGCGGGCGGTGGCATCGAGCGAGCTGGGTCACCCGCGGCTGTTCCTTACTCTACCCAAACGAAACGCGCCGTGGCTGCACCATCGCATCAGACGGCTGCACGAGTTCGCCCGCTAGCAGCGGCCTCCAGCTGCGGCTTGGGGCGGCTTTGCGCTGCCGTGTGCTGAGTAGCACCTGCCGATTCCAGCGTAAATCGCGTGACAAGCCCCTTGAGGTCGCCCGCCATGGTGGCAAGCTCCTGCGCGCGAGCGCGCATGTGTTCCACGCCCGTACTTTGCTCCGCCGTCGAGGCACTTACCTCCTCGGCACCCGCGGCACTCTGCTCGCTCACCGCAGCAATACTCTCCACGGAATTCTGAACATGTTGGGCACCCGCGCGCATCTGCTCCGCAGCCGTAGCAGTCTCGGCAGCAACCGTCGCCACATGCCCTGTGGCAGCATCCACGGCCGCCACGCTGGATATCATCTGCGCCACGGCAGCGGTAATCGACTGCGCCACGGTGTTCGTGACCTCGACAACTTCGAGTATGCTGCGCAGGGCATCTTCGGCCTGATGGCCGAGTGCGGCACTTCTCTCGACTTCCGCGCTTCCAGCTTCCATGGCTCGCACCACTTCGGCGACCTGTTGCTGAATGGCAGCCACGCGTCGGCCGATTTCCTTAGTCTCGTTGCTGGACCGCTCTGCCAGCTTGCGCACCTCGGCCGCAACCACGGTGAAGCCTCTGCCATGTTCGCCGGCACGCGCCGCCTCGATGGCGGCGTTGAGCGCAAGGAGGTTGGTCTGAGACGCTATGTCGTCGATAGCCTCCACAATCTGAGTAATCTCTTGGCTAGACACGCCGAGCGTTTGCACTTGCTCAGCACTCTTGTTCACCGCGGCACGCACGCTGTCGATGCTGCTGATGGTATGTACCACAGCGTCGCCGCCCTGTTTGGCAGTAGCGGCAGCCATGCTCGCCGCGGTGCTTACCGCCTCCACGCCCTGCGTTGTCTGGCTCAGCGCTTCACGGAGCTGATCTATCGCCGAGTTCACCTGCCGGGCAGCTACACCCTGGGCCTCAGCGCCGCCGGCCACCTGCTGAACTGCCGTAATCAGCAGCGCCATTTGGGCGGTGACGTCGGCGCTGTCTCGGCTCTGCTCTCCAACGCCCCGTGCGACTTCTCCAATGGCCCGAGCAATCTGAGCACTCGCTTCCCCCATCTCCGACGCGGTCGCCGCCAGCTCGCCCGCGCTGCTCGTAACCAGCTCAGACGACTGCGCGACCTGGCCGATGAGCTTGGCCATCTCGGCACGTGCGGTCTCGTAAGCTTGAATGGCGGTTTGGACCCGCGTGACAATGCTCCGCACTGCCTCCGCGACTGTGCCTATTTCGTTGCGGCTCGTATAGGCTATGGGCGCCGGGCTGTCTTGCGCGGCAACCGTTAGATCCCCCCTAGCGAGCGCGGTCATCGCTTGCGCCAGCTCCGCCACGCACAGGTTGGCGACGCTATTTGCCGCACGCTCCACCTCGCCAAGCGGCTGAGCCACGGCGCGGGCAACTAACCAGCCCCAGCCTGCGGACAGCACCATCGCGATGACCAGCAACTCGGCCGACTGGGCGCTCACCGCACTGCCTGTAGCAGTCGCACGGGCTACGCAGACAAGCACGGCTGCCAACAGAACGAAGCTCCCGATCAGTTTCGGAGTCATGCGCATGTTCTTTAGCCACGACACGGCAGGACCTGCTTTCACCATTCCTTATATGCGTGTGGGTATCTTAACCACTTACCAAGCGCGACCGCAAGTGCCCAACCGGTACTCTAGCCACACCTGGAGCAAGGTAGCACACGCCGCTGAGATCTCGACCCGGGCAAAGGACGCCTGAGGCGCGGCGGCGTTACGCAAACTCCTGGAGATACGGACGCTCCGCCTCCCACATCTCGTCGAACATGGCACTGATCTCGGCCGGAGCGCAGACGGCCGCCGTGAGCGGATCGAGCATGAGCGCGTAGCGAGCTGCTTCCCTATCGTGCCGCAGCAATGCCTGCGCCACCAGCGTGTGCACCGCCATATGGCTCCGGTTCAGGGCCGCCAGCTGCTCGGGCAACGGCCCGAAATGGCACGGCTGGATGCCGTTGCGATCGACCAGGCACGCCACCTCCACGCAGCCATCGGGCAGATTGTCGATGAGGCCCGTGTTGCGCACATTCCCATAGATCACTCGCGGTCGATCGAATTGTATGGCTTCCACAATCGTGCTCGCATACTCGTAGCCGCGCTCCATGGGAATTTCCTGCTTCCCGGCCAGCATCTCCTCGATACGGCGGTCGTTATCAGCGCGCCACGTGGGCCAGTTGTTGGCATAGAGGCCGCTCTCACCTCGGTAGCCGGGGCGCGCGTACCGGGCGACGAGGTCGGGCCGCTTGCGGTAGTACGGCACGTACTCACTGAAATGCCCGCTGCTCTCGGTAACGAAGGCGCCGAAATGGAGCATCATGTCAAACCGCACCGGATCCTGCTCGTAGATCTCGGGGTCCCGCATGCGCTCGCGCAGCCGCGGGTACATGTCCTCCCCGTGGTAGCGCAGGTCAGTGAACCAGGCATTGTGGTTCAGCCCCGCGCAGCGCCATTCCAGGTCTTCGTAGGGCACGTCCAGGTAGCGGGCCAAGTGGTGCGAGGTGCCCTGCACGCTGTGGCACAGGCCGACCGTGCGCATCCCCGTGCCCACCAGGGCGGCCAGCGTCAGCAGCGACATGGGGTTCGTGTAATTCTGCACCAGCGCCGAAGGGCAGAGCTCCTCGGCATCGCGCAGAATGGCGAGCCACGTAGGTCCGGTGCGCAGGGCCTTGAAGATGCCCCCCGGCCCGATGGTGTCGCCGATGCACTGGTCGACGCCATACTTGAGGGGAATGTCGTAGTCGTGCCGCACGTTCGGCAGGCCGGCCACCTCCACGCAGTTGACGATGTGGTCGGTGCCGGCCAGTACCGCGCGCCTGTCGGTGGAAGCGCTCACGCTCCAGCGCTTGCCGCTTCGGGCGATGATTCGCTCCGTGATCTGATGCGCGAGCTCGAGCCGTTTGGGATCGATATCCACCAGCGCGAACTCGCCTTCATCGAGGCCCTCAACGGCCAGGAAATCTGTAATGAGCTGGCGAGCAAATACGGCACTGCCGGCGCCGATCATGGTGATCTTCAGCATTATTGAGTTTTCCTTTCTGTGGTCCCTTGCCTGGTGCACGTGTACACGCGTCCACAATACGGCTCACGGTAGCACGGCAGTCTCCCGTGGTCAATAGGATACCAGCCTACATGTGCGCCCGCCCTCTTGACAAAGCGGAGGCAAGAGATTTATAGTGCCGTCATCAAACCGTGGACACGTGTCCACACGTAAGCGAGCGTTGGCCGCGCCCCGTGTCGCGGACCGCATAGCTCGCTGCAGCACTGGGGGTGTTCATGGCTCGTTCGGCAGCCAGTCAGTATCAACGCGGCAGGCCAGTAGCCCCCGTTCGCTTGAACCGCGGGGTTAGCCGTCGCGAGGCGCTCACCGGATTTCTCTTCCTCTCGCCAAACCTGTTTGGGTTCATTGTCTTCGGGATCTTCCCCATCGCGTTCGTCATATACCTCAGCTTCTGCAGCTGGGGGAACTTCACCCAATTCCCGCATTGGATCGGTCTGGACAACTATGGCGGGCTCAAGGACGATCCCCTATTCTGGAACTCCATCTGGCGCACGTTGGAGTTCGTCGTCATAGTTATCCCCCTCCAGACGCTGCTGTCCTTGGGTTTGGCATTGCTGCTCAACCAGCGCCTTCCAGGTATGAAACTGTTCACGCCACTGTTCATCATTCCCTGGATCACCACGCCCGTCGTCGTCGGGTTCATCTGGGCGTGGCTGTATCAGAATGACTTTGGTCTCATTAACACGCTCTTGAGCGACCTGAACCTACCGACCCAAGGTTGGCTCACGGACGATGCGTGGACGATTCCCGCGACCGTGATGGTGACGGCCTGGCAATTCGCCGGTTACAACATGATGTTCCTGCTGGCCGGCCTGCAAGGGATTCCCGATCACCTCTACGAAGCTGCCGCTATCGACGGCGCGCCTCGCTTCCGCCAGCACATCAGCATCACACTGCCCATGCTCAGGCCGGTCCTGTACTTCACCATCATCACCTCCGTCATCGGCTCATTCCAGATCTTCGACATCGTCTACAACATGTTCCAGGGCGCGCCGCCCGATTCGGCTAGGGTGTACTACTTCTACCTCTACCAGAAGGCGTTTGTGTTCGCCGGCAACATGGGCAGTGCCTGTGCCATGGCGGTGCTCCTGGTGCTCGCTCTGGTAGTTGTCACCTGGACGCAGATGCGCGTATACGGTGAGGGTGTCACGTATGAGCTCGGGTGAAATGATGGCGGCAAGAGCTCCAGGCAACGACGCGGCTTGCAGGCAGGTAGGCTCCAGGCATTCGGTATGGTCGAGGATCGCGGCTAGAGTGTGGAGTTGCGCATGAACCCCAGGACTACGCAACGCGAGACCCTGAGTTTGGCGCGGCAACGGGCCGAACACCGGTCCTACCGGCGGCGGCGGCGTGCCAGGCGTTACGCACTCGGCGGGGTGAGCTATGTCGTGCTTATCGTCGGTGCCTTTGTCTGCCTTGCTCCCTTCATCTGGATGGTCCTCTCGGCTTTCAAGGATCCCGGAGATATCTTCAATATCCCACCCGACTGGCTGCCGCCGCATCCCACCAGCATTGCGTTCTGGAATGCCTGGAACAACTACCCCAATGGCGAAGGCATGTTCGGCCAATGGTACGTCAACACGGCGGTAGTCGCCGTAATCTGGACCGTGGCGAACGTGCTGTTCTGCTCGCTCGCCGGCTACGCTTTCGCCCGCATCCGGTTCCCGGGTCGAAACGTGATCTTCATGAGCTACCTGGCAACCCTGATGATTCCCTACGTCGTGTTACTGATTCCTTCGTACATCCTGGTCAGCAAGCTTGGGTGGGTCGACACCTACCAGGGTCTGGTGGTGCCCGGCCTGTTCGGTACGCCGTTTGGGACCTTCCTGATGCGCCAATTCTTCATGACGCTTCCCTTGGAGCTCGACGAAGCGGCGTTGATCGACGGCGCGAGCCGCTTGCGGGTCTTCTTCCAGATCGCGGTGCCGCTCTCGCTGCCTGCCGTCGCCACCCTCTCGACAATTACGTTCGTCGGCGCTTGGAACAACTTCATCTGGCCGCTGCTGGTGACCAACAGCGAGGACAAGAAGCTCCTCACGGTGGGTCTGCAAGATTTCATTGGCGGCACAGGAGGCAATACCAATTGGGCCGACCTGATGGCCGGGTCGACGCTGGCACTATTGCCCTTGCTCGTGCTGTTCTTCGCGATGCAGCGCTTCATCGTGCAAGGTATCCAATTCACCGGCATCAAGTAGCACACCTACATCCTGACGCCATTGACCGCGGGGACCGGCGGGCATGGCCATCGTGCGCTAGGTCATCTGGCTAGCGAAAGGAGGTGGCGCGTCACGTAGCAAGGCGGACGGCAACGTGTTCATGCTTTTTCCTGACCGCTTGATGGCCCCACGGGCCTCACTAGTGTGGAGAGAATGACTAATGTCTGAAATCGACCTCGAGCAAGAGCAGCAGCTTGATCCCGAGCAGAAGGCCTGGATGGGCCGCACTCATCGGCGCGACTTCCTCAAGAAGAGCGGCATCGTGCTGGCCACCAGCGCCGGCGTCCTGGGCAGCCAGGGATGGATCGGACCTCGTGGGACGCGGGCCGCAAACCAGGTAAACCTGCGCTACACCCTCTGGGATGCAAACCAAGAGCCCGCGATGAAGCAGTCCATCGCGCTCTTCGAGAAGGAAAACCCCAACATCAGCGTCAGCGTGGAGCAATATGCCTGGGGCAGCTACTGGACGAAGATCCAGACCCAGACGGCCGGCGGCAACGCGGCCGACGTGCAGTGGGCTCACCTGGCCTGGTGGCCGGGCTTCATGGCGCAAGGCGGCTTCTACCTCGACGAGTCCAAGTACATCGCACAGGACAAAGTCGATCTCAGCATGTACTACCAGCAGCTGCTCGAGCTGTATCAGGTGAATGGCAAGCAGACCTCGTTGCCCAAGGACTGGGACACGATCTGCGTGTACTACAACAAGACCATGCTGAAGGCAGCCGGCCTCGCCGAGCCCACCGCAGCCTGGAGCTGGAACCCCAAGGATGGCGGCGACTTCCTCAAGTATGCCATGAAGCTCACAGTCGACGGCAACGGCAAGACCGCGGACGAGAGCGGCTTCAACCCCAAGAACATCAAGCAGTACGGCGTGATTTCCTCCAACCAGGGCCAGCAGTTCTACATGAACATGATGTGGATGAACGGCGCCACCGGTATCCTCAAGGCCCCGTACAGCAACGTCGTCACCATCGATGAGCCCGCCTCGATCGAGGCGTTCCAGTTCATGCATGACCTCAACTGGAAGTACTACGTATCACCGTCGAACCAGATGGACGGCACCGAGGGCGACGAGCCGCTGTTCCAGAACAGCAAGGTAGCCATGGAGTTCGAGGGCTCCTGGGACAACGGCTGGTACTCCGGCGCGGTCAAGTTCCCGTGGGGCGCCGCGCTCATGCCCAAGGGCCCGGCCGGCCGCATCAGCACGTTCAACGGCTTGTCGCACGTCATCGCAGCCAGCACCAAGCATCCCGAAGAGGCATGGCTCCTGGCCAAACACATGGACAGCGTGGAGTCGCAGACGATCAGCGCCAGCGAGGGCATCGTCTTCCCCTCCATCAAGTCCTTGACCGGGCTCTATCCCAAGGCGTTTGCCGGCAAGAACCCGACCGGCGTCGAGAACTTCATCACCGAGACATCGCATACCGGTCTCTGGCCTGTGCACCCCAAGTGGACCCAGATCAATACTGCGCTCACCAACGATCTCACCGCGTTCTGGAACACTGCCAATGCCAAGGCGAGCGTCGCCATTCCGGCCCTGGCCGCCAAGATCCGCAAGATCGTCGGCTAAGACAACCAGGGAACAATCTACCCGGGGCGGGTTCGAGCAGGGGCTCGAACCCGCCCCAAACCCGGCCAAACTAGACACTAAGGTGGAATCAGCCGTCTGTAGGGACTGACCTCCGTGTCTGTACTCTGCTACATGTAGATCCCTCTGTGGCATCGACATTGGAGGATGTCACGGCACTGCCTGAGATTCCAGCCGGGAGAAGTGCCGGGGAAGCACGCCTTGTGCTCGCCCTGGGATGGACAAATGCACCCGATGCGGCTCCGACGAGGGCGGATGGGGCGCTTGCACCCACCATCTGCACAGACACTGTATCGCCAGGACGGACGTCACGCCGGCGGAGTGCGCCGGTAGCTCGTAACCTCGAATGCCTGTAGAATGAGGTTGCCATGCTCGCGTGGTGTGGACACGTGTACATCGGCAGCCAGAAGACGGTTGGCAGTGACGACAAGTAAGGACATCGCGCGCCTGGCCGGCGTGTCGCGCGCCACGGTGTCGCGCGTGCTCAACGGTTCGGATCGCACTAGCGCGACAGCGCGCGAGCGGGTGCAGGCCGCGATCGCCACGACCGGCTATGAGCCAGACGTAGCCGCGCGCAACCTGGTTGGCCACCGTTCGCATACTATCGCGCTGAGTCTGTTTTCCGCCGACTCGCATCACGCCTGGTCGGAGATTGCATCGCTATCGCGCTACTTCTACCATGACGTGCTCGCCAGTATTGAACAGGAGGCTGCCGGGGCCGGGTACGATCTCCTATTCGTGCCCCACGGGAGTGGCTCTGCCGCGGACTACCTGCGCGCGCTACGGGCTCGCCATGTGGTGGGCATGATCAGTGTGGCCCCAGATATCTCGGATCCGCGCATTCAAGTAGTTAGCGATGCCGGCATACCGGCCGTGTACATCGACACGCGCGTGCAGGGGCCGTGCGCCACGTACGTCACCTCGGACAAGATCGACGGCGCTCGGCAGGCCACCGCCCATTTGCTCGATCTCGGTCACCGGTGCATTGCCTTTGCCGGCTCCCATTTGCAGCGCATCAGCATGGAAGAGCGCCGACTTGGCTACCAGCACGCACTGGCCCAGCGGGGCATTCCCGTGAATCCGGCGCTCGAGCGCCCCAGTCTGGAGGGCTGGGAGGCATTGGATGGCTACAACGCTACGGTATCGCTGCTCTCCGAACGCCGCGACTTCACCGCCATCGTCGCGGTAAGCGACGTAATCGCCATCGGCGTCATCCGCGCCCTATACGAGCAAGGGCTTCGCGTGCCGCAGGACGTCTCCGTCACCGGATTCGACGACGTGATGCTTGCCGGCTACACCACGCCACCTCTCACGACGGTACGCCAGGATCACGCCCTCATGGGTAGGTGCGCCGTGGCCCGCCTCCGCGCCATGGTCGAAGGCACGGGCGATCCCCTGCCGCAAATCGTGCCTACCCAGCTGGTAGTCCGTCAATCCACCGGACCATGCACGCACTCGGGAGCCTAACGCGAGGCTACAACGGGATCTGCATCGACAGCGTACAATCCGGAAGCGCGCATCTTGCGCGTCCCCGTCCGGCGGCCAGCAAGCCTGCGTCTACCGCCGCAGCCTCCCTACAGGTGCCGCGCACTCCGGGAGCGCAGCTGCCTCGCCCGCCTCTGAAGGCTTCCCGACCCGATTCCATCGCCGAAGGTCTGCTCTGGCCTCAATAGCACGCTTCCGCCGCGCCACGCCCGTGCTACAATAGCGCCTGAACAGCGCCAGCGCTTTACCGCGGTCTATCCGCCAGGAGGACACGTGCCGGTGGCATCCGAGAGCGAGTCCTTCGCCGCGCTGCTCCAGCGTGCCCGGCAAGCGGCGGGGCTCACCCAGCGCGCCCTGGCTGAGCGTGCCCGCATCGGCCTGAGCACCGTGCGGGCGCTTGAGCAGGGCGTGAGCGCCGCCCCCCAGCCCGAGACCCTCTCCCGCCTCGCCGACGCCCTGGACCTGCCTCCCACTGAGCGCAGCGCCCTCATCGCCGCCTTCAGTGCCGTCCGCATTGCCCAGCTCGAGGCCCTCGTGCCCCCACCGTCGCC
>Ga0187876_1000570_pt1 | contig 37178 bp, 38 predicted proteins | sample June2016WEW_17_4_FD_133000 | JGI IMG/M metagenome (GOLD analysis project Ga0187876, IMG submission 133000) | Peatland microbial communities from SPRUCE experiment site at the Marcell Experimental Forest, Minnesota, USA - June2016WEW_17_40 | ecosystem: Environmental > Terrestrial > Soil >...
GCAGGGCTACCGGGGTGGCGGGCATCGATGGGGAGGGGAGAGCGGTCGCCGTTGGGACCGGGGTCGGGGTGGGGATCGGGATCGGCGTCGGCGACCCCGTCGGTCCCACCGCCACGGGCCTGGGGGCGGGCCGGACCGGTCCGGCGGCCAGGCGCGGGAGCACCAGACTCGTGGTGATAGCCGCCACCGCCAGCAGCACGCCGACGACCATGTCGACGGCAAGGCGGGACGGCCGGCCGAGCCGCGGCGCCTCGTGGCCGGTGGGCCCGAGTTTCACCCTGTCCACCCCGCACAGGAGCGTTCGCCGCCTCCGCCACTGGCTGCGGGCGGGCGACCAACGAGGATCACACCCATACGACGCAGGCACCGGAGTAGATGTGACGCCAAGTGGGCGGTTCAAAGGGGAGGGTGGTCACTGACACGATGAGCGGCAGCGGCACCGCTGCGGCACGGGTCGGTCCCTCGATCACCAGCCCGTCGGGTGGCGCCTCGCAGCTCGCGCCCATCCGGTTCAATCCCTCGGCCAGGCAGTCGCGCATTTCGGCAGTCCGAGATTCTCTCTAGAGCCGCTCCTGGCTCATGAGGCGCCGGACTTGGCAGTCTAGGCTCAGGTGGCCCTTACAAGGCTGTGAAACGCTGCCCCTGAGCCGCTCTGAGCGGATGGATGATCACCTCCGCCAGCGCCCAGAGGCTGTCGCTGTCGGAACCGGAGGGATCTGAGACACGGCGCTCCCATACGCGCCCCGATACCCGCTGAGATACCCGCCGTCCAAACGGCGACGCGCGGTTGTGCTCTGGGATTTCATCCGCGGCCACCTGCTGTTCTTCCTTCCAGTCGTTGTTCCGGAACTCCGGGAGAACACGCCCGAAGGCCGGAAGTTGGAGGAGGAATTCGCTGCGGTCTCGGTGACGCTCACAGAACTGCCAGACACTGACCTCGACCACTTGCTTGGCGTTTGGAAGGACAGTTGTCAAGGACAATCGCGCACGTGAACGACGTGAGATCGCGAGCTGGTCAGCTGTTGGCCGCTGCCGGGTTCGTTGCCGTTCTCGCCTCGATTGGTAGTTCCATAGCCTCGAACAGGGCACGCATCTTCCTGACATGCGTGCTCTTGGGCCTTGCCATCTACGGGCTACTGGGCACACTCTGGCTCACGTTGCAAGCGGTAGGAGTGAGAGAGTGGGAGCCCACCATGCTCGAGCCGGTGTTTGACACCCGTGTCCGTGAAGTTAAGGAACGCCACGCAGGTCAGCTCTATCGGACTTGTAAGCGCGATGCACTGCGCCTAACAATCCCCGCTGGATACCTAATGGATGCGCAGTGGTATTTCTTCGGTACGATCGTTTTGATCGTTGCGCTTGTAGCGCTGCGATTCTGACGCCAGGCCGGATGGCCCGGCGGGGAGCGAGCCTGGCGCTGGTGGGGCTGGTGACCGGTCCCATCTGCTGGTCCACCCTCTATGAGGGGTCCGAGATGGTGAGACGGCCACTCGGGGTGGCCGCGGTGGCTGATCGTAGCTCCTTCGAGGCTGAGGTTCACGAATTCGAGGTCCCAAGAGCCCCGTGGGAAGATCCCGACCTGCCCGTCGCCGGCCGGACCTCAAGGCTGGAACCTTCCAGATGCTTCAAGGAGAGTAGAATTCCGACTGTGGGCAACCGGCAAGGTGGTCCAGGGTGTGGCCAGTTCCGGCGGAGGCTCCGATTGCTCGCCGCGCCATTGCTCTTGGCTTCGCTGGTAGGTGCGTGCGGGGCATCGACACCCCCGACCTTGCTCGTGTTTAACGTGGATGGCCCGAACGCGGTCGTCGTCCCCTGGAAAGGGGGACCGGCGATAGATGTCGAATGCGCTCACACTGTCAACGTCAATACGAAGGAAGCTCCACCTCAACCGTGGCTGATCACGGTCAAGGCATCGGCGAGCGACGCCATCTTGCCGCAGCAGCAGAGGTCAGGAGATACTTGGGTGATTGTCCGGCGCGGAGGCGTGCTCGTCGGTTCTCCCGCTCCCTCCGTTGGTCCGGCAGGTCTGGGGTGCGACGGGTGACGCGAGCCGCACAACGTCAGTCGACGCTTCCTTCACGCTGGCGATTCGCTACCTTGAACTGCCCCGGGTTTCATAGAGGCTCTGGTTATTGGGAAGCGGCCATCCCCACAGCCCTAGCGTCAGGGCTGCATCATCCCCGGTGCCGAGTCCGTGGACCGTCGCAGGGACGCCGAAATCGGGGTAGAGTCAGCGGCGTGGGCGAGGGGCGGCGATATAGGAGGGCGCGCACATGACTGACATGCCGGAAGGGGGCGTAGCCGAGCCGAACGTCAAACCTGCGCCGGGGACGGAGGAGCAGGCGCCTCCGCCTGGCGAGGCCCAACCCAACGTCGAGGGCCCGGAGGAGGAGACGCCTCCCGGCCGCGCTCGACCCAACGTCGAGGGCCCGGAGGAGGAGACGCCTCCCGGCCGCGGTCGACCCAACGTCTAGCAAGGCGTAAGCCTTCGACCACCGGCTAAGCGCCAGTCCCCAACCTGACGCACTCCCGGGGTGGAGCCGCAGTTTGGTGTTTTGAGTTCTGGCCGAACCCCGGGAAGCGTCGCGTGGTGTGGCTTGGGAAGGTGGTGTCCGGTTTCGCGCCACACAGTGGACGGACACGTATGGCAGGCCGCACTTCTCTCCTCAGACAGTGGAAGGCAGCGTCCATGCAGAGCAGCGAGCAACCCGACTTCGGGGACCCGGAGGCACCGCGGACCCCGCGAGAGAGGGCCGCAAATGACGCCGAGGCGACGAGGCGCCGAGCTGGCCGCGTCGGACCGAGGTCTGAGGCCTGGCCGACGGCTCCCGGCAACTGACGAACCGAGCCTCCCTGGTGACGAGGCTGAGCCGTGGCTCGACGCGGCGCTCCGCGAGGACCCCGAGCGGTTCTGCCCGGTGATCGAAAGGGTCGCGCCACGCCCGCCGAGCGCTAGGCGCCGCTCCGGGGATCTCGGGTAGCCTTTCAACGGGAGGGGGACGGGGAGTGCCGCCAGCGAGGAGGAGCGCACGAGTGCCGGGACGCAAGCTGCTGTTCGGAGTGAGCCTGGGTGATTGGTCCGGCGCCGACCTCGCCCAGACGCGGGGGGTCCACGAGCGGGCCGTGCTTGCCGACGAGAGCGGCCTCGACCTCTTCACCCTTGCCGACCACCCGTATCTGGCCAACCGCATCGACGCCTACTCCGGCCTCGCCTTCCTGCTCGGCGCCACGTCGCGCATCCACGGGGCGGTGACGGTCACCAACCTGCCGAGCCGACCGGCGCCGGTGCTCGCCCATGCGATCACCTCGCTGTCCGCCCTCTCCGGAGGTCGTGTGGTGCTCGGCATCGGCGCGGGAGGCATGTGGGACTCGATCGTCAAGCTGGGGGTGCCGCGGCTCAGCCCCGGGGAATCGGTGAGCGCAATGGAGGAGGCCATCGAGCTGATCCGGGCGCTTTCCGGTGGCGGGGAGCCGGTGGAGTTCGCCGGCCGCTTCTACAGGGTGTCGGGCCTCGAGCCCGCGCCCGTGGCCACGCCGCCGATCTGGACCGGGTCGAGCGGACCCCGGTCGCTCGCCGTGACCGGGCGCCTGGCCGATGGATGGATGCCCGGCGGAGGCGCGGACTGGCTCAGCCCGCGGTACCGAGAGCAGAGGCCGTTCATCGACGAGGCCGCGCGTGCGGCGGGCCGCGACCCGGCGGACGTCATCAGCGTCTTCAACTTCGGAGGCGCCATCAGCGACTCCGCCCCTACCTCGACGCGGGACGGGGACGGGCGCTGGACCGGCGGCTCGGTCGAGCAGTGGGTGGAGGAGCTCACCGGTGCCGTGCTCGAGCACGGCGCCAGCGGCTTCGTCTACCGCGAGCCGGGAGGCACCCTCACAGCGGCCGGGCTCGCGCGCTGGGCCGAGGAGGTGGTCCCGGCGGTCAGGGAGGCGGTGGCCGCGGCGGACGCCGGGCCTCCGGCCGGCAGGGCTGGCCGCTGAGCCTCCGGCTAGCCTCGGCCGGCCGCGCGTGGATCCGGAGTGGTCGGCCAGCATCCGGTCAGTGACCCACTACCCCTCTTGACCCGCTACCCGGCCGCCGGCCGGGGCATCGGTGGTGGAGACAGACTGGAGCAGAGCGATCTGGCCAAGTCGGGCTGAGCTGGTCCCCCCGGATCACAGGTTGCGGCCGATCAAGCCAGCGGTGTACCTGGGTAGGCCGAGCTTCTCTGTAGAGAGCTGCCAGGGAATGGTTAGCGAGGCCGGCGGGTGGCAGCCAGCCATACTCAGCGGTCATGCTCCGTCTCAGAGACGCAACGAGTGACGATCTCCCACGTCTGGAAGAGGTATTCAGACAGTCCTCGCTTTCCAACGAGGGTGACCGCGCCGCCCTGGTCGATCACCCGGAGGCGCTCGTCTTCTCCGTGGCCTCTCTGTCGGACGGGCGAGTACGCGTCGCGACCATCGAGTCGGACCTCATCGTGGGTTTCGCGACCACCGTTACCGGGGACGGCTTCGTCGAGCTCGTCGACCTTTTCACCGACCCCGACTGGATGCGGCGGGGCGTGGCCACGTTGCTGATCGACGACGTCGTAGCGTTTGCCACGGCCATCGGTGTCTCCCGTGTCTCAGTGATCGGGAATCCGCACGCCACGCAGTTCTACCGGCAAGCCGGGTTCGTCACAGAGGGCCGGGTCGGAACCGACTTCGGCCCGGGCCTGCGAATGCACCTCACGGTCCCCACCTAGTCAGTTGGGCTCGGAGCGGACGGACATCCGCCGGCTCCACGCAAACCATCCAGACCGGCGGCTACTCGCGCCAGGGCGGCGGATGGTTGTGAATGCCGGTAGCCCGAGCTTCTTTCTATAGCAGCGGGGGGCCGTCACCATGCCCACAGGAAGCCCCAGGACGCCCGGAAGTCCGCGGAGGACGGTGGCCCTACTCAAAAGCGGTCCCGGCCTGCTCCGCAGAGGCCACCTCGCCCAGCGGCTTGCGGTTCTTCCTCCCCAGGCCGACTGCCTTCGCCGGGTAGCCGAAGGGGACCACGGCGAGGACCGTGTAACCGTCCCCCAACCCGACGTGCTTCCGCACGGCGTCGAGGCCTCCAAACCCGGTCCAATTGGATCCCACCCCCTCATCCCACGCTGTGAGCACCATCGACTGGATCGCGCGGCTGAGATCGGAGACGCCGAAGATGCTGTCCGTCTCGTACGCCGCCACGACGGCGAATGACGCCTGCGCGATGTACGGGCCGGTGGCCACGAGTGTCCCCAACTCGCGCAGATGATCGCGGTCTCGGACCACGACGAAGTGCCACGGCTGCCGGTTCATCGAGCTCGCCGTCAGGCGCCCCGCCTCGACGATGCGGTCGATCAGGTCGTCGCCCACCTTCCTGTCCCGATACTCGCGGATGGCGAGCACCGTCCGCACCGCATCGAAGACTCCGTCAGCCATGGCCATGTCCCTCCAGTCGTGATCCGCGTCAGCCTAGCAGGAGCCTGAAAAAGGGCCTTGCCGTCGGGCTGGGCAGGCCGAGCTTCACCGCAGCAGGGAGGGGAGCCGGCTGTCGATCCGCTCGCGGTTCCGCTCGATGACGCCGATCACCTCCTCGACCGCGACCGCCGAGCGGTGCAGGGCGGCCTGATCGGCCGCGCTCAGCTCCACCTCGACCACCTCGACCAGCCCGCCGGACCCCAACCGGGCCGGGACCCCGCTGAACACCCCGCTGATGCCGTACTCCCCCTCCAGGTGGACGCTGCAGGGGAGGATCTGGCGGGTGTCGAGGAGGATCGCGTCCACCATCTGGGCCACCGCCGCGCTCGGCGCGTAGTAGGCGCTGCCGGTCTTGAGCAGGCTGACGATCTCGGCGCCGCCGTCGCGGGTCCGCTGGACGATCTGCTCCAGCCGCTCGGCGGGGATGAGCTGCGCGACCGGCCTCCCGGCCACCGTGGTCAGCTGGGTGAGCGGGACCATGGTGTCGCCGTGCCCGCCCAGCACGTGGGCCTGGACGTCGCGCACCGACGCCCCCAGCTCCTGGGCCACGAAGGTCCGGAAGCGGGCGGTGTCGAGCACGCCGGCCATCCCGATCACCCGTTCTCGGGGGAAGCCGCTGACCGCTAGCGCCACCTGGGCCATGGCGTCGAGCGGGTTGCTGACCATGATCAGTACGGCCTCGGGGGAGGCCGCCGCGGCCTGCCGGACCACCCCGGCCACGATCCCGGCGTTGGTCATCACCAGGTCGTCGCGCGACATCCCCGGCTTGCGGGGGACGCCGCCGGTCACCACCACGATGTCGCTGGCCTCGGTCTCCGCATAGCCGTTGGTGCCGGTGACCAGGCTGTCGTAGCCGACCACCGGACCGGCCTCGAGGATGTCGAGCGCCTTTCCCTGGGGGAGGCCCTCGACGATGTCGACCAGGACGATGTCGGCGTAGTCGCGCTCGGCGAGGCGCTGGGCCAGGGTGGCGCCGACGTTGCCCGCGCCGATGACGGTGATCTTGTGGCGCACGGAGCTGCCTCCGGTGGTGGGATCGGACCTGGTGATTGTAGGAAGGCACGCGGACCGGACCGGGCCCGGGAGTGCGCACGCCGGTGCCATCCTTGCGCTCATGGCCTCCAAGCGCCGGCTTCCCCGCGGTGCCCGGACCCGGGCGGCCACCGTGGTGGAGCGGCTGGCCGCCGAGTACCCCGAGGCGGCGTGCGCCCTGCTCCACGACGGCCCGCTCCAGCTCCTGGTGGCGACGATCCTCTCCGCCCAGTGCACCGACGAGCGGGTCAACCTGGTGACCCCGGACCTTTTTCGCCGCTACCCGGACGCCGCCGCCTTCGCCGGCGCCGACCCGGCGGAGCTGGAGGAGCTCATCCGCAGCACCGGGTTCTTCCGCGCCAAGGCCCGCTCCATCATCGAGATGAGCCAGGAGCTGGTGGCGCGCTTCCAGGGCCGGGTTCCCGAGCGGATGGAGGACCTGGTGACCCTCCGCGGCGTCGGCCGCAAGACCGCCAACGTGGTGCTCGGGGTCGCCTTCGGGAAGCCGGGGTTCGCCGTTGACACTCATGTCACGCGCCTCACCGGCCGCCTGAAGCTCACCGCGTCGACCGACCCGGTCGAGATCGAGGAGGACGTGTGCGCGACCGTGCCCCCCTCGGAGTGGACCGCCCTCGGCCTGCGGCTCATCCTGCACGGCCGCCGGGTGTGCGGGGCGCGCAGCCCGCGCTGTCCGGTCTGCGTCCTCAACGACATCTGCCCATCGGCGCAGATCACCGCCCTGAAGCCGGCGGGTGCCGCACGCCGGCGGGTCGCCACGCCGGCGCGCCGGGGAGCGGGCGGGCACCGCTGAAGGGCGAGCGCCGGCGCCGGAGGTCACGCGCCCCGCCGGCCCGGCACGGACGTCCGCATCCCCGTGCCGTTTGGGTAACGGCGGGGGCGAAGCGCCGGGCCGGTCAGGTACGATGCGGGCGTCCAACCAGCCATGCCCCCCGAGTGACAGTAAGCTCCGCACCGCTTCCGCCCGCCCTGGATTCGGCCGCGACCGACGATTCCGGGTCGAGCCGCCCGCGCCCCAGTCGCGCCGGCCACCGGGCGCCGGTCGTGAGCCCGGGGCCACGGCTTCCCGGGATAGAGCGCCCCGAGGGTCTCGCCACGGCGGTCCGCCCGGGCGAGGTTCCCCAGCCACAGCACCTGCACCTCCCCGGCTGGGTGCGGCGCGCCCATGGACAGGCGCGGCCGATCCTCGCCGATCTCATCGGCAACTTGACCGGCGAACCGCGGCAGCAGTTCTCGGCGCAGGTCGCGGAGCTGGTGGAGGGGATGAGCGCCGGGAAGTTCAGCCTGGCCTGGCAGTACCCGCGCGTGATCGATCAGGGGTGGGCGCTGCTGGAACGGCAGCGCAAGGACGCCGAAGAGGAGGCCCGGCGCCGGCGCGGCTTGGAGAGCGCGCGGCGCCGTGTCGCGGATCAGCTGCGCGACGCCGGTGGCCGTCTGGCGCCGGAGACGGCCAACCGCCTCCAGAAGACGCTCCGCTCCGCCGACGGCGTGGACGCGATCAAGGGCGTCGCCACCGAGCTGGACCAGGCGGTCGCCGCGGTCCGGACCCTCGAGGAGCGGCGCCGGGACCGCGAGATCGACCGGACCCGGGAGCGGATCCGGCGCGCCCTCCCACGCGGCGCGGTGGCCGAGGGGCCGGCCGAGACCTGGCAGGACGCGCTGCGACGGATCGCCGAGAACTACTCGGAGTAGCCGGCGGCGCGACCGCCCCGGGGGAAACTGCGACGGTGGAGGACGACGAGCTTCTGATGCGCCGCGCCCTGGCGCTGGCCGGCCGCGCCGGCCGGCGCGGCGAGGTGCCGGTGGCGGCCCTGGCGGTGGCCGGCGGCAGGGTGATCGCGGCCGCGTCGAACCGGATGGAACGGGGCGCTGACGCCACCGATCACGCCGAGATGCGGGTGCTGCGCGCCACCGCCCGCCGCCTCGGCGGATGGCGGCTCGCCGGGGTGAGCGTGGTGGTCACCCTTGAGCCCTGCCCGATGTGCGCCGGGGCCATGGTCCAGGCCCGCGTCGATCGCTGCGTGTACGGTGCCCGCGATCCCAAGAAGGGAGCCGACGGCAGCGTCTACGAGGTGCTCCGCCACCCCGGCAACAACCACCGGGTGGAGGTCACCGAGGGGGTGCTGGCGGAGGACTGTGGACGGCTGCTCCGCGACTTCTTCCAGCGGCTCCGGGCGGACTGAGGACGGCGGCCACGCTCCCGGGGGGCTGAGCCCGGCCGTCCCTATCATTCGCTCACGAGCAGCCCACGTCGAGGAGGAAACGTGATGTCCCCAGCCGATCGCGGAGAAGACGACCTGCGTGGGGTGCGCGTCCTGGTCACGGGAGCGACCGGCGGCATCGGTCGTGCCATGGCCGAGGCCCTGGTGGGCGCGGGAGCCGCCGTGGCGATCACCGGTCGCGACCCCGGCCGCGCCGAGCGCGCGGCCGGCGGGATGGCGGGCGGACCGGGACAGGCGATCGGCCTGGCGATGGACGTGCGCGAGGAGGACCAGGTCGGATGGGGCGTCTCGGAAGTCGTGGAGCGGCTTGGCGGCCTCGACGTGCTGGTCAACAACGCCGGTCTCGGGATGCGGGCCGTCAATCCCCGGTTCTTCACCAGCCCGCAGCCGTTCTGGAAGGTGAGCCACCGGGACTTCGCGGACATGATCGCCACCAACCTCACCGGCTACTTCCTGGTCGCCCGCGCGGTGGTTCCCCACCTGCTCCGGGCGGGCCGGGGACGCATCGTCAACATCACCATGAACCACGCCACCATGCGCCGGCCCGGCTTCGTCCCGTACGGTCCCTCCCGGGCCGGTGCGGAGTCGCTCTCGCACATCATGGCGGCGGATCTCGCCGGCACCGGCGTCACCGTCAACATGCTGCTCCCGGGTGGCCCCACCGCGACCGGGATGATCCCCGACGACATGCCCGGGGAGGTGCAACTGCTTCCGCCCAGCGTGATGGCCGCGCCCATCCGCTGGCTCTGCTCGGCCGCCGCCGAGGGGGTGACCGGCGAACGCATCGTGGCCGCCGAATTCGACCGGTGGCTGGCGGAGCGCGGCGGCGCGCCGGCCTCTGGCTGACCGGGGCCAGCTTCCCGCCGCAGACGCTCAGCGCCGCGGCGGGATCAGGCGCCGGCGGCGATGGCGTCGTCCGGCTCGTCCAGGACAGCGTCGTCCGCGGCGGGTGTCGATCCCCGCGCCGTGCGGCGGACGGAGGCGCCCTGGCGGGCGAACTGCTGCCGGTACAGCCGGGCGTACAGCCCGCCGGCGCGGAGCAGCTCGTCGTGATTGCCCTGCTCCACCAGCCGCCCGCGGTCGATCACGAAGATGACGTCGGCGGCGAGGATGGTGGAGAGGCGGTGGGCGATGGCGATGGTGGTGCGCTCGTGGATCAGCGGGCTGAGCGCCGCCTGGACCAGCCGCTCGCTGGTGGTGTCGAGCGAGGCGGTCGCCTCGTCGAGGATGAGGATGCGCGGCGCCTTGAGCACCACCCGGGCGATGGCGATGCGCTGCTTCTCGCCGCCGGAGAACCGGTATCCCCGCTCGCCGACGACGGTGTCGTAGCCGTCGGCCAGCTCCATGATCCGGTCGTGGATGAAGGCGGCGCGGCAGGCCGCCTCCATCTCCTCCTGGGTGGCGTCCGGCTTGGCGTAGAGGAGGTTGTGGCGCACCGACGCGTGGAAGAGGTAGGTCTCCTGGGTGACGATGCCCAGCTGGTCGGCGATGGAGTCGAGGGTCAGGCTCCGCACGTCGTGACCGTCGAGGCGCACCGCCCCCAGGGTGACGTCGTAGAGACGGGGGATCAGGTAGGAGATGGTGGTCTTGCCGGCGCCGGTGGGACCGACGATGGCGGCCAGCTGACCCGGCATCACCCGCATCTCGAGGTCCTCGAGGGCCCAGGGCCGCGGCGCCTCCTGGTCGGCGTGCTCGGCGCTCCGCTGGGTGGTGAGATGGGCCGGGTCGTAGCGGAAGTAGACGTGGTCCAGCTCGATCTCGGCACCGGCGCGCCGGGAGGGCAGGGCCACGGCGTCCGGCGCGTCGACGATGTCCTGGGGGATCTCCAGGTAGTCGAAGATCCGCTCGAAGAGGGCCAGCGACGACTGCACCTCGACCGACACCTGGAGCATCTGGCCGATCGGGAAGAAGAGCCGGCTCTGCAGGGTGGTGATGGCGACGATGGTCCCGGCGGTGATCCCCGAGCTCAGGCCGTTGCTGTGGTAGATGACGAAGGCCGAGACCAGGTAGACGAGCGCCGGGGCGATGGAGAAGAAGACCTGGACCATCGCGAAGAGGACCCGCCCCACCATTGCCGCCCGGATCGAGAGGTCGGCGACCTGGCGGTTCTCCGACCGGAAGCGGTCCATCTCCTCGCGCTGGCGGCCGAAGGTCTTGCCCAGCAGGATCCCCGAGATGGAGAGCGTCTCCTGGGTGATGGCGCTCATCTCCGCCTTGGATTCCTGCGCCAGGAGGGTGACCTTGCGTCGCGCGTTGCCGGCCCGGTAGGTGAGGAAGAGGAAGACCGGCATCATGAAGAGGGAGAGCAGGGTGAGCTGCCAGCTCAGCACCACCATGGCTACCACCGTGCTCACGATGACCACCACGTTGGAGACGATCGATGAGGCGGTGTCGGTGACCACCGACTGGATCCCGCCGATGTCGTTGGTGAAGCGGGACTGGATCTCACCGGTGCGCGTGGAGGTGAAGAAGCGCATCGAGAGCCCCTGCAGGTGCGCGTACAGGGCGTTGCGCAGGTCCTCCATCAGCCGCTGCCCGATGCTGTTGATCTGGTAGGTCTGGGCGATCCCGACGGCGCCGGTGATCACCGGGATGAGGATCATCAGCCCGGCGTAGAGGCCCACCAGGGAGAGGTCGGGCCCACCGCCGCCGCGGGGGAAGAGGGCGTCGAAGACGAACTTGATGAGGATCGGGTTGACGACCCCGAGGCCGGAGGTGAAGACGATCAGACCGACGGCCAGGACGACCTGGCGCCGGTGGGGCCGGAAGAGGCCGAGGACCCGGCGGGCGAGGTGGCGGTTCGAGACCCGCCCGGTCGGCTTCTCCGCGGGCATGCCACGGGCCCAACGGTGCATGGTCAGGAGGTCCGGGGGAGGTGAGGGCTCACCAGTTCACTCTACCCGGGGGGCCGCCGCCGGGGACCTGGCCGCGCCAGGCGGCCGGGCTCTGGCGCCACCCCGGCCCCGGCCCAGGAGGGTTCCCCGGGGCGCCGTCGGGCTATCCGGGCTCGCCCTCGGGGAGCAGGCCCTCAGCCCGCTTCCACTCCCTGCGGGCCTCGTGGTAGAGGGCGCGGAAGAAGGGACCACCCCAGAGACCGACGGAGAGGGCGGCCCCGAAGAGCACCACGGCGTCCACGCTCTCCCGTCCCTGGCGGGCCCAGTACACGTCCTTCAGATTGAGCCAGAGGGCGAATTCGTCGAGGGTTATCGCGGATGCCGCCCCATAGGTGACCGCGGTGAGCTTGAAGGCGGCATCGTTCGGGTTCTCACCGCTGCCGGTGCCGATCTGGACCAGCCAGACGTAGCCGGTGCCCAGCAGGCCGGCGATCCCGAAGACCAGGTGATGGAGGTGACGGCCGCCGACGCCGAGGTTGTGGAAGGGGGGGATCCCGTGCCGGATCGCGTGGGTGATCCCGCGGACGGTGGCGAACGAGGTGAAGAAGCCGACCGAGGAGAGGAAGAGGCGCTCCCGCCTCCGGTCGGTGAAGTGGAGCCGGTAGAGGTGGGCGACGCGGTCAGGGGCGATGGGACGCATCGGGCGAGTCTGCCTCAGCAGGCACCCCTCACGGGTGACGCCGGCGCTTCTCCAGCTGGTCGTGGACGTCGAGGTAGGTCGGTCCCCGGTACCGGCTCCGCACGCGCGGCCGGGTCGGCCGCAGCCGGAGGCTCCACCAGAGCAGGGCCACGAAACCGACCGCGAGGACGGCGAGGACGATCAGGCCGGACACCCGACCCAGTCTAGGGTGCGGATCGCGGCCGGCGGCCACTCGTGGCCGGGGTCGCCCGCCCCGCCGCGGTTCAGACGCCCGAGATCGCCACCACCCCGGCGCGGGTCGGCACCAGGGCCAGGTCGCCGAGCAGCGCGGGGGACGCGAAATGTGGCACCGAGCCCACCGAGATCTGGGCCTGGACGGCGCCGGTGGTCGGATCCAGGACGTACAGATTCCCGTTGTTGGTGTCCACGCTGAACACGCTGCCGCCGCCCAGCACCGGTGGCCCGTTGGCCCCGGAGGGGGTCTGCCAGAGGATGGAGAAGGTGCCGTTGGAGGCGACCGAGATCGCCTCGATGCCATTGGAGCAGGGCTGGTAGAGGGTGTCGCCGCTGAAGGAGGTGCCGCCGAAGGACATCGCGCCCTGGCACACCGGGGCGCTGTAGATGGCCCCACCGACCCCGCCCAGGGAGGACTCCTGGAGCACGTATCCGATCCCGCTCTTGCCGGCGATGAAGATGTAGCCGTCGGGGAGCAGGGTGGGCGCGACCGAGCCCAGGTCGAGGTCGTGGGCGTTGTCGTAGGCCCAGCGGTTGGGCGCGAAGTCGCTCACCAGCTGGAGGGTGGGGCTGAGCTCCAGCACCGAGTCGCTCTCGTCCCAGGTGCCGCCCTCGGCGGCGCCGTTGCCGGTGGCGACGAAGATGTCGCCGTTCGGGCCGAGCACCGGGCCGCCGGTGGCCCACACCGCCCCCTCCCGGGTGGTGGGCACCATGAAGTCGAGAGTCGCTCCCTGGTTGTCGGTGGGCACCGCCACCACCGCCCCCACGTACTGGCTGCAGTCGCCGTCCAGCCCACCGAAACCGATGTAGACGTAGCCGTCGGCCACGGTCAGGGCGGGGCGCTGCTGGACCGCGGCGGGGTGCTCCAGGGGGCTCGAGATGTCCACCTGGCGGGACCAGAGGACCGCGCCGGTGACGGCGTTGAAGTCGTAGAGGACGTGGATGGGCCCCGTCTCCTCCGCGACCACGAAGATCGACTGGGTGGCGGGGTCATACGCCGGAGTGCCGGTCATGCCCAGCGGGAAGATGTCGCCGCAGGGGAGGGCGGACTCGGGCACCGGCGTGCCGACGTGGTCCTGCCACACCACCGCCCCGCTCTGGGGGTTCAGCGCGTAGAGGGTGTCGTTCTCGGTGGCCACGATCACGTCGCCCCCCACGACGATCGGCTCGGCCCAGACAGCCCCGTCCAGGTTGGCGGTCCACGCGGTCGCCAGCGTGCCCACGGCGGGGGTGTCCGGCGACTGGCCGGTGCGCTCGGTGTTCTGGTGGTAGACGGGCCAGGCGGCCGTCAGGGCCGGGGTGGGGGTGGGCGTGAGGACCGGGGTCGGCGTCGGAGTGGGGGTGGTGGCGGCGGCGGTGGGGGAGAGGGATGTCGAGGGCGAGGCCGGATGGAGGGTTGTGCCCCCGCAGGCCGCCAGCAGGGTGGCGACGGCCAGCCCGGCTGCTGCCAGGCTCGCCCGCGTGCTCCGTCCCCTGGTGGGCATTGGTGGTCGGCTCTCCCGTGCTCCAGGACCTGGTCAGGATGTCGCCCCTGAGCGAGTCTAGGGCCGTGGTCCCGCCGCCGTCACCCGTGACCCCTCCGCCCGGCCGCCTCGAACGGGCGGCCGGCCCGGAAGGAGCGTAAGGTGAAGGTCATGATGCACCTGGTACGTCACCCGCTCTCCGCCCTCCTGCTCGTCCTGGTGGTCCTCTTCTTCATCTTCTTCATCCTGCCCACGTTGCTCCACTGGATCTTCGACATCGTGGTCGTGCTCGCCATCATCTGGGTGGTGATGAAGCTGATGGGCTACCACCGCAGGTACACGAGCGGCGCGAAGCGCTGATCGAGCCTGGACGCGCCGGGGAGGGCGGGCTGCGCCGGGCAGGACCAGCCCCTGCCCAGGGCGGGCGTGGGCGCTACTCGCCACCGGGCGACGGGAGTGGGGTCTGGACCTCGAAACGCTGACTGGTCAGGTCGAGCGATCGTGAAACGGCCGTCCAGTAGCTCCGGAAGGGGCGCTCCGCTTTCAGCAGGTTTGCCAACCACCCGTGAAGTCGGAGCAGATCTCCACCGAGGCGATCTCGTACCCACCGGTGGCCGACCCTTCCTTCGTCACCGTCCCCGAAACATCCGACTGGACCGTGAGGGTGCAGGTTATCGAGCCACTGCCTTGCAACTGGGCCGTGATGTCGTAGTACTCGGCCTGGCTATCAAGCGATGACGAGGCCTGGAAGGGCAGCGCCGAGGCAGCGGTGTTTGAAGAGTCGCTCCCGTAAGTGATACTCACTCCGTCGGGGGCAGATCCGGTGCAGGCGTAAGTGACGCCTTGTGGTGTCGGAGTGGCGGAGATTCCAGCGCCATTGAGCAGGGAGCTGCACAGCTCGTCGGTAGTCACGAGGCTGCCATTGGGCGCCGTGTACACGCGAGCTGTCGCGGTACCGTGAGCGGTCGTCAGGTAGCAGGCCGCCGTGCCTGAGACGGACATCGAGGTGACCTCTCGGAAGGACGACGAGCTACTGAGAGTTGAGCAGAGGATCTTGGCCTCGCTGGCGTTGCTTCCGGCGACGGTCACGTACGCGACCACCGTCACGTTGTCGTCGGCGAAGGCCTCAGCCCCGCAGACGTAGCTGGCATCAGGATTGGCACTTGTATCGCCCATACCGCCAGTGACTGACGGCAGGCTTGCCACAGGGGTCCGAGCGGCCGCGCTCGGGGTTGCTGTCGCCTTGGGGGTAGTCGTTGGCGTGGTCGTTGGCGCAGAAGTCGCTGGCGCAGATGCCGTTGGCGCAGGTGTCGCTGGCGCGGATGTCGCTTCAGTGGTCGGGGAGCTCCTCGCCGTGGGGGTCGATGTGGGCTTTCCGGCCAGGCTTCCGACAACCGCTACAAGCACAACAACGGCAGCTATGACCAATACCCAGGTCTTCATATACCACGGCCTGACCTTCCTGGGCGGTGGCGGCGGTAGCAATGGAGGTGGCGGTGGTAGATACGGAGGCGGGGGCGGCGGTGGCGCTGCTGGCGGTGGGGTCAGGTCCATGATGAGTCTCCTTGCAGGGGCCGACGTGTGCTCCAGCCGACGGAAGATCCCAGCAAAGGAGTGGCTGAGTCAGAGGGATCGCGGGGGACGGCAGTGGCCGTATCCATAGCACCACGGGCCGCGGTGATCCCTGCCGCCGTCTCGATTCTCCGCGTCCTCATTGTCGAGCTCCCTATGTCGACGCAAGTGTGACGTGTGCGACACGTATGACCCCTTCGAGTTGGCTTCACTCGCGTGACGGCTACGTGACGGCTACATGGAGCGCAGGGGTTGAGCCGGCCTTCGGTGGCCCCGACGGCAGGCACTGCTCGCCGCCGGGTGCCGGGAGTGGGGTCTGGACCTCGAAACGCTGACTGGTCAGGTCGACCGATTGTGCCGGGTCGCTATGGGCTCCGTGGGCGAGCCTCAGGTCCTCGAGCGTCCACGACCGGGTGGCCGCGCGCGAGAGGGCGAACGTCGTGGCCACGACGTAGTACGCGCCGGCCCGGAGGTGGCCTCGGTCGCCGGCACCATCCTTCTCCAGGCGCTCAACGCGGGAAACCCAGTGGGTGCCGGCGGAGAGGGCGACGGCGGAGAGGGCGGGATTCGAACCCGCGGTGGCTATTGACCACACCGCTTTTCGAGAGCGGCACCATCAACCACTCGGACACCTCTCCGGGGCCGAGTATACGAAGAGCCCCACCGGCCGGCTCGGACGCGCACGGGTTCGGAGGCCGGATCACGGCGTCGTCGCGCGATCTGGCTGCGACTGAACGACGGCGGCCAGCCCGGCGCCGGGAGAGCGGATGGCGAGCGTGAGCGGCGTGGAGGTCGAGGAGGTTGGCCGGGCAGGACTGGCTGCGCTTCCTGGCCGTCGCGTCCGTGCCGGCGGGACGGGCTTGGCTACCGGCCTCGCCGGCGCCGGATCAGGCTCCGGGCCACCAGCAGGCCGGCGATGGCCACCAGCTGCGCCCGGACCACGATGCGCGTGACGTCGACAGCCGGCTGCCAGGTCACCGTGCCGTCCCGGATCACGTAGACGCCCAGCGGCCGGGCGTCGATCCCGAAGCCCCCGCCCCCGCCCTGGCGGGCCTTCTCGCTGCCACCACTCAGGTCGCTGCCGTTGCCGCCACCCCCGCAGCCGCATATCCGGGCGACCGGAACCACCAGAGTCCCGTCCCTCTCGTACGGCTCACCGAAAACCTGGCGAACGGAGGCGACGTCGCGCACCCTGTTGAGGATGTCCTCTGGCTCCATGGCGATCTCCCAAACTGATCCGGCGGGCCCGCCTCGATCATGCTCCCCTGCGCAGGCCTGTCAGGCGTCCGCTCGGGTCATCCGGCTCGGGTTGGCTCCATCAGCCGCCCGCCGGTCGCCCCGACCGGGTGGACCCGCGGCCGTGGTCGCCTCTTGCCCTGGGTACAATCGCTCCGGAGCGATCGCCTAGCTGGTCGAGGGCGCCGCACTGGAAATGCGGTATACGGGGTCAACTCGTATCGAGGGTTCGAATCCCTCTCGCTCCGCCAAATCCATTGTAATATAAGGGATATCCCGCGCTCTGTGGGCCGCCTCGGGGGGCGGTCTGAGGGGCCTCCAGAGGCCCCTGTGGCCCAATAGAGTCCCAATAGACGCTGCGGAGCTACCATTCTGGTCATGAAAAAGCCCGTCGTCGAGGCCGACTCCGGGGGGCCGGGAACCCCTGCGGGAGGCACCACCAAGGGGACGTCGACCAGGCGAGCCCGGCGCGGCAATGGGGAGGGCAGCGTCCGGCGGCGGTCGACCGGGAGCTGGGAAGCCCGGTTTGCAGTCGTGGACGCAGCGGGACAGCTCCACCGCCAGTCCTTTTTCGCCCCGACCCGCCGCGAGGCCGAGCAGCGGCTTCGGGAAGCTCTGGGGCAGCGCGATGGGGGAGTGGTCGCCCCGGGGCCGCGAGAGACGGTCGAGCGCTTTCTGGCCACCTGGCTGGAGGGTGTCAAACCGAGGCTGCGGCCGAACACCTGGGCCCGCTACGAGGAGCACGTCCGGCTCCACCTCGGGCCCACGGTCGGGCGGGTGCCCTTGACCCGGCTCTCACCGAATGACGTCCAGCGCGGCCACGCCGCCCTGCTGGGGAGGGGGCTGGCCCCCGAGACGGTGCGGCGGGCCCATGCGACCCTCCGTGCGGCCCTCCAGGACGCCCTCCGCTGGCGGCTGATCGCGTCCAACCCGGCGGCCCTCGTGAGGCCGCCGCGGGCGCCCCAGCGGGAGATGGCGGCCCTCAGCCTCGCGGAGACCCGGGTGCTGCTCCAGGCGGCCCGTGGCGGGCCCCTGGAGGCCCTCTGGGTCCTGGCGGTCACCACCGGGCTGCGCCAGGGCGAGCTGCTTGCGCTCCGGTGGGAGGACGTCGACCTCGAGGGTGGTTCGCTGCGGGTGACGGGGACCCTGACCCGGGTGGCGCGGGAGGCGCCTGCCGAGGGTGAGCCGAAAACCCACCAGGTCATCGCCCCTCCAAAGACGGCCCACTCGCGCCGGCGCGTCGATATCGGCAGCCTGGCCGTCGAGGCCCTCCGCGTCCATCGGCGGCGTCAGGCCGAGGAGCGACTCCGGGCGGCGAACCTCTGGGTGGACAAGGATCTCGTGTTCTGCGGGCCCATGGGCGGCTACCTGCATCGCGACCAGGTGGACCGCCAACTGAAGAGGCTGCTCGCCGAGGCCACCCTACCGGCGATCCGGTTCCATGACCTGCGCCACACGGCAGCGACCCTCCTCCTGGGACGAGACGTGAACCCTAAGAAGGTCTCCGAGATGCTGGGGCATTCCACTGTGGCGATCACCCTTGACACCTACAGCCACGTCCTCCCGGGGATGCACCGTCAGGCAGCGCAGATCATGGACGAGCTGCTGTCCGACGATCGGCAGGGGTAGAAAAGCAGCGCGCTTGCTTTGGGAGCAAGAGCCCCGGCTGACCCCTGCAGAAACGCAGGCGGCGCGACAGGCTCATGTCGTCGGCCCAGGCGACACTGTGCGCACAGAGACGAGCGACCAGAGGAAAGACGAACGGACATGAACTCCAGCGACCGCACCGGACTGTACCAGAGCCTTCTCACCACCTTCCTCTCCCGCGCCAGGGAGAGGGGCTACATCGTCATTGGAGTCCTCGGACGGTCCGACGAGTACGTGCAGTTCATGGCCCACGACGACCGGGTCTCTGGCGAGGTGGGTTCGCGCCAGTGGACGGAGCCTGAACGGCCCCTTCCGGGGGCCGCGGTCGCAGCTCTGGGGCGCTTGGGCTTTGTTGGCGGCGGCCCGGAGCGCAACTTCGCCCGGGACGGGCTGCCCCGCTCGGCCGCCAAGCTCGCCAAGCTCACCGACACCCTGCTGCGCACCGCGTACGACCTCGACGAGGACTTCTCCCCGGTGATCCATGAGATCCATCTGAACGACGTCACCCTGCCGCGGGCGGAGCCTTTCACTCGCGAGATGATCGCGGCCCACCTGCGCGACCACGCCACCCACTTCCTCCGAGACGAGGACGGCGACTTCCGGGTGGAGCTCAACCTTCCCGACGGCGGTGGGCGGATGGTCCTCTGGTTCCTGGCCGACGGGAAGGACGGCAAGATCTACCACGTCCACGCGCACCCGCCTGAGGGTCAGTGTCCCTCGACACGGACGGAGGCACTGGAGCGCTGCAACGCGTGGAACCGCCAGCACCGGTGGCCGAAGGCGTGCGTCATGGATGGGGCGGACAGTGCCTGGCGGATCGTCCTGGGTGCTGACATCGACCTCTCGCCCGGGATCACGCGCAGCCTCTTCGACACTTTCACGGAGCGGACCGTGGGCTCCATGATCGAGTTCTGGACCCCCACCGCTGCCGGCGGAGACGCCTCCGCGGGAAGCGGTGGCGAAGAGCCCAGCCAGCGGCGGGGCACGGACAGCGGCTGAGCCGTAGAGTTCGCTGAGCCATGGTCCGCCAGGTCAGCTGAGGTGGCCACCACACCGTCCCTCGAGGTGGTGCGCGTTCGTCCGGGCCCGACCTCGACGGCGTGGCTGATCGGCCGGATCCGGGAGCTCCAGGTGGGTGACCCGCTGCGTCCGGTCACCGTGGTCGTCCCCGGCCACCACCTCGGGCTGCACCTGCGCCGGAGGCTGGCCGGGGAGGGGTACGCGAGCGTGCGGTTCCTGGTGCTGGCGCAGCTTGCGGAGGCACTGGGCGCAGCACGGCTGGCGGCCGAGGGCCGCGCCCCGCTCACGACGGTGACCCGTGCCGCCCTGGTCCGTCGGGCGCTGCGCACCGCCGGGGAGGTACTGGCTGGGAGCGCCGACCAGGCGGGCCTGGTCGATCTGATCGCCGCCTTGGCGCTGGAGCTGCGCCGCCGCGGCGACCTCTCCGCCGACACCCGGCGGATCCTCGGAGCCGATACGTCGACGGCGCGGGCGGCCCTGCACACCATCGCCGAGTACGAGCGGCTCCGCGACGTGGCCCGCCGGTACGACGAGGTGGACCTCCTCGAGGCCGCTGCGGCGGCGCTCGAGGCCGGCGACGCCACCGGGGTCGCCGGCAACCTGGGCACCCTCCTGGTCCACCTGCCCGCGCGCCTGGACGCGCCCGACGCCCGGCTGCTGCGGGCGATGGCCGTGCACACCCAGGTGGTCGTGGCCCTGCCCGACCTGGACGGCGATGGCGGCGCCGAGCTCGCCGCCCGTCTGGGGGTGGACCTGCCACCCGCCGCCATCCCCGCCCCAGTGCCTCCGGCCGCCGCCACCGCGGTGATCGCCACCGACCCCATCGAGGAGGTGCGCGCCGCCGTCCGCGGCGTGCTCGCAGCCATGGAGGGCCACCGGGCCGTCCCTCTCCACCGGGTCGCCATCGTCCACGCCGACGAGGACACCTACGGCACCGCCCTGCGCGACACGCTGCGCGCGGCCGGGATCACCCCGGTGGCGCTGGGCGGCCGGCCGCTCGCGGACTCGGTGGCGGCCCGCGGCCTGCTCGGCCTGGTCCGGCTGCGCGAGCAGGAGTGGGCCCGCCCCGCCGTCCTCGCCTGGCTCTCCGGTCTCCCGCACCGTGGCGGCTTGCTGCGCAGCCAGGTCCGCTGGGACCAGCTCTCCCGCGACGCCGGCGCCGTCCGCGGCGCGGACCAATGGTGCTCCCGCCTCACCCAGCTCGCGGACTCCCGGGCCCGGCAGCTCGCCCACCTGGAGACCGCGGGTGACCTCACCGACGGCCGCGGCGCGGCCATCCGGCGCGACATCGACGACGCCCGCGCCATCGCCGAGCAGGTGGCCGCCATGGATCTGGCCACCCGACCCCCGGGGGAGCCGACCTGGGCGGCGCACGTCACCTGGGCCCTGGCCCTTCGCGACCGCTTCCTCGCCCCGGACCCCGCATGGACCGCGGAGGACCAGGAGGCCTCACAGATGGTGGAGGAGGTGGTGCGCGGGCTGGCCGCCGCCCACGACATCGAGCCCACCGTGTCGGTTGCGGTCTTCCTCCGCGCGCTGGAGGACGGCCTGCGCACGCGACGGCGCCCCGACGGCCGGCCCGGCAGCGGGGTGGTGATCGGTCCCCACCGCCTGCTCCTCGGCATGGACTTCGACAGCGTCCACATCCTGGGCGCGCTGGAGGGCACCTTCCCGGGGACGCTGGCGGTGGACCCGCTGCTCGCCGGCGACCCCCTCGAGCGGCGGGCTCATCAGGAGGCTCAATCCCGCCGTGACTGGGTGTCCTCCCTCGCCGCCGCTGATGGCGGCGAGGTGGTGGTGAGCGCTCCGGCCACCGACTCGGAAGGCCGCGCCGTCTACCCCTCTCCCTGGCTTCTGGAGCTGCTCGGCGGCGGGGCCGGCCCACCCCTGTCCGCCACCGCCGTGCGCGCCGGGACGGTGACCCATCCCCGGCTCCGCCGGGTGGGGGCCGCGGTGCCCGGCGGCGGGACGCCGCTCCACGTCGCCGAGCGGCGCGAGCAGGAGGCGGCGGCCGCGCACCGCGCGGACATCGACCTCTCGCACGCCGCGCTGGCACTGCGCGACGACCTGCCCTTGGGTCGGGCCCTGGAGACGGTGCGGGCCCGCCGCTCCGACCGGCTCAGCGACTTCGATGGCAACGTCGCCGCGGTCGCAGGCCTCCCGCTCATCGCCTGCGGCCTGACCGGCGCAGCCCAGTCCGCCACCGGGATCCAGAGCTGGGCGATCTGCCCCTTCCGCTTCCTGGTGGGTCGGGTGCTCGGCGTCGCCGCCACCGAGGACGTCGAGGACGAACGGTGGTGGCAGATCGACCCCGCCGAGAAGGGCAGCCTGATCCACAAGATCCTGGAGCGGTTCTTCGCGGATGTCGCGGCCAGTGGCCGTCCGGAGCCCGGCGCCGCGTACGACCCCGAGGACGTCCGGCGGATGGAGACCATTGCCGCCGAGGAGTTCGGGAGCGCCGCTGCCCGCGGGGTGATCGGTCACCCGCTGGTCTGGGACAACCAGCGCGCCGTCATCCTCGCCGACCTCCGCACCCTGCTCCGCCACGACACTGAGCAGCGCGGCGCCGGGGGCTGGCGGCCCGCCCACCTGGAGCAGGGCTTCGGCATGGGCGAGGGGCTGTGGCCTCCGGTCACGGTCACGCTCCCCGGCGGTCGCAGCGTTGTTCTGCGGGGAGTCATCGACAGGGTGGACCGCGGCGCGGGGGAGTTCCGGGTCATCGACTACAAGACGGGGCGGGATCCGGGAACGGAGGTGAGCGCGGCCAACCGGTTGGATGGCGGTCGCGCCGTCCAGCTCGCGCTCTACGCGCGGGCCGTCCGCGATCGGGAGAGGGCGGCGGGGCGTCCGGTTCCGGTGGTGAGGGCGCTGTATTGGTTCTGCACTGGACGCGCGAACTTCCGGCAGCGCGAGATGGTGGCCGGCGACGAGACCGAGGCCGCGCTGGCCGATGTCCTCGACGGGATCGACGCCGGGGTGCGGGCCGGCTGCTTCCCCCAGGTGCCGGGCGCGTACCAGGACTTTTATGGCCGTTGCGAGAATTGCCTGTACTGCGACTACAACGGGCTCTGCCCCACCGGTCGCGACTCCCTGGCCGAGGCCAAGAGCGGCGACTCCGCCCTGGCGCCGTACCGCGCGCTGCAGGCGGACCAGCCCGGGGATGAGCCATGAGCCGCCCACCCGTCGCCGATCAGTCCGAACGCGATCGACTGGTCTCCGAGCTGGAGAGGACGTTCTTCGTCGAGGCCGGCGCCGGCACCGGGAAGACCGCCGCGGTGGTCGCGGCGATCGTCGCCCGGGTCGCCGCCGGGCGACTGGCCATGGAGCGGCTGGTGGCGATCACGTTCACCATCGCGGCGGCTGGCGAGCTGCGGGTGCGCATCCGCGAGGAGCTGGAGGCGGCCGCCGCCGGTGCCGCGCGGGAGGAGGAACGGCCCCGGCTCGCGCACGCCGCATCGGAGGTGGACCGCGCCCGTATCGAGACCATTCACGCCTTCTGCTCGGCGCTCCTCCGGATGCGTCCGCTGGAGGCCGGGCTGCCTCCGGACTTCGAAACCCTGGCCAACCTCGCCGGTGATCTCGACGTCCGGGAGCGATTCCGCCGCTGGTTCGACTCTCTGACCCCGGGGGAGCCGGGCGCCGAGGCGGTGCGCCGAGGCCTCTTGCTCGGGCTGCGCCCCGACAAGCTGCTGGACCTGTTCCTCGCCCTCAGTGACAACTGGGACGTCGTCGAGCAGGCGACCTGGCCGGTGCGGACGGTCGCGGCGGTCGCCCCGGCGCGGGTGCTCGCCGAGGACGTGGAGCGGTGCATCGACCTGCTGCCCTTCTGCCGCACGCCCGACCAGCTGTACCAGCGGGTGGACGCGCTGCGCCTGGTGGCGACCCGACTGCGCGAGGCGGCGGACGAGGATGCGGCGCTCGCCGCCCTGCTGGCGCTGGAGGAGGTGCCGAAGCTCGGCAATTCGGGCGCCCTGGCTCACTGGGGCCCCGTGGACGGGGTCAACGCGTGCAAGGTCATCCGGGACACCATGCATGCGGTCGCCGAGGAGGTGGCGCGCGTCCTGGGAGCGGCCCGGACCGCGGCGCTGGGCCGGATCGCGGCCGAGCTGCGCGACCTGGTCCTCGCCTACGCGGAGGAGCGCCGGGGGCGCGGCCTGGTCACCTATCAGGACCTGCTGGTGCGGGCCCGCAACCTGCTTCGCGACCACCCCGACGTCCGGGCCACGCTGCGGGCGCGGTGGGACCTCGTCGCGGTGGACGAGTTCCAGGACACCGATCCCCTCCAGGCCGAGCTGGCCCTGCGCCTCTGCGCGGCCGTCTCCGGCGCAGACGGGGAGTGGCGCGAGCTGGTGCCGGAGCCCGGCCGCCTCTGCGTGGTCGGCGACCCCAAGCAGTCCATCTACCGCTTCCGGCGTGCCGACATCGCCGTCTACTCCGCCGTCGAGCGCACCCTGGTCGGGGCCGACCCGCGGGCGCGGGTGCGGCTCTCGGTCAACTTCCGCTCCGGGCGCCGGATCATCGAGGCGGTCAACGCCGTCTTCGGTGGTGCGGACGGGCTGATGCGGGCCGACCCCGGCTCCCCCGGCGCCCAGGCGGAGTACGTGGACCTTGTGGCCCACGCGCCCGAGATCGACGGCAGCGTCCGGGTGGTGGGCGGGCCGGTCCCCGGGCGCGCCGCCGAGATGTGGTTGCGTGAGGCCCGGACCACGGCCACCGCCGTCCAGCGCGTCCTCGACGAGGGCTGGACGGTGGGGGAGGGGACGGAAAGCGGGCCGCGCCCCTGCACCGCCGACGACATCTGCATCCTCATGCCCAGCCGGACCAATCTGCGCAACCTCGAGCGCGAGCTGGAGGCCGCGGGCCTCCGGTACCGGCTGGAGAGCGGCTCGCTGATCATCGCCACCCAGGAGGTGCGCGACCTGCTCAACATCCTGCGCGCGATCGACGATCCCACCGACCAGGTGGCCCTGGTGGCCGCGCTGCGGAGTCCGGCGTATGGCTGCAGTGACGGCGAGCTGGTGAGGTGGAGGGCGTCGGGGGGACAGTGGTCCTACGAGAGGTCGGGGGACTGTGAGGAGCCGCGGGTGGCCGCCGCGATGGCGGACCTCCGCGAGCTGCATCGGCTGCGGCACGCGACGTCGGTGCCGGCGCTGATCGAGGAGGTGCTCTCCCGCCGGCTGCTCCGGGCCGCCGCCTATGACGACTGGCGGCCGCGCGAGGCCCACCGGCGCTACCGCTTCGTCGCCGAGCAGGCGCGGGCTCTAGCCCGCAGCGGGCGCAGCACCCTGCACGACACCGTGGACCACCTTGAGCGGCTCGCCCGCAACCCCGCATACGACTCCGTGGCCACCGAGACGTCCCCGGATGAGCACTCGGTGCGGGTGATGACCGTGCACGCGGCGAAGGGCTTGGAGTTCCCCATCGTCATCGTCACCGGGCTGGGGCGCAAGCCGCAAACGAGGCGATCCCCGATCGTCACCGACCACCTTTCGGGCAGCGTCGAGCTGCTCGTGGGCGGCTTCGCCACCGAGGGCCGGGAGGCGCTGGACGCGCACGAGAGCGCGATGGAGGCCGCGGAGCGGGTGCGCCTCCTCTACGTGGCGCTCACCCGCGCCCGCGACCACCTGGTGGTCGGGGTGTTCCGGGCGGCCACCAAGGGTGAGGAGACCGACGCCGGCCGGCTCGACCTGCTCCTGCGCGGGCGCGAGGGGGTGGAGGTCATGGAGGAAACGTGGGAGAGGGCCGGTGCTCCTCGGCCCGCGGGCCCACCCGACGACACGACGCCGGAGGAGCAGCGGATCGCCGAGGAGGCGTGGGTGGCTCGCCGTGCCGGGCTGCTCGATCGTCTGGGCGTCCTCAGGACGCAGAGCGCCACCGGCCTCGCCCACGCCGACGCCGAGGCCGGGCTCCCGCCCGAGGTGGGGGAGGACGTCGCCGCCGGCCGCCGCGGGCGCGCCGCCACCTCGCGCGGGCGCGCCGTCCACGCAGTGCTGCAGGTGATCGACCTGGGCACCCGGGCCGGCCTCGACGACCTCGCCGGGGCCCAGGCTGCGGCGGAGGGGATCCCCGAGCAGGCAGCGGAGGTGGCGCGGCTGGTCGGGGCGGCCTGCGACAGCGACCCGGTCCACCGCGCCACGACCGCCCGGCACTGGCGGGAGGTGCCCCTGGGAGCCCCCGTCGACGGCGTGCTGCTGGAGGGCTTCGTCGACCTCCTCTACGAGCTGCCCGACGGGCGGCTGGTGGTCGTCGACTACAAGACGGACAGTGTCAGCGGCGCCGAGGTGGACCGCCGGATGGAGCGCTACCGCCTCCAGGGTGGCGTCTATGGCCTCTTGGTGGCCGAGGTGACTCGGCGGGAGGTAGCCCGCATCGAGTTCGTCTTCGCCACGGCGGGAGAGGTGCGGACGGTCACCGACGTCGGCGCCGTCGTCGGCGAGGTGCGGGCACTGCTGTCCTCCGCCGCCTCAGCGCCGGTCAACCAGCCGGATCGCCGCGACTGACCGCCAGGTGGCGCGACGGGGAAATCTTGGGGGGCGAGAGTGCTTGCTCTCGTCAGACCTTCGGTTCCACGCCGTTCGTCAGGTCGAGCAGTCGGTCGTAGGTCTGCCGAAGCTCCTTGGTCATGGGCACGGGCAGGCGCGCCTCGAAGACGTGCAGGAGGCTACCGTAGTACCAGATTGGGTCGGCATCAGGGTCGAACCTCGCCCAGAGTGCCTCTCCGTGTTCACCGTAGTCCCGGACGATGGCGCGCAGGTTGTTGAGCTTGTCGGCGAGGGAGACGCGCAGCACAGAGTCGCGAGCTGTCAGCAGATGCTCGAGGTGGGCCTCCTTCCGGGCTCGCCGGGGGGGCTTGGGGAGCAAGTCAGTGTCCGAGCAGGCCTCGACGATGGCGGCCACATTGCTTCCGAAGTGGGTGCGGATGCGCTCCAACGTCGCCGCACTACCCTGATCCTCGACCGCGTCATGGAGGACCGCCGCAATGGCTTCATCCTCGGAGCCTCCGGCGTCGATGACCAGTCCGCAGACGCCCAGGAGGTGCCCGATGTAGGGAACCGTCGAGCCCTTGCGAGCCTGCCGAGAATGCAGGTCGACACCCAGGCGCAGGGCCTCGACGAAGCGGGAGTCCAAGACCGGATCGGGCCGCGTTTCGCCGGTCATGTGGCCCGGTCTAGCCTCGAGCAGACGGCGCCCGCGAGCGAGGCATCGATGCCGATCAGCACCGTCGCGTACGGCAGATCCGTTGCCTCACCCTCCCCAGACGAACCGTTCGACCTTGATATCACTCTCGCGGATGAGCCTCTCGAGATCGTAAGACTTGCCGCCGGTCCACTGCTGCTCCAGGATGTCAAGCACATCTGCGGCTGACGGAGCGCCCAGCAGGTCGAGGAGGCGCGTTAGATCGTCGGCGCTGATCTTCTGAAACCATTCGTACTCACCGTCGTTGCTGACCACGGCGGTGCCTGGCCCCAGGTCCTGGCCGTCGATGTGGAGGTTATCCTCATCGTCGAGGTACGCCCACAGATGCCTGCTGTCGCTGCCAGACCGCTCGTCTCGCAGCGTGACGGTTCGCGTTGCCCTGTTCAACTCATCACCTGACCAGCGCGATGCCACCTCTCTCATGCAGCTCCCGCCTTGACCTGCCAGGAGCACTCGCTGTTGATCTCGAGCCACACCGTCCCGCCCGAGTGGTAGGTCTCCGTGCCGGAGCCGTCGCTGCCGAGCTGGTTGACGCCCTGAACAGAAGCTCCCTGGACGTCAACGATGAAGTTGCCGCTGCTGCCGAGGCTGGAGCAGTCGTACGACCAGGCCAGCGTCCAGGTGTTGGGCACCGTGAAGGTCTGCGTGCTGTGGGAACCGCTGCCGGAGGCGCTGAGGCCGGCGCCACCGTTCTCACCGCTTGCGGAAGTGCGGGCGGTCACTTGCCAGGAGCACTCGGAGTCCACCTCGAGGTAGTAGCTGCCGCCCTGGTGGTAGTACTCGGTCCCGGAGCCGGAGGTGCCCATCTGGTTGACGCCCAGCGGCCCGAGGTTGCCCTGGACGTTGACCTCGAAGTTGCCGCTGCTGCCGAAGCTCGAGCAGTCGTAGGACCAGACCAGGTCCCAGTTCGTGGGGGCGGAGAAGCTCTGGGTGCTCGCCGTGCCACTGCCCTGCTGGTTGAGGAGGGTCCGGGGCGTCGTGGGGCTCGGGGTGGAGGTTGCCACCCGCGCCGGCGAGACCGCAGGTGTGGGAGTCGCCGTATGCGAACCGGAGGCCGCGGGGCGCGCGGTCGCGGGCGCCGAGGCGGCCGATGAGGTGCCGGCGGTGGAGGCGCACGCGGCGACAACTATCGCCGTGAACGCTGCGGCTAACAGAGGCAGGGTGCTTGGACGCCGGCGGTGGCCGGCTGCCTGAAGGGTGACCTGCTCAGACGATGCCTGGACGCCCATCGGTGACTCCTCGACTGCTCCTTTGGTGGATACGGGGAGAGGGTGAGTCGTAGCTGCGACAGCAGCGTGTCGTCGGGGGTGTGGCGGCCCCCTCTGGCCAGGTTCCGATCCTGCTGACCCTGGACCCGGACCAGCTGGTCCCGCCGGATCACCCCGTTCGCCGTATCAGGGTGATCGTCGAGGCGGCCGTGCGCGATAGCGTCAGGGTGCCTCGATGGCCTCCCCAGCGCTCACAGTGACGGCCCCGCCCGCCATGAGGCCTTCGCCCACGGCCTCGCCGTCTCCGAGACCTCCGCGCATAGCAGCTCCCACGGGGATGGGTCCCCGCCCTCACATCGCGGTCGCGCGTTCGATCCTCCCGGCAAGCTCAAGCCGGGTTTTCGCAACCCCCCGAGGGCCACGGATGGGCTGCCAGGTTGCTTTGCGGGTACGTCAGACGAGGACTGGCCAAGCGAAAGCGTGGAGTGATTGGAGGCAAACGACCCAAGCGGCGGCATGACCTCAGACCCTACCCGCAGGATCGGCACGGCGAGCAACGTGAGGGCGCGCTCCGGCAGAGTGACCACTCCATCTCTGTGGCTGTCGGGGCGCCGTAGGAGCGTGTCGATGACACAGAACGACACCAGCGCCAACGGGGACGAGGAGAGCGGCCGAGGCAAGTTTGGCGACGGCCTCACCTCCCCCCTGTACGAGTTCCAGGCTTCCCGGTTCAGAGGCGGCCGCCTCCTCACCCCCAACGTCATCCGGATCTGGCCGGACCGTGTCGAGGAGTACGAGTACCACGCCCTCCGCCACAAGCAGACGCGAGCGATCAGCTACCAGCAGGTGTCCGAGGTGAGGCTCGCGCGGGGCCTCGTCTGGTCGACCATCGCCATCGAGTCCACCGGGGGGAGATCTGTGGCGATGGAGGGCATACCCAAGGCCGACGCAGAGCGGGTGAAGGGGCTCCTCGACAACGCTGTGCTCACTGCGAGGGGTGGCGGGTTCGCCGTCGCGCCGCCATCAGCGCCCCCGCCGCCGACGATCGACGTTGCAGATCAGCTTCGGAAGCTCGCCGAACTTCGTGACCAGGGGATCCTGACTGACGAGGAGTTCGCTGCCCAGAAGGCGAAGCTCCTGGACTGATCGGCAGCCAACGCCCCAAGCACTCAGGTCGGCCAGATGGTGCCCACCGCCCGCAACGCCCGCAAGCTCGACCGCTGGCTCGGGTCACCGTCGACGACCTCGATCCGTTGGGGCCGTAAGAGGTCAGTCCGGCGCTCCCGATCGCAAGATGGCGTCCGGGAGGGTGAGCGAGGCTCTCACCATGGACAGCTCCGTCAGACGGCCTTGAGAGTGCGCCAACCACCCGACACGATCGTCCCGGGCGGCGTCGGACAGGGCCCGGCGCACGAGTGCCGACGGGCGCGGGTCGCGTGGTGGGCCGGGAGCCGAAGGTGATGACGCGGCAGGTGGGAGCATCAGGTGCACCGCGAGGAGTGTTGGTCCGTCGAAGAGCGCTCAGCTAAACCTGTCCTGCCACCAGATCGTCGTCGCAGGGCTCCCGGCAGGCCTCCCAGAGAGCGGTGCGAGCGAGGGAGCGCAGCCCAAGGCCGGCAGGCGGGACTGCTCGGGCACCGCGGGTCCTCTCTGGGGGTGATTCTCGCGCCGGCGGAAGCCACGACTGGCGGAGAGCCGGCCTCAACCTGAGGCTTTCCAGAGTGGCACCGGGTGGCTGCGATCCATGGTTCCTGGCGAATAGCGGATCATCCCGTGCGGTTGAGCGCCTGCAGCCGAAGGGACAGTTGGCGTTGACGAGGCTAGTTCCGAAAACAGCGCTACGGGGTCGACACAGGGCCGCCCAACGACTCACGGACCCACTGGACATGGGCCGTGAGGACGTCGCTGACAGCCGGAAGAAGCTGGCCGCTGGCCCCGTCGACCGCGATGAGGCGCTCGTGGCTGCCCCGTGTGAGGAGTCCGAGCCAGAGCGGCCGGTAGGTAAGCGTGGCGTGCTCGACAGAGATGCGCTCGGCCGGAGGGTCGACGCCCAGGACGGCGAGGGCCTTCCGCGCCGCGTCACGCGCATTGAGCTGGCGCTGGAAGGCCGCGTCCGAGCTACGGACCTTGACGTCGCGGGCGCGCTGCCAGCGCCGATCGGCATCCGCGAGCCTGGTCTCGACCTTCTCCTCGTTCAGCTGGGCGCGGATAGGATGCTCGCCGATGTCGACGGGCGGGCGGGCCGCCTCTGCAGTCGACTGTTGGATCAGGGTCCCGTCGAGTGCCTCGTAGTCGTTCCACACGTGGGTAGCGCTGTCCACTCGACGAAGCACCCCCTGACGTCGGCTCAGTCCGAGTTGGAGCGTCCAGACCGGGAGCCACGCGGCTCCGAACCAAGCGACCACATCTCTGCTCAGTCCCAGTCGGCCGCGAGCAGCCCGCTCAACCTCCCGTCGCGCGCTCTCGGGCGGGCTGGAGAAGGGCACGCCGGGGGCGGTCACCGGTGTGTGCCCCACGGGGACGAAGCCCGCCCCGAGAAGCGGCAGGCGCGCGTCCAGTTCCGCGGCCCCCCACAGATCGATGTGGAGCTGCAGGGCGACCGCGGCCGCCTGAGCCGTCCAGCCGCCCGGTGCCACGATCACGCCGCGGGCAGCGCCGACATCGGAGAGTTCGCCGGACAGCTTGAAGACGACATCCTTGTCGATGGGGTGAGCCCACGCCTTGCACTCGATCACCAGTCGGTAGCGGGTGAGGCCGTCGGACTTCTCGCCCACGACATCAAACTCGTGCCGGGCGCCGGATCTCCCCGTGACGCAGACATTGGTGGCCACGTCGTAGCCGTGAAAGCGCAGCGCGTCGCCGAGCTGCTGCTCGAGGGCGCGCCCTCTGGTGGGGTCGGAGTTGGTAATGGTCATGGCGAAGCGGGTCGCTGGCTTTACTCTATCGGTGTCAAGCGCGCGCCTCGATGACAGATGCTGGGTCGTTACAGCGCCCGCGCCCCCACCCGTCCCGCCAGCGCGGAGGCGACCGCTCCGCAGCCGGAGGCGACAGGCCAGTGGCGGACGGCGGAGCTGGTGGTCTGGGCTGCCGACGGGTGGTCGGCGGCGGACCGGGCTGTCCCCACTGACCGACCTGGCGGACTTGCGGGGCACGCCGCTCCGGGGCCCCGAAGCTCACGGCGTCACCAGGGCGTCGAGTGGCCGAGATGATCACGTCAACGGCGCCCGGGTCCGCGAAGAACCCCACCGGGATCAACTGGCGCCGCCCCCAGTTCCGCCCTCCAGTTCGCAGTAGAGCGCGACTACCCCGTGAAGGGGCTAAACGCGTCGGCGAGCGCCACGAGTGAGCCCTCGGAGAAGTTGTGGGATGCGATCACCGCGAGGTTGATCGCGAACACGGTCCCCGCGGGATCCGTGTAGATGCTCCAGGCGGCACCGTCTGGCTCCGTCACGGGCCTGAGCGCCGCGTCTCGATGTCGGGTCGGCACGATGGCCCGCTGCGCAGGGGGATGTGCTGCAATAGCCAGAGCTCGCCGCTGACGCCACACAGAGCCCAGCCAGTCCTACGGCAGCCGAGCTCCGGAGGTAGACCCAGTGCCCGTCGCGCCCCTTCGTTTGATCAAGAGTTGCTTCGAACTCGCACCTCTGTCAGAGGTGGAAAAGGTGCCCGCCGGAACACGCGGAATGTACGTCCTCTACCAGAAGCACGTCGTCCGCACTGGTGTGGACCGAGGGAAATGGCGGTTTGACGTGGTCTACGTCGGGATCGCGGCCATCGGAGTTCGCTCGGGCGTGCGGGGGCGTCTCCGGGCGCACACGCGGCAGAAGGCAGGAGAGTGGACGCACTTCTCGGTGTTCGCGGTGCACGAGAACATCCGCACCGACGAGATCAAGGAACTCGAGGGGCTCTTCCGGCACATCTATCGCTTCGACAGGCGCGCGAATCGCCTCAATGTGGCCAAGGGGTATATGACGTTGGTCAAGGTTCGCAAGGCCTCGAAAGGCATCGGATGGATGGAGGCCGAGAGTGATCTGCCGAGGGCGAGCTGACGGTGCCTGGACGCCCATCGGTGACTCCTCGACTGTTCCTGTGGTGGAAACGAGGAGAGGGTGAGTCGCAGCTGCGACAGGAGCGTGTCGTGAGGGCTGCTGCGGCGTCCCGTCGGGGCTGTGGGATCAATCCAGCGCTGCCGCTCGCAAGACGGCATCCGGCAGGGTGAAGGAGGCTCTCACTATGGACAGCTTGATCAGATGGCCTTGGGAGTGCACCGCCCACCCGACACGATCGTCCCAGGCGGCGTCGGACAGGGCCCGGCGCACGAGTGCCGACGGGCGCGGGTCGGGTGGTGGGCCGGGAACCGGAGGTGACGACGCGGCAGGTGGGAGCATCAGGTGCGCCGCGAGGAGGGTTGGTCCGTCGAGGAGAGCCCAGCCGCCCTCTTCTGCCGCCGGATCGTCGAGGGAGGGTTCTCGGCAGGCCTCCCAGAGGGCGGTGCGGGCGAGGGAGCGCAGTCCGATCCAATCACTCATCGCCAGGTGCAGCAGGGCCAGGAGGGCCGGCGAGAGCTGGCCTCGGAGGCGCAGCGGGCCCTCGTCCCACCATCTCGGCTCGAGCGGCGCGACCGGGATGAGGGCGTTCTCACCCCGGCGCATCGGTGAGGTCGCCACCACCACGCGGTCGGCCATCCCGCCGGTCAGCCGCTGGCCGAAGGCGGCCGTCCTTGCCGGCCCGGTAGCGCCGGCGGCCACCACTTTGCCCGGGACGGGGGGCTGGAGCTCCCGGATGTCGAGGGGCTGGGCGAGTTGGGGTCGGGCCGCATCCGCACCGCGGACCTGTATCGGGATGACCGTCAGTCCAAAGCGATCGCGCCCCGGCGGGCCCGCGGTGATGGCGCTGAGGAGGCGAGGGGAGAGGAGACGGGCATGGTGCGGCAAAGTGGGCGAGTCCTGGTGCGGTCTCCAAGCGGGTGCTTGCCCCACGGTGGGTCCGGGCGGCGACAGGTGCCCGTCGGCCGAACCCAGGCCGCCGGTCTTGATCGGCGAGCGGCGTGCTCGTAGGCTTCGTACCTCGGGTCGGTCGATGGACGCCGGCGTTGTGGAGGCGCCCGGCGACAGGATGATGTCGCGGCCGGCGGCCAACCTCCACCCATGACCTTCACGGTGCGCGATGCGCATGCCTACATCGCCAGGGTTCGCTGGCAGTTCGCCAAGACGATGTCGCAGTGGCCGCACGAGTACACGGTGCGGGAGTGGCGTCCCGACCTCGAGCTTGACTTTCTCGAGTTCGCCGCCTGGATCCGGCGCGAGGGTGTGGTGAAGCCATGGTCGCGCGAGGCGGCCCGGCCCCGTTACCACAACACCTACCTCGAGCTCGGCGGCTGGGAGTACTGGACGATGGGAGCGCCGCTGCCCGAGACCACGGTGATCAACCGCGCGCGGGTCGATCAGCCGCCCGCGTAAAGCCTCGCCGCGGCGACCATGGAGCCGGCGACGTGCTCGCGAAGCGAGGGTGGGGCCAGCACCTCGACCTGAGCGCCCCAACCGAGCACCCAGGGACGCATCTCCACCTCGCTGGCCACGGTGAGCCGCAGCTCGACACCACCATCCTCGAGGTCCGTAAGCTGGGCGCTACGGTGCCAGAAGGACTGGCGCACCCTCGCGGCGGCGTCCGGGGCGAAGCGGAGCACGACCTCGTCGTGGCCCTCTGCCTGCCAGATGCCCCAGGAGCCGGACACCAGGGTGTCGACGTCGAAGTCGGCGGGCGGCTCGAAGCGCTCGCGGACCACCCGGGCGTGGGAGATCCGGTCGAGCCGGAAGAGGCGGACCGTGGCGGACGCCTCGTCGTGGGCGAAGACGTAGATGGTCCGGCTCTCGGAACGTGGCTCGAGAAAGTAGGGGTGGACGACCCTGCGCGAGCCGTGCCCCTGGGCGTCCGTGTAGTCGATCTCCAGCTTCAATTGGCCCGTGAAGGCCTCGACCACCGTTCTGCGGAGCTGGAGGGCGAGGGGATCCTCCGGGCGCTTCTCGACCGTCTCGATGAAACGCCCGAGCAGGTCGGTGACGGTGGGGACCCTGAGGGCGGCGGCCAGGCGGGCCATGGCGCCGACCAGGGCGGGATCGCGGTCGGGGTAGAGCTGCTGGAGCAGCCGGACGGCGATGAGCAGGGCGGTGGCCTGGTCGCGGTCGAGCTGAAGGGCGGGAAGGCGGGTCCCCTCGCCGAGCTTGTAGCGGCCGTCGACCGAGACGATGTCCAGGCCGACGTCGTCGCGGAGCTGGCGGATGTAGCGCTGGGCGGAGCGGACGTTGACCTCGAAGGCCTCGGCAAGCTCGGCGGTGGTGAGGCCGACCCGGGTGTTCCCCAAGCGGTCGAGGAGCTCGATCACTCGGATGAACTTGTCGCCGGTCGAGTAGCCGGATCTGGCGGGCATGGCACTCGCAGCCTACCCCTGCTGAGGCACCTCTAGGTGGCGCTCCTCGCCGGCTGGCGTGGTTGCGACAGGGCGATGTCGCCGTCGTTCGGCACGCTGGGTGAGGCCGGTTTCGGTGGGTAACGAAGGAGGAAGAGGCGCCCATGACCCCAAGAGCGATCCTGCCGTTGCCTGCCCTGGCGGCCTGTACGCTCGCCGTGGGGTGCAGCTTCCAGGGCTCGCTGCACACGGGCGATGTCACCCGCACATCGGCCGCCGCGCCGGCGGGCGAGGCGGAGGCCGCGGGCCTCGGGGCGTGAGATGGCGGAGAAGAGGTCGAGGTGTTGTCTGGGGTGCCTCGGGAACGGCTGCTTCTGGCTCTTCGTCGTCGGCCTCATGCTGTCCGCCTGGGCGAACAGCGGCCTGTGTCTGCGCATCCTGGAGGCGATCAGTCTGGTCGCCGTCCTCGCTGCCGCCCTCTGGGTGCGGCGGCGCTCTTCTCCGAACGCGGGGCCCCCGCGGGGAGGCTGACGGCATGCGCTCTCCGCGCTGGCCAACATCGTTAGCTGTGACGCCGACGTCGGGCCGGCACCTGACCGGTGCTACGATTCCTGCGGGTCCAGAGCGGACAGCGTCAAGCCTCCTGGCTTGCTGTCCCGGCAACCTCGCCCCGCGCAAGGTGCCTCCAGGAGAAGACCCGGCCCGGCTGCGGCTCAGCGGGCAAGAGCGGGATCACGGCTGGAGCCGGGTCCCTCGACGGAGGTCTGGCCATGTCCACAAGCAGTCCCGGCGTCGAGTGCACGCTCTATCACGCAGGACATCGGGTCCACTGGATCCAGGTCGTCGGTGCCTCCCTGCCACGGGACCCCCGAGGCGGGCGGATCGTCGCGATCGCAGGCGGGATCATCACGGTCGACATCAACGGAGAGGCGCGCCGCTATCGCAACCACGCCACACTCCAGCTTCGGGCACTCGTGAAGGAGCTGGGTACGGAGGTGGTTGTCGACCAGCCGCGGTCGCTTCTCAAGGTACCCCTGCCAGATGAGGGAGCTCTGAAGTGCTTCAGCATCGTAGAGGTCGGCAAACCATGGCATCGGTGCCGCTTCGACCAGCTGACCCAGTTCGATCCTGAAGCGCTGGTCAAGCGAAGCATCACCCACGGAGGCTTCAGCGTGCCGGGACAGCTTCTCCTTGAGCACCGGGGTGGTGGCGCCCCCAGCAGGCCCTTGCTTTGACCGCGACTGGTGCGTGAGGAGGGCGCTCGGACACCGTCAGCGCCCCCAGTGCCACTGCCGAGGTCCCCGACGCGCCTGCCGACGATCTCGGCTCTCCGATCTCCAGACTAGCGCTCATTGGTCACGCCCGAAGCATTGACCATGCCCCCAACCCTGCGCGATGAGTGCCGCCACGGCCAGTCTAGCCTCCCCAGAGCCAGCCGGAACTTCCATGGGTTTGCACCAGCGGCTATCCTCGACGCGGGCGCTAGCCCGCAGGCGGCCGACTGGTTCGCGCAGCTCATCCTCTGGAGCCCGCCGGACCCCGAGGCGGTTGGGGCGCAGCTGGCCGTGGTCCTGCGTCAGCAACAGGCTGCGCGTCTCGCCAAGGCGGGGAAGGTGAGCGGGACCGACTACCGGTAGTTCAGGCCAGCGGGTCGGCTTCTGAGCTACCCTCCCGCCGCACAAGGCCCGACGGCGCCGTTCAAAGCTCCCGGCGTGGCAAGCAGGGAGCAGCACCGCCCATCAAGGGATATGGCAGGATTGACCCTTGTGATCGGAATCACCGCCCACGGGGAGGCCTCGTAGGTGGGCGTCATCCTCGCGTTGTTCTACCGGGGGCGTTGGTTCTCGCTGGCCGGTCTTGCCAGTGTTGCACTCGGTCTCATCCCATGGCCGAGCCATGCGGTCAGCAGAGGCTTCATCGCCTTGGGCGCCCTCTTGTTGGTGTTACAGATCCCCGTGGCCATCCGCGCTGAACGGCGCACCGCCGAGGCCATGCGGGCTAAGCGGCAGTTACCCCGCCAGGTTCGGAGACGGTGAAGGTGGCGAACGATACGCACAGGGGCGCGAAGCGGTGAAGACACTGAGGCACCACCCAAATGTGAGGCTCGCTGTCGCAGGGCTGCTCTTCATCCTGGTGGCCACCGTCGGGGCTAGCATCACCGTCTTGCTGGTCTACGGTGGCTCGCCGGGTGATCGATTCGCCGCCGAGGGCGTCGTGCTCGGCTCGGGAACGTTCCTGCTTGCCACATGGGCCGCGGTCATCGCAGCGGTCGCGTACGCGCAGTCAGACAGGCGACCGGCGCTAGAAGCTCAGGTGAGGCTGCTCTTTGATGCGCCAGCGGTTAGTCTGGCGGGCGAGCGGACGCCGCAGGTCGTGGTTCACTCGCTTTGGGCGGCGTCGGGGGTGGGCAATCGAGGTGATCAGTGGCCTGATGGCTCTCGCCTGCCCAATTGCGTTCTCCAAACCCAAATCACAAACGTCGGCGAGGTGACGGCACGGAACGTCATGTTGACCGTGGACATCTGGGAACTGCAGTTCTTTGGGATGGAGCCGGCGGCGCCCGGGTGGACGGTGGTGGATCGGGATTACGCGCTCGGACGGAGTCGCTTTCAGTGGGACGGCGGTGCCGATCAGGCTGTGCATCAAGGCCAGACCCGTCCGTTGCCAGACATCCGCCTTGACACATGCGTCGCCATAGTCGGGACCCACTTGCGCATCAAGGCTACCGTCGTCGCAGACCAGACCGGCTCGTCCGACACCGCGTATGAGTTGCCCGTTGTAGGTCCGCTCGCCTAGCAGGGTGCGGAAGAACCTGCCTGGGGGCTTGCCGGGTTAAACACAGGTGTGAGAGTCTTGCGGGGACGCGTCCCAGCAGGAGATCTCGAATGCGTGGCAGCCCCGATCTGCAGATGAC
>Ga0187876_1000578_pt1 | contig 36851 bp, 29 predicted proteins | sample June2016WEW_17_4_FD_133000 | JGI IMG/M metagenome (GOLD analysis project Ga0187876, IMG submission 133000) | Peatland microbial communities from SPRUCE experiment site at the Marcell Experimental Forest, Minnesota, USA - June2016WEW_17_40 | ecosystem: Environmental > Terrestrial > Soil >...
CTGGAATCCATCACCGCCAGCGGTATACGGATAGCTATGATTGCCGCCCGCCGGATATCAGAGGGTAAGGAACGAATCGACCTGATATTGTCCGCCATACAGCGGGCTCACATCAACGTAGTTTCTACTCGAATCATTGGGTGGCCGTACGCACGGCGATAAGTCCGAAGCCCGGCCACCCGCAACGTCTCACTCCTTTTCCTCATTCCTCCCAGGCGCAGTGTCTCCAAACCACCCCTGCTCATTCTTCGCGCAACGAAACTGCTGGATCGACCCGTGCGGCGCGGCGGGCGAGCGCCGGATCACGCGCAGGCCGTGACGCGCGTCCTGGGCGAGTGCGTTCAACCAGGGCTTACGATGCACCATGTGGGCGCCGCGAGCCGATTACTTTCTTTCGAAGGGCGTTTTCAGGCGTTGTTCCACCCACTGTTGATCGATTGTCATATGGTACTGGTCGTGCTGCATGCTGGGTGATCCCGGCACCTGGAGCGCTTCCCGGTATCGCGCGATCGCTTCGGCCCGGCGTCCGAGCAGATCGAGCAAATGCCCCTGCCAAACCAGAGCCGCGAAGCGGAAGTCGCCCGGCTCCAACTGCTTCATTATTTCGAGCGCTTGCGGATAATATCGGCCGTCGTACAACATCAAGCCCAGCTTCAACAGGCCCATCGGGGCGTCAATCTTCGCCTCCCGGGTTTGTCGGTACAACTCGAGCGCCGCATCGCCAGCGCCCTCCCAGGGCAATTGCTCGATCTTCGCCATCAACTTCGTCTTTGTCAAAGGCGCCTGAACCAAGACCACTGCCGAGTCGGGCTCGATGACCACCTCCTTGAGTGGCGTCTTGGCACGGAACCGCAGAACGTCGATGTCGGCCAGGCGCTCCGTCCGGGCGCGCTGCTCGGATCCGTCCTCGAACCGGGCCGCGACCGTAACCGGCATCCGCATCTCTCCCTCTCGCTTAATCTGTATGCGGCAGTCGAAGGCTCCGCCCGTCTGCGAACATTCCTTGCCTGCGACGCTGTACGCGGCGCTGTCCGACGAGCGCGCCCACTCCTCGAAAAACCAATCGAGATCCTGTCCGCTCTCGATTTGCGCGATCCGCTGGAACTCGCGCCAGCCGAGTTGTTTCCCCGCGTACTCGTTCAGGCAGCGCCGATAGAGGCGTTCGAACGTCTCCGTCCCGATGACGGACTCGAGCGCATCGAGAAAAGCTGCGCTCTTGCCGTGGGTCACCGTATTGTTGAAATCCCATTGAATCGCCGATTCCTGCTCTTCCGTAATGTCCATCGTGGTGTCGTAGCCTTGCATCACCCCGCTGACGTAGCTTGCTTGCAGCATTCCGGCGTCGGCAATGCCGTGGGCCCTTCTATACTCCCGGTCGGCGTGGATTCCCAGCCCGACCATCAGCCAGGAAAGCGAATCTGAGCCCTGGGCCAGCACATGATCGCCCCAATACATGTGGCCGATTTCGTGGGCTGTGATCCAGCGCCAGAACGCCTCCGGTCTTTCGGCCATGCGCTGTTGACCGTGCACGACGACCAAACCGGAAGCCGCCGGATAACCTCCGGCCGGGTAATCCATGCCGGGCACAATGGCGAGTGAGCGGTGTGGATAGAGGCGGAAACGCTCCCGATAGAATCCGATGACATCGACGGCAGTCTTAAGCAGCAGTTCGGCGCAGGGCCGACCCTGCTTGGTGAAAACGGCGCGAACTCGCACGTCGCCTGCGTCAGCCTCGGCGCTCTCGTAGCCCTTCCCCACAAACAGACCGAAAGCGCGGGCGCCCACGGCTCTGTATATGCCTGCGGCCGGATCGTAACGTCCGCTCGTCGCAACCGTGTACCCCTCTGGTGCGCGGAGGCGAACGTCGTAATCGTCCAGCGTGCCGAAACCCCACCAGAGGCGAGGGCTCAAGGCGGAAGTGATTGCGCTTCCGGTGCGTGGACTGAGCTTCCAGGGCGCGCCAAACTCGACCGAAAGCTCAAGGTCGCCGTCAGGCTGGACATCCTGAGGGAGGTCGAAGAGGGCTACCCTCTGCTGGCCGGGCGTGCGTTCGACGACAACGCGGTTCGTCCGCACACGCAGCACGTCGCCGAACCATGCCAGCGCGATCCGGCCGATGGGCCGGCCACTATCGTTGCGAAACCGAATCGTCTCGGTTCCTTCGAGGCGCGAAGAATCGGGGACGAAGCTGACGTCGACGGAGTAGTGCGCCCGCGGCGGCACCACGGGGGCCCAGAACTGGGTCCGCGCGAAGGCGATTGCCGCGAAGAGAAAAACAGGCCCGCATTTTCGCATGATCCATTCGTACATCGCGGTGACGGAGTACGCAAGGGCAACCGGGTGTGCGAAGGGGGAAATAGAGAGCGCACGGGCAAGCGGCGCGCCAGACATCGGTGGGGTATGCTTTAGCTTGCCCATGTGACCAGGAAGCGTGCGCCATTACTTCATTGCGACGAGCGCTGGCGCGGGTTTCCCGTATAATGTGATTTTCCTTCATGCCTGACCTTGCGAGTGCCGCTGCTGGGGCCGCTCCGGTGGTTTCCACATCGCGGGAGCGCCGGTTCGCCATCTTTGCCTGGGCGGTGCTGGCATATAATCTCGCGGTGATTTTGTGGGGCGCCTATGTGCGCGCCACGGGCTCCGGAGCCGGTTGCGGCAATCACTGGCCGCTGTGCAACGGCCCGGTCACGCCGCAGACTCCGGCGGGGGCGACCATCATCGAATTCACCCACAGGGTGACCAGCGCGCTCGACCTGGCGCTGGTAGCGGCGCTGGTGGTGTGGGCCTATCGCTTGTATCCGAAGCCGCACCGCGTGCGGCTCGGGGCGACGCTATCGGCTATTTTTCTGGTGACGGAAGCACTGCTGGGCGCGGCCCTGGTGCTGCTCAATCACGTCGCCCGCAATGCTTCGTCGTCGCGCGCGTGGTCGCTATCGGCGCACCTGATCAACACGCTCACGCTGCTGGCTTCGCTTGCGCTGACCGCCTGGTGGGGCATGGGCCGGCCGGCTGTGCGCCTGCGCGGGCGCGCGGCGTGGATGGCCGGCCTCACGCTGGGGGTGTTTGCGGTGCTGGGAGTGAGCGGCGCGATTGCCGCGCTCGGCGACACGCTCTTCCCGGCGAGTTCGCTGGCCGCCGGATTCGCGCGGGATTTCGACCCGTCGGCAAACCTGTTCGTGCGCCTGCGCGTGTGGCACCCGCTGATTGCCGCAGGCGCCGGCGTGTGGGTGCTCTATTACGCGTTGGCAGCGATCCCGGCGTTCGCAGCCGGCGGTCTGGGGCGGCGCCTGTCGTACGCTGTGCTGGCGCTGCTGGGCTGCCAACTGGCGGCGGGCGCCATCAACCTGCTGCTGCTCGCCCCGGTGGCGATGCAACTGGTCCACCTGCTGCTGGCCGATCTGCTCTGGATCGCGCTGGTGCTGGTTTCCGCCGAGCGGCTGCGGGCTTGAACGGAGGAATTGTAGTGGTCATTTTTGACGATGCATGTCCCAAAAGCGGACGGCAGCATCCTAAATTGCAGTTGTAAACACGTCCACTCAGCCTGGCAAGTTACGTGCATGAGGCTATGGGTATGGTCCAGGACTTTCGCCATACGCTCCGGGTTTTGCGAGGAAGCCCAGGCGTTACCGCGGCCGCCCTGGCGGCGCTGGCCCTCGGTACCGGCGCCAACACCGCCATTTTCGGCCTGATGGATACCGTCCTGCTGCGTCCGCTGCCCTATCCCCACGCGGACCGTCTGATGTCGGTGGACGCCACCGAAAAAGGGCGCGCGATGGCGGCTACCTCCTGGCCTATGTTCCGCGACTGGCAAGAGCAGACCCGTGTCTTCGAGCGCCTGGCCGGGTACACAGCCGATTCGGCGAATCTCACCGGGAGCGGCGAACCGTTGCGGGTGAATGCCGCCCAGGTTTCGCCGGAGATGTTTCCCGTCCTCGGCGCATCACCCCTGGCCGGGGCGCTCGGCTCCAACGCGCAGAGCGCGGTCCTCAGCTACGGCTTCTGGATGCGGCGCTTCGGCGGTGAGCGTCAGGCGCTGGGCCGCACACTTATTGTGGATGGCAAGCCCTACTCAGTGGCCGGCGTTCTTGGCAGTGACTTCCGCTTCCCGAGATGGAGCTGGATGGAGGAGCCGGACATTTACCTCCCGCTCGAGCCTAGCCCCAACCGCCGCATGCATTACGTGCGTGTGATCGGGCGGCTCAAACCCGGCGTGACCGTGGCTCAGGCGAAGGCGGATATGGATCTGATCTCCGCCGCCATCGAACGTGCCTACCCCACACTGAATCGCGGAGAAGGGGCAGCGATTATTCCGCTCCACGAAGAGCTCACGGGTGGAACGCGGAAGACACTGACGGCCTTCGGCGCAGCAGCGTTTCTGGTCCTTCTGATCGCCTGCGCCAACGTTTCCAATCTGCTGTTAAGCCAGGCCATGCGGAGGCGGCGGGAAATCGCCATCCGCTCGGCGCTCGGCGCCAGTCGGGCGCGTCTTGTCATGCAGTTCCTGGCAGAGAGTCTGGTGCTTGCAACCTGTGGTGGAGCGGTCGGAGTTTTGTTGGCGACCTGGGGAATGCCGCTCCTGGTCAGGGCCGCGCCGGCGCACACCCAGCTCAGCACGCGCCTCGCCATGGGCGGCCTGGGACTGAACTGGGCCGTGCTTGGCTTCGCGGTGGCGCTGTCGTTCGTTGCCGCCGCGGTGTCCGGCATCCTGCCGGCCTGGCGGGCATCACGCTTGGATGGCAGCGCACAGCATCTGGGCAGTCGCGGCGAGCGAGGAGAGAGGACCCGGGGTATTCTCATCACGGCGGAGGTGGCGCTTTCGCTAGTGTTGCTGGCAGGCGCCGGCCTGCTCATGAAGAGCTTCTTCCGGCTGCTGGCAGTCGATCCCGGATTCAACGTGCAAGGGCTTCTCACCATCGGAATGGAGCTGCCCGAGAATAAGTACCCAGAGGTAGAACAAAGGGCGGAGTTCGTGAAAAGCGTGCTGGGCCGGCTCGAAAGCATTCCGGGAGTTCGCGCCGCGGCGGCCATCAACGTCATGCCTCTTACTAAAACCAGTTCCTGGAATTCGTTCCACCTTCCGGGCTCCTCGCAGGAGATCGGCGAAGCCGGCTTCCGGGCTGTGACTCCGGGGTATTTCGAGGCGATGGGGATTCCGCTTGTCCGCGGGCGGTTTCCGGTGCGCGGCGACAGCGCCGTGGGCGTCATCAACCAGTCGATGGCCCGACGCTACTGGCCGCATGAGGATCCGGTGGGCAAGGCGATTGAAACTCCGCGAGTCGTCACCGTCCGGACAGCGCAAGGGTGGGATATGCGATTCATCCCGACACAGTTTCGCATCGTGGGCATTGTGGGCGACATTCGCCACCTGGCGCTGGAGGATGGCCCGCAGCCGGAGATGTTCCTGCTTTACTCGCAGATGGCGACCAGCGATTTCACGTTCCTTCTGCGCAGCTCGGTCGACCCCATGGCCCTCGCGCACGCCGCACGGAAGGAAATCTGGGCGGTGGACCACGATCAGCCATTGGCCGCGGTCCGCACGATGGACGAACTGATCGGCCAGGATGTGGCTGGTCGCCGTTTCGTACTGCTGCTCCTGATCGTGTTCGCGGCGCTTGCGGTAACGCTTGCCGCGGCGGGCATCTTTGCGGTCATTTCGCATGCGGTGTCTCAACGCACACGCGAGATCGGCATCCGCATCGCGCTTGGGGCGGATGCGCCGTCCGTAATCCGCACGATGGTCCGGCAAACGATGCTGTGGATCGGCGCAGGGCTGTTTCTTGGCGCAGGCGGCGCGCTGGCGGCCGGGCGGCTGTTGAATAGCTATCTGTTCGCGGTCCAGCCCCGGGATCCGGCGGCCCTGGGCATGTCCGTGGCCGGACTGGCAGCCGTTGCGGTATTGGCGGCATTTATTCCGGCTCGAGGCGCGGCGCGGATAGATCCTGCGATAACGCTTCGTTACGAGTAACGCGACCCGGCGACTCCGTCCGACAAGCGCGGGACTCTATCAATACGGGCGGCGGAAGCATCGTGTCCGCCGATATATCAGGTGTCCGACCGGATGCAGGGTCGTCTCACGGGAGTTCCAAGAAGATGCGCCTGCAAGCGGGCGTTGGCAGGCCGAAGCCCGCCCCACCAATGCAAGCAAACAGCTTGTTGATGGTAGCGCTGAGACTCGCGATCGTGCAGGCAGGCAAGCCTGTTCTACGTGCGGCCCATCAATCTTCTGCGCAGCAGATCGAGCGCCATCTGGGTGGTGAAGACGCGGATGCGGGTGCGGTCGCCGAGAAACTGGCGATGGAAGGCGACGGTCTTTTCGGGATCAGCCAGCGCCACATAGACCGCGCCCACCGGCGCTGCTTTCTCGTCGGAATCGGGGCCGGCCACGCCGGTGACGGCCAGGGCGTAGGTGGCATTGGTGCGGCGGCGGGCGCCGGCCGCCATGGCTTCGGCGGTCTCGCGGCTTACGGCGCCAAAGTGGGCCAGAAGCTGCGGGTCGACACCGAGCAGTTCCACCTTCATGGCATTCGAATAGGCAATGAAGCCTCCCACGAAATAGCGTGAGCTGCCGGGGACTGTGGTGAAACGCTCGCCGAGCATGCCGCCGGTCAGGCTTTCCGCCACGGCCACAGTGGCGTGGGCCTTGTGCAACGCCTCGCCGACCACCACTTCGAGCGGATCGCCATTGCGGGAGTAGACCTTGTCGCCCAGCAGCGCTTCGATGGGCGCGCCCACTTCGGCCAGCAGCGCTTCCGCCTCGCCCACGCTGGCGCAGCGGGCGCGCAGGTGCACTTGAATATCGCCGTTGCCGGCCAGGATGGTGGTGACCGGGTTGAGGTACTTTTTGTAGACCGGAGAGATGAGCTGATCGAGATCGGATTCCGGCATCCCGGTGACGCGCAGCAGCAGGGTGCGGATGGCCTGGGCCGGCACGATGCGGCGCAGGCGCGGCAGGCATTGTCGCTCGAACATCGCCTTCAGCTCGTGCGGCGGCCCGGGCAGCAGCATCGCCACGCCGCCCGATTCTTCCACCCACTGGCCGGGCGCGGTGCCGCGGTCGTTGAGGAGCACATCGGCGCCCTCGATGACGAACGCCTGCCGCTGGTTCACCTCCGCCATTTTTCGCTTCATATGCGCGAAGCGTGCTTCGAGCTGGGCGGCGATTTCGGGGTGGAAGACCAGCTTGCGGTCGAGCGCCAGGGCCACGGCTTCGCGCGTGACATCGTCTTCGGTCGGCCCCAGCCCGCCGGAGAGAATCACGATGGGCGAGCGCGAAAGGGCCGCGCGCACGGCTTCCGCCAGGCGATCGCGGTCGTCGCCGATCACGGCCTTGGCGGTGACCTCCACGCCCAGGTTGTTGAGCTCGGCGGTGAGGTAGAGCGAATTGGTGTCGACGCGCTTCGCGGTGAGCAGTTCGGAGCCGGCTGCGATGATCTCGGCGTTCATCAGTAGAGAGGCAGACCCTTGATACCAACGTCGACGCGGTAGAGCGCATTGGTGGTGGCCACCACCAGCGCGCGCGACGGCGCGAAGGCCAGACCGGTGATGCCTGGCCCGGACAGGAACAGCTCGGCCTCGCGTTCCGGCGTCACGCGCACCACGCCCCTGCGGCCGCCGATGGAAGCCGCCACGTACAAGTTGCCGCTTTCGTCGAACGCCAGACCCTGCGGCCGGCCCAGGCCACGATAGAAGGTCTCCACTTCGCCGTGATCGGCGACACGGTAGATGCAATCGAAGCTGGAGGTGGTGGGGCCAGTGACGTACAGGTAGCCGTCGGGACCGAATGCCAGGTGGTAGGCGGCGATGGAGGGCTCGATGGTGGCGAAGACGAAGACCTGCCGCTCGGGATTGATCTTGAAGACGGTCCCGCTGCGGTCGCCGACGTACAGGTTGCGCTGGCGGTCGAAGGCGATGCCGGTGGCAACGCCCATGCCTTCCACGTACACCGTCACATTGCCGGTGGGCGTGGCCTGGTAGATGAAGCCGTCGTAGCGGCTGGAAATGTAGAGCAGCCCTTCGGAATCCAGCGCCAGGCCGGTGGCGTTCATGAGGTCGTTGAGGAACGGCTTCATGTTGAAGTTGAGGTCGATCTTGTAGACCGCCACCGGCACCTTCTGCCCGCGCGAGCCGCTGAAGGTGCTGTAAATATTGCCCACCGCGTCGATGGCCGGATTGCCCACCGGGTGCAGGTTGTCGGCGATGGGCACGCCGATGTCGCAAGCCCAGGATTCGCTTGCCTGCTTGCCGCTTTCGATCACCAGCTCGCCCGCCGTGGCGCCTTCCGGCACGCGGGCGATGACGAAGGAATCCGAGCCGATGACGATGGGCGCTCCCACCTCCCCGATCATGACGCGCGGCCGGTCCGACTTGGCAAATCCCTTGCCGCGGATCTGGAATTCGCCGCCGGCGATGGCGGCGTGCGGCGACACCTGCGAAATCTGCGGCCGGCCAGCGGGTGATTTCCGGAGGGACATGTTTAATATAGATTGAAGCATCCCGCCAGCAATAGCACAAGTGCGGCGTAGAGACCGGCCATGGCATCGTCGGCGTTGATGCCGAGCCCGCCCGGCAGCGATTCCAACTGCCGCACCGGCGGCGGCTTCCAAATATCGAACAGGCGGAACAGAGCGAAGGCGGCGAGGCAGCTTATCCAGTTCCAGGGACGCGCCGCCGCCAGCGCGATCCATTGGCCGAGCACTTCATCCACCACCACGAAGCCCGGGTCTTTGATGCCGGAGGTGCGCTCCGTCACGCCCGCGGCCCACACGGCGGGACCGGCCAACGCCGCCGCCAGCAGCAGGAAGTGCCAAGGCGCGAATCCGGCGTAGCGATGGAGGGCAACGGCGATGGCGACCGCCGCGGCCGAACCCACCGTGCCCGGCGCCCACGGCGAGCGGCCGCAGCCGAACCAGGTGGCGATGGCGAAAGCGATTCGGGTGCGCGGGCCGCTACTCATCGTCATCATGTGATCCCACGCCCGCGGGGTCGACCGCTCCCATAGGCGCTAACGTAGCACTGACCGGGCAAGCCCGGAGGGCGAAAGACAGTAGCCCAAGGCGTGAGCCTTGGGACTCGCATGAACGGTTGGAAAGCCCCGGAACGGGGCGCAAGGTTTTCTCGCCGGCAGAATTCTTCCGCCCCGTTCCGGGGCTGTGTTCGGGTACCCCGCACCCACGGCTTGCGCCGTGGGCTATTGTCTTTTGCCCTCCGGGCTTAAAGAATGCGCGAAGACGAGACGTTCTGGGCCCGGATGCTCTTAAATGAGCGCTTATGAAGGCCACTCCCTTACGGTCGTGGCTCCGTTCGGAGCCGCGCACGTAAGCAAGCGGTTTGGCAATCACACCGAATATCGCGGCCATGCCGCTACTCATCGTCGTCCGTTTCGATCGCAGCGTCCGTGTCAGGGCTGCCCGGCGGGAGCGGGGTCGAGACCACGTATTTCCCCGACGCCCAATTGCCCAAGTCGATGGTGCGGCAGCGCTCGCTGCAAAACGGGAACTCGGCGTCCCCCAGCGCGACTTCTTTCTTGCAGATCGGGCACTTCATAAGCGGGCCGTCAGCGGCGCGATGTGCACCAGGCCGGGCGGCAGCGGTACGGGCGCAGCTTCGGTGGGAGCGAGCAGCGTGCCCACCACGTCGTAATCGTGCGATTCGGTGATGCGCAAGCGGCGTATTTCGCCGCGCCGCGGCGCCGCGCCCTCCACATCGTTGATCAGCGTGACGCCATCGATTTCCGGCGCCTGGGTGGACATGCGCCCTTCCCACAACAGATCCGTTTCCGCCGAAACGCCCCCCACCAGCACCGGAACCTCCGCACCCACCAACGCCCGGCTGCGCGCGCGGGCGATCTTGCGCTGCAACGCCATCAGGCGCCGCTGGCGGCTGCGCTTGGTGTGCGCGTCCACTTTGCCATCGAGCGCATAACTGCGGCTGGAATCTTCATCCGAATAGAGGAAGACGCCCATGTTGTCGAACCGCGCGGCCTGGACGAACTGGCAGAGGTCTTCAAAATCCGCCGGCGTCTCGCCGGGGAAACCGACGATGAAGCTGGTGCGGATGGCGACGCCGGGAATGGTGCGGCGGACACGCTCGATCAGCCGCAGGAAAATCTCGCCGGAGCCGCCGCGTTTCATGCGGTGCAGCACGGGCGCGCTCGAGTGTTGCAGCGGCATGTCGATGTACTTCACCAGCGGCCGGTGCGCAGCGACCGTGTCCAGCAGGCGCTGGGTTACTTTGTTCGGATAGGCGTAGAGGAAGCGAACCCAGGTTTCGTGCCTGGCTTCAATGTGCGCCAACCGTTCCAGCAAAGCGGCCAGGCCGTCGCGCAGGCCCAGATCCTCGCCGTAGCAAGTGGTGTCCTGGCCGATCAGGTTGATTTCGCGCACGCCCTGCTGAAACAGGCGCGTGGCTTCGGCGACGACCGATTCGAAGCGGCGGCTGCGGAACGCGCCGCGATACTGCGGGATCACGCAGAAGCTGCACGGGTGATCGCAGCCCTCGGCAATCTTGATGTAGGCGAAGTGGCCCGGCGTGGAGAGCACGCGCGGCGTGAGGTCGTGGTAGAGATAGGGGACCGAGGACGCCGCGCCGTCGCCATCCTCCACGCCCTCGCACACCGCCACGATGCGGTCGAGATCGTTGGTGCCCACCAGCGCATCGACTTCCGGCATCTCCTTGCGGATATCGCCGCGGTAGCGTTCCACCAGGCAGCCGGCGACGATCAGTTTTCGCGCGCGGCCGGTTTTCTTGTATTCGGCCATCTCCAGGATGGTGTCGACGGATTCTTTCTTGGCCGGATCGATGAAGCTGCAGGTGTTCACGACCAGCACGTCGGCGTCGCCGGGATGGGGCGTCAACTCGTGGCCGCGGGCCACGAGAGCGCCCATCATGACTTCGCTGTCGACCAGATTTTTGGGACAGCCCAGACTGACAAAACCAATTTTCAAGCGTGTGTATCCGAAACGGAGTGCTGGTTTCAGGATAGCATTGAGAGGTGCTGGATGCCGCGAAAAGGACTTGGAAGGTGGGGCATGCTCTAGCTTGGCAGTACCCTGCATTCGAAGAGTCAAGCGCTTGCCGCGCGCAAAGAGCCGGCGAGGGCGTCGGCTGCGGACCAGGGGGTCCGCGCCGCATACTTTCGCTCTTAGGCCGCGGGGTTGCAGCCACCGTCTTATGCCTTCTTCTTCCGCTCGCCAACGCTGCCACGGTGTGCCCGCCGGGCGGGCCGGCTGAGCAAGGCGTGGTACCGGGCGTGCTGGAGTGGCATTCCGCAGCGCACGCCTTGGCCAAGGACCGCTACTGTTTCGCGAACCAGGTGCGCAATCTCGGCTCCGCGGCCCTTCCCGTGCGCTGGCCGGATGCAGGCATCGACCGCGCCGCTGTGGCCGGCCAGTTGGAGATGACTTTCTGCTGCGCATCTTCTGAACGCAGCGCGGCAAGTAATCTCTGGATCGGCATGCCGGAAAAACCGGTCGCCATCCGCGTGCGCAGCGAAGCGGAAGAAGGCGGCGCGGAGCGCGACGAAGGCTATCCCGACTTGATCGAGAGCGACGCGCGGGTGAAGAACTATTCGATTCGCGGTTCGCTCGACGCCGCCGGTGCGACCGCGCAGATCGACCTCACGCTGAAGTGCTCGGCGTCGCGCTTTGCGGACCGTTACGCGTACCAGTTTGCGATCACCGATCGCTCGCCAGTCAAGCTGACGGTGGATTGGGATCTGCTGCGACGCATGCGAGACGTTGCCCGCCCTTCCGTGCAGACAATTCCGGGCGGTGTGGCCTACGTATTTCTCAGCGATCGAACGCCCGAGGAAGCCGAAGGCATTATCGATATTCGCACCAAGGACGACGCCCCGCTGGCGCGCTTTCGGCTGGACGGCTATCGCCCGAGTCGATGAAGGTGGATAGAAGTCAACAGCCTTATCGGAGTTGACCAGCCGCTTACGCCGCCACTCTCTCCGCCGGCAGCGGTTTCACTCGCGCCAGGTGCAGCGCTTCGAGCGCGCAAATCACCGACCATGCCAGGTCGATCTCATGCCCGCGCCAGGCGAACCGCGCCGAGGTTGGAAACTCGTGATGGTTGTTGTGCAGGCCTTCGCCCGCTGTCAGCATGGCGATCGATTTGAGGTTGGTGGCTTTGTTATCGAAGTTACGGTAGCCCACCATGTGGCAGACGCTGTTGACCGACGAATTCAGCAGAATATACAGCACCGCGTGCGTGACCCACGCCGCGAGACCCCACCATATGCCGAACATCAGCATGAAAATGGCGATCCCGCCGACCGCGGCGTAATGCATGAAGGGCAGCCGGTCGAGCGCGTCGTTCTTCCAGTCCGGCGTGTACTTACGGATCACCGCCTGGTCCTTGGTCACCCGGCGATACAGGAAATAGTTGCCAAACAGCACTGTCCAGAGGCCGTAGATGTACGGGCTGTGGGGATCGCCCTCGGCGTCGGAGAAATGATGATGCTTGCGGTGCACGGCGGCCCACTCGCGCGGGACCACGCCGGTGAAGAGACTCAACTCCAGGTGCATCAGCAGGCCGACCATCGGATGCAGTTCCAACCCGCGATGGGTCTTGGCCCGGTGCAGGTAAATCGTCGTGCAGAAGACTGACACTTGCAGGATCACCAGCGTGATCACCGACATCCACAGAATACTCATTGGCTTCCCCAGTACCCCTCAATTGTGCGGGAATTCGATTCTCTCGAAGGCTCTGCGCGGAAAATCCCCTGCCAAGGCTCAAAAGACTCGTTGCTCCAATCATAGCAGACCGAGCCCGGCGCAATGATACAATTTTCAACGGGGAATCGTTAAATTGCGATACGTGACCATTCAGCGTGACAGGTACACGGAGCCGGGCGTCCAGCTCGATGACGGAGTAATTGCACTTCGCGGCGCCGGCTTCTCGAGCCTGATCGAGGTAATGGAAGGCGGTGCCGATGCCCAGGACCGGGTGCAGCGCTGGATCGGCGGCGCAGCTTCGGGCCACATCCTGAACCCCGCCGGTGTCGTCTTCGCCGCGCCCATTCCGCGCCCGCCCAAAGTGATCTGCATCGGCCTCAACTATCGCGACCACGCGGCGGAAGCGAAGCTCCCCATTCCCGAAGTGCCGGTCATGTTCGCCAAGTTTCCGACCTCGGTCGTCGGCCCGGGCCACCCTATTGTGCTGCCTAAGAACTCCGCCAAGCCGGATTACGAAGCTGAGTTCGCCGTGGTGATAGGCCGCCACGGGCGGCACATCGCGGAAGATCACTGGCGCGACTACGTCTTCGGCTACACCATCCTCAACGATGTGAGCGCGCGCGATCTCCAGATGGCTACTTCACAGTGGATGATCGGCAAGACCTGCGACACCTTCGCGCCCATGGGCCCCGCCATCGTCACCGCCGATGAGATTGACGACCCGCACAACCTGCGCATTTCGCTTACCCTCAACGGCGAGACCATGCAGGATTCCAACACCAGCAACCTCATCTTCAAGGTGCCGCAGCTCATCGCGTACCTATCGAGCGTGTTCACGTTGGAGCCGGGCGACATCATCGCCACCGGCACTCCCGCCGGCGTAGGCTTCGCCCGCAAGCCGCCGCGCTGGCTCCGGCCCGGCGATGAGGTCCGCATCCGGATCGAAGGCCTCGGCGAGCTGTTCAATCCCGTGGTTGCCGAGGAATAATGCGTGGGAGGCGGGATGGCCTCTCTCTCCCTGCTAGAATTGCGGTAGCGCGCCCGTAGCTCAGGTGGATAGAGCGGCTGGCTTCGAACCAGTAGGTCGGGAGTTCGAGTCTCTCCGGGCGCGCCAATCCTCCGAAGTAGCCACCGCGGTTGTGCCAGACCCACCCGCGCAAGAAGTGCGACATGCAGGGGTCTTGTCAAGACGCGATGCCCAGCGAGCGGCTTTCCGATGGCTCCGACAATGAGAAGTCGAAGAGACGCTGCAAATACCGCACGAGCAAGATACTGCACGAGCAAGCATCAAGCAAGGCGGCTGGGTATATACTGACCAGGACACGGCAGTCCAAAATGGAAATCGCTGCCAACAGGAGCCGCAGGTCATGCATGGGGAGACGGTTTACGAGTTTGCGGCCTACCTGGCGGAGTGCTACGGTTGTCATCGGCTCCTAGACCTCGGGTACGAGCGCGTTTCTAGTCTGGTTCCGCTTTCCACCGAAACGGGCTTGGCCGCTTCCGGCGACCGCGCCCTGGGGCAGCACTACGTCGTCCAGACGTGCATCTCGCATGATTTTGAACGAAGCGCGTTCGAGCCCCCGCGTCGGGCCAGAGCGAGCGGTTCCCTCTTGGTTTGTGCCGGCGTGATGGAGCACCTGGTCCATTCCGAGCACCTGCTGGCGACGCTTCGAAGTCTGCTCGAAGATGCGCCGGTCGCCATTCTGACTACCCGGCTTCGGCCTCGCGGCGGGGAAGACATGGAACCGCCCGCGGACTCCGGCGGGCTTCGGGATTGGAACCTGGCGGAATTCCGTGACCTGCTGGAAGAGGCCGGCCTCCAGGTGCTCTTTCACGGCCTGCTATCGAGCCACGATAGAGATCGGCAGAAGCGCACGATTCTCACCGTCGTTCGCAAGCCGCGTCCGGCGCCGGGCGTGCCGGTCCGGTTTCGGGTCGTCGCTCTCGTGGGAGCGTACAACGAGGAGGACGTCATCGTGCCGTTTCTCGAGCACACCATCGGTCAGGGCGTCGACGTCTGCCTGCTTGACAACTGGTCGACGGATCGTACCGCGGAGCGGGCCGCGCGTTTCCTCGGGCGGGGCCTTACGGCAATTCTGAAGTTCCCCGCCAGCGGGCCCACTCAGACACACGAGTGGCGAAGCATGCTGACCCGAAAAGCCGAGTTGGCGGGCCAGACCGAAGCCGATTGGTTTATCCACGTCGATCCCGACGAGATCCGGGAGTCACCATGGCCCGGCCTCACCCTTCGCGAAGCTCTTTACCGCGTCGACCAGGAAGGGTTCAACGCCGTTGACCACACCTGCGTCGTTTTCCACCCGACCGGGGGTGACTTCTGTCCCGATCTGCCGCTTCAACCGCAGTTTTCGCATTTCGAGTTTGGCGCACGATGGGCACTCGATGTGCAGATCAAAGCATGGAAGCGCCAACTTGAGCTGGTCGATTGCGCTAGCTACGGAGGGCACTTCGTCCAGTTCCCCGGCCGGCGCGTTTATCCATTCAAGTTTCTGCTGCGCCATTACCCGATTCGTTCGCAGGAGCACGGGGAGAGGAAGGTTTTCAGGGAGCGGTTGCCGCGCTTCAGCCCGGCACTGCGCCAAGAAGGCTGGCATATCCAGTATGATCGGCTTAGGCTCGGGGACTCGTTTGTCCGCAACCCGGACACTCTCCTGCCTTTCAATCCGCGGACGTTTTACGAAGAATACCTTATGGAGAGGTTAAGCGGAATCGGCATCGCGCCGGACGGTTCGGGGCGTTAGGCCCCGGGCGGAAGGTGTCGAAGCGCTTGCAGGTCTGCGTGGCGCGGCTCTTCTGTTCTTTCGGTGCCAAAGTGCGCAGGTGCGTTAAAGCGAATGCGGCGCAAATAGTGGTTGCGAGGTCCCCTCATCGGCAGGCTGCCCACATAGGCGACCGATCAAAGCTCCCGAAACAGCTTCCGATATGGCGCGTTAACGCTCTTGCCGAACTGGTTTCGCCGGCGATCCTAATGCTGTGCGGACCTTCCTGGCCAGTTCCCCGGGACTGAAACAGCATTGCACTATCGACGCCGCGCCATGTGCGTGCGCGCTGAGTGAGATCGCCGTTGCCGTGGCAGCCGGGAAACGCGCAGGACGACTCGCGCGGCGGAGGCCAATCTGGGGGCCGCGCACAAGGCCTCTGACGTCCGCGTGCGCGTGTGCCAGAGCGCCGCGAAGTGTAACCCGCCGAAAATGCGGCCGCGGGTGGTATCAGTACACACCATTCGCCCGCCCTCGACACGAATGGGACTGTGGTGCTTCGAGGGCTGAGCGAGGTACTCATTGAGAACCTCGAAGCAGCGGTCTCTGTGTTCCGCGAGCAATGCCAGAAGGCCAGCGGCTGGGGAGTAGACTGGAACAGTCCCGAGAGACAAGAATGGGGATTCTGGTTGATGTCGGCAGGAGGCAATGGCGCACCTGAGGAGAACCGGATGCTGCAGATGATGTTCGTGAGACGATGCCTGTGCGTCGCGGCGCTGGCCGGCATCGCCCTGGCGGACGAAGAGATTCCGAAAGGGCGCGTGGTCGAGCGAGTGGTGTGCAGCGGCAACCAAAGCCAGACCTATGCGCTCTATCTTCCCGCGGCGTACTCGCGGGCGTACACATGGCCAATTCTGTACTGTCTGGACCCCGGCGCGCGCGGCCGTACTCCCGTGGAGCGTTTTCACATGGCAGCCGAGCGGGCCGGCTTCATCGTAGCCGGTTCGAACAACTCGCGCAACGGCTCGGTGGATATCGCACGCGAAGCGATTCATTGGCTGCTCGCAGACACGCACGAGCGCTTCGCCATTGACGAATCTCGCACCTTTGTAGCGGGATTTTCCGGCGGGGCGCGCCTGGCACTGGCCTGGGCGGGCAACGGTCGCGTCGCTGGCGTGATCGCTTGCGGCGCCGGCTTCGGCGAGGCGATCCCGAAGGACGTCCCGTTCCGAGTCTACGCTACGGCGGGTGTTGAGGACTTCAACTACGACGAAGTCAATGCGATGAGCCGCGAACTGAGCCGGCGCGGAGTTCCGCAGCGGTTCGCGGAGTTCGCCGGCGGGCACGAGTGGCTTCCCGAGACGCTCACCGGAGAAGCTCTCGACTTTCTGTCGGGGCGCTTGCAGCAGGAACCGATGCCCCCGGAGTCGCCGCAGCAGAAAGAGGCAGCGCAGGGCTATCTGCGGTTGCAGCAGGAACTGGCCCGTGAGGACAATGGCGCGCGGCGCTCCACAGTTTCCCAACTGATAAGGGATTCCGAGCGTACCGAGGACAGTCCGAACCGGCGCGTCGCCCGGCGGGTGTTGCTGAGAGTCTTTGTCGACGCCGCGCAGCAAGGCAGCGCGCTGCTCGACGCCAAGCAGTACATGAGGGCCACCCAGGAATGGGAACTGGCGGTGCTGGCCCGTCCCAAGAATGCCGAGGCGTGGTATGCCGTCGCGGAATCGCGCGCAGGAACCCATGACAAGCGCGGCGCTCTGGACGCGCTGGAGCGGGCCATCGCCAACGGATTCGACGGCCGCGACCGGATCGAGCATGATCCGCTGTTCGACGGCTTGCGGAAAGAGGCCAAATACGCCGCCGCCGTTGCGGCAATCAAGCAGTGAACCGGCGTTGCGGAAATCGACCGTGCGCGGTCTTTTCCACGCGCCGAAAGGCGCCGGCGCCTACCGCCTGTCCAAAGTGAAATTGTCGTTGTCGAGGATGCGGCCGTGGCGGCTGCGTTCCCAGTCTATCTCCACTCCATGCGGTCGCGTCCAACCATTTTGGCGCTGAAAGTCGCGTTCTCCAGGTTCTGCCAGTCTCCGTTGTGGCCGCGCCCATCTTCGCGACGGATGTGCTGGCCCGCTCATGGAGAAACTGGTTTCAGGAAGATGTAAGGAGTGGCGAGCAAGAGAGGTTTCGCGCTTGCCCCCATGCTCGTCCCACGCCAATCTCGCAGTCGCATCCAGGCACCTGATGGCTGACTGTATACTCAAGAGGTCCTGTGGGTCCGAAATCCGGGACCGAAACTCGCAGGTTTGGAGTCTCTTGAAGATGCGACACGCGATGTTCGCCGTCCCCTTCTTATTGGCAATCGGGGTATTCCCCGCGTCGGCGGACCAGTTGCCGGCCTACTGCGGTGCGTTCGGCGCCAAGAGCTACACACCTCCCCCAGTGACCGTTCCCCCTGTGATTCTCAATCGCGGCACGGTGATCACGGTCACGAATGCCACCAGTGCCGTGAATGGCGACACCTCCTCGGTGAAGGCGCTGATGGCCAACCCCGGGCCCGACGGAATATCTCTCTATGAAGCGATTACGGCCACAACAACGACCCGGGCACCTGGAACATCCAGTTCGCCCCTGCCCTGAAGGGCTCCACCATCGGGTTCGCGCCGTATTTGAACGGGGGCAACGTCACTATCAATGGCGACATCGACGGCGACGGACAGCCCGATATCACGCTCGCCGGCGCGTCCGGCTCGCCCTTGACGCTGTTTATCCTTTCCGGGGGCATTACCCTCAACGGGCTCGCTCTCCGAAATTGTGCTCTTCAGTGTGTGCTGATCCAGCGTCCATCGGCAAAATTTCAGCTGCCACCCGCGACCGGGACGACGTTTTCCAATATCACCATCAGCAACATGACAATAACGGACTTCACGAATGCCGGCATCATGCTTGCTCCCATCAATGGCGAACCCGGGCTCACATCTGCCAGCCCCGCCCTCGCAACAGGGAACACTTGGGACCATCTGCTGATCGTTGGCAACACCATCTCCAGCACCGCGCCTGGCCAATTGGTGGGTATCTCGCTCGGTTTCGGCGGCGGCGATACGCTGCAGCACACCACCATCGCCAACAACAACATTGTCGTTTCGACGCAAGGCGCGATCGGCATTTCCATGGCTATCGGTGGCGGGCTTGGAGCGACGAACAACCAGGCGCTCGATACGTTGATCGCAAACAACGTTATCGACGCCACCGACCCGGCCCGCTCAGCGATGCGCATTTCAGCCGGCCTGGGCAGCGGATCGGCGAACCTCATTGACGGCCTGCAGATCGTCTCCAACCAGATTCACCTGGGCGACCAAGATGGAATCGAAATCGTGAACGCCGATGCCGCGAGCGACGATTTGCAGCCGCCTGTGTTTCCCATCCAGTATTCGGAAGGCAACATCGCCCGCAACATCGGCATTCTCTCGAACACGATCACCGGAACCCCAGTCAACGCAATCTGGGTGCAGGAAGCATGTTGCGGCAACCGCAATAACGTACTCAGCAATCTCTCCATCCAGGGCAATACGCTGACCGGTGTTGCGGGGGTCTTGCTCGTGGGTGGCGCCGACGGCGGTTACTTCAGCAGGACCACCAGCGGGAATGCGCTCTCAAACGTGCTGATCCAAGCCAATACCATTCAGACGACGCCACCCTTCCCCGTCGGCTGCAACTGCTGGACTCTCGGGGGTATCCAGGTGACGGCGGGTTTTTCGGAGCCGGGGAATACCGTCAATGGTCTTTCGATTGCGAATAACGAGTTGGACGGGCCGCTCGTTGGAATCAGCCTGATCGCCGGATTGGGTGGCGGAGAAGGGCCCTTTTCCGCCGACAATAACGTCCTGTCCGCGCCGCTGATCTTCTGCAATCAAGTGGAGCAGGCCCCCACGCCGTCTCTCGAGCCCTACCCCGCGACCACCAAGGGCATCAACGTGACGGCCGGAGCGGATGGCGGCAGCGACAACCAGGTTTCGCAGTTGTATGTCGCGGACAACCTGATCGCGGGAGTTCTCAGCCCCGCGTCCACGCCCGCTAATCTTGGCGCCGGATCGGGAAATACGCTAACGATTTCCAGCACTCCGACAACCCCCAATTTCCTTCGTCGCCAATGCCGAGGGCGAGAGCCCGACGATCGCGCCCGACACCTGGATCGAGATCAAGGGTGTCAATCTGGCGCCGCATCGCCGCTTGACGTTGTCTTGGGATCGGTAAACGTGTTCCTGACCGACAACGGCATATCGAACTCGCCCTACGTAGCGCAGGTTGAGGCTCTTTCGCCCTCATTCTTCGTTTTCGATGGAACGCACGTCGTTGGCGTGCATGCGGACGGCACGGACATCGGCCCGGTGACGCTTTACCCCGGCTTGACGACGCCAGCCAAACCCGGGGAAACGATCGTTTTATTCGCCAACGGGTTTGGCGCAACATCGCCGCCGGTCGTCAGCGGAGCCGTGACACAATCCGGGAGTTTGTCCCCCAGGCCCGTGATCGAGATCGGCGGAATCCAGGCCAATGTTCGATTCGCCGGATTGAACGTCACGCCCGGCGAATTCCAGTTCAATGTGGATGTACCCCCGAATGTTCCGGATGGCGACCAGCCGATCACCGCGACCTACAATGGCGTCACCACGCAGGTGGGCGCGTTGCTCGCGGTGCAGCACTAGCTGAGCTAGCCCTTGAGCTCGGCGACCTCCATGGACACCGAATCATGGCCCTCAGCACTCAAATGAGTTGCCCCATCCCAGCAATTAGACGGAAAACGCGTATGCAGATCACATCCTTCGAGGGGCCGACGTGCGGGAACCCCCGATGGTCGCCGGATAGTCGTTGGCTGGCTCTGGACTCCCGCGTGGAGGAGTCGCCCGAGATCTATGTGGTGCATGCACGGCTCCGCGCGGCGGAGGCCGATCCGGAGATCGCCTACGACGTCTCCGACGTCCCTGCACTCCTGAGATCCTCGCGAAGTGGCGTGCGGGAACCGCGCAGGGCGACTCGCGCTCCGGGCCCGCCCCCCGGTCGCGCCGCCGTGTCGCATGCGTGGCGCGCTCGATTACGTGCTCGTTGGATTTGTCGAGTGGCGCGCGGCGGCTTCGCGCGTGGCTGAGGGCGATCTGGAGATCGCACACTTGGTCGCCGATGTCCGCGCGACTTGCGCGCGAGCGCCGCCAGGGAGTTACTCACTTCACTTTCGCTACGTCCTCGGCAATCTACACCACGCCCAAAGCTTTAGCCGCTTTGCGCACGTCGGCCGGCTCAACTGCGATGAGTGCGCCGAAGCGGCCCGCGCCGGCACACAGGGCATGCACCGAGGTCACGTTGATGCCCGCGTCCGCCAGTTTGCACATCAACTCGGCCACTGCGCCGGGACGGTCTTCGCCTTTTACCAGGAACGCTCTCTGCTTCTTGCCCAGGCTGAGGGCGGCTCTCTTGCCTGCCGCGCTGACTCCCGGCGTCTTCTCATCTACAACAAAGATGATTTCGGCGTTCCGGGCCGTTTTCCGGTAGCCCAGGCAGCCTATCAGGTTCATTCCTGCGTCCTTGAAAGCCGTCAAGATCCGAGCGCCTTCCCCGGCCTTGTGAGGTATTGCTGCTACGTAATACTCAACTCGTGAGATCTCGTCAGCCATTGTCATTCTCCTTCCACTAGATTACGCCAGGACAAAAAGAAGGACACGTTTTGTTTCAATCCCGGTCCACCAGTGCCATCCGCATTGACGCGGCGAAGTACCCCGCGCAGGACGAGCGGTGCCCTCGACCCCCGCCGTCGTGACGCCGTGCCGCCCGGCCGGCGCAACCGCGCGCTCGCTTCCGCGCGCGTTGGATTAGTCGAGGGGCGCGCAGCGGTGCTTTCACGGCTTCGCGCGGCCAGGGCCGTTTTAGCGATCGCACTCGAGGTCTCCGATGTCCCTGGCGCTTGCGCGAGATCGTCTCGAAGGCTCAACAGCCCGAAACGCCGGCAGCGTGACGACGCGGCGCACGAGGGGCGCAAGCGCGCGTTCGATTTCTCAGACGTTGGATTTGTCGCGCCCCCAACCGCCTCTCGCGCCTTCCGCCTGCGCGCGGAACACACGTCGCAGTCGGAGCGGCCGTTTGGATCAAAAGCTCTGGTATGACCTAGAAGGCTCTCAGGTACTGTGGTGGAACCGGAGCATCGACTCCCAGCGTGCGCGCCGCCCGAAGCGGCCAGTAGGGATCGCGGAGCAACTGGCGAGCGAGAAAGACCATGTCGGCCTGTCCCGTTTGCACGATCTTGTTTGCCTGCGCGGGCTCGGTGATCATGCCGACCGCTCCGCTGGGAATGCCCGCTTCGCGGCGAACCGTGTCGGCAAACGGCACCTGATACCCGGGCCCGGTCTCGACCTTGGCATGCGGAACGACGCCGCCCGAGGAGCAATCCACGAGGTCAACGCCCGCTGGCTTCAGCCGGCGCGCGAGTTCCACGGAATCAGTGAGGGCCCAGCCGCCCGGCGCCCAGTCTTGTGCTGAAATTCGGATGAAAAGCGGAAGACTTTCTGGCCATTCGCGGCGGACTGCTTGCACGACCTCGAGTGTAAGCCGGATGCGGTTCTCAAATGACCCACCGTATCCGTCCGCACGATGATTGGCAAGCGGGGAGAGGAATTGGTGGAGAAGGTACCCGTGGGCGGCATGAATCTCGACCACGCGAAAACCTGCCGCGAGCGCACGACGGGCTGCTGCGCCAAACGAGCCAACTATTTCCTGAATCTCGTTGGTGCCGAGTGCGTGGGGCGCCGCGTCCTCGCTACGAAAAGGGATCGGCGAGGGCCCCACGGGCTGCCAGCCGCCCTCGGCAGCGGTGACGGTATAGGCTCCAAGCCATGGAATTTGAGTGCTAGCCTTTCTCCCAGCATGGGCGATCTGGATCCCAGCGACCGCGCCCCGTTCTTGGATGAACCGGGTGATGCGTTTGAGTTGCGAGATATGTTCGTCTTTCCATATACCGAGGTCGGCTGCCGAGATTCTGCCCTCGGCGCTGACGGCGGAAGCTTCGGTGATGACGAGACCGGCCCCACCTGCGGCGCGCGATCCGAGGTGGACGAAGTGCCAGTCGTTCGCGAAGCCGTCATCGGATGAGTACTGGCACATGGGGGAAACGGCGATTCTGTTCCGGAATATGACGCCGCGTATGGTAAGTGGAGTAAATAGGTGAGCGGCCACCTCTACGTTCATGCTTCCAGTTTAGAGCAACGAGGTGCTGTGGCCTGCTAGGCCGAGTCTCGGCGGCCTGGGACGGACTGTAAGGGACGCTGTGCCGACCAGGATGGATCTATCGCGCCTGATCGAGCCCAAAGAACCGCGCAACAAGGTAGTGTCTCTCACCGATGATATCTACTTCGAGAAAAGTGCATGAGCCACAGCGCCAGCGCCGCGAAGAAAGTAGGTGGTTAGTTTGTCAGGTCGCGCTCGCAACCGCACATCAGCGTGATCGGGACGACTCGGCTGCGCAGACCAGCTGAGGCGCCAAGCGCGCGGAAGAAACAACGGGCCGCACGCGCGAGCCGCCCCCCGTCGCGCCGCGGCCCGCGGGCGGCGTGATTGGCGTCGACTCCGCAGCACGTTGGATTCGTCGAGTGGCACGCTGCAGCGTTCGCGCACGAGTTTTTCGATGTCTGCGCGCGCTTGGGCGAAATCGCCGCGAAGGTGCAGCAGCCCGGCGTAGAGCACGCGCCCGCGAGGCGCGCCGAAGTCACGATCTCGAGTCGCCGCCACGACACGGCAGGCGGACCGGCGGCGCAAAGTGAGCACTCGATTCTGTACACACTTGGTTTGTCACGTCGGGCGCTGCCGTGCTTGCGGCACTTCCCCAAAGGCGACATATGGCCCGCGGCGCCCGAGTCCAGCCGGTTCCCGAGCGACGTGATTCGGGCACAATCACCAGAGTGCCGAGGCAGGTCATTTCTCCGCTTAGCCGAGCCGGCACAATCGGCAAACGTCAAAAAGAGGGCCAGAGCCCGGCGCTGTGGCCCCGGTTGCCTCCGAAGCACATTACCGTGTCGCATCGGTGGCAGTGATAGGAATCATCTGTGCGACTTCCCGCTCTTCGGCAGCGGTTCCGTGCTTGGGATTGTGCGGCGCATAATAGAGGACCACACCGATATCCGGCAGGCGGATTTCGTGCGCGGCACGGTCGCCGCCGCTCCAAGCCCTCAGCAAATGCGTGACTTTCGCCGTTGGCGAATCCATCCACCGGAATTATAGCCCCACCCCGATGGATCGCGCGGGCAAAATGCGCGCCAAAGGTCGTGGGATTTCGGATTTTGGAGTGCTATAATCCGCCCAGGCTGTTATGGACCCAGCCCGCTGGAAACGCGTCGAGGAGGTTTACCAGGCGGCGGCGGAACGCGAGCCTGGGGAACGGGCGGCCTTTCTCGCGGAGGCTTGCGCCGAGGACGGAGAACTGCGGCGCGAGGTGGAATCCCTGCTGGCGCAGCCGTCGGCGGAAGGCCTGCTCGACCGGTCCCCGTGGGCGCCTGAGGCAGGCCGCCCCGACATGTCTTCGGAAGCGCCCCGGCCAACAGTCGGTCAGCGGGTCGCCCACTACGAGATTCAGGAGAAGCTCGGCGAAGGCGGCATGGGGGCTGTTTACCGCGCCTACGACACGCAGCTCCGCCGGCCGGTGGCGCTCAAGATCCTTCTGCCGGAGTACGCCTCCGACCCCGAGCGGCGGTCGCGACTCCTCCGCGAGGCCCGCGCCGTTTCCGCGCTGAATCACCCGAACATCGTCAGCATATACGAGATCGGCTCTGATAGCGGCGTGGACTTCTTCGCCATGGAATTCGTGGAGGGCAAGTCGCTGGGCAAGATGATCCCTGCCAAGGGCATGCCGGTGGGGGAGGCCCTGGACTACGCGGTGCAGATCGCCGGCGGGCTGGCCAAGGCCCACGAGGCGGGTGTGATCCATCGGGATCTGAAGCCGGGCAATATCATGCTGAGCCGTGATGGGCTGGTGAAGGTGCTGGATTTCGGGTTAGCCCGGCGCGTGGAGTTGGGGCCGGGACACGACACCACGGTGACGGTAGAAGGCCAGATCCTGGGCACGCCTTCGTACATGTCTCCGGAGCAGGCCCAGGGCAGACCTGTCGACGCGCGGTCGGACATCTTCTCCTTCGGCGTGACGCTCTACCAGATGCTCACGGGACGGCAGCCGTTCCACGGCGAGAGCCCACAATTGACCATTGCGGCCATCTTGCGGGACGAGCCTGTGGCACCGGCGAACATCAATGCCAAGGTCTCCCCCGAAATGGAGCGCCTGGTGGCGCGCTGTCTTGAGAAGGACCCTGCGCGGCGTTTTCAGAATGCAGCCGACCTGAAGATCGTGCTGGAATGGCTGACTCGGGACGTTGGAGCCGTAAAGCGGGGAACGGCCGAATCGGCAAGCCGCGCCCGCAGGTGGAAAGGCGCCGCGGCGGCCTCGCTCGCAAGTGTGTTGGCTGCGGGTGTGATTGCCGCGGCCATCTATGGGCTGCGACAGCCGGCGGCTGCGCCACCGTTGTACGTCGTGAGGGTCACCACCAATCTCGGCCTGACTTGCTGCCCGGCGTTGTCTCCTGACGGTAGGCTGCTGGCCTATGCTTCGGACCGGGGAGGCGCCGGGAATCTCCACATCTGGGTGCAGCAACTTCCTAACGGTCAGCCATTCCAAAAGACGCGCGACGCGGCCGACGAGACGTCGCCGCGTTTCTCACCCGACGGCACCACGATTGTGTTCGGGCGGACAGGCGCCGGAATATTCGCCATCCCGACGCTCGGCGATTCCGAGAGGCTGATCGCACCAGGCGGCATCGATCCGGAGTTCTCACCAGACGGAAGACAGATCGCCTACTGGGTGGGCGATCCGTATAGTTCTGTAACTTCCGGAGCGGTCTTTGTCACTCCGTTCGTCCAATATGCACCCACGCGGCTCGCCACCGAGTTTGTCGACGCACGATTTCCGCTCTGGGCTCCTGATGGGAGGCACGTGCTTTTCCAGGGCGTGCAATCTCCACAAGCCCGGCCGGAATGGTGGGTCGCTCCGATCGATGGGGGACCCCCGATCAATACGGGCATCTTGGCCGCCCTGCGCAGCCGCCAGGTGACGCCGATACCGGGTCCCGGAGACTGGAAGGGAGATAACCTGGTGTTCTCTGCTGCAGACTCGCAGTCCAGGCACATCTGGCGGGCGGCGCTCAAGATGCCAGGGTGGCATCTCGCCGGCCCTGCCGAGCGATTGACCGGCGGGCCTGGCGTCGACGCCGAGCCTGCCCTGGGGTCCGACGGGCGAGTCGCTTTTTCGATCTGGAGCTACCACAACAACCTGTGGCGGCTGCCATTGCGGGACGGCGAACCCACGCAGGCGAATGTCGAGCGGCTCTCGGAAACGGGGGCGGCGCAATCACGTCCCGCAATCTCTGCCAACGGGCAGACCCTGGCATTTCTCTCGGGGGCGCCGGGCGACCGCCAAGTCTGGATTCGCCACATGGAGCGCGGCACAGAAAGCGAACTCACCTTCGGGCCAGGCGATAAATCCGCGCCGGCCGTTTCAGCCGACGGGTCCATGGTTGCCTATTCGGTGGTCGAAGACCGCAGGCCGTCGATCTACGTCGTCTCGACGACGAGTTCGGGTTCCGGGGTGGCCAGGAAGGCCTGCGAGAATTGCGGAGAGCCATCGGACTGGACCCACACGGGCGGGAAGATTCTGTGCTCCGGCGGCCAGCCACAGATCATTTTCCTGCTCGACCCGACTTCGGGCGTCATTGTCCCAATCCTCCGTCATCCCGTTTACGGCCTCGATCATCCACAGATCTCGCCCGATGACCGGTGGATCGCGTTCGAGGCCAGCAACGATCCGAATCCCACCCGTATTTACATCTCGCCTTTTACTATCGGGGCGGCCGCTGCTCCCAGCGAGTGGATCCCTATCACGGACGGGAAGACGTGGGATGATAAGCCCCACTGGCTCGACGATCGCTCACTCATCTATTACTCCAACCGCGATGGCTTCGGTTGCCTCTGGAAGCAAAGGTTGCAGCACGACACCAAGCAGCCGGCCGGGGCGCCATCCGCGGTGCATCACTTTCATAGGCTGGGGCAATCGCCACGAGTGCTCTTTCGTAAGAATTTCCAAATCGCCGTTACGCGCGATGTCTTGATCCTCAACCTTGTAGATATGACCGGTGATATCTGGATGATAGAGCCTCCGCGGCAGCGGTAAGGGCACCTTTCCCAAGCCGTTGGGTTTAGCCCGGCCAACCGTCCTGATCCTTCAGATCCAGGAAGTCCGCCGAGTGCTTGCCAAATGCTGGTTGAAAATCGGATAAGCAAATCCTATACTTGATCTGATTTTCTAGGTACATCATGGCAGCTAAAAAGAAAACTAAGGAGAAGACTCCGAAGAAAACCCGGTTTCTGGTTGATCTTGCGGGTGAAGGTCTGAAGCCCGAAGAACAGGATGCACTCCAGAAGGCGCTGAAGACTGCCGTTGTCACCACGCTTCCAGGGCGGCCCGAAGAACAAGTGTGCGTGCAGCCGATTGTCAACAACACCACGGAGCACCACCCTTCGTCCAACAAATAGCGCTGGTTCGATTGGCGTTGGTGAGCGGAGCGTCGCAAGAGGCATGAGGTGTTATGGTGTGCCTGGTCAGCGCGCCTACCGTTACTGAGTTTGAAGGCACAGTGACGAGCCGGGATCAGGCTGCGCGCCTCAACGCCGACTACCCTCCCCTGGGCATCTTGAGCCTGGCTGCCGTGCTGGAAGAGAAAGGGATTGCTCACCAGCTCTTTGACCTCAACCGCCTGTTCTGCGAACGGGTCTGCGGTGAGAGCGGCAGGTGCGAGGGTGGCTTTTTTCCCTTAGCGGTACGCGAACTTCTGAGCAGGCGGGCCGACGTCTACGGGTTCGGCACGATCTCCAGCAGTTATCCGCTGACAGTCCGTCTGGCACGCGAGGTCAGGCGCGCCCATCCGCACGCCGTGATCGTGTTTGGCGGTCCCCAGGCATCGGCGGTGGATGTCGAGACCCTGGAGGCGTTTCCGTTTGTCGATGCCGTCGTACGGGGCGAGGCGGAGGAGATCCTGCCTGAGTTGCTGGCCGCGCTTGGGCGCGCTGACGGCCTGGCTGCTGTAGCGGGCATCACCTTCCGCCGTAATGGGAGCGTGGCGCGCACGCCCGACGCGCCGGTGCTGCCCGATCTCGACCGGCTCCCCACGCCTGCTTATCATCTGTGGCCGGGCTTGGAAAAGCGCTGGGCCGTTCCCCTGGAGGTCGGCCGCGGCTGCCCATTCGCCTGTACGTTCTGCTCCACCAGCCAGTTCTTCCGTCGGCATTTCCGGCTCAAAACTCCGGCACGTGTGATCGAGCAGATGAAAGCCCTCCGGCAGGCTTACGGGACGGCAAGATTCCACCTGGTCCACGATACCTTTACCGCCGTCCGCGCGCGGGTTGTCGAGTTCTGCCAGGCTCTCCTGAAGTGTGGCTGCGAATTCGACTGGACGTGCAGCGCGCGCCCAGATTGCGTCGACGCAGAGTTGCTCGCGCTGATGGCGAAGGCGGGCTGTAGTGGGTTCTTCTTCGGTGTCGAGACCGGATCGGCACGCATGCAGCGCGTCATCGGCAAGGGCCTGGATCTCGACCATGCGTCCGCTGTAATCCGTTGCGCGGGCAGACATGGCATGCGCGCCACCATCTCGCTAATCACGGGGTTCCCCGACGAAACGCCGGACGACTTGCGGGGCACGGTTGGATTCATCCTGGATTCGCTGCGATTTGACCACGTTGAGCCGCAGTTCCACCTCCTGGCGCCGCTCGCCGGGACAGCTCTCGACCAGGGGTTTCGCGGCCGCCTGAAATGGGATGGCATTTTTTCCGACATGGCTTTCCAGGGCTGGCATCAGGATCCGGCTGATCGCGCGCTGATTTTGGAACATCCGGAGATCTTCCCGAACTTCTACGCGGTCCCCACTGCCCACCTCGACCGGAGCTACCTCGTGGAGTTGCGCGACTTCATCATGTACGGGATGGCGCGGCTGCGATGGCTGGTCGTTGCGCTGGACCGGCACAGTGGAATCCTGGCCGTGTTCGATCGGTGGCGGGCCTGGCGAACCGGACATCGGCCTCCGGTGCGGGTGGACGGCGAATACCACGCGAGTGATACTTTCCGCAGTGATTTCCTGGAATTTGTGGCTTCAGAATACCTGGCCGAGGACGACGTGGAGTTGCTGGCGGTGGCCACAGTCCTGGAATACGAAACTCAGCTCAGAAGGCTTCAGCGTGGGACCGCTTTGGCGTCGGCCTGCCCGCCAACGCCCGAAGACAGGTCTCCGGCGGCGGACCTGGACGCAGTGCCTCGCGTCGCTCCTGGTGTGCTCCTCCTGCACCTCAGCGTGGACTTTGAGCGCGTGATCGACTGCCTCAGGCGCAACCGATCACTTCGGAATGTGCCACGGCACTCGGTCGTCGTTGCGGATCGGCAGTTGCCTGACGGGCGTGTTGAGGTACTACAGCTTAGCCCGCTCTCCGCGGCGTTCATCGAACTGTGCAACGGTGTGCGAACGATCCGGGACATCGCCACTCTCTTTCCGGGTCTCGGCGAGGGCCTGGACCGGTTCCCGCCCGAGCCGGCCTGCCGCTTTGCGTTAGATGAACTGGTGCACCAAGGGATGTTGGTGTTTTCCCGGGCGGCTGCTTGACCGCTTTGGAGATTGGCAATTCCCGTCGGTCGTGTGATCAGGTCCGGCCCGCTCCGGTCAGAACGTCGCCATCCCGCGGAAGTGCCGCCGAGCGACACTCCCCAAACGGCATTCTCCGTGAAGGGACTCATCCCGGCGAGTCTTCCGAGTCGCCTCACTCGCTGCGGTCATGGCGCCTGAGAGGACCAAGGCGAGTTGGCGCGGGAACCGCGCAGAACGAGCCGCGCTTTCGGACGCCGGCCTCGCGCCGCCGCGCCGCTCGCGCACTTTCGCGCGTCTGGGGCCGTCCTGGCGATCGCATACGAGGTCGCCGAGAGCGCGCGGATGTCGGAGCGCGCGTGGTCCAGGGCGCGCTCGAGGCCGGCGAGCTCCATTTCTTCTTCGTCTTCGCATTCAGACTCGCGCCGCACGGGGTCGAAGAGTCGGGTCATCGCCGCTTTTTCGGCCGCCGAAAAGACGCAGACAGTAACCCGAAAAGCCCTCGGGGGTGGTACAGCTAGGACCGGATGTTTGCCCTTCGGCGCCCCGACCGCGCCCGAGGACGGCTTCGTTGATTCCGCTATGGGCGTTGGCCGCACCGCGCGCGCCGGAAGCACCGTCTTTATTGGCTTTTCTCATCGCCTCCTCCTGCCTAAGTGTGCAACAAACTTTAGTTTTCTGCACACCTCGCGGGCTCCGTTTTGGGCCTTCTTTTGCACCAAAACATCGGACACTCTCTGCGAGGGTTTCTGCACACAATTTGGGCCCAGAGAGAGCTTCATCGAAAAGCCGGCCGAAGCGCTGCATCGCGTCAAACACATCTCTTCAGCGAGACTTCGCAGGTGCCCGATGAGCTTCCAACGCGGTGGCGCTGAAACGCGCGGCATCGATCTAGCGAGTTGGAATCATGGGCACACAGAAAGGACCTCGGGCTTAACGCGCGAGGATTTGTAGCGTCGGGCCGCCGGCCTGCACGCGGAGCTAGCTACCGATATTGGTACATAACGTTCCGGACCCAGCCAGAGCTTCGCTGCGGCCAATCCACGAGTGGGGCGTGATACGGCCAAGTGGTTCTCTGCCGTTCTACCTGAGGCAGGAGACCCTCTCGCCCGACGGAAAAAGCAACGCGACTGAGTCTGGCGGAGCGGTGATACATTGTTGGTGAAAACCCGAACTGGATGGAGGGAAGAGTGGCAAATTCAAGTCCTTGGTTCACCCGGCGCAATTTTATGATCGGATCGGCCGCGCTGGCCGGGAGTTTAGCGATGCAGGCACAGGAGCATCCCACGGCCTCACTGGGCGCAGGCGAAAGCTTCAGCGAGTATCAGGAGCGCCGCCGCCGGGAGCTGTGGGGGCTGCTCGGCGATCTTCCCTGGAACCATAAGTCCGCACCGCCGCAACGGGTGCGGACGGAGAAGCACGATGGGTACACGCTGGAGCGATGGGTTCTGGATTTGAATGGAGTGGAGCCGGTGCCCGCGCTGCTGCTGATTCCCGACCATCGGCAAAACCCTGCGCCCGGACTGCTCTTTATTCACTGGCACGCCGGCCAATACGATCTGGGCAAGGAGGAACTGCTGCGGGGAACCAGCGTGCAGCCGCCTTACGCGCCGGTGTGCGCGGAAAAGGGGCTGGTGACGCTGGCCATCGATAGCTGGTGCTTTGGAGAGCGCAAGCACGAGGCCAACGGCCACCAGGGCGAGGAAGATACGTTCAAGGAGATGCTGTGGCGAGGCAGAGTGCTGTTTGGCATGATGATGCTCGACGAGTTTCGGGCCCTCGATTTTCTGGCCGGCCGTCCTGAAGTGGACCCCTCCCGGCTGGGCGCTTTCGGCATGTCCATGGGAGCCACAAAGGCCTGGTGGCTGGCGGCGCTGAATCCGCGAGTGCGTTTGACCATCGACGTTTGCTGCCTGACCGATTTTGAGTCGCTCATCGAGGCGCATGGGCTGAGCGGTCACGGCATCTTCTATTTCGTTCCTTCCCTGCTGAAACAATTCGATACGGCGCAGATCAATGCATTGATTGTGCCGCGAGCGCACCTGAGCGTGAACGGCCGCAAGGATCCGCTGACCCCGCCCGCGGGCGTGGAAAAGATTCGGGAACAACTGTTACCTTTGTATCGCACCTATGGACGCGAAAAGGACTGCCTGATTGAGCTGTTCGACTGCGCGCACGAGGAGTTGCCGGAAATGCGCAAGCAGATACTTGAATGGATGGATCGTTACCTGGTTGCAGGCTAGAACGAAGACGCGGTTCTGAATTCGTAGCGACGGCTCGAATCCGCGGCGAGCCGCTGCGTGGATTGTGGTCAGTTCTGCGTGATGGAGGGCTATCGCGGTCGTTAAACGCCGCTTGTGGAGACAATGCCGGGGCGGTCCGGTTCGGACGGTCATTTTCCCAAAACGCCACATATCGGCCACTACGGATTCTCGCTGTAGGGATTGGGAAAGGACTCCCTCCCGGCTGAATGAGCACAGGACGCGCCGTCGCATCGATGGAAGCGTCCTGGTAACTCATGAGCGGCGGTTGGACCAGCAGCGTCTGACAATGTGCCATCCGCAGCTGGGACGTATCCTGCGGTGGAAAACCGAGATGACAGCGCAGGAACAGTCCGAGTTTCTTGCTGTCGCCGGGGAAACCTTGAAAGAGCTTGGATAGCTTGGATATCAGGTCCCGCCAGCCGCCGCGGCATCACGAGACGTGCCCGATCCAGGGCCGGGCTCCCGAGAACGTAGACGGAGCCGGCCCGCGGGCATATGCGACTCGCTATTCGACGGTCAGGGTTACGGTCGGGGCGGAGACTGGCAAGTTGCCGCCTACGTTGCCCGCTTTTGGTTATCCGCCGCCGAGGCCAGCGTGCCACCGCCGCAAGCGAATCCCGTTTGATTGTCGTACACGTCATTGTTGGACAAGCGGATCGTGGATCCGGTGAAGTTGGCGCACAACGACGTGGCGGCCTGGGCGATCCGCATGCTGCGCTGCTCGATTGTGTTGCCGCTCAAGGAAGACCGTTACTGAGAATCCGAGTGGCCGAAGCGCGACGTTGGAGACTTTCCCGTTCAGCCGATCGACGCCACGTGGCGCAGCATCCGCCGGTGCTCTAGCGCGGTCATCCCGGTAACGTGGGCGTCCGCTGGAACGGATTGGATTACAACCGCGCCCAACGAAATTCGGGATCGATCCCCGATCCTCAGCAAATTGCTGATGGTCGCGCTCGGGCCGATCCAAACGTCGTCGCCTACGGTGGTATTCCCGTTGATGGTACTGTTGTGGCCGACGAAACAGCGCTTCCCCAATTGCACGTTGTGAGACACAAAGGCGCCGTTTCCGATCCGGGAATGTTCTCCCAGAGTAGTCATTTGACGGAACACGGATCTCGCAATCACTGCATTTGCAAAGATCTCGACGTTATCCTGCACGCACAAGCCTCCACCATGAGCCATTTGCAGCACTTCATCGAGGTGCCGTGCAGGCTGGAATCCTTCAGCGCCGAGGATTGAACCCGCCCGCACATGCACGCCTGCGCCAATCAACGATCCCTCGCCGATGACCACATTTGCTTCGACAACCGTGTTGGGTCCGACTCTTACGTTGCTCGTGGCGATCCAAGCGCGTGGGTGTATCTGAGCCGAAGAATGGATTTCGGTTGGAAACGGCGCCCCATAGAAACTCGTGTCTTCCACCAGAAACTGCTGCAGGCGGAAGAATGCGATCCGCGGGTCCGCCGTCGTCGCCAACCCTTCGACGTTGGGAAAGCAAGATGCGAGCTCCGGAGTGCACAGGACACATTTCGTTCCAATCACCTTTTGAGCGGCCGAAACGAATCCCGGGGCCATCACGAATATCAGTTTGTCGGGAAGGTCGTCGAAGAAGAACCCGAGATTCAGAAATTCGGCGTCCCGGACCACGGTCGCCTGCAGGCGCGACGCCATTTCAGACAGTCTCATTCAAAACCTCATAGACTCACGACTCAGGAACAATAGCCACATGCGATTCCGCGCAGACTTCCGGAGCCAAAACATCGAGCCAGCGCCAACCTTCCTGGATGATGGTTACGCGCAGAATGTAATCGCCCGGTTCTTCGGGCGCAATCACTCGCATGGAATAGATGGACTCCACACCGGGCCATGCCGGGGGCTGAATGATCGTGCGAAAGCCGTGTTCGACGACCATTTTACGCGTGCGGCCATTGAGCCAGCGGTACATCAGCAGGCAGGGCCACGGAGCGGCGGTTGCAATGGGAACAGATGTCTCGTTATAGAGACCGATCTCGAGCGTGCAGTGGCGGCACGGCGCGGAAGACCGTGGAACGGTTAGCAATCGCAGCCGGAGAGCTCCCTGATCTTCAATTTGCAGAGGTGTGGTTGCAGGATGCCAATCCACGTCGTCAGCAACCGGTTGCTGCTCATCCAACACCGGTCGATAGATCGTTAGGTACTGTTTCAGGGCATTGTCAAGCCCTGCATTTTCGCGTATGTACGCACTGACCTCGGCAGCATCGCGTGAATCGTAGCGCTGGATCTCTTCCATGATCGATTCCGGAGAGATCTGTCGCTGCAAAAGGCGGAATCCGAAATTCCAGCGGCGCTGTTCCACCACGTCGGCCCTGGTTACCAGGGTTCCCAGTCCGCTGGTATCGCATAGAATCACGGCGCAGCCTGTGGCCATCGCCTCCATCGCGCACCGGGCCTTGGCGAACACCAGGTCGTAGCTGGGGAGCAGCCGCTCCGGAGCAGAGCTCGCGTTTCCTGCGCCGCTGCCAACGATTTCCAACTCAATGCCCATTCGACGGCAGGCCTCGCGGATAGGCTCGGCGTGCGTTCCTTTACCCGCGTAGTTACTGAAGACCAACGCGCGGTGTGGACGCTGTGGCAGTGGCGGGCGAGGATGGTGCCGATCCAAATCCACGGCATTCCAGACCACAGCAACCTGGTCGCCATCGATCCATCCCGTCGCGGTCAAGCGCTCCCGGCAGAACTCGTCGACTGCCACATAGCGGCGAATCCGTGGATGGCGGGGTGGAGCGTCGTGCCACCAATATCCACTGTGGCAGACGTGAATTGCGGGCACACCGGGGAAGCGCCGTAACGCCTCGATTGTTTCCAGGTGGTGATTCCCGTGGACGATATCGGGAGCGCTGGGCAAATCGTCGAACCTTGAGACAACCGGTATTCCAGCGGCGAGGAGCGGGGCCGCCACGACAGGATCCAGTTGAGGCGCCCAGATCATCGGAAAGTGCCCCAAGCGCGCGAGACCGGATGCGAGGTCCATTACGGCGATTTCCGTGCCGGTTCGGTTGGCGATTCCGACATTCGTTATCAGAATGCGCAAGGGACGATGGAACAGCAATCTGCTCGACTCGCTTGGTATCAATCATCATGATAACGTAGGGGACCAGTGGAAACCCCAAAACTTACGATAGCGTCTTTGCTCGCTGAGGGTGATGCTCAAACACTGGCCGTGGCTGATACATCGCGGCACGGATTGACGTACGGAGAACTGCGGGCGTTGGTGGAACGGACACACCAGAAGCTGAACGGAAGCGGTTTGAAAGCCAGCGAAACGGTGGCGATGGCTCTCCGGAATGGACCTGAAACTGCCGCCCTGTTCACGGCACTGGTCACCTACTGCCGTGTCGCACCGCTCAATCCGACCTTTACTCAAAATGAGAACGCATTTGCTCTCCGCGACCTGGGCGCGAGGGTAATCATAACCTCCAACGATGTTCCGGAGGCCATGCGCGCGGCCGGGGAATGCGGCGTGGGTCGGATGCTCCTCGTGTCACCGGGGGGGCCGAAACCCGGAGCCTTCGAATTGAAGTGCGAGGCTCCGTTGGTGCCACACCCGTCGCCACAAGCTTCACCCTGTCCGGACGACATCGCGTTGCTCCTCCACACGTCCGGCACAACTTCCCGCCCTAAACTCGTGCCCCTCACGCAGCGAAACTTGGTCCTGTCAACGCGCGGAGTTGCCGATACACTGCAACTCTCACCCGCCGACACGTGCCTCTCGGTGATGCCGTTGTTTCACGTTCACGGACTCGTTGCGGGGCTTCTCGCTTCCCTGGCTACGGGCGCGACCGTGTGCCTTCCGCCGGGGTTCAAGGCCACGGCATTCTTCTCCTGGCTGAACTCCTCGCAAGCCACCTGGTACACCGCGGTTCCCACCATGCACCAGGCAATTCTGGCACGGGCGCGCCACAACATGGACGTTTTGGGCCGCCACAAGCTGCGGTTCATTCGCTCATGCTCCTCGACCCTGTACCCGAGCGTCTACGATAAACTTCGGTCCGTTTTTGGCGTGCCCGTCCTGAACGCCTACGGAATGACCGAGGCGGCGCACCAAATCTCAAGCGTGCGATTACCGGGCGCCTCTTGCGCGACAGTCGGAACTAGCAGCGGCCCTGTGATCGGCATCATGGATGCATTCGGCAAACTGTTGGCGCCGGGCCAAGTCGGGGAGATAGTTTTGCGCGGCGAGCAGATTATGCCTGGTTACCTTCAGCCTGAAGGAGTCAACGAGTCCGCTCTCTGCAACGGGTGGTTTCGCACCGGGGACGAAGGGTTTCAGGATTCCGATGGCTCGCTCTGTCTGGTTGGCCGCCTAAAGGAGATGATCAACTGCGGGGGGGAGAAGATCTCTCCTTACGAGGTTGAGGAAGCGCTGCTCCTCCATCCCGCGGTGGACCAAGCGGTAGCCTTTGCGTGGCCCGATACGATGTTGGGAGAGAGGGTTGCCGCCGCAATCGTCGTCCGGGAGGGTTGTCAGGTCGAGGAACGCGACTTGCTGCGTTTAGCCGCCCAGCGTCTCGCCCGCCGCAAACTCCCACAGCGAGTGTTGTTCGTAAAGGATATTCCACGCGGCGCCACCGGAAAGCTACAGCGCATTGGCATGGCCGAGCGTCTGGAGGCGTCGCAACTTCTGGGCGCACCCGCGGATGAGTGACGCTCTCAGAGAACGCCATGGCTGAGCTTCAATGCCCCAGCCTGAGTTTCGCGCCGCGATGATGCTGGCCGGCAAGGAAATCCGCAAACTGAACTTGGCTAGAGCCGACAGCCCCGTGCTTGCGCTGCTTCGCCGTTCTGCGAGAGTCCCGCGCGGTCGCACGAAAAGAGGGAACCACGACGCGGGTCCGGCTGGCCCTGAAAAGGCCCGAAGCAGGCCCGCGGGATAGCTTCCGATAAGGCGCGATAACGCTTGTGCCGTGTCGGGAAGATCCTCCAAGATGCGCAGGCGGATTAGCGTGTCGCGCTGGGCAAACGACTGTGCCCATTTTTGTGCCCACTCCCTGCATGAAGGGTTTCGCTCCGTTGCTAGTGCCCTCGCTTGAACCCCTGGAACTGTTTGAAAACTAGCAACTTTGCGCAATACCGAGCAACTGTTGGCAGCGCCCGTAACTTACTGATAATACAAGGGTCGCTGGCTTCGAACCAGTCGGTCGGGAGTTCGAGTCTCTCCGGGCGCGACAGATTGGTATCATCGAAAGATCCTGGGACCTGCGCTGGCGCGCTGCGGAGTCGCGCGAGAAGAGTCGGGCAAAACACTGAAATCGGAGGTCAGTTCCCTTGGCGCTCACGATAACCGGTCTATCCAAGACATATCCAAACGGCGTAAAGGCGCTGAAGAAGAAGGCGTCCCGAGTCTAGTTGAAGGTTGGTAAGCGGCGGTGGCGCCGGTTTCGATAGAATCCGGTTGCCAACTCGAATCCGAAAGGGGAGCCAACCGCCGTGAAGAAACCTTATCACATC